>WBZR01001043.1_pt1 | contig 30554 bp, 27 predicted proteins | sample 5204231 | NCBI WGS metagenome assembly WBZR01 (sample SAMN12412403, study PRJNA552823) | activated sludge metagenome | isolation source: activated sludge from anammox sidestream of wastewater treatment plant... | place: USA: Virginia | collected 2017-08 | reverse complement strand
CAACAGGGTCGAAAACCAATTCTGAAACATCATCAAATGATCCGTCCTGATTGTAATCAATCCATACTCTGAAGTGCTCAGAATAAAATGCACCAGCGTATGACGGTGTAATGCTGATGGTAGAAGGCTTATTTTTTTCAACATTAAAGGATGTTTCAATAAAAAATTTGTAACCGTCATTTTCTGAAGTATTGGATGTTCCGTTTAAGCTTACGTTGCTAATCCATTCTTCCTGATATTCCGACCCAAATGCATCACAGTAAACAAGTGACTCGCAAGCACCACATCCGTCGGTCTTGAAGCTGATGGTATCACTGTTGGTAGTTATTCCGTTGGCGCACTGGGTGCTTACGAAGATTTGGTAAAGTGTACACGGTTCGAGCCCTGAAATGGTTTGTGGCGAGGACTTGGTTTGTATTTTTGAAAAATCTGTATCTGTTTCTTTTTTGTAAAATAATATGTATGCATCGCTGCCAAATACAGCATCCCAGCTTATGTTCGCTGTAGTGTCTGTTTTCGTTACGGATAAACCGAACGGACCTTCGCAACATCCTAAAGTTTTGAAACTAAGTGTATTAGAATATGAACTCAGTGTGTCATTACAATAAGATGCCAGCTGAAATTCGTAAACCGTACACGGCTGAAGATTTTGAATAATATAATTTGTGCCATTAAGGTGATCTATTGTTTTCCATGTAGATCCCGGACCCTTATAATTTAACTTAACTTCTGATACTGAGTCAGGAAGTGACCAGGTAATATTTGCCTCTGTACCTGAAATGACAATACTGTTTATGTTCAAAGGTGGCAGACACGAACTGCATTGTTTGAGCAATTCTGTGATGCTGTTATAGGCATTCGCCCGACCTCCGGATAGGTATTTGTCTTGCATACCGCTCTTTTTGTCAACACCATTCAACAAATATTTTTTCATGAGAAGGGCTGCTGCTCCCGGGAATGTTTTGCTTAAAGAAATGATGTCGGCGCATGGAGCAGAATACATCAGTGCAATGATACCGGCTACTAATGGTGATGAAAATGAAGTACCTGTAGTGAATTTATAACTGTTTTTGGAGGTAGTATATATGTTTGATCCAGGAGCTCCCAAATCAACATGAACGATTCCGGTACCACCTTCGACAGCATCTTTGTTGGTAGTCCTGCCTACTGATATCAGGTAGTCGCTTGTACAGGTCGTAGGCATATCGCCAACAATATCTACATTTGCATTATTGTTGGTAGTAGAGGCGCAGCTGAGTATGCCATGTACGCCCAGTGTATCATAGAAACTGCACCACAACGGAAAGTCGGATGATTTTGCATTGTCAATACCCCAGCTTGAGTTGGTAGCTACCACGTATGCTCCCTTAGTGCCATTGCTGCTGTTATACATTTTTCTCATGGTCAAAGGATAATCATAACTTTCAATTACATTAGATTCGATCAGGCTTCCGTACCGAACGCTCATTATTTTAACATTCCAGTTGATACCGGTAACGCCAATGCCATTGTTGCCGCTGGCCCCAATCATACCAGATACTGATGTTCCGTGGTTGCCATCACCTACATTATCATCTTCTGAATTGATGTTCCAACCGTAGTAGTCATCTATGTATCCATTTCCGTCGTTATCAATACCATCATCAGGTATTTCACCATGGTTTACCCAAATATTCTGTTTGAGATCGGGATGGTTAAGGGTGGTGCCGTCATCCACAACACATACCACTATGGTGTCTCCAAGTGGTGTCAAACCACCGGTGGTAATGTCCCAAGCGAGCTCCGCATCGACATCCGCATCTGGTGTACCTCCTCCGGTTCCATCATTGACCCATTGCCATTGCTGACCAAAGTCTGCGTCAGCAGGTGTGGTAGCTCTTTGTTCGAGATAATGATTGTACTGTGCTTCCAGTACATCGCGATGTGCCTTTACAGACCTTAGCATCTCAGCTTCTGAAATGTTTTTTGGATCAAAATGCAGGAGCCAAATGCCAGCGTTTACGGAAAGTTGTCTTATGGCTCTCAGTTGAGATGGCTTTTGCCCGAGTGCTGACAAATCATTTACTATTCTTTTAATAGATTGAGCGCCTGATACCTTTACAAGGATGTCACCCGGTACATGCGAAGGGGACTGTGCCTGTGTTGTCAGCCATATACAGCCGGCAATAAGCAGTAAAACAATTTTTTTCATAAGGATGCCGAATTTTTATATTTATTTATTTTGAATGCCAACTTGTTGAAGTATTTCCGGAGGAACTTTCATACCCAATTCCATTGCTGTTCTTATGTCTTGTTGTGCAAGTTCTCTTTTGCCGACCATGAAATAGGCTTTGCCACGTTCGAGGAAGAAAATATCCCGGCGTTGGGCGTTAATGGCGGTCGTAAAATCGTTTATTGCACTCTCGTATTGTTTCAAAGCAGCTTTGCAGATGCCTCTCTCATAATACATTTCAAATTTGTCAGGCTTGTGTTTCAGGTATTCGTTATGGTCTTGTATGGCAGCCTCATAATTGCCCATCGTAAAGTTTAGCAAGGATCGGTTGAGATAGCCATTCAGATTGTCAGGCTCTTTTGATACGCCTGTGTTGAGGTCGCTTAGTGCTTTTTGATAGTTGCCTATTGTGGCAAGTGCAGCCCCTCGGTTTATATAAAATTCACCAACTTCCGGCTTCATTTCTATAGCTTTATCATAATACTGTAGTGCTTTCTTTGCATCGCCCGAATCAAAAAATAATTTTCCCATCGAATTATATGTCGTGCCTTGGGGTTTAATTTTGAGAGCATGTTCGAAATCTGCCAGTGCCTTGTCATACATCTTGTTATTGCGGTAGTACATAGCACGGTTTGAATATGGTAGCGGTGTCTGGGTTTCGTATTTTTGTACATGCGTCCACAATGTTTCGCCATTTTTCCATATACCGGTTTGCCTGACTGTCATAATGATGAAAATAAGAAGATACAATCCAAAAAAACCATTGACCATGCTTTTGTATTTCTGGTTGGTACGTATCTGGTCATAAAAATATCCGGTACCAAAGAATAAACCCAAGTAAGGTACATAAGTAAACCTGTCAGCGAGAAAACCCTGGCCGGCACCGAGTATTTGAAGCATAAACATCACATTAACAATAAAGAACAACATGGCAAAAGTATATTCTCGCTTGTCTTTTTTATAAAGCCACCACGTAAGTATTAAGAGTCCGAGCGTAGGAGTTGCGGCCGCATATATTTCCCAGGAAAGCTTGTCCGGATAGGCATAAAGAGGTGACATTTTGTAGGGGAATATCCATTTCAACACATAAACAAAGAACGTATAACCACCAATAGCCAGCCTGCCAAAGATAGAATAGTTGGTAACATCATCAAGGGATTTTGCCTGCCCCAGCATATAAATACCAATAATACCAAAGAGTGCAGATAACAGGAAATGTGGTATTTTTTCGAGGATCAAATTCAGTTTTAGCGGCCTTTTCATCAAATAATCTACAGCGAGCATACTCAGAGGCAAACTCACTGCCTGTATCTTGGATAAAAGAGACAATATGAACAGAGGAAAAATCAAAAAGTACAACTTTTTATTGGACTGACCCGACTTTAGGTATCTGGCATACAGCCACAAGGCCCAGAAGTAAAATACCGTAAATAAAACGTCTTTTCGTTCAGTAATCCACGCCACCGATTCTACCCGCATAGGATGAATGCCGAACAACAGTGCGACCAGCCCGGATGCCCATGAAGAAAGACCCAATTGCCTGACAAAAAGAAATGCAAATAAGACACAAAGCAGGTGCAATATCAGATTGTCGATGTGATAAAGTTTTGGAGAATATTCTACAAAATGCTTCTCAATGGCAAATGTGAGAATCGGAAGAGGGTTGTAGTTGCCTATCACGTCATCCGTGAAGATTGCCTTTATGTGAGAGGCATCCAATCTTTCAATATTCTTGTTTTCCAGAACATTGACATCGTCGTCCCAGTTAACAAATTCGTTTTGAAGTGATGGTAGGAAGCTTAGAAAACTAACCACCAAGGCTAAAATCAAAGCATAGCGGTCTGTTTTATTTCCTGCAATGGACGTGTTACCTGCAGCTTTGCCACTTTTAGGTGCGATTGGTTTTTGTGAAAAGTTTTTTTTGCTCATGGCAATGAATGTACGGTCTTTAACAAGGAATCAAATGTATTTTCAAATATAGTTACATTCTTGTTCTAAACGTAGTTATTCCATGAAAGTTATCTGCAATTGTTTAATTTCTGATATGAAGAGCCGATTTAAATCAATTCTGCTTTTTTTCTAATGAATGAATTGGAAAGAAGTTGGAGTGGTTGTATGTAAAAAAATATGGCAGACCGAAAACCGACCTGCCATATTTTTTCACCAATCTTTAAGTGGTGCTATTATTGGCCCCAAGGAAGCTGGTTAACTTTTCTACCGATACGGTATCCGAGTTTAAGAGCTTCTTTAGCATCCATTCTGAAGTGTACACCAAGAGGAATTCTTGAATCTGCGTTTTCTTCAGACATAGCGTAGAAGTTTTCGAATGATCTAGGCGTTCCGTTAAATTCTGTTCTACCTTGGTGGCATCTGTCTGTCATACCGAAGTCAGTACCGAATTCGTACGTAAGCACTTCAGCAGCAGCACTACCAAAAGTGCCATGGCCAGAAGGATAAGTAGGGAAGTTAGGTGTAAGACCATCCGTAGTAAGGATTGTCTTGAAGTTAGGGTCGATGTACTTATGGATAAAAGTGATTGGTCTTTCTACCTGCCATTTAAATTTCTGATCCCAGCAAGCAATAGCAGCATCATTCAAACCAAAACAAATCTTGGTGTTTGTAACCAATGCTTTCTGAAGGTTGCAAGTAGAAACCTGATACACCTGGTTAGCGATTTCTAACCAACGAACAGGAGGGCTGAAAGTCAACTGAGCAAGGTCATCACTCCAGAATTCAGCAATCCACTTATCTTCAGCAGTACCGTTTACTACTCTTGAGTAGCACTCAAGTGCCTGATTGTAATATTGAGAGTTTTTGTCTGTGCTATAAGCAAGCGGTGCAGGTATTTGCTTATCAGCTTCATTGATAGCCAATGTTCTTCCTTTACCCCACTGTGGGAATTTACCAGGAGAGAAATCCGGAGGAGTAGGCACCCATGTACCAGGATCATTCTTTACAGTATAGGCCGGTGTAGTGTTAAGGTATCCGTCAAATGTTACAAGGTCAGACTGAGAATAAGCATATACAGCTTTAGCAACAGACTGGCCCCATTCAATTGAGTTATTTACTACTGTAGTAGATACTCCGGTAGAGTATTTTGACTTCATAAGTTCTTCCTGATTAGCGATTAAAGCAGGCTCTTTCGGGAAATATAGTTTGTACATATAACCATAAGCAGCATTGATAGCCAATGGCCAGTTTACTTCCTTAGAAGCATCATATTTTGGAAGATTAAGTCCAGAGTAAACATCTTTTAGAGAACGATAGTCAGGCATGCCCGGAACTGCCGTTTCGTAAGCAGCAAAATTGCTATAAGCCAAAACTGTTGCAATCGGACATGGACGATATTCACCGTAAGCATAGTCAATTTTGCCTATTTCACGATTCCAGCTACTGATAAGCTCGGTGTTGGTGGTGTTTTTAACAAGATTGTTTTTTCCAAGATCATCGTCATTGTCTTTACGACAAGAAGAAACTATGACTCCGAAAAGCAACACTAAAAGCGCCCAAGAGTTAGATTTTTTGATAAAGGTGTTCATGATACAATAAAAATTTGGTTTGATTAATTAAATATATTTAATAAAAGTTTATCCTATACAGGCAAGAGAATACATATCCAGATGCCTGAAATCGGTGTTTTATATTAAAAGGTTTTGGGTTTAAACGATTGTGTCGAAGTAACAGCCTGTACCGGTTTTCTCATCAAGGCCTGTTCACGACACAAAGTTATGTGAGATACTAGTAAGTTACAAATTATTCGCATATATATTTTTTTGACTTTTTTTTTATTTCAATTGATAAAACCAATAATCATCATCAAAAGCTTCATCGTGTTTGTTATGTTGTATTATTTTTATTGATAATTGTCGCCCGATTATTTTACTTTTGTAATACAAACTACAAATTCTGTGCTAATTAAAATTGACAAATGTTATCCAAAGCATGCGAATACGCAATACGGGCAAGTATCATAATAGCCTCAGAGTCACAACAGAAGAACAGACCCGGCTTGACTGAGATTGCTGAGAAGATAAATTCACCTGTAGCTTTTACTGCCAAAATTCTGCAGAAACTTGTCAAAAACAAGATTCTGATGTCCATCAAAGGGCCCGGTGGTGGCTTTGAAGCAGACAAAAATGCGCTTGGAACAATACGCCTTATAGACATCGTGCTTGCCATAGATGGTATTTCGCCATTTAGTAGTTGCAGCCTTGGCCTCAACGAATGCTCAGAACATAATCCTTGCCCAGTACACCACAAATACAAGCCTATCAAGGAAAAATTAATCGAAATGTTCGATAAAACTACACTTGAAGAGCTTGTCAATGCTTATAAGGCCGGTAAGACTTTTCTTAAATTGCCCGACATGAGTTAGTTTCTCACTTTTGAAAAACGATTAATATTGGCCGTCGGCTTTTGTCAATATCACCGACGGCATTCCATTTGTTGTGTTGAATTTTTAATCCACTTTCTCAAGTACACCACTTTCGGTGCTGTTTGCAATACCGGCATCCATACCTTCAATGGTGTTAGTACTTGACTTTAGGTATCTTGCCCGGCTAACGATAAACCAAGTGATAGGCAAAACACCACCAAAGAAGAATAATGTAGCTCCTACACCGCGCATCCATGTAAGTTGGTGGAATGCGCCACTATCAACAAATTCGCTCGACCTGCCAAACCACAAGCCTTGCTCTACTACTGCCTTAAACTGTATCGAACCTGCAGGGAAAAGATCAAGTAAAACCATGAGCATAAGACCGATGTTGATTGACCAAAATGATATATTTACCATCTTGTCGTTCCAATTTTTGTTTTTTATCATCAGACGCGATGCGAATATCAGGGCGGCCAGACTGATATTGCCATATACGCCCATCAATGCAGCGTGTGCATGGTTTACAGTCAGATAAGTGCCATGCTCAAAATAATTCATGATGGGTAGATTGATGATGATACCCAATACCCCTGCACCAAAGAAGTTCCAGAAGTTGACAGCTACCAAAAACTTGAATACTGTTGGAAATCCAAAATCGCCTATATTTTTATGATCTACATCACCTACTGCTATCTTCGGTGTGTTTTTGAAGCGCCATGCTTCTACCGTTAACAGTATGAGTGGTACGAACTGCAAGGTTGAGAAAACACTACCCAATGCCATAGTGGCAACTGGTTTTGCGTTCCAATAAAAATTATGCGAAATGCCTAGAAGACCTGTACCTAAGAACATAATGGTGGCAAAATATACCACCCGTATGGCAGCCTGCCTGCTCACCAACCCCATCAATACCATCAGATAACTGACAATAACCGTAATGAATACTTCAAAGAAAGCCTCTACCCACATGTGTATAACCATCCATCTCCAGAAGTCAGCTATGACAAAATTGGTTTCGGGTGTAGCTACAAACCCGGATATAAATAATACCGGAATGCCTACTACCGAGTACATAATCCAGTTTGGTAGATTCCATGGTTGGCCTTTGATGAAGGCTGGTTTTAGGCCACGGTAAACTACTACCATCCATACTGCGAAAATTGCCATCAGTAGTACCTGGTACAATTTTCCGAAATCAACAAATTCCCAGCCTTGATGGCCTAGTAGATTCCACCATTCTCCCAAGAGACCTAAAGGTCCTAGAATCATGCCCGTAAGCGAACCGCCTGCCAGTACCAACAACATGATGAATATGGTATTGATAAGCTTTACTTGTCCGCGTATTTCCTTTTTTGAAAGAATAGGCAGAATAAAAATGGAGGATGCAATCCAACAGATAGATATCCAGTACAATGACAACATCAGGTGCCAGCTTCTCGATATAGTCACAGGCATATTGTCCTTTACATGAATGCCGATGACACCAAGCCAGTTGATAAAGTCATTTAGTGTAATAAGGCCACTTGACACTTGAAGGAAAAATAATAGGATAGCTACCGCAAAAAACTTGTAAGTAGCCTTCTGGCTCGGTGTTGGGTTGAATGCAGCAACGCGAGCAGTGTTGAACAGGTCGCGTGTAGCCGGCTTGAAGAATTTGTTTGATAACTGATTGTACTGACCAATGAAATAAAGGACAATACCACATGCCAGAACAAAACCAAGTAAGCCAAGTACACTCCATAATATGACAGGAGAGGTAGGCGTATTGCCTGCTGAAGGGTCAAATGGCCAGTTGTGTGTGTAGCTGAATGTTGAACCCGGACGCTCTGTAACACATACCCAGCCACCCCAGAAGAAAAATGCTGCAAGATCATTTATTTCTGCTTCGCTCGATATATATTTACTCGGGAGCAAGCCATTTGCTTTTTCTTCATTTGAAAATTTCTTCTGATAAAAAGTTTTTAACTTATCAATTGCAAACACTTGAGATGGTGTAAGTTTGACGATATCATCTGCTTTGTCATAATTGTTTTTCTTCAGTTCGGTTTTTACTTGTTCGTTTATCTGCTTTATATCGCCTACGGTAGGGTCAATGCCCTTTGTTTGTTTAAATTGATTGATATAATAATCACTCATGAATACACCAGTATAATGTAAGGCTTCAGCGGTGAAATCGGGCCCACGTTGTGCTCCGTCTCCAAAGAAACTGCCGTATTCCATAAGTGCATATTTGTGGAATACCTCCTGGCCACGGATAATTGTCTGTTTGTCAATGATGATTTTCCCCGCATCGTCCTTGAATCCTGACATGGGTGGAGCATCTACATAGGTCTGATAGCCAATCATGCCTACACCTGCAAGGCTGATGATGAGAATGAAGAGAAGCGGGCCCCACCAGTTTTTTGGATTCATCAGGTATGCAATATTCTTGGTTGCACCTGTTTTGGGTTCTTGTTTCGTGTTCATGAGAATGTTTTTTAGAGGTTTATTAGATAGTGTTTACATATAATTTTACCCAAGCGAACTATGCGTGAAAACATAATAAGGACAAAATTGTCTTTTATTATGAATTTTGTCAATACATATAAATAAATATTATCATTCTTATGGTTTGATAGTCATTGAATATGGTTTACTTTAAGCATTATTTGAATGGATTTTTATGATGTTATGTAAATAAAATATGGATTACTACTTCCTTTTTATCAGATGTTTAAATATGGTTTATCTATTTTATTTGTTAAATTTAAATATTCCTATTCTTGAAAAATGAGCATATTTTTGCTATTTTCTCAGAATATTTCAACAAAAACTTTAAGTAAATTCTAATACATGAATAAAGCTTCAAGTCTTAAGGTTTGGTTAAGGTTTGCAATTACCATCATCAAGTATTAGCCGGAAAGTATGATATATGTGTAAATTTGCAGACAGAAAATTTATTATGGCACTGCGCAAAAATCAAAACACAGGAAAGGAAGATGAAGCTAAAGTCAGATTTTCAAAAGAATCTTTCCGCAAATCTGTCCGGATTTTCAAATTCCTGAAACCTTACAAATGGCTGATTACTATAGGCCTAATATTGTTGGCTGTCTCTAGTGTTGTATTTATGATATTTCCGGCCGCTTCGGGCGAATTTCTCAATATCGCCACTGGCAAATCGGAATACAACCTGACTATTCGCGACCTCGGCATCTTTCTGCTGGTCGTACTTATTATTCAAAGTGTAGTATCATACATTCGTGTCATCATCTTCACGCACGTAAGCGAACATGCCATGGCCGATATAAGGAAAACACTTTATTCCAAAATTATTTCGCTGCCTGTCACTTTCTTTGAAAACAACCGGGTAGGCGAGCTTACCAGTCGAACTACCAATGATGTTCAGCAGCTACAAGATGCATTAAGCATATATGTCGCAGAGTTTTTCAGACAGATTATTACTTTGGTCATCGGCATATATTTTCTGGTATATAAAACACCGAAGTTGTCGTTGCTTATGTTTGCCACCTTTCCGGTTATCGTTATCATAGCAATCGTATTCGGGCGTTACATCCGTAATTTTTCAAAGAGACGTCAGGAGGAACTTGCCTCTACCAACGTCATTCTTGACGAATCGCTACAGTCGATAGCAGCCGTTAAGGCATTTACAAACGAATGGTTTGAGGTAAAGCGCTACGGTTCTTCGATTGATAAGGTGGTCAAGCTTTCTATGTCTTATGGTATCTGGCGTGGTGCTTTCCTGGCATTTGTCATAGCCATCGTTTTTGGAGTAATATTTTTTATTCTATGGCAGGGAGCCGCACTCGTACAAAACGGCACCATGAACCCCGGCGATCTGGTTTCATTTATCGTAGTGACAGGCATTATCGGAGGCTCGATTGGTGGGTTAGGAGATCTTTACACACAGATATTGAAAGCCATAGGGGCATCTGAAAGGATTCTTGAAATAATGGCTATGGATTCTGAAATAAAAATAGGACAGACATCGGTAAAGCCCATTCCTGTCAAGGGCAATATTCGTTTCGAGCATGTGCGGTTTGCATACCCGGGTCGGCCTGAGGCAGAAGTGTTGAAAGATGTTTCGTTTGAAATCAATTCTGGCGAAAAGATTGCTTTGGTTGGTTCGAGTGGAGCAGGAAAATCTACGATTGTGCAACTTATCATGCGGTTTTATGATATCAATCAGGGAAGGATACTAGTAGATGGCAAACGTATCGAAGAATATGATATTTCGGGCTATAGAAGCAATCTGGCCATCGTTCCTCAGGAAATAATGCTCTTTGGTGGTACCATCCGCGAGAACATACTCTATGGCCGTCCTTCAGCAAATGAAGATGAAGTAAGGGAGGCTGCAGAACGATCTTTTGCTATGGAGTTTATCAAGAAATTTCCCGAAGGGCTTGACACCATCGTTGGAGAGCGTGGTATCAAACTTTCAGGTGGGCAAAGACAGCGAATAGCCATAGCAAGGGCAATACTGAAGGATCCGGCTATATTGATTCTCGATGAAGCTACCTCCTCACTTGATGCCGAATCTGAAAAACTTGTACAGGCAGCGTTAGAAGAGCTTATGAAAGGCAGGACATCCATCATCATCGCTCACAGGCTTGCCACTATAAGGAATGTAGATAAAATATACGTAATCGAGTCAGGCACCATTGCCGAACAAGGCACACACGAAGAATTAATCCATAAATCTGTAGGTTTGTATCAGAATCTTGCTAAATTGCAGTTTGAAAATACATTGACATGAAAGATTCAACATCGCGTATGATAGCTGTATTAGGCACTGTCATCGTTTTTGGCGTTATAATCGGCTATTTGACCGAATTCGAATACATAGATAGCACACTTGGTCTGGCCGGCCTTGTCTTGAAGTCAATTGCTATAGCCGTGGTGGCAGGGTTTATTACGGCATATTTTACAATAAAAAGCCCACCTAATTCTATCGAACGAACACGAAATTTTCTGTTTGTCATACTGGCTTTTCTGTTGGTTATCCCACTCATTGCTATCAAATCGAACAGATGGTTTGCGGAAAAGAGTAACCACATTGAAGAATTTACATTTGTTAGTCAAAAACCTGTTTTGTCAAAACCATTCGGCCAGCTTAAATTTGAAACACTTGAACCGAGTTTTTATTTAGTAGCCCTCGAACAAAATAGTCAGAACATACAGTTAAAAACGGATCAGAAATGGATCAGTGATGCGCAGAAAGGTTCAAAGGTTTATTTACCTGTTAGCAAAGGATTCTGGGGATTGAAAATAGTGGATGTTAAAGGATTGCGTGCCAATGCAGGTTAAACATCAATTTTCACTTAAGGAGCTGAATACTTTTGGTATCGGGGTTTTTGCAACCGCTTATTGCGCAGCTGAAACGGAGGCAGATGTACTGGAGGCTATTGGGCAGACTTCGTTACCTGTGTTTGTGCTGGGTGGTGGAAGCAATATCTTATTTACCGAGGACATTCAAGCCTTTGTATTACACAACAAAATAACAGGTATAGAAATTGTAGAAGAATCTGATTCAGACATTATCATAAAGGCAGGTGGCGGAGAGGTTTGGCATTCGTTTGTTTTATGGTGTATAGATAAAGATTACGGAGGCATTGAAAATCTCTCTCTCATTCCCGGTACAGTAGGTGCCGCTCCTGTGCAGAATATTGGTGCGTATGGTGTAGAGCTCAAAGATGTGTTTCATTCACTAGAGGCAATCGATTTGCTCACAGGTAATACACTCACTTTTTCAAAGGAAGCGTGCAAATTCGGTTATCGCGACAGCATTTTTAAACACGAATGGAAAGGCAGACTTATCATTTCAAGAGTGTATTTTCAATTGACTAAAAAGAATCACAAACTGCACTCATCTTATGCAGCTCTCAAGTCAGAACTCGATAAACAGCATATTACTGATCCGGGTATATTGGATATCAGCAGAGCGGTGATAGCAGTAAGGCAAAGTAAATTACCTGATCCAAAAACGCTTGGTAATGCAGGTTCGTTTTTCAAAAATCCGGAAATATCTCGTGAGTTATTTTTAAAAATACAGGAAAAGTATCCTTCTATCCCACACTATCCGGCAGCTGAAGGCTTGGTGAAAATACCTGCCGGTTGGCTAATAGAACAACGTGGATGGAAAGGCAGGCGAAAAGGCAACTGCGGTAGTTATGAACAACAAGCACTTGTGTTGGTTAATTATAATGATGCTACCGGTAAGGAAATATTGCAACTCGCCACCGAGATAATCGAGGACGTGTACGATCATTTTGGTGTGAAGCTCAGTCCGGAAGTAAACATTATGTAGGGCAATCAACGGCATGAACAATTCGCTCGAAATCCTTAAAAAATACTGGCATTACGATTCTTTCAGGCCTTTGCAGCAAGAAATAGTGGACTGTATCTTAGCCGGTAAAGATGCTATTGCACTGCTACCTACCGGTGGTGGAAAATCGGTCTGCTTTCAGGTGCCCGCCTTGATGATGGAAGGCGTGTGTATAGTAGTGTCGCCTCTGATAGCATTGATGAAAGACCAGGTAGATCAACTGAAGCGTCGAAATATCAAGGCAGAAGCTGTTTATTCAGGTATGCACTTCAGGGATATAGAAAGAATAATGGACAACGTAATACTGGGTGATACAAAACTCTTGTACATTTCTCCTGAACGCCTCGTATCTGTAAAGGCAATGGACAAAATCATGCAGATGAAGGTAAGTTTCATAGCAGTAGATGAGGCGCACTGTGTATCGCAGTGGGGGCATGATTTCAGGCCTACCTATCTGCATATCAAGAGTTTAAGAGAATTATTTGCAGATGTGCCTATACTTGCCGTTACAGCAACTGCTACACGCGATGTAGTAAAAGACATACAGATACAGTTAGCATTAAGATTGCCACAGATATTTAGATCGGGTTTTTCAAGAGAGAATTTGTCATATTCGGTCATACGGGAGGAAGGCAAACTACACCGATTACTCCAATTGTTGAATAATGTACCGGGTACAGCACTTATATATGTGCGCAACAGAAAGCTTACCAAAGAAACAGCTATTTTCTTACAGCAAAAAGGTATTTCAGCCGATCATTATCATGCAGGCCTTGAAGCTGAAGAAAGGTTTCGCAAACAAGAAGACTGGATTAAAAACAAGATAAGGGTCATGGTCTGTACCAATGCCTTTGGTATGGGCATCGACAAGCCCGATGTAAGGCTTGTGGTCCATCTGGATGTGCCCGATACACTTGAGGCATATTTTCAGGAAGCAGGTAGGGCAGGGCGTGATGGTAAAAAGTCATGGGCAATCATTTTATACAATGAAAGCGATGTAAAAGCACTTGAAAGAAGCTTCGAACTGTCATTTCCGGAGATTGAAGTGATCAAGAGAATATATCAGGCATTGGGTAGTTACCTACAGTTGGCAACAGGTGCCGGAGCAGGCGTTTCGTTTGATTTTGATCTATTGGTTTTTAGTAAAAATTTTGGTTTCGAACCTGCCACAGTATCATCAACCTTAAAAATCCTCGAACGTTCAGGAGTGCTGGTTGTGACAGAGTCAGTATTTAACCCACCCAGACTGGTATTCAATACCGATCGCAACGAATTGTATCAGTTTCAGCTAAAGAATCCATTGTATGAAAAGCTGATAACCACTATTCTAAGATTGCACCAAGGTGTGTTCAGACAGCCGGTAGTACTTGATGAACACAGGTTGTGTTTTATGATGAATATAAAGGTAGTTCAACTACACGAAATGCTCAATTATCTGAAAATGATTGGGTTTATAGAATATTTTTCGCGAAAAGACACACCGGTCATCACCTTCCTCACCGATAGGGTGGAAGCAAAGTATCTAAGCATAGACCTGCAGAAATACACATTCTTGAAAGAGCGGGCAGCTGCCAAGTTACATAGTGTACTCAAATATTTGCAACGACCGGTATGTCGTGATGTACAGCTTCTTGAATATTTTGATGAAAAACCGGTCGGAGAATGTGGTATCTGTGATATTTGTGTAATGCGAAAACGCAAGACAGAAAGCGAAAGAGTCGAAGCAGAATTGCTTGGTACCATCAAGCGTAAACTCCAGGAGAATAGAATGAATGTTGATGAGCTAATCGCTTCATTTTCAATAAAATATAAATCAAAAGTGCTTGAAATATTACAGTATCTAGTCAATGAAAAGCAAGTCAGGATTAAGGATGACGAAATGATAGAATTCATCGGATGAAAAAGATAATATTTTGTGTGACCAACGACCTAGTCACCGACCAACGGATGATGCGCATCTGCAGTACACTTGCCGAAGACGGGTACGAGGTGGAGCTTGTAGGCCGCCTTCGGAAAAATTCGACTACTGTAGTAGCAAAATCATCCAAGCAGACCAGGCTGAAATGCTGGTTCGATGCAGGCAAATTATTTTACGTAGAATATAACATCCGTTTATTCTTTTATTTGATTTTCAGACGTTTTGATATACTTGGAGCAGTTGATCTGGACACAATATTGCCGGTGTATTTGGTATCGAAGCTACGGTTCAAGCCGGCTACATTTGATGCACATGAGTATTTCGAAGAAGTTCCGGAGGTCAGCGACAGAGCTTTTGTTAAGAAGATATGGACAATAGTAGGTAACTGGTGTGTACCAGGGATGAAATTATGCTACACAGTGGGGCCGGCATTGGCTGACATTTTTACCAAAAAATACAAACGACCATTCCACGTTATAAGGAATATGCCTATTCAAAAAGATATTGCATCAGTACAGTTGCCGCTTATTGCACAGCCATATTTGCTTTATCAGGGAGCTTTGAATGAAGGTCGCGGACTCGAGCCAATGATAGAAGCCATGAACAATCTGCCCGAATACAGACTCATCATAGCCGGAGCCGGATACCTTAAAGAAGAACTGATTTTGGCAGTTAAGAAGTATGGTTTACAGAAGCGCGTAATTTTTACAGGCAATCTGGACCCCGATCAGCTTGATGGGTTCACAGCAGGAGCTTATGTTGGGTTAAATTTGCTTGAAAACAAAGGAAAAAGCTACTATTACTCGCTTGCAAACAAGTTTTTCGACTATGTACAGTTTGGTATCCCGGTGTTGACTATGGATTTTCCGGAATACGCTGCGCTCAATAAGGAGTATGAAGTGGCTGTGCTGATAGATAATCTTAGACCGGAAACAATCATCAGGCAACTACAGCTTCTTCATTCTGATCTGTCGTTACACACAAGGTTAAGGATGAATTGCCTGAAGGCAAAAAAACAATGGATATGGGAAGGAGAAGCAACAAGATTGAAAGAACTATACCACATGATTTAGAAGTAATAAACAGACAATCAGCTGTTTGTGTTTTGTGAAATTCAAATATCACGAAAAAGAATTCAAATATATATTTATTTAATGAAAAAAATAATTACCTTTGCACCCGGTGAGGGTCATGTGACCAGCTCCTGCCGAACCCCCCCAGGGCAGAAATGCAGCAAGGGTAGGTGGTTGAGCGGTACGACGTGATTCCTCACCTTCTTAGTTTCTATACTCAAAACATCTTCTTATGAAATTTTTTATTGACACAGCCAACCTAGATCAGATACTAGAAGCCAAATCATTTGGTATTCTTGATGGTGTAACTACCAATCCGTCTCTGATGGCAAAAGAAGGAATAAAGGGTGCCGACAACATCATGGCACATTACCGCAAAATCTGTGAAATAGTAGATGGAGATGTAAGTGCAGAAGTGATAGCTACAGAATATAAAGCAATGATCAAAGAAGGTGTGGCATTGTCCGAGATAGCACCTAATATTGTAGTAAAAGTACCAATGACTGTGGATGGAGTGAAGGCCATCCGTTACTTTACGGAAAACGGTATCCGTACAAACTGTACCTTGGTGTTTTCGGCTGGTCAGGCTATCCTTGCAGCCAAAGCAGGTGCCACCTATGTTTCGCCTTTCATTGGTCGTATTGATGATATGAACTGGGACGGTATGATGCTTATCCAACAGATAGCAGAAATATATGCCATCCAGCAATATGATACCGAAATACTGGCAGCTTCTATCCGTTCGTCGAAACAGATTGTCGAAGCTGCAGAAAGTGGTGCTGATGTAGTCACTTGTCCGCTAGATTCTATAAAAGGATTATTCTATCATCCGTTGACAGACATCGGGTTAGCCAAATTTCTGGCAGACCACAAGAAAGTGAATGGATAGTAACGGAACTTATTTTCCGTATTTTTTAATGAATTTTTGAATTTCCTTAACCAGTGTTTTGTCTAAAGGTAAAACAGGGTCATTATAGGATTTATAATTATCGTTTCTGTCATCGCTTGTAATGTCTTTTAGTACATGGTTCATATTCTGAATCAATACATAACGTGCATTTGGTTTGGCCTGAGACAGTAGTTTGGCATCCACAATCCCCACCTGGAGGTCTTTTGTACCCTGTATGATAAGTGCAGGAAGTTTCAAGTTGCTTATTTCTCGGGCCGGATCGTATTTTATCCACGAAATCATATAAGGCTGCACTGATGGGCGGAATATAGAAAACAGCCTCGGGTCATATTTATTTACCATGTGTCCCATTTTGAGGCTATCGATGACCGTAAATGCCCCTGCCTTCATATCTTCAGGAATGTTGTCGAGTTGTTCTTTGAGTATTATATCAATAGGTCGTCCGGCACCTGCAAGCGATATGTATGCATCTGCATGTTTAGCGGCCAGTAGCGCCACCAGAGAACCCTCACTGTGCCCGATAAGCGTTATTTTGCCGAATCTTTCATCTTTGCGGAGCAATTCAATCCATAAAGATACGTCCGCTGCATTATCTTCGAATCGCATTTCAGACTCATCTTTAGCGGCATCTTTACTTTGGGCTATTCCCCTTTTGTCGAATCGCAGTGAGGCTATTTTCTTATCGCCAAGCGTCTGGGCCAGCATTTTGAGCGAATTATTGGTACCTATTGGTGTATTGCCATTGCGGTCAGTAGGACCCGAACCCGGGATGATGATAGCCAGTGGCACTTTGGCAGAAGTATGAGGGACAGCCAGTGTACCTTGCAGATCACCTGATTCGGTATGAAGCGTTATGTTTGATTCGGAATACTTCTGTGCAAATATCGTTGTGGATACAAACACCAGACAAGTAACGGAAAGTAGATATTTAATTGACATGCGTATTCTAATAAAGTTTGGTAAAAGGAAAGTTTACATTAAATACAATTATTTGCGGATGAACTCGAGTTCTTTTTTATGGGTGACTTTAACGATAGTACTTGGTTCGGCTTTAGAACGGTCATTCTGTCTGTATTTTACGACATAATCGGCAGCAGACAAGATTTCAGAGCTTATTTCACCAAAATTTGCAGGGAATGGTTCACCGCTAATGTTGGCAGAAGTAGAAATGAGTGGAAGTCCACATGCCCATATCAGTTCTTTGCAGAATTCATCTGTAACAATACGTACTGCCACTGAGCCATCGGGTGCACAAGCCAAGGGGCTCAGACCTTTCGGTTGAGGATATATAACTGTTATTGGGCGTGTATGGTGTACCAACAGCGTTTCTATTTTCGGGTTTACATCTTCGACATAATTTTTAAGCATTTCAAGGCTTTCGACCAATACGACAAAGCCTTTTTCGGGTGGTCTGCCTTTGATAGAGATGATTTTTTGAATAGCTTTTTCGCTCAGTGCATTACATCCGAGGCCCCAGATAGTATCGGTAGGATAGAGTATCACAGCATCTTGTTGGACGAGGTCTGCGATGTGCTCAATGTCATCATTTTCGAAATTCATATACCAATTGAACGAAAACCCTTTTTGAGAGTTTAATTTATTTTAACAAAACTAAGATTTTTAAAAGAATTTAGCTTTTATTTGTGTTTTCTTTTCTTAATTAAAGATATGAACTTCATTTCAAAGGTATTTATTATATCATTTTTATTATTGGCAAGTGGAAATTTGTTAGCAAAGCACATAGTAGGTGGTGTAATGTCGTACCAATGCCTTGGCAATAACAATTACAGATTTACGCTTAAGGTGTATCGGGATTGTGACCCTAAGGCGGGCGGTGCGGGTTTTGATGCACCTGCCACTCTTGGTGTATATAAATGTGGCAATACCATCAATTGTACAAGCCTTACGCAAAAATCTGCTTTCAAAAAACCAAATATTGACTTCGGTGATAAAGCAAATATCCTGCCCCCTGTATATCCTTGTCTCAAGGTGCCTCCGGTTGTATGTGTAGAAGAGGCAATATATGAATTTACACTTAATCTACCTTTAAGTGAGAATAGCTATCATGTCGTTTATCAACGATGTTGCCGAAATAATACAATAACTAATATCATTGACCCTCAAGATAGTGGAGCTACATACGAAATAGAACTGACACCGGAAGCGCAGAAAGTGTGTAATAACTCGCCGGTGTTTGATAATTTTCCGCCAACACTTATTTGTATAAATGAGCCATTAAAATTTGACCATTCTGCCTCGGATGCTGACGGTGATCAATTGGTGTACGAACTGTGTGCACCCTTGCTTGGTGGTGGCAAGGCACAAGGAAATAATCAAGTTAATGGTTGTAATGGGGTTTCTCCAAGTCCGGCATGTCCACCTCCTTTTGATTTTGTGAATTTTCAGATACCCAATTTTACGTATGACAAACCCCTGGGTGCAAGTTCAGTAATATCAATAGATCCGGTTACAGGACAATTGACCGTCAACCCAAAACAACTTGGGCAATTTGTGGTAGGTATCTGTGTTACCGAATACAGGAATGGTGTCAAACTGAGTACCGTTCGACGTGACTTTCAGTTCAATGTAGCCAACTGCGAGCCTTTGGTCAATGCTTCCCTTAAAAATGATAAAGTACTTGGAAATCAGCAATTTGTATTGAATATTTGTGGAGAAAATACATTGAAATTTAAAAATGAGAGTACGCCATCCAGCAATATTTTTAGTTATGACTGGTATTTTGAAGGGGCATCTCCGCAAGAATCGAAAGAGAAAGATGCCACCATTACTTTTCCCGGCTATGGTACATATAAAGGTACAATGATTATCAACAAGGGCACAACCTGTGCAGATACAGCAACAATATATGTGAATGTATTTCCGGATCTGAAAGCTGATTTTAGTTTTGATTATGATACATGTAAAGCAGAGCCGGTCAAATTTGTGGATAAATCATATTCGGAAGCTGGAAAAATAGAAAATTGGTACTGGGATTTCCAGGATGGCTCACTCAGCAGCGAAACCAATCCGGCACATTTATTCAAGGATGCAGGAAATTATCCGGTTAAGTTGAGGGTCTTTGACCTAAATGGTTGTTCAGACAGTATCACAAAAAATGTCAGTTATTTCCCTGTCCCACCGGTAGTAGTAGTAAAACCATCGAGATTTGTGGGTTGTATTCCGGCCAAAATAATATTTGACAACCAATCTCACCCAATAGATAATACTTATAATGTTGAGTGGGATTTCGGTGATGGTACTACCGGTAAGGCTATTAGCCCCACACATACTTATACAGAACCGGGTGTATATGATGTTGGAATAGAAATAACATCTCCGATAGGATGCAAAACCGGTTCGGTGTTTAATAAACTCATAAAGATTGAACCAAGCCCGGAAGCAGGATTTAGTTATTCGCCATCCGAACCGAGCAACATCAATCCTCAGGTAACGTTTACTGACGAATCGAAACTGGCAACGAGCTGGTATTGGGACTTTGGTGACGGACGAACTACTTATATTCAGAATCCTATACACACATACCAGGACACGGGCGTATATACGGTAACTCAAATAGTAAAACATCCATCGGGCTGTCTTGATACCTTGATAAGGATATTGGATGTTAAACCTGTAGTTACATTCTTTCTTCCAAATGCATTTTCACCGAATGGTGACGGCTTAAACGATGTGTATCAGGGACAGGGTATATTTCACGGGATTGTAGATTTTGAAATGACCGTCTGGAACCGATGGGGTGCCATTATCTACACTTCAAACGACCCTTCAGCCGGATGGGATGGCAGGGTAAACCACGAAGGGAACTTTGTACAGAATGGGGTGTATGTGGTAAAAGTGCGGTATAAAGAGCCACGTGGAAAGGAAATTCAATTAAATGGATTTGCGACAGTAATAAAATAAATAAAAATTTTGATTTATATCAAATAGTTTTTACCTTTGCACCTGCTTATAAAAAAGGCCTTTAAAAATATTTAGAAAATGGATGCAATACAATACGTACACCAACAGTTAAACACAAAAACTCAAAACAAATACCCTGAGTTCAGAGCAGGTGATAATATCATTGTTGCCTACAGAATCGTAGAAGGGGATAAGGTCCGTATTCAGGACTATAAAGGTGATGTTATTCAAATTAGCGGAGCTCAACAATCTAAGTCTTTTACCGTTCGTAAAATTTCGAATGGTGTGGGTGTAGAGAGGATTTTCCCTTATGCGTGCCCAAATATTGACAATATCACAGTTGTCAAGAAAGGACGAGTACGAAGAGCGAAGCTATTCTACCTGAGAAGCATGATCGGTAAGAAAGCTCGTATCAAGGAATTGAGAATTTTTAAATAAATTTTTATTCATATTGCACAAAAGCCACTCTTGTTCAGGGGTGGCTTTTGTCATTTGGTCAAGTTTGTTTTTGCTCATTATCGAATATTCTTCAGCTGTCACCAACAGAATAGGCAAAAAACTGCTAATTTTGATACTTTAAAAATTTACAAATGAATAAACCACTGATACTTGTAACCAACGATGACGGTATAACAGCTCCCGGAATCAGAAAACTTATGGAAATAGCCAAACAATTGGGCGAAATAGTAGTGGTTGCGCCTGACAGTCCGCAGTCAGGTCAAGGGCACGCCATCACCATCGAACAACCGTTGCGGCTTAAGAAAGTGCATATTTTTGACGATGTAAGTTCATGGGAATGTTCGGGTACACCGGTCGATTGTGTAAAACTGGCCAAGAACGTACTACTTAAAGACCGAAAAATAGACCTGTGCGTATCCGGCATAAACCATGGGTCGAACAGCTCGCTCAATATTATTTACTCCGGGACTATGTCGGCTGCAATGGAGGCGGCTGTTGAGAATATACCGTCCGTAGGGTTCTCATTGCTTGATTACTCGTTTGATGCCGATTTTGATCAGGCAGAGCCTTACATCCGACAAATAATGGAATATGTATTGCAAAACAGATTCGAACCATATACTTTACTGAATGTAAACATTCCTAAACTTAGCAAAGACGAAATACAAGGTGTACGTGTGTGCAGACAAGCGAAGGCAAGGTGGATAGAAGACTACATGGAGGCCAAAGACCCAAGAGGCCAAAGCTACTACTGGCTCACCGGCAAATTCGTCAATGAAGATGAAGGCGTTGATACAGATGTATTTGCTCTTGAGAACGGTTACATATCGGTAGTGCCGGCACAATATGACCTAACATTCTACGAGCAGATCAACAATTTTAAACAACTGGAAACCATCAATCCGTAAACTTATGTTTCTCAAAAAGAATAATCTTTTGTTTGCACTGGCGGCAGGCATTTTTTTTCCGATATTGACAGCGGCTATCGTTATGCTCATCCTTGAACAAATCATACGTCTTGGTGGCGGTGAAGGCAGCGCCAACCCTGTTGTTCGTCCGCGTACTGTGTATCTTATAGGTATTTGTATAAATGTTCTGCTTATTAATTATTACAAAAAGCTCAGATATGACCAGTCGATGCGGGGGATTGTGATAGCGACATCCATCCTTGGGCTTATCTGGATTATCAGGTTTGGTAGTGAAATCATGCACCAGATACAATGAAGTACTATATTATAGCAGGTGAGGCATCCGGCGACCTTCATGCTTCTAATCTGGTGAAGGCATTAAAAGCCAGAGATGAAGAGGCTGTGTTCAGAGCTTGGGGCGGCGATATGATGAAGGATGCCGGTGTTGAGCTGACCAAGCACATACGCGAACTCGCCTTCATGGGTTTTGTAGAAGTATTGATGAATATCCGCACCATTCTGGGCAATATAAAGTTGTGTAAGAAAGACATCCTGCAATGGAGGCCTGATGTACTCATCCTTGTAGATTATCCGGGGTTCAATCTCCGGATTGCTAAGTGGGCCAGCCAAAATAATATCCGTGTAGTGTATTACATTTCACCTCAGATATGGGCTTGGCATGAGTCGAGGGTACATCAAATAAAGAAATATGTCGATCAAATGTTGGTCATACTGCCGTTCGAAGAAGAATTTTATGCCAGATACAATTACCCGGTCAGTTTTGTCGGGCATCCACTACTTGATGTCATCTTAGAGGGTGAAAATGTATCGGACAGAGCGAACGATCCTGTAAAAACAATTGCCTTACTACCAGGTAGTCGCAGGCAAGAGATCAAACGGATATTGCCTACAATGCTTGCCACTACAAGGAGATTTCCGGAGTACCGCTTTGCTATAGCTTGTGCACCCGCCATTCCGGATGATTTTTATGATGCACTATTGGATGGTTTCCCTGAGGTTGGTCGATATCGAGGTAGTTCATACACATTGCTGAACGAAGCTTATGCTGCCTTGGTAACTTCCGGTACTGCCACACTTGAAACGGCACTATTCGGGGTGCCACAAGTGGTATGCTATAAAGGAGACAAACTCTCGTACCTCATTGCCCGCAGGCTTATAACAATAAAATACATCTCCCTTGTCAACCTGATCATGGACAGAGAAGTTGTAAAAGAACTCATACAAGATGAAATGAACGAAGCAATGCTAAGCGAAGAATTGAAGAAACTGGCTCAGCCTGATGTTCGGAACAGAATACAATCTGATTATATTCTGCTGCGAAAAATACTTGGAAACCAGGGTGCATCGGGTAGGGCAGCTGATGCTATCATACAGAATATGCCCGGCAGATAATCATCATTCTATTTCAATATCCAATATCTTAACAAGGCACTGTTTATGCTAAACGAGAATGAACGGGAAATAATCGAAAAAACTGTACAGTTTGTCAAGCGAACCCTTGCCGGAGCAGAAGGCGGACACGATTGGTTCCATACGCAAAGAGTGTGGAACAATGCGAAGTTGATAGCCGGATCAGAAGATGTAAACCCATTCGTAGTAGAGCTTGCTGCTTTACTACACGATATTGCAGATGCAAAGTTCCATGATGGAAATGAGGCAATCGGGGCTGAAACTACCGGCCGATTTCTTAAAAGTCTGAATGTGTCGGAGGATATTGTAGGACATGTCGTTCATATCGTTAGGAATATGTCGTTCAGGAAACAACTGGATGGTGTGGTGTTTTCTTCACCTGAAATGCTTGTCGTGCAAGATGCTGACCGACTGGATGCTATCGGAGCAGTTGGTATTGGGCGGGCATTTAGTTTTGGAGGTTTCAAAAACCGAGCAATGTATGATCCTGACATCAAACCAGAGACCAACATCACAGGCGAAACATACAGGAACAGTAATGCTCCGACTATCAATCATTTTTACGAAAAACTGCTATTGCTAAAAGATATGATGAACACAGAGACAGCAAAGAAGATAGCTGCTAACAGACACCTGGTGATGGAACGATTTTTAGATGATTTTTTGGACGAATGGCATGGCCTTAAATAAACCCATAGAAAAAGTACCGGTAGCAGATGCCAACCGGTACCCATCTTTCAATCTTCTAAACCAATAATCATTATTTTTCTTCTGCCTTCAGGTCTTTGGTAAAAGTGCTGTAAACATATACCGGAATCGGTATGTCACCCAGATATTTTTCTATTGACGGCTTTACTTCGTCCCACTCAAGGCCACCAACACCGGTAGCAAGCCTCGGAATGGCAATGCTGTCAAATTTTTCTTCCTCTGCTAGTTTTGCAAGGGCTTTCAATGTTCTGTCAAGGTTGACAATGCTTGCCTTGCCGCCATGTTGACGTGACCGCATAGATTCTGCAGGCTCCTGTGCCATCAGGTTTACTATCTGCATGCCGCCTACACCGCCCCATGTCCAAATATCACCTGCCTTTGGACTGTGTGTGTAGCAATAATGCCTGAAATCCTTTACCATAGCCGGATACCTTTCTCTGAGACTGAGTGCCAACCCACTCTCAAAATGATCGGCAGGTGCAACACAATGTGCAATTACCTTCGAATCCGTCAATAAAATGTCTCCATTTACTTCCTTAATCATATTGTTGATAATTTTTATTTCAAAAGTACAGACTTGTGAATAAAAATACCTTGACCAAAGTCAGTAGCGGCTATGATTTTTATGCGTTAAATCATAAAATTTAAACAAGCAAAAGCTTTGGAAGTATATGACTCTTGTTGTAATTCACATACAAATCATTGTATTACAAGCTTTTGTGTAAATTTTTGCCCGTTCATGTCAAACGTTAAAATATACAGGCCCGGCTGAAGAGAAGAGACGTCGAATGTGTCAGAAAATGTGCCTTTGATATTTTGTTTCAATATTCTTTTGTTCAACTTGCCATCTAATGAGCTGATATTTACTTCGAGCAACACCAAGTCTTCTGATTCGGTCTCAAGCCTTATAAAAGAAGTAGCCGGATTGGGAGTTACACTCCAGGAGATCTTATTGGCAGCTGAAAGCACTTGTGTGGATGTAGTCTTTTTGTCGATGGTCCAGGTGACGGTGCTGAAGTGTATAGACGAATGGTTATTGATGCGTTGTAGCAGATTGGTATCTACTACTGTTACAACAAGGGTGTGCTTGCCTGCCGCCAACGTACTTTGGTTAATCTGCACAGAATCGGTGCCGGTATAGAATGGCTGATTGTCAAGTGTCCAGTCGATTTGGAGTGAATTGCTCAGAGGTTTCATGAGTTTGTCGAGGTGAAAAGTGATCAGCGAGTCTTCGGTAGAAATAACGGAGGTAGCAGGCGAATAGCTGACGATTGGATTGACCAGAGCATGAATTTTTTCGATGGTAGCCTCCCGACACACATTGCAAAATTCTTTACCGAGTGCCTGCATTTTACATTTCTGACTAGGTTTGTACCATTTGGCAGAATTGCCGCCACAACAGTGCTGGTAGATGCCTATTTCGTTAAAGCCCAACCAGTTTTTCCATTTTACCTTGGCCGGATCTGTTTCTTGCGTCATATTTACCTTCTCGTAAGCATATCCGTCACCGGCGTAATATTCATCACTCAGCTTGGCGAAGGAATGCCCGATCTCGTGGGCTGCTACGTCAGAGCTGCTTGTATGGGTAGTAGCAGTAGCAAAGTCGCCACCACTGCCGCCGTAATAAGGAGAATTGGCAACGATGATAGCCTGGTCGTATTTGGGGAAATTTTCGGAGAGCACCTTCACTACATTCGGATAATTCTTAGGCGCCACCAGTCTGTGGATACCATTGTAGTCGAATGTAAGGCTGAAGTAGGTGTCGGGGTCTGAAACGGGTACATTGGATGAAGAACAATCAGAAGCAGTGTTGGGATGTTTGGTACCGGATTCGTTGGATACCACCTTTATTGCAAACACATTGAAATAGTTTTTGTAGTCGGACCAAGGCGACTGTGAGAAAAGGTAGTTGGTCATCTTTTCAGCGTCTGTAATGAATTTGTCCTGTTCGGATGCTGTATAGCCGTCACCCATGAACACGATATTGATGTACTTATCCGCAGAGCCGTTTAGCACCAATGTGTCGAGGCCGATGGCTTGTGCCGATAAGTTTTTGAGCGTCGAAAAGATGGCTAGTGCCAAAAGTATGAAGTGTTTCATTTTGAAAGGATTGGATTGTTAAACAGAACAGTTCGTCTGCCCGATTCGAGAATTTCAGTGATTTTTACTTTGTTGTTGTTGCCTTTGATGGGCAAACGCACAAAAAAATCTCCTTCACTTAGATGGATGATTTTAGACTTCAGTTCGTTGCCTGCATCGTATTCGGCCCTTCTGACCAAAGGATGTTCGGCAAAGGTTTTAAAGGAATTCTTATTATTGGCAGCCACTTCAATGATGAGGTAATTAGGTGAAGGTGGCTGTTCGAGTTTGTTTTGTTTGAATGCACCATCGGTGATGGTCGTTTGGAGTAGTTCTAGCCTTGTGTTTTGCAGCATCGTGTCGCCGGTCATACGGAAAACCAGGAATAGTATTTTTTCTTCAGATGGGTGTTGGATGGTAGTGTCATGCAACGCAGATGGTTTGAACAAACTGCAAGAAACAGTACCGAAGACGACACTGAGCAGGATAGCAGACAACAAATACCGGTAAACTATAGATGGCTGTATCAAGTGACGAACGAATTAAATGTGCAAGTAAGGAATTTTTTTTGAAATGTCCATGAGATTTTGGTTTAATATTAATAATTGTTGTTGTTTTTGTACGAATCATTTTCGATTAAATTGCTAATATGTTATCCGGGTTAAACGCCGGTATAATGTCGTGCAGTCTGTCTGCGTGAGCTGCCTGGAGGACTTTGGTGGCTTTGCCACGGAGCGAAGCGAACTCCGGAAGGGAGCGACCCGGAGCGGAGCGGAGGGGCACGCCCTAATGATGTGCAGAATAACCTGACTAATGAATAAATGAGATCTGGAGAGCTCTGTACCTGACAGTGTAATGCAACGCCTGAGATAAGTTATCGAAAAAAGCAAAACGGCAGTTGGAGCACTTTTCGCCGGACTGCCGAATAAGAGGTCGATTTTTGAATAGGAAAAAATATTTTTTGAATTATACATAAAAATTATTGATAAACAATAAATAATTATTATCTTTGCAATGTAATTCAAAAAATCATACAACTATGACAAAAACAAACAACTTCGTATTTTGGGTACTGCATATATTAGCATGGCTCATTTTTGTAGGCTTGTCGGTAGAAGCTGGCGGCCTCCTCGTCAATTTTTTCTTTAGTATCTTCAAACCGGCTGTCATCCCCAATCTCTACCAAAAACTTGACCTCATGCAGATGTATGAAGCCAGCAGACCGTCATTTTATGCTATCTACAGCTTCATACTCATCCTTTCCATCCTCAAAGCATGGCTTTTTTATATAGTCATCATGCTTATGCTCAAAATGGATCTTACAAAACCCTTTACAGATTTTGTATCCGAAAGGATTCTACAGATCAGTTATTACACACTTTCTATTGGCTTACTGAGTTATATGGCACGCCAGATAACCAAAAATATCATGCACCGTGGATTTGTCCCCGAACAGGTCAACCAGTTTTGGTCCGACAGTCAGGCATTCGTTTTGATGGGTGCCATCATTTACATCATTGCCACTATTTTTAAAAAAGGAGTGGATCTTCAGAACGAACACGATTTAACAGTTTGACCTATGCCTATTGTTGTAAACTTAGACGTGATGATGGCGAAACGCAAAATGTCACTCAACGAACTTTCCGAAAAAGTTGACCTTACATTATCTAACCTGTCCATCCTCAAGACAGGAAAGGCCAAAGCAATCCGGTTTAGCACATTAGAAGCTATCTGTATAGTTCTGGACTGCCAACCGGGAGATATTTTGGAGTTTAAAGATGAGGATATCGTCTCAAAGTAGCAATGAGAATTTTCTTGCATCTTCCTGACAAAGAATCTATATTTGGCAACGTCAAAAAAACTACAAGTAATGAAGTAAATTATCTTTTAATGCAAGCAAATAAGAAAAAATGACAAACACAGCATTTCCAATCATACAAACCGAACGACTCTTGCTCAGACAAATTGTCGAAGCGGATATCGACCACATCTTCAAGGGGCTTTCGCATCCCGATATTATCAGGTATTATGGCGTAAACTATCAGACAAGAGAAGCCACCAAAGAGCAAATGGACTTCTTTGCTGACCTGGAGCATAACGCAACAGGTAAATGGTGGGCAGTTTGTTCATCGGGCGACGGCACTTTTTACGGTGCCGGCGGACTCAACAGTCTTAGCAAAGAGCACAAAAAGGCAGAAATCGGGTTTTGGCTCCTGACCGACTTTTGGGGGCAAGGAATCATGAAAGAAGCAATGCCTTTAATATGCAATTACGGTTTCGACCAACTCGGACTTCACAGAATTGAAGGCTTTGTTGAATCAGCCAATCTGAATTGTAAAAATGCCATGGCCAAACTTGACTTCCGGCATGAAGGCACCATGACAGACTGTGAAATAAAAAACGGTGAGTTTATAAGTTTAGACATTTATGCCAAGATAGCTATCGGTCCGAATATATAAAGGGAATATTGGTTTCAGGGCGTGCCCCTGTCGGGTCAGGCCATCCGCTTTACTTCGTGTTCGCTTCTGTCCTTCACGCAACTATGGTGAATGGTAAGCGGTAAGTGGTGAATGGTGAAATGTAAAATGTGAGATGTTGTGACACATTATTTTTCGGCATTTTTTGAACCATTAAGCAGTAGATTTATAATACCCGGATAACGCAATAGGAATTTTGAAAAAAGTGATGAGCACAATAAAATCCATAAAAAAGGAAGCTTAGTGAACCAGGTTTTTGAGCTTTTGGTTTAAAGTAGATTATATCGAAGCCAAGCCTACTTGACACAGAAGTATGCATGCATTTACCGTAAACTTACGGTTAATTTTTACTATAATCGTAATATTACGGTAAATACTCCTTTTATCAGCATAATCAGCACGTTATGAATGTATTAAACCTTAAGTTTGACCAATAATATTGTATCATGAAAAAATTAATTATTACAAAATAGTATCCACCGATGGCAGAACTATTGGGTCACAACAGCAGTAAAACCACCGAAATTTACACACATGTAAGTACCAAAAGTCCGTTTTATGATTTGTAGTAAAAAAACTATACCAAGCCAACTACATACAAGAAATTTATGTATATTTGTTGCATATATAAATGAGTTATAGCCAATGGTAGGACGACCGTACCGTAACATAAAAACGAACATACAATGACATTAAAAGAAGCCGTAATAAAAAGTTTAGAAGACATCGGTAATTTGACAAATTACTCAGAAGTTTTAAATCACATTCTTGCTAAAAAGTATTTTGACTTTGGAGCAGGCAAAACTCCTGGCTCGACAGTTTCGGCTTGTCTTGGTGACTTCATTCGTAACGGTGACACAAGAGTTAAGCGTATTAAACAAGACGGTGGGACTTACTCCTACTACTTGACAAAAAACGAGCAAAACATTGGTATTGACATTTTATCAGGTGAAACCGAAACAAAAACAACAAAAGTTACAAAGACGGACAAAGCAAAATCTTTTGACGAAAGAGATTTACATAAACTTTTAAGTAGCTACTTAAAAAATACTGACACCTACTCCAAGACAATTTTTCACGAACAATCAAACGGCAAGGACAACAACCAAATTTGGACACACCCAGATATGGTTGGAATTAAGTTTTTGAACTTGCAGACCAAAGCCAGCCAAAACTTTTTAAAATCTATCAATCGTGTGGACACCTTTAAAATGAGTTCATACGAATTGAAAAAAGAAATCAATAGCGACAGCGAACTTAAAAAAGCCTTCTTTCAAGCAGTTTCAAATTCAAGTTGGGCAAACTATGGCTACTTAGTTGCCTTTGAGTTCAGCGACAGTTTGAACGAAGAAATGGGGCGACTAAACCAATCATTTGGTATTGGAATAATTGAACTCAATGCAAATCCTTATCAAAGCAAAATCCTTTTTCCTGCAACATATCGTGACTTGGACTTTAAGACCATTGACAAACTTTGCAAAATGAATGATAAGTTTAACAAGTTCATTGAGCAGACCGAAAAACTAATGACAGCAAGTGAAAAGTATGTTTCAGGTGCAGAAAAAGAACTGGACGAATTTTGTGACGACTACTTTGCAAACGACACAGAAGTAGAAAAATATTGCAAGGAAAAACATATACCGACAGAGAAAGAATGACAAGAACCACTGGCTATAACACGGGTTTTGCGTCAGGCGGGGTGACGTGCAAACTTGGAGCTTTGTGCTACTATTCAAGTTCAATGCAGGTTGACCGTTT
>WBZR01001379.1_pt1 | contig 30598 bp, 30 predicted proteins | sample 5204231 | NCBI WGS metagenome assembly WBZR01 (sample SAMN12412403, study PRJNA552823) | activated sludge metagenome | isolation source: activated sludge from anammox sidestream of wastewater treatment plant... | place: USA: Virginia | collected 2017-08 | reverse complement strand
GGATGCCGCTCGACCTCAGGGGACAAGGGTGACGGTGGACTTGTCCCTGGGAGCGGTGCACTGGGGTGGGCCGGGGATACCGATGAGCGTGGTGGCATTACCGGCGGTGACAGACGCACGGAAGGTGCCGGGAGCGGCGCACCAGTTTCGCCACGTGAAGGCGGCGGCCGGGCCGTTGACCGTTGCGGTGGCCGGGTTCTCAGCCATGCCGAGGAGGGGGACGCCGCCTGAGTCGAGCATCGTGACCTTGACGGGGCCGGCATATGTGCAGGGTGCTCCCGTTGTGGGCACCGTGAACTCGAGGTTAATGGCGATGCTTCCGTTGGCTGCCTGGGCAGTGCCGAAGGCGATGAGGTTCGCCGGGCAGGGGGCAGCGGTGGCCGGGGCAGCAGTAGGGCTGGTGGTTGGTGACGGCGCCGGGGAGGATCGCGAAGTGGTGGCAGAGGATTGGGTGGTGGGCTGTGCCGGTTCCCGGGTTGGAGTGGTCGCATCATCGCCGCCGCCGCAGGCAGACGCGGAGATGAGGATACCGATGGCCATGAGGGTGGCCATGAGGGTGGCGGTGAGGAGAGGCGAGCGACGGGACGGGAGGGGCGTCATCGAGGGTAGTTTCCTCTTCCCGGTGCCAATGGTGGAGTGATGGTCCTACTTCTTCTCTGCGCCGAAGTAGGCCGGTTCCTGCGCGACTTTGGGGTCGCGTGTGGCGATTTCGGTGGCGACGGCGGTGTAGGCCTCGCCGAGGGCGGTGAACGTGGCCCGGGCGTCGCCAGCGACGTAGGCGGTATCGAGTGCTTTCGCGCAGGCGTGAACGAGGGGGCTCTCCGCGCCTTCGCGACTCGTGACATCGGTAGCGCAGAAGACGCGGATTTCGCCCTGGGCTCCCTGGATGGCCCCGGGCGAGCCGCCGGGGGCGCCGCTGATCCAGAGCGCGGTGGCGGCCTGGGCGCGAAGGATATCGATAGCAAGTGCCTGGAGGCGTGTGACGGAGGGATCAGCGGAACAGGCGAGGGCGCCGAGCTGCGGGTTGGCGGAGCGGCCGGCGCCAGCACTCCCGGAGATTTTCTTGCAGACTTCGGCCCAGCCCGGCTGGGTGGAGGCGTTCGCGAGGTAGGACTGGATGACAGACCACCTGGTTGCATCGTAGGGGGCGGTGGAGGCGTCGGCGGTGAACCACTTTGCCGGGTCGGCCTCGGGGAGCGTGGCGGGTGCGGGTGTGCCCATGGCGCGCACGTAGCCGGGGGTAGCCGGTGGCGGCGAAACCATTGGCCCAACGATAGGCAGGCCGCCCAGTGCTCCCACCATGTCGGCGTTGTAGCAGCGGGCGCTCAGGAAGAGTGAGAGCGCGACGAGCAGCAATCCAGCTTTGCCCACGTCTCGATTATCGGAATGGCACGGCGGTTCGGGAGGGGCGCTATTCGCGGATCACATCGCGCCGGAGCCAGCCGGAGGGAAGTGGCTCGTCGTTGTGGCCGCTCGACGCCATGAGGTGGCCGGCGAGGAGCGCAGCCTTCTCGGTGAGGGTGAAGGCGGCGAGCGAAATACCGAATGGCAGCCTCGGGCCTGCACGCTGGATGAGGGTGGCACTGCGAATGCTTGACCAGGCGATCGCCCGGGCGAGGAGGGCGCGGTTCAGGAGGGGCCGGGTGATGGTGAGGGCGGCAGCGACGAGGCCGGGGTGTCCGCCGTGCCAGGCGAGCCCTGGCTCGTCGAGCAGCATGCGGCGTGCACCCCAGCCATGTGCGATCTGCTTGGCGGCGAAGAGGGCGAGATCGGGTTCGTGTGCATGGTCAACGCGCATCGCCGGGGCATAGGCGATGCGGTAGCCGTGACGCTCGGCGAGCAGCCCGAATCGCGTGTCGCTACTGCGGTGGTAGCGGTCATCGAACTGGAGGGATTCGAAGACCACGCGGCGGACGGCGAGGTTGCGAGTGTCGGCGAGGACGGGGTCGCCAGGTCGGAGGTGACGGAAGGCGGCTTCGTAGCGGCGCTGGATGATCCGATCGGTGAAGGCACCGGCCAGCGAGCCGGAGAACCCCTGGGCGAGGCTCACTCCGGTGGCGATGGTATCGAGCGCGGCGGTAATCCAGCCGGGGCGAACAACGCAGTCAGCATCGGTAAAGGCGATGATCTCGCCGGTTGCAGCCTGGAGGGCCCTGTTCCGGGCAGCGTACGCACCGGGGCGCGGTTCATCGAGGATGAGTGCTGACGGGGAGAGGGTGCGGAGGCGGTCACGAAAGGCGGAGCTCGATGCGTTGTCGACGACGATGAGCTGGACGCTGGCGGCCTCACTGCGGCAGGCGAGGAGCGATTCGATGCAGGCGAAAATGCGGTCGTCGTCCTTGACAGGGACGATGACGGAGACGCTGCGATCAGGCATGAGGTGCGACCCCGGGGGGCAATGGCGGGAGGCCGACGGGTGCTCCCGCACGTTCGAGCGAGGTGCGGCAGGCATCCATTGCGGCGGCGCAGGCCCAGGCGTCGGCGATGGTTGGGAGGGCGACGGTGGGCAGGCCGTTGAGGCGGCGCAGCCACGACTCGAGGGTGCGGCGTGTCCCTTCGACCTCCTGCGCTGGCCGCCCGCGGAGCCGGTCGATGGTTGCGGCGAGGGGCTTGCGGGGGCGCTCACTATGCTCGATGCCATCGATGGCGAGGTGCTCCCGGTAGCGCGCGGCGTGGGCTGCTTCGAAGGTGACGGTGCGGTCTCCATCGAGGCAGAGTTCGCCTGCGACTCCGCCCTCGACCGGGCGTGCGGAAACCGAGCGAATCTCCTTGCCGCTGATCCAGCGGGCAAGGTCGAGGCAGTGGGGAAGGAGGTCCTCGATGGCTTCGGCCTCGCCACCGCCGAGTGCGCCCCAGGCGGCGGGGTTGGTGTGGATGATGATGCGGCCGGTTTCGCCCTCGCCGAGGCGGCGGCGGAGGCCGCGGTAGCGAAGCCACGTGCGGCGAGAGAAGGCGGGCGTAACGAGCTCGGCGCCACCTGCGGCGGCCCACGATTCGACTTCGCCGGCATGGAGAGCGGGTGGCTTCTCGACGAGCACGGGCGAGCCATGGTTGATGGCGGTGAGCACGTGCCCGGCGTGAAGAGCCGGAGGTGAGAGCACGACGACGGCGCTGAGCTGGCACTCGGCGAGCATCTCTTCGAGGGAAGCAAAGCGGGTGACACCGGAGTTGGCGGGGCGAGGGTCGGCGATGGCGGCGATGCGGACGCCCGCGAGGCCGCTGAGAGCGGGGGCGTAGAGCCGCTCGAATGCCCGGCCGGCTCCGACGATACCGAGCAGCGTGTCGCTCACGCGAGGATGCTCCTGCCGCGCAGCGAGGCGGGGACGGGAAGTCCGAGGAGTGCGAGTGCCGTCGGTCCGAAATCGCGGTTATCCATGTTGCCCTGGACGGCTGCGGGGCCACCCTCGGCGGCGCGGTAGAAGCAGAAGCCGCGATTGGTGTGGATACCGTTGCGTGCCTCGGGGCGGCTGGAAAAGAGCACGCGGCCATCGGGTGTTTCGAGTCGGTTGGTGCGGCGTACTTCGCTATTGGCGATGAGCATGGCGTCGGGGAGACGGTGAGCGCGAGGGCCAGGGTGCATTGCCTGTGGGCGGTAGATCTCGGTGAAGGCGTTGCGGCCATCCTCGGCGCGCATGCCACTGGCGAGGCCCCAGAGCTTCTGGAGGATGTCGCCACTATTCGCGGGCGGGACAATCCCATCGAATTCGCGGCCCTTTTCGTTGATCCGGAAGGCGGCGTGACCGTCGTGGGTAATGGTGAAGATGGCATCGTGGGCGAAGTCCGCGTTGCCGACGGCGAGCTGTCCCTGGCGGGCGGCGCGGACCGATGCGGGGAGGCGTTTCCAGACGGCGCGGTGGAGAGAGTCGGGGAGGATGTCGCGGATGCGGCGGACGAGGTCGGGGTTGGCGGCCTGGTCGGCGGGTTCGTGCCCGTTGACGAGGCCGACAAGTTGCTGGCCGAAGTCGGAGTAGTCGGCCTGCTCACTCATGCCGTGGAGGGCGAAGAGGATGACCGAGGTGGAGGGACCGGCGGTGGCAAGGATGGATGGAAGGGCCGCATCGAATGGTTGGAGGATGGCGGCAAGTGCATCGATGTTGGTGTATCGAGAGCTGAGCCGTTGCGGTGCGGCGAGGTAGTGCCCGGCTTTGTGGAGTTCGCTGAAGGCCGTGACGATGAGGTTTGAACGGCCTTCCTGGAGGAGCCAGCGAATGAGCCTGGCGCGGAGGTGGACGCCGCGGCGCATGTCGCGGGCCATCACGAGTTTGTCGTGGGGGGTTTGCGGCTCGAGGGTATCGAATTCGAGCGGGTGCTTCCCGAAACGATGTTCGACCTCGGCGGCGAATGACGCGGGTGTGCGGATGGGGACGATCTCGTCGTGCAGACCCCAGCCGATGTACTGGCGAAGGTGCGGGTGGCTGATTGCCGGCACGTAGGGGACATCGACAACGGTGACATCGAGGCCCGAGTCGAGGGCGTGGTTCCACCACGGTTCGTAAGCGAAGGCGGGGTGATTGTTGCGGACGTGGCGCATCTCCTCGGCGAGCCACTGGGTCCAGAAGTAGATGCCATGGGAACCAGGGCCGGCGCCGCTGGCGAAGGTGGGCCAGACAGAGCCGTGGAGGATGGCGCCGTCGGAGGTGACATCGACGGAGTGTGCGGAGGCGGTGAAGGCGTCGAGATTGGGGAGGCGTCCAGCGCTGCAGAGCTTCGCAAGGAGGCGATAATCGAGGGCATCGAGGCCGATCATCAGGACGCGTGGGGGGTGGGCCATCGACCTATTCTTCCATAGTGTCCCGGCCACGCTGCAACGCGACTCGTTCGTGGAATACACGGAGGAAGCTGCGGTCGAGGGTGTCCCAGTCGTGGCGCAGGGCTGTTTCGCGGGCGGCCAGCCCCATGCGGCGGCGGAGATCGCCATCGCGGGCGAGGGTGGCGAGACGGGCAGCGATGGTGTCGCTTTCGAACGAGGGGACGATGAATCCGTTCACGCCGTCGTCGATGAGGTCTTCATAGCCTGCCTCGGGGGTGACGATGACGGGGAGGCCGGAGGCCATCGCTTCGAGGACGACTCGGGCCATCGCCTCGGTAAGGCTGGGGAAGACGAAGGCGTCGGCGCGCTGGTATTCCTCGATGAGCTGTGCCCGGGGAAGTTCGCCGAGGAGCGTGGTGGAGCGGAGGGCCGGGACAAGGGTCCTGGGGCCATAGGTGGCGAGGCCGGCGGCGCGGAATTCGCGGACAACGGTGGGTCCGGCTGTTGCGGCGGCGGCATCGGCATAGTGGACACCCTTGTGATAGGTGATGTGACCGGCGAAGAGGACTCGAAGGGGCCGGGATGTGAAATCGCGCTCGGGGCCGGGCCGGAAGAGCGACGGGTCGATGCCGTTGGCGAGGACTGCAAGCTTTCGGGGATCGATGCCGAGGGCTTCGACCAGTTTCCGCTGGCGGGAGCCGTAGACGAGGACGGTGTGGGCGCGGCGAAGTTCGGCGAGCCCCATGCGGAGACGGGCAGCGTCGGTACGTTCGAGGAGCATATCGGATGCGACGTGCGGGTCGTGTGCGGTGTGCGCCATCCGTTCGAGCGCGGCGTTGCGCTCCCAGGCGTTGCAGTTCAGGTTGAGGATGCCCAGTGTGCCGGTTTCGCGGGCGGCCGCGAATGCGCGGGCGGATCGGAAGGTGGCGCCGATGAAGGCGAGTGGTTTGCGCTTGCGGATCTCGGCTGCCGACCGGCGGTCGAGGGTGTGGCTGCGGCGTTCGAGGAGGGGCGAGTTGATGCCGCGGAGGTGGTAGGCGGCGACATGGAATGCCTCGGCGAGGGGTGCCACGGACCGGCCGGGCGGGTCGAAGGTGAACTTGGCGAGGCGGCGTGAGAGGGGGTTTCCTGCGGGGAGGAAGCGGTTCGCTATGTCGAGGGCACGGCGGGCATCGACGGTGACCAGGAGCTCCGCCTGGAAGCCATCCCGCCGCAGGACACCGAGCAGCCGCTGGAGGAGGCTGTCCTGCCAGGCGGCATCGCCGAGGACCAGGCGGCGGTTGATGGCGGTGTCGGCGCTCATTGGAGAGCCCGGGCCACGTCCTGCATGAAGCGGTCCATCACGGCCTTCTTCTGTTCGACATCGGTACCGAGGTTGAAATCGGGGATGATGAGTTCGCCGACGCCGGATTCGATGTAGTCGCGGACGGTCTCCTGTACCTGGCCAATGGTTCCGCCGATGACGGGGCGGCCGCTGGCGCGGGCTCGTTCGAGGACGGACGGGTCGTCGCTGAAGAGGAGGAGGGCGTTGGCGGAGCGATGAATGAGCTTCGGGTCGCGGTTCAAGTCGGAGCAGTGACGGTCGAGGACCGCCATCTTCTGGTGCAGGTGGGCGGGGAGGCCCCAGGTGTTCCATTCATTGGCGTAGCTGGCGGCGATACGAAGGGTGAGCTGTTCGCCGCCACCGCCGATGAGGAGTGGGAGCGGCCGCTGGACGGGCTTGGGTTCGAGCGGCGCGTGGTGGACCTCGTAGAAGCGGCCTTTGAAGGTTGTGACCTCGTTTTCGAGAAGGCTCGTGATGATGCGGCAGGCTTCTTCGAGGCGGCGCAAGCGGCCGCCGACGGTATGGAACGGGATGCCGTAGGCGAGGTGCTCATTTTCCTGCCAGCCCGAGCCGAGGCCGAGGACCATGCGCCCGCCGCTGACCTGGTCGATGGTGGCCGCCATCTTGGCGAGGATGGCGGGGTGACGGTAGGTGTTGCCGGCGACGAGCGACCCAAGGCGGATGCGGGGGACAGCGGCGGCGAGTGCGGCGAGGGTGGTGAAGCATTCGGAGGTTGGGCCGCTGGTGTCGTTGGCGTTGGGCATGAAGTGGTCGGCGTACCAGACGCCGTCCCAGCCGGTGGACTCTGCGTGACGGGCGAGTGCGAGGGTCTCTTCGAAACTGTTCTGTGGGCCGGGCCAGAAGCTGAAGCGCATGGGGTGTCCTCGGCGATGGATGGTGTGCAGGCCATGATAGGCGGATTGCGTGCGGGGGTGACGGTGGAAACCGAGCGGTACCACTTGGGTGCGGTAGAATCCGCTTCGATGGAACCACGCATCCAGTACGCGCTGGCGCAGGATGGGGTGAGCATCGCCTGCTGGGTGGCGGGCGTGGGTCCGCCGCTCATTATTCTCATGCCGCCGGGGCGGTCGCACATGCAGCTCGAGTGGACGGTGCCGGCGTTGCGCCACTGGTTCGAGCGGCAATCGCGCGGGCACACGCTGGTGCGGTACGACATGCGGGGCACGGGGCTCTCCGATCGCTGCACGGGTGCGATCGCGCTCGATGAAGTGGTGGCGGATCTCGATGCGGTGATCGAGCGGCTCGGGCTGGAACGGGTGGTGTTGCTGGCACCTACAACGACGGGCCCGCTGGCGTTGAGCTACGCCCTGGCCCGGCCGGACCGCGTTTCACGATTGATTCTCTGGTGCAGTTCGGCGCGAGGCAGCGACCTGCTCGATTCGCCGCGTGTGCAGGCGCTCGAATCGCTGCGCGATGTGGACTGGGATCTCTACGTACAGACGATGGCGCGAACGGTCTCGGGGTGGGCGAACGATGAGGACGCGGTGCCGTTCGCGGTGATGAGCCGGGAATCGACGACACCTGCGACACGGAGTGAGTATGTGAAGCTGGTTGCCTCGCTCGACCTGACGCCTCGCCTGGCGGAGATCGAGCAGCCGGTCCTGGTCTGCCATCCGTCACATTACGATGGGCTGGATGTTTCGGCGGCCCGGCGGCTCGTGGCACGGCTCCGGGGTGCACAGCTGGTACTCATCGACTGTGCGACGCGGCTCCCGGCGGGGCCGGCATGGGATGCGCTCAATGATGCGACGGATGAATTCCTTGGTATCGCGACGGGCGAGGAGGGGACGCTGCGTGCGCCGGACTCAGAACCGGAGGCGGCCGGAACTGCAGACGCCGATGAGCGAGCCGATGCTGGACCGCAGGGGGCCAACGAGCCGGGGCTACGGCTGCTGCTGTTCACGGATGTGGAGGGACACGCGGAGATGGAGCGGCAGCTCGGCCGGGCGATGGTGGCGGAGTTTCTTGAAGAGCATGAGCTGACCACGCGGGAGATTGTGCGATTGCACGGCGCCGGTGAGGCGAGCGCGCTGGGGGATGGGTTGATGGCCTGGTTCGCTTCAGCGCAAAGGGCACTGGAGTGTGCGATCGCCATCGAGAAGAACTTCCACGACCGTTTCCTGCGAACGCTTGGCGATGGGCGCGCGCGCGTGCGCGTGGGGATCAGCGCGGGTGAGCCGCTGGCGGACGAGCACGACATCTTTGCGCCACAGGTGGTGGCGGCGGTCCGCATCGCAGGGCATGCGAAGGGTGGTGAGATCCTGGTCACGAACGTGGTACGCGAACTCGCGGCGGGCAAGGGCTTTCTCTTTGCTGACCGTGGCATGGCGGAGGTGCGGGGGTTCGATGAAGGTATGCAGCTTTTCGAGCTTCGCTGGCGATGAGCACTCGGGGCATACTGAGGACGGTTCTCTTTGATATCGATGGGACGCTGCTGGATACGCGTGAGTTCATTCTCGCGGCGATGGAGCATGCGCTGAGGGGGCATGGGTTGCCGGTGCTCGCGCGGGAGGAGTTGGCGCGGCAGGTGGGGCGGCCACTCGAAGCGATCTACAGCGACTTTGGAGCCCGGCCTGATGCTGCGCCCGCGCTGGTGGAGGCGCACCGGACCTTCCAGGCGGAGAATCTGCACCTCGCGGCTGCGTTTCCGGGGGCGAGCGAGACGCTGGGGAGGCTTGTTCGAGCGGGGTTGAAGCTGGGCGCGGTGACGAGCCGGTCGCGGCGAACGTCGATTCGGACGATGGAGCTTGCGGGGCTGGCGCCGTTCTTCGACGTGATCGTGTCGCCGGAGGATGCGGCCGGACTGAAGCCGGACCCGGCGCCGCTGCTCTTCGCCCTGGGCCGGCTGGGTGAGTCGCACGAGTATGCGGCGATGGTGGGCGACACACGGCACGACATCGAAGCGGGGAAGGCGTTGCGGATGCTGACGGTGGGCGCGACGTACGGGTTCGCGGGGGAGGCGATCCGGGAGAGCGGGCCGGACGTGGTGATTGGAGATATTCGCGACCTGGCAGGGGTGATCCTGGATTTGCGGTCCTCGCCGGCCGGGGAGCGAGACGGGCAGTGATCCTGGCGCTGTGAACCCGGGGCTATCCGCCGGTGGCTGGTGCGGGTCGCGGAGTTGATGACGAGGTAAGGAGCGGTGCCATGCCCCGCACTGCAGAAGGTGGGCGGGGATGCCGTCTCTCAAGGAAGGGGGACGCTGTAGCGTGCCCGCCGGGGAGTTGGACGATGGCAACCAGGGTAGAACTGCCGAAGCTTGGATTGCGGCCTCCGGCCGGGCTCGTTGCCGAGTGGTATCTGCCTGACGGGGCGTCGGTGCACCGCGGTGAGATGATCTGCCGCATCGAGGCGGAGAATATCGCGGTTGAGCTGGAGGCGGAGGATGACGGGGTGTTGCGTCACCGGCTCGATGCTGGATTCGTTCGGCCGGCCGGCGATGTTCTCGGGGTGATCCTCGGGCCAGGTGAGCGAATGCCGGACCTCCCGCCCGTGGAGGAGGACGAGGCGTGGCGACCGGCGGTGGTGCATACGGGCCCGAGTGACGCGGAGTGGGAGGAGGCCGTGCGGGCTTTCCGCTACTGGCCGCCAGACGGGGAGGCGGGGGAGAAGCCGCCACCAGGTGCTACCGGTGACCGGGCGCGAGGGAGCGACGAGGCTCCGGGTGATGCCGAGGCTACCGCGCCGCGGGGACCGGAGCCCTCGCAGGAACCGAAGCGGGACTTCGAGATCGTGCCGTTTCCGAAGCGATTTGCGAACGCGCGGCCGCCGTCGTGGGATTCCGTGCCCGGTGACGCAGTCGATTTCGCGTCGGGGCTCTTCGAACGGCCGGGCGAGGAAGTTGATGACATGAAGGCGCGTGATGCCGCTCTTGATGAGGCGCTCGAAGCGCTACGGAGTGAGATCCAGCTGGCGGAGCCGGCGGCCGGGGAGGCGGTGTTCGAGGCCGAGCCCGATGGGGACGCGGAGGCCGCGATGGAGACGCTGCCGGGTGGGGCAGATGCGGCCGGGTTCGAAGCTGCCGGGGAGCGTGAGCCGGAGATGGTGGCCGAAGCCCATGCACTCATGATGCGTGTACGGGTACAGCTGGCCGAGGCGCGCAAGCTGGAGGAGCAGCTCGCGCAGGCATGGAGCGAGGCGGGGCTTTCGCCGGCGTTCGAGGACGTGCTCGTGCGGGCGGTGGGGCGGGCACTGGCCGAGGGTGGATTCGGCGGTGGTATCGTGTTGCGCTGGTTCGAGGATGGATGCGAGCAGTGGGCGGCACTCCATGGTGCGGCGGAGTTGCCGTTCCGCGAGGCGGTCGAGGCGATCCGCTCGGGGACGGGGAGTGCGCAGGATGCGGGCTGTGTTATCACGACGTACGCGGGGATCGATGAAGCGAGCCCGGGTGCGCCAGGGGATGCGTTCTTCGCCCTTGGTGTGGGCGATGAGGCGAGGGATATGCGCTGGGATGGGCGGCGGCGAATGATGGTACCGGTAGTGACGCTCACGCTGGCGTTTGATGGTTCACGGGTGAGTGAGTTCGCGGCGGCGAGGTTCCTCGCGCGGGTCCGTGAGCTGGTAGAGGCGCCGTACGCACTGCTCGCGGCCTGAGGGCTACCAGTCGGGAGCGCGATAGTCCAGGCTGGAGGGAGGACAACGATGGGAAGTGACGACCGCAGCATCAATGTGTACGAGCTCGGAACGACGAGCTATGGCGATGTCCACCGGCTGCAGCGGCGGCTGCAGGTGCAGCGGCGCGACGGTGCGGGGGTGGATTCGCTGCTGCTGACGGAACACCGGCCGGTGCTGACGCTGGGCCGCAGCCACCCGGAGCCAGACCTGCGCGTGCCGCTTTCGACCGTGGCGCACTACGGGATCGAGATCCACCAGACGGAGCGTGGCGGCGATATCACGTATCACGGGCCGGGGCAGCTCGTCGCCTACGGGATCATCGACCTCAAGGGCTGGGACCTCGGGGTGCTCGACTACGTCGGTGGGCTGGAGGATACGGTCATCGGTGTGCTGGCCGACTGGGGGTTACGGGCGGAGCGAAAGGCGGGGGCACGTGGGGTGTGGATCGATGGACGGAAGATCGCGTCGCTGGGGTTGAATGTGCGGCGCTGGGTGACGATGCACGGCATTGCGCTGAACGTCGACCCGGATATGAGCCACTTCGACCTCATCAACCCGTGCGGGATGGCGGACGTGGAGATGACGAGCCTGAGCGTGGAGATGGGGAAGACGGTGGACGTGACCGAGGTTGTGGAGCCGTTCATCTTCCATTTTGGGCGGGTGTTTGGGTGCACGACGGAGATCGTGGACCTGAACGAGAGGCGCCCGGCGATGTGACTGGTACGAGGCTTGCGGGGACAGTGTCGCCGGTCAGGGTGCTTTGGCGAGGGCGGGGATGCTGGCACGGCGGGGCAGGGGGCCGGGCGGGGGCGGGGCACCGGTTGGTGTGCAGTCTTCGGGCCAGTCGTTGCTCCAGGTGGGGGTAATGACGACGCCCTGGTGGGCGGGATTGGCGGCGTCGACGAACCGATGGTTGCCACCCTGCACGAAGCCGGAGTAAGGCATCGATATTTCGCCCGGTTGCAGTTCGCCTGTGTCGAAGAGTGGCTTCGGGCTGTTGGGGTCGGGCCAGATGATGCTGATGGGTGTTGGGCCGGTGTTTTTCCAGGAGACGTGGTCGCCACGGGAGATCTTGCAGATTGGTGGATCGAAGCCGGCGGGGCTGACGTTGACGACGAACTCTTTCGGGATGCCGTCGGCGGTGACGCTGGTGATGGCTCCGAGAGCGAGGGAGGCGACGGCCGTGATGGCAAGGAGCCGGGTACGACGCATCGCCCAACGGTAGCGGGTCGTCCGGGTAGCGGCGACTGGCGGGGCGCGCCAACGGGGATTGCATGTGCATTCGGGTTGGTGGTTCGCGGGGTTTCAGCGGCAGGGGTGCTATTCGCGTATACTTCGGCGCACACAAACGGTCCGGGACGGAGAGATAGATGCGCTTTTCCTATGACCCAGATGTCGAGGCTTTTCGCGAGGAGGTACGGGACTTCATCGTGGCGGAGTTGCCGCCCGAGGGGGAACGGCCGGGGGGTGGCGAGGAGGGTGGTTTCAAGAGCGTGGAGCAGGAGTACAACTACGTCATGGGCTTCCAGAAGAAGCTTGCGGCGCGGGACTGGCTGGCGATGGCGTGGCCGAAGGAGTACGGGGGTGGCGGAGCGAGCCACATGCGCCAGCTCGTCTACAACGAGGAGATGGCCTACAACGGCGCGCCTTCGATGAACATGGGCATCGCGTGGGTGGGCCCGAGCCTGATGCTTTATGGAACGGAGGAGCAGAAGAAGCAGTTCATCCCGCGGATTACGAACGCCGATGACTGGTGGTGCACGCTCTATAGCGAGCCCGGGGCAGGTTCGGACCTCGCGGCGCTGCAGACCCGGGCTACACGTGACGGCGATGATTTCGTCATCAACGGGCAGAAGATCTGGACCTCGGGCGGGCATGCGGCGGACTGGGGGTGGCTGGCGGCGCGTACGGACCCGGATGCGCCGAAGCACAAGGGCATCACGATGTTCATGGTGAACATGAAGTCACCGGGCGTGACGGTGCGGCCGCTGGTGAACATGGCGAACCGCCACAACTTCAACGAGGTATTTTTCGAGGACGTGCGGGTGCCGGCGACGCAGGTGGTGGGGGAGGTAAACCGGGGCTGGTATCACATGGCGGTGGCGCTCGACTTCGAGCGGAGCGGGATCCAGGCGTTCGCGGGTGGGCGGCGGAACGTGGAACGGCTGGTGGAGATTGCGAAGGCACGGCCGGAGCTTGCCGGGCGGCGGCCGTCGGTACGCATGGAGTTGGCCGACCGGATGGTGGATATCAATGTCGGGACGTTCCTTGCCTACCGTGTCGCGACGATGCAGGCGAAGGGGTTGGTGCCGAACCACGAGGCGAGCGCGAGCAAGCTGTTCGGTAGCGAGATGGGGCAGCGGATCGCGCTGACGGGTATGCACCTGCTGGGGATGTTCGGCGAACTGCGGGACAGCTCGGCGGTGGTGACGCCGGATATTGCGACGAACTACCTGCAGGCGGTATCGGGGACGATTGCCGCGGGGACGAGTGAGATCCAGCGGGGGATCATCGCGACGCGGGGGCTTGGCCTTCCACGGGGGTAAGCCCGGGGTGCGCGTTGCACGCTGAAACGCCCGTCCATCAATCGGACGGGCGTTTTCGCATGTGTGCTGCAGGCGGTGGTGGGCGGGGATGTTCAGCCGATCCAGGACTCGCTGCCGAGATGGGCGGGGAGGTTATCGATGCGGAAGCGCCGGATCTCTTTGCGTACGACCGGTTCGTAGCAGTGAATGCAGTGGCGTGGCCAGGGGTCGTTTGCGGGGACGACGACGCTGTAATGGCCGTGTTTGGGGCAGGTGATCTCGAATTCGATCATGTCGATCTGCATCCCGGTCTCCTCCTACTCCGCATAAATTCGTTCCCCTACAGGTTAGAAAGCTGGATGAAGAAGTAAACCCATAAACGAGGGCATTCTGTTAAGAGTGAGCAAGGGAGTGTTACAAAGCAGCTCTATCATGACGCGATAGAAATGCCCCCACTCCGAGATGGAGATGGGGGCGTGTGGGTGGGAGGGGGATCGTGGTGTGGGTCAGGCGCGAGGCAGCCCGAGGCCACGAGTGGCGATGATGTTGCGCTGCACTTCGCTGGTGCCGCCGGCGATGGTGCTCGAGACGGTGCCGAGGTAGCTGGAGGCGGCGCGGGCCTTCATGGGTGCAACGTCGGGGTCGGTGAGCTGGCCGGCCATGCCGGTGATCTTCATTGCCGTGCGGGCGATGCGCTGGCTGAGCTCGGTGTTGAAGAGCTTGGCGATGGAGGCTTCGTGGTTGGGTACGCGGCCTTCGGCCTGGATGGTGATGACGCGGTAGCTCAGGGTCTTGGCGGTTGCGGCTTCGATCCAGCGGTCGGCCATTTCGGCGCGGACGGCGTCTTTCGATACGGCGGGGTGCTGCTTGAGGTGGCGGATGTAGTACTCGAGGGCCTGGCGCTGGCCAACGGCGTTGCCGATGGATGAGCGTTCGAAGTCGAGGGTGGTGGTGCCGATGTACCAGCCGCGGTTGATTTCGCCGACGACGTTGCGGGCGGGGACGCGGACGTCTTCGAAGAAGACTTCGTTGAAGTGGTGAAGGTTCCCCATGTTGACGAGCGGGCGGACGGTGACGCCGGGGCTGTGCATATCGACGAGGAAGTAGGTGATGCCGCGGTGCTTGGGTGCATCGGGATCGGTGCGCGCGAGCATGAAGCACCAGTCGGCGTTGTGGGCGCCGGTGGTCCAGATTTTCTGGCCGTTGATGACGAAGTCATCGCCATCGCGGACGGCGCGAGTTTGGAGGCTGGCGAGGTCGGAGCCGGAGCCGGGTTCGCTATAGCCCTGGCACCAGACGACTTCGCCCTTGAGGATGCGGGAGAGGTGCTCCTTCTTCTGATCGTCGTTGCCGTGGATGATGAGGGTAGGGCCGATCATGGAGGTGCCCATGCCGCCGACCGGGGGGATGCGGGCTTCGGCGAACTCCTCGTTCATGATGAACTGGTCCATGACGCCGAGGCCGGCGCCGCCGTACTCCTTTGGCCAGGCGGGGGCGATCCAGCCGCGCTCGGAGAGGCTGGCGCGCCACCTGGCGATTGGGCCGGTGCGGGAGCGCATCTCTTCCTGGGTAGGTGGGGCGTCGCTGCGGCCGGGGCGGTTGGCTTCGATGAAGTTGCGCAGTTCCTGGCGCCAGGCAGCTTGCTCGGGGGTATCGCGGAAATCCATTCCAGTGCTCCGAGTTGGGAAAATGCGGAAGCAAGGTAGCAGAGGAACGACCCTTACGTAAACGTTCGGGTTACTGGTGGCCGCTTGCCCCTGGACTACTCCGTGTTGGCCGTGCAGTGCGGTTGACGGACCCTCCCGGGATGGTGGGGAGGGGAGTACGGGGAGCCTTGGGCGGCTGTCTGTTACGCTCGAAGGTGAGCTGAAGCGGGCTGCCGACGAAACCATGCTCTACGCCGAACACCTCTCCAAATCGTTTGGACCGAACGACGTGCTCGATGATGTCTCGTTCATCGTTGGCGATGGCGAGCGCGTGGGGCTGGTTGGGCCGAACGGGGGCGGGAAGTCGACGATCTTGCGGCTCATCGCGGGTGACCAGAAGCCGGACACGGGTGAGGCGGGGCACCGGGGAGGCGCCATCGGCTATCTGCGCCAGGAAGCGGGGTTGCAGGACGAGCACACGCTGCTCGAGGAGCTCTGGCTGGCGTTCCCGGAAGCGCGGGCGATCGAACGGGAACTGGAGGAGATTGCGGGCCAGATCGAACGGGGCGAGGGCGACCTCGATGCGTTGATCGAGCGGCAGGCGAAGCTGTTCGAGGAGTTCGAGGGGCATGATGGTTACCGGATTGAGTCGCGCATCGGCCGTGTGCTCGATGGGCTGGGGTTTGAGCCGGGCGACGACAGGAAGCGCTGTAGTGAGTTTTCGGGGGGCTGGCAGATGCGGATCGCGCTGGCGAAGGTGCTGGTTCGCAAGCCGGAGAACGTGTTGCTCGACGAGCCGACAAACCACCTGGATGCGACGACGCGGGCGTGGCTGGCTGATGAACTGCAGGACTGGAACAGCTCGATTCTGATCGTCACTCACGATGGTGACTTCCTGGACCGGGTGGTGACGCGGGTACTCGACCTTCGCGACAAGGGGGTGGAGAGCTATGCGGGGAACTACACCCAGTACCAGAAGCAGAAGGCTGACAGGCTGCAGGCACAGGACCAGGCGGCAGCGCGGCAGGAGCGTGAACTCGACAAGCAGCAGCGGTTCATCGAGCGGTTCCGGGCGAGCGCGACGAAGACGCGGGCGGCGCAGAGCCGGGAGAAGGCGATCGCGAAGGTGGAGCGGATCGAGCGGACGAAGAAGGACGCGGAGGTGCACTTCGAACTGACGGCGACGGGGCGGACGGAGCGCGACGTGCTGATGCTGAAGCACGTTGGCCACGCGTACGATGACGAGCCGGTCTTGATGGATGTGAACCTGCACATCGAGCGGGGACAGAAGGTGGTGTTCATCGGGCCGAATGGGAGCGGGAAGAGCACGCTCCTGAAGATCGCGGCGGGGCTCATCCGGCCGACGGAGGGTGTGGTGGAATGGGCGGAGCGGGCGCGTCCCGGCTACTACGACCAACACCAGGATGAGGCGCTCGAAGCGAACCGGACGATCCTGGAGGAGGTGCGTTCGGTGGCCGGGAATGAGCCGGACGTGCAACTCCGGACGGTGCTGGGCCAGTTCCTTTTCAAGGGCGATGACGTGTTCAAGCATGTGCGCGTGCTCTCGGGTGGTGAGCGGAGCCGGGTGGCGCTGGCGAAGTTCCTGATTCAGCCGACGAACGTGTTGTTGCTGGACGAGCCGACGAACCACCTGGACAAGACGACGCGGCGGAAGCTCATCGAGGCGTTGAGCGGATATACGGGGACGATCGTGTGTGCGAGCCACGACCCGGGGATCGTGGATGGGATTGCGACGCACGTGTACGAGGTTGCAGACGGTGGGGTGCGGGAGATCCTGGCGAAGCGGCGAGGGTAGGGGCGGAGCTGGCTGCTCCTTGGAGGTGTGGGCGCGGAGTTGCTGCCGGTGTTGCCGCTCCTGGTGGGCGGTTTGAGCTACGATGATGGCGGGGATACCGATGACGACACTTACTGCATACGTTGAATGGGACGACGAGACGAAGCTCTACATTGGCCGGGTGCCGGGGATACGAGGTGCTCACACCGAAGCGGCGACGCTGGATGAGCTCTCGCGGAACCTCGAAGAGGTGCTTCAACTCTGCCTCGACGAGGATCGAGGCAGGAACTGACCTCTTCCGAACGAACAGGAGTTCTGATAGAGTGCATGCCTTGTGCGAATGGAGGCACGCAGCAGATGGAGACTCAGACCCTGATCCTGAACGTGAACAGCGAGAACCCGGCAGCGCTCATTTCGTTCTATCGCGATGTGGTTGGGCTGACGCCTGAGCCGGGTGTCGGTGATGGCGGGTTCAAGATCGCCGATACAGGCCTGCTCATCATCGATGGTCATGATGATGTGAAGGGCAAGACGCAGGAAGCGCCGCGCTACCTCATCGACTTCGTGGTGAACGACATCGCGACGGAGCAGGCCCGCCTGGAGGCTGCTGGCGTGGCGTGTCACCGGGTGATGGGCCGGGAGCCATGGGGTGGAATCATCAGCACGTTTTCGGACCCGGACGGGAACTATTTCCAGCTCATCCAGCATAGCGAGGGGTAGACCAGGCGCCGTGATGGGGCCTGATGCCACCCAACGAGCGGGATGCGACGCGGGCCGTGCCGGGGGATGGCCGGACGTATGAGTGTTTCGATGGTTGCTCGTGTCGCAGGGTTTGGGCAGTGGGCGGCGGGCGGGGCTTCCGGCTGTGGCCCGGGCCGAGACGGGGCTTCGGAAGCGATCGGTATCGCTCGTGTTCGTAGCAGAAGGGGAGGTCCTGGAGCCTCGACACGGATTCGAACCGTGGACCTAGCGATTACGAATCGCTCGCTCTACCAACTGAGCTAACGAGGCTCGAAGTATCGCTAAAGGTATCGCGGTGGCCGGGCCAGTGTCCATTCGAAGCAGGCTGCGTGGCACCGTTCGCAGGTCAGGTGTGGCGGGGGCCGCGGCCGTCGCGGAGGACGCGGAAGATCGTCCTGCGGGAGAGGCCGAACATGGCGGCCAGGTCGTTGACGCAGAGTCCCTGCTCCTGGGAGAGGCGGAGGATGCTCGCATCGCGGCCCGAGCGGAGGATGCCGGGTGCGCCGCCGGGGTCATCGAAGCGGCAGCGGACGAGCGGGCAGCGGAGGCACGAGGGGTAGAGGTCGCAGCCGCTATCGCGGTACTCGGTGTGCTCGGGGAGCGCATCGATGCGCGCCGGGAGTTGCAGGGGCTCGTCCACCAATCCACCTCGGAGTCCTTCGGTTGAAGGACGGCTCCGCCGCTGCCCGTTGTTTCGGCCCCGGGGGCCCGGCCAGGGGCGGGTCTGTGCTGGCAATGTAGAACGAATGTTCTAATCGAGGCAAGCATGGTGCGGCGCTGGGGGTGAAGTCGACAGGTGATGTCCGGGTTGGGCAGCGGGCCGTATCATCCGCGCTTACGTGATGCACGAGGCCGCCGATCCGCCGCTGAACCGGCCCGCATTGCTGCTGACGGTGGCACTGGCGTTTGGGCAGGACGCGCTCTACGCGCTGATCTTCCTTTCGTATATGAACCACTACCTGCTCGATGAATTACATGCCTCGGGTGGGTTGCCGGGTTACACGCTCGCGCTGTACGGCGGGACGAAGCTCGTGGTCCACCCGATCGCGGGGCGAGTACTGGACCGGACAACGCCGAGGCTGGTGTTTCGGCTGGCGATTGTGCTGCAGGTGGCGGCGCTCGGGCTACTGCTGGCGATGCATGTACTCTGGGCGTTTCTCGTTGCCACGGTGGCGCTGGGAGCGGCGAGCGCCGCGCTCTGGCCGCTCATCTACGACATCGTTGCGAGAACGCAGGTTCCCCGGGTACGAACGCGGGTGACCGGGATCCTCTCGATGGCGGGGTATGTGGCGACAGGGGTGGGGTTTGCCGCAGGCGTGTTGCTTTCGGACTTCGCGCCGTGGCAGGTCGCATTCCTGCTTGCACTGGTGGTCGTGGGCGGACCGCTGGCGGTGCAGGGGATGGGGGCGCTGGATCCGGGCATGCACATCGAGGATCGGCACCGCGACGAGGCGCCGCACATAGGTGCATTGAGGAAGCTGGCGTCGGTGGCGCTCTTCGGGCTCATCGTGCTCGTCGACTACTCGGCGATCACATCGCTGGCGGCAGTTTATGGCCCGTTTGCGCGGATGACGCTGGGCCTTTCGCTGCTGAGGACGACGGCGCTGCTGGCTCCTGCGGGTGTCGCCGCACTGGCCGGCCTGGTGGTGGCTGCGCGCGTGAGCCGTCCAAACCGGCGGTTCCTGGAGATGTCGGGCCTTTACGTGGTTGCATCGGTGGGTGCATTCGGGCTGGCACTGAGCACGAACGCGTGGGCCACGGCTGTGCTGGCACCAGTTCTGGCATTCGGCGCCGGGGGTGTCGCCCCGATCATCGCGGCGACAGTGATTGGCCAGGGGAGCGAAGGTGATCGCGGGCTGATCATCGGTGCGTTGATGTCGGTCGAGGGAGTCGGCAGTGTGATTGGCCCGGCGGTGACGGCGTTCGTGATCGACCTCGTGAGCCCGCGCGCAGGGATCGCGCTCATCGGTGGGTTGTTCGCGTTGCTGGTTCCGCTGACGGCGGGGGCATGGTTGCGAATGGGTGAGTGGTCGAAGGGGCGAGAGGGCGAGTGGGAGCCGGTGACGTCTGTGGGTTGGTGGTGTGTGTCAATGCGAGTGAGCGTCTCGGAGATGATGCAATTGAGGTGTGCGAGATGCCCCTGACGATATCGGACCCAACGATGTTGCCGTTGCCGCGACGACTACAGCAGGTGGATGAGGCGCGGTTGCGCGCGTATCGCGAGAACCTGGCGTTTTACCAGGGGCGCCAGTGGCTCGGGCGTGCGCGGCAGGGGGAGCGGCGGCTGACGTTCAACTATGCGAAGGCGCTGGTCGAGAAGGTGACGAGCTACCTGTTGAACGGGCAGACGATCCAGGTGGAAGCGCGGGATGGTGAGACGGAGGCGGGACGGGAGCGGGCCCGCGCGGCGGAGCGGGCGCTGCGCGCCGCCGAGTCGGTGAATGGGATCGCGCAGCTCGACTACGAGACGGAACTCGATGCGGCGATCCTTGGCGATGGCTGCTACCGGGTGACCTGGGATGCGGCGGAAGGGGAGGTACGGATCACGGCGCCCGATGTGCAGGGTGTCTACGCCTGGCGAAGCGGGAGCGATCCGTCGCGGCTGGATGCGGTGGCCTGGCAGTATGTGGGGGGCGCGAACGAAACGGTGACGGAGCACTGGACGACGGGGACGTTTGAGCTCTGGCACGGAGACGAGCTGGCCGAACGCATCGTGAATCCGTACGGCTTCATCCCGTTCGTGCTCTTCCCGAACCTGCGGGAGCCGAAGCAGGCGTGGGGGGCGAGCGACATCCCGCCGCTGGTGGAATCGAGCCGGGAGCTGAACCGTGCGTTCAGCCAGTTGAGCCAGATCCTGGAGCTCTCGGGGAACCCGATTGCGGTGCTCGAGAACGTCAGTGAATCGAACGACCTCGTCGTCGAGCCGGGCGCTATCTGGGAGATGCCGGAGCAGTCGAAGGCGTATCTGCTCGATTTCCTGGCAGGCGGGGGTGTGCGGCTGCACACGGACTACATCGACCTGGTGTACCGGACACTGCACGACCTGGGGGAATCGCCGCGGACGGCATTTGGGCATAACCCGCAGGGGTTGAGCGGGGTGGCACTGAACACGGAGCTCGACCCGATTGCGCGGAAGGTGGCCCGGAAGCAGCTCATCCGGACGGCAGTGTATGAGCGGCGGGCGATGATGGTGTTGCGGTTGCTGGCGCGTTTCGAGGGGCTCGGGATCGAAGGGCTGCGGACGGTGATGCACTGGGGACCGGTGCTGCCGATCGACCGTTCGCGGCAGGTGGCCGATGCAGTGGCGCTGGTTGGGGCGGGCATCGTCTCGCGCCGGACGGCAGCGAGCCAGCTGGGACTGGACGATGCGGATGCGGAGTGGGCGCGTATCCGCGAGGAGGCGGGTTAGGGTCTTGGGCGGTTGAGCGAGTCCTGGAGCCTGGCGAGGCACTCGGGACAGATCCCGTGGGACGTTGGCTCGGGTCCTTCGCGGAGGACACGCCCGCACCAGGCGCAGGCCTCGCGCGGGAGCGGTTCGGGGTCCGGATTATCGTTCGCCGTGGGGTGTTCGGCGGGGCGATCTTCGTCCGGGGTGGGTTCCACTATAGGGGCCCTCGCAGGAAGCGGGCCTCGCTCGTGCGGAACAGTACCCCAGCAGACTGCACGGCTTCAACCGTTTCGACCGCGGGAATTCGGAGTTCCAGGGTTTTTCGCGCGGCCCGGTGGGTGCTCGTGGAGGCTGCTGCCGGCGGGTACGATGGAGATATGACTGCTGAACGGATCGAAAGGCTGGCGGCAACGCCGAAGACACTGGCCCACCTGGTGGCTGAAGCCACGGATGAGGCACTCGATGCACAGCCGGCCGAGGGCGAATGGAGTGTGCGTACGATCCTGGCTCACGTGCGCGATAACGAGTTCCTCTGCATGCGCCTGTCATTGGAACGGGGCCTGGCCGAGGATGAGCCCGGGGTGTCATTCCTCGATGGGCGGAGGTGGGAGGCGGGACGAAACAGGAGCCGGGACCGGAAGGAGCAGATCCTGGGTGATTTCGCGTTGCAGCGGCAGGCGAGTGTCGCGATCCTGCGGTCGCTGCGCGATGAGGATTGGGAGCGCGGCCTGCGTGTGGCGGAGCGCGGGCGGGTGACGCTTTCGGACCTGGTGGAGATGTGGGTGCGTGAGAGCGACGAACATGTGGCGCAGATCGAACGGTTGCTGGGGGAGACGCTGGCCGAGGTGCAGGCGCGGCGGGCGGCCTGGGCGGCGACGTTTTCGCGGACGCCGCACGGAGATGTGGGCCGGGGGTGAGGGCGGGCCGGGGTTCGCACGTATTGTTGTTGAGGCCAGTGCCCGGTAAAGTCGCTGGTACGGCGATGGAGTCCTGCCGATTGCAAGAACCGCCCCCGGCGTCGTGACGTTGGAGTCGCGCCGGCGGAGCTGATGACTCCTACAGGAATGTAGGAGTCGTGTGCCCGGATGCTGCACTGGAACGCCCGAGATCACATCCTCATCGCCCGGTATCTCGCGAAATGGGGCGTGATCCTTGCGCCGGTCGCGGTGTCGACGGGGTCGATCTGCGCGTTGTTCCTGTGGTCGCTGGACAGGGTGACGAACTACCGGCTCGACCACCCATGGATCCTCTTCCTGCTCCCGGTGGCAGGCATGGTGACCGGGGCGCTCTATCACTGGTTCGGGCGATCGGTCGAAGGCGGCAACAACCTGCTCGTCGATGAGATCCATGAGCCGGGTGGCGGGGTTCCGGCGCGGATCGTGCCGCTCATCCTGGTGACAACGGTGGAGGCGCACCTGTTCGGAGCATCGGTTGGGCGTGAGGGCACAGCGGTGCAGATGGGTGGTGGCGTAGCGGCGGCGGTGGGGCGCTGGCTTCGGCTCAGTCCGGCCGATGTGCGGGTGTTGCTGATGGCCGGAATTGCGGCGGGGTTTGGGGCGGTATTCGGGACACCGCTTGCCGGGGCGGTCTTCGCGATGGAGGTGCTGGCGATCGGGCGGATGGAGTACTCGGCGCTGATCCCGGTGCTCTATGCGGCGTTGCTTGCGGACTTCACGACTGCCGAATGGGGTGCGCACCACACGGCTTACCACGTTGAGCTGGCCGGGCGCACACCCGGGCTGCCGTTCGACTGGGTGCTGATGCTGAAGGTGGTGGCGGCGGGTGTCGCGTTCGGGCTGGCGGCGCTGATCTTCGCGGAGGCGGCACACACGAGCCGGCGCATTTTCCTGGCGAGCGTTCGGAGCCCCTACCTGCGGCCGGCGATCGGGGGGCTGATTACGATCGGGCTGGTGTATCTGCTCGGGACGCGTGACTACCTGGGGCTCGGGGTAACAGCACGCGAGGCGGGTTCGACGAGCATCGTGTCGGCGTTCCACGAGGGTGGTGCGGGCTGGCTCTCGTGGTGGTGGAAGATCCTCTTCACGGCGGTGGCGCTGGGGAGCGGGTTCAAGGGTGGCGAGGTGACACCGCTCTTCTTCATCGGTTCGACACTGGGGAATCGGCTGGCGGTGATCCTGGGGGGGCCGGCGGACCTGTTTGCGGGGCTGGGATTCGTGGCGGTGTTCGCGGGGGCGGCGAATACGCCGCTGGCGTGCACGCTCATGGGGATTGAGTTGTTTGGGGCGGGGCCGGCGGTGTACCTGGCGACGGCGTGTTTTGTGGCATACCTGGTGAGCGGGCATTCGGGGATTTACCTTTCGCAACGGGTGGCGACGCCGAAGGTGGAGGTTGATGGGTTCGAGGCTGGGAGCCAGTTGCGGGAGGTGCGGGAGTCGCACCCGAACGTGGCGGGGATGGTGCGGGAGCGGTTCTGGAGGCGGTGAGCGGGCGATTGTGAACGTTTGGTGAAAGGGCCGGAATTTTCTATGCAAAGGGTATTGACTCCCAGGGGAAACTGAACGATGATTCATTCAGTGAACGGCGATTCATTCATATGAATAGGCGTTCACTTACGGAGGTGTAGAATGCTTGAATCGATGTACCAGGCCCGCAGCAACGAAGTGAAGGCGGCCGCGCGCAAGATCGACCAGCGCATGGAGTATGCGCGCATCTCGCGCGTCGAGCGCCTGGAATTGGCACTCCGGTCGGCCCGCGCCCATTTGCCGTGGAGCAGCCAGACCCCGGTGAAGGCATAATTCGTGGCGCGAGTCTCTGACGCTCATCTCGAAGCACGCCGCAGGTCGATCCTCGATGCCGCCTGCAGCGTGTTTTCGAGCAAGGGCGTGGAGGCAGCGACGATGGCGGAGATTGCCGCGTTGGCGGGCATCTCGCCCGGTGCGATCTACCGCTACTTTCCGAGCAAGGAAGACCTTGCCCGGGGGTGCATGAGCGAGAGCGCGGACAACGTCAAAGCGCAGTGGAAAGACAATCCGGATCCGAATGCCCGTGCCCTGGAGCAGTTCGCGAGCCTGTCGCGCGCGACCTTCGAGTTGATGGCGATGCCGGAGGACCGGATCGATACGCTGATGTTCCTCGAGAGCGTGCTGCGCGCGGTGCGCGAGGGCGAGGATCAGATCCTCGAGGACATCCGATCGGACCACGTGGAGATAGCGGCGGCCATTGCGGCACGGCTCGAAGTGGCGCGGGAACAGGGTGATTTCCCGGCGGAACTCGATGCGCAGCGTATCGGTGCGTCGCTCGTTGCGTTTTACTGGGGTTGCCGGATGGCACGGTTGATTGCGCCGGAGACGGATATGACGGTGTTACTGGACGAGATGATCAAGCTGCTCGAGATTGCGGGTGGCTGCGCGGATCGGGCGGAGCGCGCATAGGAGCGGTTTCAGCCCCCGTCCCTTGCAAGGTTCGGTGCGGTGAGCCGGTAGGGCCGTGCGTCGCTCGAGACGTGGACGGTTACCGAGGCGGCGTTGTTTGTGGTGATGGCGTCGTCGGCGGTCGAGGTGATTGCGGCGGTGTTCGTGATATCGCCCGAGGCGTTGGCTGCGACTGTCGTCACGACCGTGAAGGCTGCCCGGGTGTCTTTGGCGATGCTGTTTGCCCGGCAGGTGATGGCGACCTGCGTCCCGACGGTGGGATAGGAGCACGTCCAGCCGGCGGGGCCGGTGACGGATTGGAACTGGAGGCCGGCGGGGAGGGTGTCGGACATCGCGGGGAAGCCCGCGTCGTTGGGGCCGGCGTTGTTCACGGTGATGGTGAAGGTGAGTGCCTGGCCCGGGGCCACGGAGGATGACGACGCTGCCTTGGTGATCGAGAGGTCGGCGGGCGCGGCGGGGAGACGGGTGATGACGACATCGTGCCCCGCGCCACCCTTGTAGGTGATCCCGAACCGCCGGCTGCCGACGGCAAAGACCGAACCCTCGGGGCGATCGTGGAACGTATGCTGGATCGAGTTCGCGCCGCTGATCAGGGTGTACGCGGTGCCGACCGGTGGGTCGAAGCCGAAGGAGACGTGAACATCGAGGAGTGCATCGCCCAGGTCCACGGCGCCGCCGAGGATGACGATATGGTCGTAGCTCGACGGGTCGAGGCCGAGGTCGAAGCGGGCGGTGCTGGCGGCAGTCATCGTGAGGGATGGCGTCTCGAGTTCTCCCGGGACGCCGTTGATGCCGGGATAGAGGAGTGCGCCGGCCAGTGAGAGTGGAGGATAGGCGCCGCTGCCGCCCGCGACGCCACCACCACCGGCCACCGCGCCCGAAGACGTGGCGATCGAACCGTTGGCCAGGGCGAGGAGGCCGCCATCGATGATGGTGGGGCCGGTGTAGGTGCTCGTGCCGAGGAGGGTGAGGCCGTACTGGCCGTGGGAGGCGTCGCCGACGGTGAGTCCACCGGGACCTGTGACCTGGCCGGAGAACTGGGAGTCGCCGTTGGCGTTGATTCGAAGGATGGCGGCGGCAGACTCGGTGCGAACCTCGCCGTCGCCATCGAGTTCGCCGATGACGACGGGGCACTGGAGGTCGAGGATTGCGGGGGCCGAGACGAGGACCCTCCCGTTTACGGGAAGCCGGTTGAGGTTGCCGGGGTTGATGGTGCAGGGGTTGGCGAGGTCGGTTGCGGCGCGCAGGGTGCCGCCGCCAACGGTGGTCGTGCCGTTATAGGTCGCCATACCGTGGTATTCGAGGGTGCCAGGGCCGGCCATGTTGATGTTGCCCGCGCCGGTGATGTCGCCAGTTTGGATGGTGCCGTGGCCGTGGAAGATGGGGCTGCTACCAGCGAGGTTGAGGACACCGGTGAGGTCCAGTTCGGAGGCGGCGCCGGTAACGGTGAAGTTCATGTTATCGGCGCCAACGGTGATCATGTTCGCTATCGACACGGTTGCGTTGGTCACGTCGATCTCGGTGTCGATGGTGAGTGCGTTGCCGGTGACGACGTAGTTCGCGGCAAACGAGAGGGCATCGAGTTCGAGGCCGTTGAGATTGTTGTTGGTGGTGAGGGGAGCGGCGGAGGGAAAGATGAGGGTGTCGCCCTGGGAGGGCACGCCGGCCGGGTTCCAGTTGGAGGCCGTACCCCAGTTGCTGTCGGTGGCGCCGGTCCACGTGCGTGTCGTGCCGGTGGCGTGGCCACGCGTCACCTGGAGGGCGCAGAGGATCGCCACGGCGAGAACGAAGAGAGCCGTGACGCGGCGGACGCGAGGCAGGGAGACGCTGTGCATGGGTACCGCCCCCAGGAGAAGTGCTGTGCGCGTCATCCTACTCTGATCTGGGCGTGGCGGAGGTTGAGCGGTGCCTGCAAATCGGGGATAGATGGTGGCCGGTCAGGGGGTCCACTGGAGGGCGAATACCTTCACGGGGTCGTCGAGTCCGCGGAGGGCTGCCTGGCCACGCTCTTCGAAGGTGAAGCCGCGCCCGGCGGTGAGCTCGCGGACGACGTTGGAGAGGAGGATCTCCCCGCCGCCGGCTTTGCCGCAGAGGCGGGCCGCGGTGATGACGGCAGTCCCAAAGAGGTCGCCATCTTCGGCGATGGGTTCACCGGCGTTGATGCCGATTCGGACCTGGAGATCGGGGTGGCTGGCGAAGCCGCGTTGCAGGTGGACGGCGCATTCGAGGGCGCGGGCAGCGGAGGGGAAGGTGAGGAGGAACCCTTCGCCCATGGCCTTTACCTCGGTGCCACCATGGGCACGGAGGGCGTCACGGGTGAGGCGTTCATGGTCGCGGAGGGCCTGGCGGCCGCGTTGGTCGCCGAGGCGGAGCATCGTCGCGGCGTTGTCCTTGATGTCGGTGAAGAGGATGGTGCAGAGTTCGTGGGCGGTGGTGGCCGGAGGCGAAGGCGGATCGGGGGCGGCGAGCGTTGCGGTGGCGCGTGGTGGCGACTGGTAGGGCTGGAGGGACCGTTCGGGCGGTACGGGCGGATCGTGACGAGCGGACGTGGCACCCGGGCCCATCCGGTTGGCGGAGACGTCGATGGTGAAGCGGGAGGCGGCGCCCAGGCTCATCTCGTCCACGAGGTAGGAGTTGCCGGGGAGCAGGGAAAGGCGCGCGTTCGGGATGCCGGCGGCGAGCCTGCGGGCGCTTTCGAGAGGTGAAAAGGAACCGAGGGTGAGCTGTTGCCAGGCGATGACGAGGGTGGGTGCCTGGATGCGGGGGATGAGCGCGGCGACGTCGATCTCGTGGTTCGTTTCGAGCCAGTGGCGGTATTGTTGGCGGGTGGCGGAGGCGGCCATGATCTTCGTGAACTCGCGGCCACGTTCGGGGCTGTCGATCCCGGTGAGGATCTGGCCGAGAAGGATGAGGTAGTAATCCCAGTTGGCCTCGAGAAGCTGGGAGAGGGCGCCCTTGCCGGGTGTACGGTCCGCTGGCCCGGGCCAGAAGTTGTAGAGAACGAGTGAGCTGACACGCTCGGGCCGTTCGGTGGCGTAGAGCATGCCCGTGGCGCTGGCGTTGCCACCACACCAGAGTGGGACCTTTTCGACGCCCCACTGGTCGAGTACGGCATCAATATCGCGGAGGCGGTCTTCGACGGTGGCAAGGGGTGTTTCGCGGTCGGAGAGGCCGAAGCCACGCCAGCTGAGGTAGCCGATGGCATGCTTGCGGGTGAGTTCGGGCCAGTTCTCCATGGCCATGAGCCATGGCCAATAGAGGCCGAAATCGGCGAAGAGGGGTTCGACGAGCATGAGGGCGGGGGCGCCGGCGCCATCGACGCAATAGGCGATGAAGACGTCGTCTGACGTGCGAGCGTAGCGAATCGGGGGGACCGGCACGGGCGTAGTGTAGGCCGGGTGACACGAGACATTCCTCAGACTTTGGGCCGATACTTGGTTCTATGCGTCCCGTGAACGAATCCCGCATCCGTGCCAACGGTGTTGGCCTCGAACTCTACGAGTGGCCAGCCGATGGCCCGACGGTGTTTCTCGCGCATGCCACCGGCTTTCATGCGCGCTGCTGGGACGAGGTTGTCGAGCGGCTGCCCGGTGTGCGCTGCATTGCCATCGACATGCGTGGCCATGGGCGAAGCGAGAAGCCCGATCCTCCGTACCGCTGGACGGAGTTTGGAGAGGATGTGGCGGCGGTGGGCCGGCAGATCGGGCTGCGCGGGGCGCTTGGCGCCGGACACTCCAAGGGCGGCTACGCGGTGACGCTTGCAGCCGCGCTCGCGCCGGAGTTGTTTTCGAAGCTGTTGCTCATCGACCCGGTGATCATGCCGCCCGACCTCTACCGGGGGCGGATGGAGACGGAGCATTTCGCTGCGCGCCGTCGCAACGAGTGGAGATCGCCCGAGGAGATGTATGAACGGTTTGCGGGCCGGCCACCGTTCAGTAGCTGGGACCCCGAAGTGCTTCGCGACTACGTGGAGTTCGGGCTGCTGCCGAATGCGCAGGGTGAGGGGTACGTGCTCGCCTGCCCGCCCAATATCGAGGCGGCGGTATATGCCGGGAGTTCGGGCGACACTATCCACGAGGCGATCAAGGAGGTGCGGATCCCGGTGCGCGTGTTGCGGGCGCGCCAGCGGACCGCGGACTCGCCGATGGATATGAGTTCATCGCCGACGTGGCCGGGGCTGGCGGCGAGCATGCCCAACGCCGAGGACCGCTACCTGCCGCAGTACTCGCACTTCATGCCGATGGAGGACCCGGGCTTCGTGGCGGGGCAGATCCTGGAGATGCTGGGGTAACGAAGATCACCGGCGATGGGCCTGCCTTGCCGCGAGCAATTGGATGGTTACGGCATCGCGGACGGCATGGCGCAGGTTGACCTTCGGGAAAGCCGCTGCAACTGCCGGTTCGCTCGTGGCGCCGGGAGAATGGATGATCGATGGCAGGGGGGACGATGCGCGTGAGACTGTTCGTACTGGTGGTGCTGGCGCTTGCTGCGACACTGGCGGCGGTGGGCTGCTCGGGAGATGACGACGGCGGGAATTCGGTTTCGGCGACACCGGTGCGCGGGGCCGAAGATGGTGCGAACGATTCGGTACTCGGGCAGGTGCGGCTGGATGCGGCGAAGCAGCTCAAGCTGGATGCGCTCAAGGTGGAACTGAAGAGCCTGCAAGGCGCCGGGTGGGACGGCTGCATGGGTGTAAACGAGCCAGGCAAGGCCTGCCGGGAGCTATTTGGGGCGGGTGTCATCGCCATCTTCGAGGGCGGCGGCAAGGAGCTTCGCTACCACCTGGTAGGCTCGAAGTGGGTGGGCCCCGTCGACCCGGCGAAGGCGAGCGACGGTTCACCCGTGCCGGATGAGCTGGCGATCGATTTTCGTGACCTTCTCAGCCGCTACGCCCGGCACGACTGGTCGCTGCGGACGAAGGTGAACCCAACATCACTCGTCATCGAGGAAGTGCTCCCGGCCACAGCCGACCCGAACGCGGCTGACGCGTACGTACATATGAGCGTGCGCGACAGGGATGCGGTGCAGTGGTACCGCATGGGGCTTACGGGGATCGAGCAGGTTTCGCCGCCGGCGGACCTCCCGGCGGGGGCGGCAGAGGCGGCCAGCGTGGAGAAGGCGATCCGCGAGGACATGGCAAAGCGTGGCAACGGGACGATCGACGATATTTCGATCCTGTCGTATCGCGAAGTCACGTGGCCCGATGGGTGCCTGGGGATCGTGAAGCCCGGGCAGGTGTGTGCCCAGGCGCTCGTCGATGGCTTCATGGTGCGGGCCGGGGCAGGTGGCAAGGTCTACCGGTACCACGGGGCGAACGGGCAGTTCACGAATGCGAGCCTCGAGCCTGAAGCGACGCTGACGAACCCGTTGCCCCGGAGGTAGCGGCGAAAGGGCGAGAGGGCGAAAGGGCGAAAGGGCGAAAGGGCGAGAGGGCGAAAGGGCGAAAGGGCGAGAGGGCGAAAGGGTGAAAGGGTGAGCGGGCGAGAATGTGAAGTCAGGCGACCCAGGTGCGGAGGCGCATGCGCCATCGGCGGCGAAAGGCTCGGTGGTGGATCGTCCGCATGGGTGTCTGCTGGGGTCTGCGATTGTGTGGCGTGGGGGTGCGGAGGTCGGCCTCGGACTGGCGGCGAAGGCTGTCGATGCGTTCTGCGTACGTCATATGCGTTCTCCTCCTGTGCCATGTGGGTGTTGGTGTTCGCGGGGGGAGAATGTACTGCATGAGCGCGACAAATCATGGCGCGAGCGGCGGGAATATCCTCGTATGCGGGCGCCTCAAGAAAGAACAGCCCTTCCGTGGAAGGGCTGTTTTCATTCGTTGGCTGTTGGGTCCTAGCGGCTGCCGCGAAGGCGGGGATCCATCACGTCGCGGAGGGCGTCGCCCAGCATGTTGAAGCTGTAGACCGTGAAGAAGATCGCCAGGCCGGGGAAGATGGCGAGATGCGGGTAGTTCGCCAGGAACTGCTGTGCATCGGTAATCATACGGCCCCAGCTTGCCGTGGGCGGTTGGACGCCGTACCCAAGGAACGAGAGGGACGCGTCGATGAGGATGGCCCCGCCGATCTGGATCGATGCGCTGACGATGATGACCGGTACGACGTTAGGCAGGACGTGACGGAAGACGATGCGAGGGGGGCTCGCGCCGAGGACTCGTGCTGCCTCCACGTACTGGTTCTGTTTGGATGAGATCGATGCGCCTCGTATGACGCGGGATGACCCGGTTGCGATGATGAGGCCGACGGCGACGACGATGGCCATCGTCGTCGGGATCTCTTGGTGGGTGACGGGCACCTGCTTGACGCACTCGGTGGCCACCATCTCGCAGACCGTCTCGCAGACCTGCCGGGTGCAGACCTCCTGGACCATCCGGCAGGTGGTCACCGGGACCTGCTTGACGCATTCCTC
>WBZR01001378.1_pt1 | contig 30633 bp, 21 predicted proteins | sample 5204231 | NCBI WGS metagenome assembly WBZR01 (sample SAMN12412403, study PRJNA552823) | activated sludge metagenome | isolation source: activated sludge from anammox sidestream of wastewater treatment plant... | place: USA: Virginia | collected 2017-08 | reverse complement strand
AAAGACTATCTTTGATTTACACATGTACTTCATAGACATTGTCTATGAAAAAAGCGATGCCTCAAAACATCGCTTTTTGTTTCCACATAGTGTGAAAAAAGGCTGCCCTTTTGAGACAGCCTCTTTTGTTATTCATTTCAAAAAAATATAATATAGCTCTTTAGATTTTGCTAAATCAGCATGTCAGCCATATAGCTTTTTCAAATAGCGTGTAACATTGCAGTAGGATTGTAGCCTCTTCCTTTATGAATGCCCGGAAACTTAAAAAGAAGATCAGGAAACAAATAGTGTATTCAGCGCTAATTGTTTTTGCATTCCTTGTTATTTGGATAGCTTATCAATGGTGGAAACAGGAGCATCGTCTTGGATTTGTCCGTTATCCCGAGTTCGGCATTTCCATTCCTGAAAATTATCTGATCCACGGAATTGATGTTTCCAAATACCAGGACATGATTGCCTGGGAAGAAGTGCAGGCTATGAGTGTAAAAAATGTAAAACTTGGTTTTGTCTTCATCAAGGCAACCGAAGGGATCGGAAACTCAGACCCCCAGTTTAAAAGAAATTGGCGAAAAGCCAGAGAAGCAGGTATCACCCGCGGGGCGTATCATTTTTTCATTGCATCCAAAGATGGAAAGATGCAGGCGGAAAATTTTATTAATAGCGTAGAGCTGGAGAATGGGGATCTTCCACCTGTACTGGATGTGGAGCAAACTAACGGAACAGGAAGCGTAACATTGCAGCGTGAAATAAAAAAATGGCTGGAGACGGTCGAAAATTATTATCATATAAGGCCCATCATTTATACCAATGTTGATTTTTATAATCAGCGGCTGGGTCATGATTTTGACAAATATCCTTTGTGGGTTGCACATTATTACCAGCCCCAGCAGCCACGCATTAATCGTGACTGGTCCTTTTGGCAACACAGTGATAAGGGAAGAGTGAACGGCATATTATACAAAGTGGATTTTAATGTCTTCAGCGGTGATTCCCTTGATTTTAAAAATTTACTGGTGCAATAACCCAACGACAGGTATAATTCAGGGTGATTTACTGCCATAATGTAGTATCTTGTTCTTCGCAAGGTTGATTTATGGAAAAGGGGATTGATCCAAGACTTAGAAAGCAATTTAAAAAGATCCTGTTATCTTATTTCTTCGGCACTTTATGGCTTATGACAAATGTTATGGCAGGCGTTTATTTTAAACTGGCCATCAGGGGCGCCGTGCCGCTTTATGCAAATATTTTATTCTATGCATTTCTTATAATTACCCTTTTGCTATTACTCCGTTTCCTTTACAAGACGTGGAAACAATAGTTCCCATAGCTGAAAAATACCTTCTTCCACACATAGAAATCCGCTTTAAGTTTTATATTTTAGGCAGATATTACTGAAATGGAAATAAAACAAATCAGCAGGCGGGTAGTACTAACCGGAACGATCATCATCTGGATTATCAAATTCGGGCTCCGGCCGGTTCATTTATTTGATGGTTCATTAAAATTCTTTTTGGGGATAGCACCGAACCTGGCAGGTTCGTTCCTCATCCCGTTTGGGGCTTATTGGTTTTTCAATGGTAAATCATTCCTGGTGGCCCGCATCTTTCGCATCCGTTCACTTTATGATCTGAGAATGGTCTGTTTTATCGGCTTCGTATTACTGGTCATTAATGAATATTTACAACTGATCCCTTTCTTCGGCAGAACATTTGATTATTTTGATATTTTCTTTTCTGCGGTAGGACTGTCGGGATCATATTTTGTTTTTGGTAAATTAATGAGCAGCTATCAACCCGCTACAAATTAGCTCCGGTATCACCGGTTGTTTTCTGCCTTTTCCCTGAAAGCCGGGAAATAAGGAGAAAGAAAAGACAAAAGCAAGCAGAAAGCTTATTTTTTTTCAGGATAATGAAAAAAAACAATCGGCCGTATTTCATCAGCTTGAATCATATGAAAGCAGTATCAATATTTAATATGAAATGTTGCATACCGGTATGCATGGATATGAGTAACTTTGCATTTTAATTGGTACTGATGGGGAGGAAAATTATTTTTTATATCCTGTTTTTTGTATCCCTGCTCTTTGTATTCTATTTTGCAATGGGAAAAATTATTCCCGGGTTTGGAAAAAAGCAATCGGCAACGATCAGTGAAGTATTGCCCTTTTCATTTATAAACCAGGATGGAAATAGAGTTACCAATAAAGACGTATCCGGGAAGGTTTATGTAGCAGAATATTTTTATACCACCTGTCATGGCATTTGCCCCAGGATGAATAACAATATGAAACAGGTGTATGAGCGGTTTAAAAACGAGAATGATTTCCTGATTCTTTCCTATACCTGTGATCCCGCAAATGATTCTGCAGCCCGCCTGAAACATTATGCAGACTCAATGGGCGTTTCGACCGGCAGATGGATTTTTTTGACGGGGAGGAAAGACAGCCTTTATTATCATGCCAGGCTGAGCTACCAGATTGATGATCCAAAAAATAATCTGAAAAACATTGATGACGATTTTATGCACACACAGTTTTGGGCTTTGGTAGACAGAAACGGTAGAGTAAAACATATTTATGATGGACTAAAACAAAGCGAGGTGAACCAGATGATTTCTGATATAGATGAAATGCTGAGAAATTAACCCCGTGGTACTGCAAATAAATTTTGCTATTGCAGGTGCTTATGAATTTATAAAACACTTTCTTTATCGCAGCCGGAAAAAGTGAGCCCCGGTGTAAACACATCGGGGCTTAAGGTTAAGGCTCTGATTAGTTATTCTGTTTCTGGTCTTCTGTTAGGTTCAAAAATAAAAACCCGGTTTTAAACTACCGAATTTGAAGCATACCACTTTCCGGGTATTTTTTTCATTTCTTTCCATTTGATATCACAATTTGAGATAACCAGGGCACCAGTTTCAATAACGGGGCTGGGCTGGGCAGGTCAGTCTTTACTTTTTTGTTCGCCGGATTTATAAATGAAAAGGCTGTTGCATATCGTCCTATGGTGGGGCATGCTTCCGGGCCCGGTTTTCCCGCTCTTGAATTTTCGGGTTCAGCCAAATAAATAGGGAGGGAAGTTTCTGCTTAATTCTGTCTCCCGGCTTTACACTGAAACTATTCCCCGGGTTTATTACTTTATAATGTTTTTGCCCGGAAATACCAATTATATGTTTCCGGTAAGGTTTTCATAAAACAGTATCCGGCTGGCAGAGCTTTCCGTTTGTCAAAGAATTTGGAAAACGTTATACTTCCGGGAATATTTTACAACTAATTACAAAATGCAGGAATTATCCTTTATCCAGGGCTTCCATTTCTTTTTTTACGAATTGCATCAGCTCACTTATCGGTTTCGGGGAGAAATCAAATTTTAAACCTGCGGCTTTAAATAACTCCGGGAGCGTTTTAGTGCCGCCGAAGGATAAAGCGTTGATATAATTATCTAACGCCTGTCTTTTATTTTGCTTGTATTCTCTCCAGAGTCCTATAGCGCCTAACTGGGCGATCCCGTATTCGATATAATAGAAGGGAACTTCAAAAAGATGAAGTTGTTTTTGCCACGAATATTTCCTGTACTCATCCAGGCCCGTGAAGTCTATAACGGGAGAAGAAAATTCATTCACTATTCTCATCCATGCTGTTGCTCTTTCTTCTTCAGTATGATCCGGGTGCTCATAAACCCAGTGCTGAAATTTATCAATAGTTGCTATCCATGGAAAAATTGTTATTACCCGTTCCAGTTGCTGTTCTTTTGCACGGATCAGTTCTTCTTTGTTTTTGAAGAATACGTGCCAGTGATCCATACTGAACAGTTCCATGGACATACTGGCTACTTCTGCCATTTCAGTCGGGCATTCTTTGAATCCACTTAATTCCAGGTTGTGCACCAGGAAAGAATGGATGGCATGGCCGCCTTCATGTACCATTGTGGTAACATCATCCAACTGGCCCGCCGCATTCATAAATATAAAGGGGGCGCCGCTTTCCAGCAATGGCATATTGTAACCGCCCGGCGCTTTGCCTTTGCGGCTTTCCAGGTCCAGGTGCCTCATGTCTTTCATTTTTTCCAGGCAATCACTGAAAAAAGGATCCAGTTCTTTAAAACAAGAGATCGTTTTCTTGATCAGTTCTGTTCCGGTTGTAAAAGGGTGCAATGGTTCTATCCCTGCCGGCCCGGCATTAATATCCCAGGGGCGTAAAGAGGGAAGAGATAATTTTTTCTTTTTACGTTCATAAATGTCATTTACCAATGGCAATACATGCATCCGGACGGCATCATGAAACTGAAAGCAATCGTTTTTAGTGTAATCAAACCGGCCCATTTCCACAAACTTGAAATCACGAAAATTATTAAAACCGGCATTGAGTGCAACCCGGTGACGTTTTTTTATCAGCTTTGTATAAAGTTCATTCAGCTCATTCTTATCCTGCAGCCTTCTTTCATTTATTTTCCTGTATGCTTCCTCCCGGAGATTTCTGTCCGGGTTTTCTAAAAATTTTGTTGCCTGCTGCAAAGTATATTCATTGCCTTTGATGTGCACAGTCATTTTTCCTGAGATAACGGCAAAACGTTGTGATTCTACATTGAGCTCAGCAAACAAAGGAATATTAGTTTCACGGAACAGATCAATATTTTTTCTGACATTGCGCAGATAAGTAAAATATTTTTTGCTATCCAGTTCTCTGGTAAACGGATTACCGAGCAGCTTCCGGTTTAGTTTATCGGTGTAGGGCTGGATCTTTGGCTGAATCTCCATCATAAAAAATACATAAGCTTCTTCCAGGTCTTTATTATCAGTATCACAGGTAACCCGTATCTGCCGCCAGCTGGCATCTTCACTGATCACAGCTTCCAGTTCACTGCTGTCCCGGAGCCATTGTTCTAATTCGGAAACATTATTGATCTTTCTTTCTTCCAGGTCTTTCAGATAAGGTTCCAGAGCTTCCCACGAAGTGACAGCAAAGTCACCGGGAAGAAAATGACGTGATATTTTCTTAATATCTGCAGAATGATTCATAAATAAATTTTAGAAAAAGAGGGTCAGAACATAAAACCCTGTCATTTCTTTTTAACAGCAGTTTTCTTAGAAGATTTTTTTTCTTCTTTTTCCGGAGAGGGCTCTTCTTTTTTCTCTTTTACTTTTTCGATGGCCTCTGCGGGCGGAGGTTCCGGAGATGATAACTTGATTTCGATATTGTTTTTTTTCAGGACCTCAAACCAGCGGATCATTTTTTTGAGATCGCTGTTATAAACTTTTTCAAAATCCAGGTCCGGCAGGATCCTTTCAAAATATTTTTTTATTGCAGCAGAATCTTTTTCATCAGGTAGCCCGGCTCCATTTTTCTCCATTGTTGTAAAAACGTCTGCCAGGTTTATATTGTCCGTTTTAGTAAACACTTCAATACTTTCAAGTTGTGAGAACTGATGAATACGGCCGGAAATAAAACGGGTGGTTTTGTCTTCAATTGACCGGACAACCGCTCCGTCATTTTTACTGCTGATCAGTTCAAATAATCCCGGGAGACCCGTCACCGCTACAATTTTAGTGTATTCCATAATATAATATGTCTTAAAGAAGATGCAAGATAATTGAGTTCAATCAAATGGGGACAATACCGGCAGGCTGCTGTTTATTATAACTAATAATAACCACTCATATAGCCGGATTTGCCAATTATAATTGAAACGGGAGTTCCTTTTTGAACTACGAAGGTTATACTAAGATTGGGCGTCTAAACTGTATAACTAAATATTATGAAGAAAATCAGATACTTCTTTTTTGTCCTCTTAATTGCATCTATAACCGCTCAGGCTCAAAGTGTTAAAGGAAAACTTACGGATGCTGCTGATAATAAACCTCTGGCAGGCGCTACTTTGACGCTTTCAAAAATAAAAGATACGACCGTCAAATTTGAAACAGTTGCGGATAGCAAAGGGGTTTTTGAGTTCAAAACATTACCTGTAGATTCTTTCATATTGAAAATTCGCTTTGTCGGATATGATTCTTATAATAAACCTGTAGCAACAAGAAATTCGACTCTCGACCTCGGTACTTTGGCAATTAATAAAGGAGTAGTACAAATGAGTGAAGTGGTAGTTGTTACAAAAACAGCTCCGGTGCAGCAAAAAGGAGATACAACCCAGTTCAATGCAAGCCAGTTTAAAGTAAACCCGGATGCCACCACAGAAGACCTGATCAAAAAGATGCCCGGAATTACAGTTGATAAATCCGGCACAGTCACTGCTCAGGGTGACCAGGTGAAGAAAGTAACGGTAGATGGAAAAGATTTTTTTGGTGATGATGCCACTGCTGCATTAAGAAATCTTCCTTCGGCAATTGTTGATAAAATACAGGTGTTTGACCGGTTAAGCGACCAGGCACAGTTTACAGGCTTTGATGACGGTAATTCTGTGAAAGCAATTAATATCATTACCAAAAACGGATTGAAAAACGGCCAGTTCGGAAGAATCTTTGCGGGTTATGGAACAAATGAAAGGTATTCCGGTGGTGGTAATGTAAGTTTTTTCAAAGGGGATCGTCGTATTTCGTTCATTGGTAATTTCAATAACATCAACCAGCAGAGTTTTGCTTCACAGGATCTTTTAGGTGCAACAAGTATGGGTGGTGGTCGTGGTGGATTTGGTGGTGGCGGAGGAGGTGGTTTTGGTGGAGGAGGTTTTGGTGGCGGCTTTGGTGGTGGCGGTAATTTTTCTGTAGGGCAGCAGGGCGGCATCAATACGACCAATGCATTTGGTATCAACTATTCCGATAAATGGTCTAAAAAAGTTAGTGTGACCGGCAGCTATTTCTTTAATAGCAGCAATAACACGAACAACCAGACCATTAGAAGCCAGACACTCTTCAGCGGGAAAACGCAGTACGCTAATCAAAACAGCACTTCCACGGGGAGTAGTTATAATCACAGGATAAATATGCGTATAGAGTACCAGATAGATCCCAAGAATTCATTTATCATCACTCCAAGCTTGAATTTTCAGAACAACAAATCTGCATCAGGGAATATTTCTCAAACCTATTATGGAACCAATGATTCTTTGAATACAGCTAACAGCAGAAACAACAGCAACAGGGACGGATATAATCTGAGAAATAATATTTTATACAGGCACTCTTTTGCCAAGAAAGGAAGAACCTTTTCGGCTAACCTCAGCACAACTTTTAATAAAAATGATGGTGAGAATTTTGTTTTTTCCCAATACCGGTTTTTTGACCGTATATCACAAGCAATCACAGACTCGTTGCAGAATCAGTATATAACCAATCCTACCAACGGGTATTCTCTTTCTGCCAATATTGCTTATACAGAACCTATTGGTAAAAAAGGGCAATTACAATTTAATTATACCCCGTCATACAATAAGAATAAAGCAGACCAGGAAACATTTTCTTATGATCAGATTGGCCAGAAGTACTCACGGTTTGATACGCTGTTCTCCAATAAGTTTGATAATACCACAACGACTCAAAACGGGGGCGTAACTTACCGGCTGGGACAAAGCAGGGATAACCAGTTTTCTGTCGGGGTTTCCTACCAGTATTCACGCCTGCAAAGTCAGCGGATATTCCCAACTGCCGGCATCATAGATCAGTCATTCAGCACAGTATTGCCCAACCTGATGTGGATGAAAAAAGTATCTGCAAAAAGTAATATCAGGATATTTTACAGGGCCAGCACAAATTTTCCATCGGTAAGCCAACTGCAGGATGTAGTTAATACAAGCAACCCCATGAGCGTAAGCAGCGGTAATCCCGATCTGAAACAGTCTTATACTCATTTCTTATCCGGTAGATATGTATTCACCAATACCGTAAAAGGGAAAAGCTTTTTTGCAAACATTTTCCTTCAGACTGCACAGAACTATATTACTAATGCTACATTCAGCCCCAATTCAGATTCTACCATTCAACACGGCATAATATTAAAATACGGATCACAGTTAACGAAACCCGTAAACATGGATGGATATAAAAGCTTAAGAACTTTCTTTACTTATAGTTTGCCGGTCAAATTCATCAAATCAAATTTGAACCTTAGCTCCGGGTTTACTTACTCGAGCTTGCCGGGTTTGATCAATCATATTAAAACGATCACACACAACTATGCGTATAATGGCGGCATTGTGATTGCCAGCAATATCAGTGAATACGTAGATTTCAATATTTCTTACAATGCCAGTTACAACCAGGCGAAAAGCACAGCGAAAGGACAGAATAATAATAATTATGTGAACCAGACTGCCGGACTGCAATTCAACCTGCTCAGCAAAAACGGATGGTTCTTCCAGAATGACCTGACAAGCCAAACATATAATGGATTATCAGCAGGTTTAAATCAGAACTATTGGTTATGGAATGCCTCGGTAGGCAAAAAATTCCTGAAAAACCGGCAGGGGGAATTGAAACTTACAGCATTTGACTTGCTGAAACAAAATCAAAGCCTTTCCAGAACTGTGACTGAAAACTTTATTCAAGACTCTCAGACCCAGGTACTACAGCAATACTTTATGCTGACGTTTACCTACAGCCTGAAGAATTTTGGAAAACCTAATATGAACATGAATAATAATAGGTTTGGCCCGGGACAGGGACCAGGAGGCATGCATATGTTTTGATCCCGACAAAAGTTTTATCAGATCATGACGTCAAATAAAATAGTATGAGCAATAATCCAATTATAAAAACGGGAACTGAAAAGATTCTGGATAGCCTTGATAATATTAAAAGGGCTTCTCCCAAAGCGTTTTTACATACACGCATTATGGCTCGTTTGACAAAAAACAGAACAGACAACCGTTGGGAGAGAGTTACACTTTTTATTTCAAAACCTGCTTTTGCCGTTGCTACCTTTGCTTTGTTTATATTGATCAACATCGCAGTCATTTTTCATTTCTCCGGTAATACCGCTTCTGCTTTGCGGAATGATTCAGCTTCAGTAATGTCTGATAATGAATATAACCTTTCTGTATCTTCTTTGTATGACATAAATCCGGAATAGAATGGCATCGGGCAGGAATAATAAGGTTTACATTTTAATCATAGCAGTTCTTTTAATATCCAACGGAGTTTTGCTGGGGTTTATGTTTCTGGGAAAGAAGGGCAATGGTAAACCATTCGAAAGAGGGAAATCATTCACTGATTATTTTGAGAAACAACTTGGATTCACCCCGGAACAGTCCGTACAGTTCCGGCAACTAAGAGATCAGCACTTTGAAAGCTTAAGGCCTATATTAAGGGAAGTCAGAAACGCAAAAGATAGTTTATTCAGTATTATGCGCCTTTCGAATGCTCCTGACTCAGTTATTGACAAGGCAGCAGAAAACCTGGCACAAAAAGAGAAAGCCCAGGAACTTCAGAGTTTCAAACATTTCAAAAGAGTGAGAGAATTGTGCACTGATGAACAAAAGCCCAAATTTGATTCTTTGATCAGCAGAATAATCAACAGGTCATACAGCAGGCCTCCCGGTCAACAAGGTCCTCAAAAAGATTCTTCGAACCAGCGATAGATTAGTCAGGTAATGTAACAAAAATGTTCTTTATCAGCAGAAGCTACCAGTATTTTTAATTTAAAATATTCAATATGAAAAGAAAAATAATAATGGCTTTGTCCTTTATGTTTGCTGCAATCTTTACAGCGAATGCACAGTTTCAGCAGCGCACGGTAGAAGAAAGAGTAAAAATGGTTCACGCCAAAGTTGACAGCGCTTTTAAGTTAGGTGATAAAAAAATGGCAGATGTGGATTCCATCTTTGCCGGCTTCTACAGATCGCAGGATAAGGTCAGGAAGGAAATGTCAGGCAGCGGCGAACGTCCGGACTTCCAGGCAATGCGGGAAAAGATGCAGCCGCTAACAGAAGAAAGAGACAGTAAGCTGAAAACAGTTTTGGGTAATGATAACTACAAAGTCTGGAAAGATCAGATCGAGCCTTCCATGAGGCCACAGCGCCGTGGTGGCACCAACCAGTAAGTACATTACCCAAAAAGAATTTTTTTAAAAGTCAAAAGCCCCGGTACATCGGGGTTTTTTTGTTACAAAATTCATCTGCGATTTCCTGTTATTTAAAATTCAATCAATGACTAAACCGGAATTAAGTAAAAAGATAAAGATGCTTATGTAAAATTTTTAACAGGCACAGTATAATAAGATGTATCCGCACTCGGAAAGTTTTTCAGAATCAGTGATGGAATAGAAAATTTACCAGGGATTATTACCCGAATCTTCTATGTGCACTCTACAAATATCAAATTTTATTGGAATCCTCATTATTTCATAGTAGAAAACACTAATCCGATAAAATATTCAGAATTTAACTTCGTTTATCCTGGTTAGTTCCAATAAAAAATTCAAATCCTAAAAAACCAAAATTATGGCAAGGCTCTTTGCTCTTCTTAAAAAGAGATTTCTATTATTGATATCTTTTTTATTTGCCGGTATTTTATCCCAGGCCCAGTTAAAAATCGGAGACAACCCGACCAGCATTCAAAAATCATCCATTCTCGAGTTAGAAAGCACCCGGCAGGGTTTGTTATTGCCGAGGCTGTCTGATACTGCTGCGATCAATGCACTGACTCCCCCGGATGGTATGATCATTTACCTCACTTCGGATAACAGCCTTCGTTTACGCAGCAACGGATACTGGAAAAAAATTGCTGACCTGGCTGCAGCCACATCCAACTGGTCGCTGGATGGTAACAGCGGAACCAACCCGGCATTAAATTTTTTAGGTACAGTGGATGGCCAGCCGTTAGTTATGAAAACAAACAATAATGAAGCTATGCGCATTGATGCAAGCGGCAATATTGGGATCGGTACAAACAACCCGACCGCCAAACTGAATGTAAATGGTTCCGTGAAGTTAGAGAGCCTTGCTTCGGGAACAAATGAATTAGATGTCCTGGTGCTGGCTGCCGATGGCTCTGTACTTAAAAGGACCATGTCTGCCGCTGCATTTGTAAATGCAATTCAGGCGATCAATGGAATCCAGACCCGCCAGTTATCTATTACGGCGCAGGCCAGCGATACTTCAAATAATGTATTAGTTCAAAACCGGGCTGCTGACAGTACAATAGCAGTTTATTTACCGGTGCAAAACGGTAGTGCCGGCGCATCAAAGCCCTATGGATTTCTGACTTATACGGATTGGCAAAAGATTCAAAGCGCTGTACAAACCATTACTATCGGTGCAGTGGGCTCTACTCCCAATGTGAATGGAGCGACTATTGTTGTGGACAGCACTTCCCGGACAATAATATTGCAACCGGCTGATGCAACACATCCCGGTATTGTTACTGCGGGCACTCAAAGCTTTGGAGGTGATAAAACTTTTGAAGGGAACACAACAGTAAATGGAACACTTACTTTAAATAATGTTGCGAACAATGCAAGCGCAGATTCCGTACTGGTAATAAATAATGGAATAGTGGAAAAAAGACAAGTGAGTGCATCTGCATTTGGAAATGCAATTAGAAGTATCAATGGCAACAGGGATACGGCACAATCAATTGTGTTCAGAAATTCCGGAACAGACCTGACGGTAAGTACTAATAGCGCAGATTCTATTTTTCTGAATGTGCCGGATGCCGGTACAGGAAGCCGGGGCGTAGTTACAACATCCGCTCAAACATTTGCAGGAGGAAAAACTTTCCAGGATAGCGTAGCTGCATCAAAAGCAATATTGGTCGGAGCGTCAGGAAATGCAAATTCAACCGTCCAGGTAAGCGGATCATTTTCCATGGCGATCACAACAGTAACTTCTAACTATACACTTACCGGAACAGATAATACTGTATTGGCCAATACCACATCGGGACCATTAACCATAACCTTACCTGCTCCCGGAACATTTTCCGGGCGTATTTACACAATCAAAAAAATCGGAACAGGAGGAATTGACAATGACCTTACTATTAACCCCACTTCCGGAACAATTGACGGGGGGTCCTCTTATAAAATTTATAATGACTGGACCTACGTGACTTTGCAAACAGACGGAACGAACTGGTATATAATTAAGAAATAAAACGGAGCTGTTGTAAAATGACCTTGGCGAAACCTTTAATGGTAATTTATTATGGGAGTGGTGTCCAAACTTGCAGTAGCGGTGTTGCTGGTAATATGTACTCAACCTGTTTTTTCACAACAACTTAGATTGGGGAAAGACCCGTTTAATGTTGAAAAATCTGCAGTTCTTGAACTGTATTCAGATAATCAGGGTTTATTACTTCCACGGATTGCCGACACAAGCCTGATCAATGCACTGATACCCCCGGACGGAATGATCATTTATTTCATTCCCGAAAAGAAAATATTGGCACGTGCAAACGGCGCCTGGCAAAGCCTGGCAGTAAATAATGCAGTGGTGACCTCGTTAAACGGGAACACAGGTGCATTAACAATGGATACTTCATATATCAGCAACTTCAATTTTAAGGTAAGAAGTTTACACAGTGCAACAGCGCCACTAAATTATAATAGCATAACAGGTGTTTTTGGAATTTCACAGGCTTCTTCTTCCGGCAACGGTTATCTCAGCAGTACTGACTGGAATACTTTTAATAACAAGGCAAATTCTTTTGCCAGAGGTAATTTATCAGAAACCGGGTCAGGTGTCTTAACCATTACCGGGGGATCCAATGCCGTAATAGGAAGCGGAACAACCATCCAGGTCAGGCAGGCAACTGCTTCGCAAAACGGATTTCTGTCAAGCGCAGATTGGAATACATTTAATAACAAACTTTCTACAATTGATACTGGGAATATTTCCAATTTTTACCTGAAAGTGAGAAGCCTGCTTTTAGCGGGTACAGGCATATCTTATAATAACAGCACCGGCGTTATTTCTTCAACGATCAATACCGGGAATTTCTGGAATATATCAGGTAATTCAGGAACCAATCCCTCAAATAATTTTATTGGCACTACTGATAACCAGGATTTGGTTTTTAAAACCAATAATACAGAAAGAGCAAGGATCGTTGCCGGCACGGGAGATATTAAAGTTGGTGATGCAACATCCGGAACATTGCGGGCTACAAAGGAATTGGTATTAAGGCAGGATGGTGATACCTATGGATCATCCATTTTGAGATTAAGAAACAGGACAGCGGAGAACGGTGCCATTTTTGAAACCACCGATCCTTCTATTACATTAGTTGATTTTATTTTTAAAACGGCAGCCAGCCAGAGAAATATCAGGTATGAAGCAAGATCAGGTTATGCCAAAGCAGGAACACCATCATTTCATATCGGAGGCGCCAGTCCTGATAATCCTACTTTAGCAGTGGGGGATAGTTATGCCGCATTTAATACCAATCTTAAGATCGGAAACTATAATACTCCAACAGAAGCATTGGATGTAACCGGGAATGTCCGTTTCAGCGGAGCATTAATGCCAAACAATAATGCCGGAACTCCCGGTTATGTATTGTCATCAAACGGGAGCGGCACTGCGCCAACGTGGAGAAATTTTACCCTGGCAAACCTGAATGATGTAACGATAACATCGCCATCAAACGGGCAAATGCTTCAATACAACGGAAGCAATTGGGTAAACACAACACCCTCATACCTGACTTCTGTTGACACATCAAACGTTTCAAATTTTTATTTAAAGGTCCGGTCATTGCATACCGTATCAGCGCCGTTGACCTATAATTCATTCACAGGCCTAATTGGCATCACGCAGGCATCATCATCTTCCAATGGTTATTTAAGCAGTGCCGACTGGAATACTTTCAATAACAAACAAGCTACCGGCAACTACCTGGCAGATCCCGGATCAAACGGGATAGTTTCAAGAACAGCACTAAACACTACAGCAGGCAGAACGATTACCGGAACAAATAACAGGATTGACGTTACAAACGGGAACGGGGTAAGTGGCAACCCCACTATTGATATCAGCCCTTCCTATGCCGGGCAAACTTCTATTAATACATTAGGCACTATAACAACCGGCGCATGGAATGGTAATACGATTAACATTGCAAATGGAGGCACAGGTCAAACTTCGGCAAATGCCGCTCTCAATGCGCTTCTTCCCTCTCAAACCGGAAATAATGGGCAAGTGTTAATTACAGATGGAACGAATACAAACTGGTCATTGATAAACCAGGGAAATAGCATCACCATTTTGAGTGCTGACGTTACAAACAATAATATTATTGCAAACAGCTTAGCAGATGTGAGCGGGCTGTCATTTAGCGTTACTGCAGGAAATACTTATAAATTTCGTTTTTTCATAGCTTACACAGCCGCAGCTACCACAACGGGAAGCCGCTGGAGCATTAACGGCCCGTCAATTACTTTTCTAAATTATTTTAGCAATTACAGCCTGACAGCAACATCCATCACAAACAACCAGGGATTGTTGTCTTACAATTCTCCGGCAAACAGTAATGCTTCCAGTGCTTCCACCGGAAGTAATATTGCCATTATTGAAGGAATAATAAAACCCTCAGCAGCCGGAACGGTAATTGCAAGATTTGCAAGCGAGATTTCAAACAGCGCTATTATTGCAAAGACGGGCAGTTATGTAGAATATAGACAAATTAATTAAAGAAGATTTGTAATTTTTAAATTTCGTGTCGGTAAACTATAAAATTTTATAGTACTGATTTTAGTATATCGAAATTAAATGCAAAAAAAGAGCAGGATTTATATTATTATTTGCCTGGCTTTATGCAGTTTTGCAGGAGCTGCTCAATCCGGATTCTACATTCCCAAATCAGCAAAAATTTTTTTCAATGGCGATACGGCAACGATTTTTTCCAATGTAATTAATTACGGAAACCTTGGTGTCGGTAAAAATGCATTTGTGAATTTTTCAGGAAAGACCTGGGAAAACGATCCTCAATCACTGATCACGGATGAAAGTTTTTCAGGAAGTGGTGTTGCAGGAACAGGAGGGTGGATCCGTTTTCTTTCAGACAGCACTCGCCAGGCATTAAAAGGAGGTTACAATGCAGCAACAAAATCAGGTCCCAGTTTTCCCCGTATAATGGTACAAAATAAAAACGGCGTGAGCCTGAATGAAAACAGCGCCAAAGTCAGAAGGGAATTCCGGTTTTCTGATGGCAGAATGTATTTGAATGATAATATTCTTGTTATTGGGAATAATGATCCGGGTACGATCGGGGGCTATGATTCTTTACGGTATTTTGTTACGGCTAATGCTTCCGGAAAAGGATACCTGATCCGTGAAAATATCAGGAACAGTGATGGGCGGGTTGATTTTCCTGTTGGCAGCCGTGACAGTTCTTACACGCCTGCAGCCATTCAGAATAATATCACGGCAGGTGACGATTATTATGTGAGTGTTTATGATAGTGTAAGAGCAGGGCGGATTACGGGGGCAAATTTATTTTCACAAAGTGTGAATAAAACCTGGGAAATCGGAAAACGCTCAAAACCGGGATTAGATGATGAAGAAATTTTTCTCCAGCATTTGATCCGGGATGAAGGAACACAATTTAAAGCAAACAGAAATAATGCATATGTAGCCTTCTACAACGGAAATGCATGGGATACGGGAGCTCCGCAAAATACTCCTGTGCCCGGATTCATTACTTCGGGCAATAGTTTAACAGGAAGCGGGGTAAACAGCCGGCTTTTTTATAACAATATCGGATCGCCATCCTACTTTACAAAACTTACCGGCACCGGAACTTCTGCACTGCAGACAATTCTTTGGTTCAATGCCAGGAGAACAGGATATAATACCGTGCTTGCTTACTGGAATACAAAACCGGAAGTGAGTGTCCGTTACTTTGTACTCGAAAGAATGCTGAGCAATGAAAACAGTTTTATACAGGTGGATACGGTTTTATCATTGATAAATGGCGCTGTTAGTTTATCGCAGCTGAACTATGCAACTATTGATTCAAACGGCTACACCGGTATCAGTTTTTATCGCCTGAAAGCGGTAAACCTTGATGGCTCTTATTTTTATTCCAATATCGTAGCTGTGGGTGGAATGCCGGGAACCGGCATTAATCTGATCTGGCCGAATCCGACACAAGGGCCTTTCTATGTAAGCTGTGATCCGGTCTGGAAGATTCAAACTATTGTGATATGGAATGCAATAGGACAGAAGATAAAAGAGGAAAGCACCAACGGTCGTAATATCATTCCTATGGAGTTATCAATAACCGGAACTTACTTTATCGGGTTTATAAGTGAAGGAGGCCGGATAATTGAAACCAGGAAGCTGGTTGTTGTGAGTAAATAAAATAGTTGAATGATCAGTGGGCTTCCAGCCAGTTATTACCTGTTCCTATCTCTGCAATTACCGGAAGATCATTCGGCAATTGTAATGCGGTTTGCATGCAATCAATGATTACCGGTTTGATCAGATCCACTTCTTCCTTTAATGCATCGAAGACCAATTCATCATGCACCTGCAGGATCATTTTAGATTGAAATTTATGTTTGATGAAAGAATTGTGGATTTTTATCATGGCCAGTTTGATCATGTCTGCAGCTGTGCCCTGAATGGGGGAATTGATCGCATTTCTTTCCGCAAAACCCCTGACAGTGAAATTAGCAGAGTTGATATCCCGCAGCCATCTCTTTCTTCCCATCAGAGTTTGCACATAACCATTTTCCCTGGCAAAATTGATAGTATCGTCCATATATCTTTGAATACCCGGAAACTGTTGTTTGTAATTATCAATGATCTGTTTTGCCTCGGTCCTTGATATACCAAGATTGTCTGCAAGTCCGAAAGCTCCTTGCCCATAAATGATTCCGAAGTTTACACTTTTGGCTTTATAACGCATTTCTTTCGTTACCTCTTTTTCCTCTACATTATAGATTTTTGCTGCAGTGGCGGTATGAATATCTTTTTTCGCCCGGAAGGATGCAATCATGTTTGAGTCACCGCTGATAGAAGCTACAATGCGTAACTCAATCTGGGAATAGTCCGCACTGATCAATACATGATCTTTATCTCCCGGGACAAATGCCCTACGTATCTCTTTTCCTCTGTCCGTTCGTATCGGTATGTTTTGAAGATTGGGATTATTGCTGGCAAGACGCCCGGTTACCGCAACTGCCTGGCCGTATGTGGTGTGTACACGCCCTGTCTTATGATTGATCATCAGGGGAAGTGCATCCACATAAGTTGATTTCAACTTTGCGTATTCACGGAATGCGAGAATGTCATCTACAATTTTATTTTGCTGCGCCAGCTTTAACAACACTTCTTCACCTGTGGCATACTGGCCTGTCCTGGTTTTTTTTGCTTTGGGATCCAGGTTTAATTTTTCAAATAACACTTCGCCTAATTGTTTGGGTGAAGCGAGATTAAAACGGACTCCGGCAGCTTTATAAACAGCCTCTTCACATATTTTTGCTTCACGTTCCAGTTCTTTTGAATATTCATTCAAAAATTCTTCATCAATCTTCACTCCTGTGAATTCCATTTCTGCCAGCACCTTCACCAACGGGTTTTCCACTTCATGAAAAACCCTCTCCACTTCTTTCTGTTTGAGTTCTGGAACAAAAATATTTTTTAACTGAAATGTAATGTCGGCATCTTCGGAAGCATACTCCTTTATTTTTTCCAGCGCTACATCCCGCATGTTACCCTGCGCTTTACCCTTTTTTCCGATCAGTTCTTCAATATGCACCGGTTCATACTGCAGGTATTTTTCACTGAGCTGGTCCATACTTCTTTTGCCATCCGGCTCAATAACATAATGTGCCAGCATGGTGTCAAACAGGGCTCCGCTTAGTTCCATTCCATACCATTTCAGGATCAGCAGATCGTATTTGATATTCTGTCCTATCCATTTTTTTGTTTTATCAAGAAACAAAGGACTGAAATGATTGAGAATTTCTTTTGTTCTTTCCCTGTCGGCAGGGCAGGGAATATAAAAAGCTTCTCCTTTTTTTACACAAAAGCTCATGCCAACGAGTTCTGCGTCATTGGCGTCAAGGTCCGTGGTTTCAGTGTCAAAACATATCTCATCATGTTTTTTCAATTCCGATACCAGCTTTTTGATACCCGGATCATTGACCACAGCTTCGTATTTATGAGGCGTGTTATAAATGTTTTTTAGGACCACCAGCCCGCTGTCATTGCCGGGGACTTCCTCTGATTCTGTCACCGGATGGATATCGGTCTCTTGTTTTGCAACTTCTTTTTCAATGATATTGCCGAACAGGTCAGTCTGTATTCCCCGGGGTATTACTTTTTCAATAACCGTATTCAATGAAGTTCCGGAAGGAGTGAATTCCTCACCTAATATTCTTTTGCCCAGCGTTCTGAATTCTAATTCTGACAAAACCTGTTTCAGCTTTTCTTTATCCCATTCTTTTATCCTGAAATCTTCTTCGTGAAATTCCACAGGAACATTGGTGATGATTGTTGCCAGCTTTTTTGAAAGCACAGCGTCCTCTCTCCCTTTTTTTATTTTTTCACCTAAAGCGCCTTTTATTTTTTCTGCATGTGCCAAAACATTTTCAAGCGTACCGTATTCTGCCAGTAGTTTTGCAGCTGTCTTCTCTCCCACTCCCGCAATCCCGGGAATATTATCAGAAGAATCACCCATCAGACCGAGTACATCAATGACCTGGGACACATCTTTGATATTCCATTTTCCGCATACTTCTTTCGGACCAAGGATCTCTGCATCTCCTTTTTGATAGGGCGGTTTGTAAATTTTTACTTTTTCAGAAACAAGCTGACCATAATCTTTATCGGGGGTGACCATATAAACTTCGTAACCTGCTTTGGCTGCCTGTTTACTCAATGTTCCGATTACATCGTCTGCTTCATAACCATCCACCTCAACAATTGGAATATTGAATCCTTTAATGATCTTTTTAATATCGGGGATGGAGTCAAGAATATCTTCGGGTGTTTCCTGCCGGTTTGCTTTGTAGCCGGCAAAATCCGTATGCCGTTCTGTAGGTGCGGCAGTATCAAAACAAACAGCTATATGGCTTGGCTTTTGATTATTGATCAGATCCAATAGTGTATTTGTGAATCCAAACTGGGCATTAGTATTCTTTCCTTTTGCAGTAAGCCGCGGGGTACGTACCAGTGCATAGTAAGCCCGGAAGATCAGCGCAAAGGCGTCCAGCAGAAATAATTTCTTTGTCATGCCACTAAGTTAATTATTTCAGTGTGCGCCGGATGAAAGAGAAAAAAATAAACTCCGGCGTACTTGCCGGAGTTTATAATCAAGCCTTTTATGTAAATAATGGTATGGTTTAGTTCTGTGCAGTACTCGTTTCGGTCTTTACCGGAACTGCCTGCTGTTCTGTTACAGTATTGATAGTTGCCGTTTTCTTATCTAAGCTCTTTGCGGTATTGTCAGCGGAAACTGTACCGTTAAAGATAGCTGCATTTTGGGGAGTAACTGTTTCAATTACCGGCACCTTATCCTTATGAATGAAATTCAGGTATAAAGCAAAAAACAAAAGATTGAAAGCAAAAAAATTTAAGGCTCTGCGGACACGCTTTTTCATATATCGGATTTTTGGTTTTACAAATTGGATTTTCGGACTTCTTCAGCTAAAGTAAACCAGTGTTACAAAAGCTGCAAGTATTAAGGGTATTTGATTATGCAAATCGGGGACAAGTACTTCTGCCCTTTTCGTATATCTACGAAGGAGGCTTCAGTATTCCGATAAAATCTTCTTATTAAAGCGATTAACGTGCCCCGGGAGGACAATGCGCTTTCAGGAATTTTATAAACGTATTATTCAAATGCTCACTCGTGCCGGCGCCTTCGTATATTCCATGTGTCCGGTTAGGATAGATCATCAGTTGAAACATTTTACCGTCTTTGATCAATTCATTGATCAACACTTCAGCATTTTTATAATGGACATTATCATCCCCGGTACCGTGTATGTACAACAGGTTGCCCCGGAGATTTTTTGCAAAAGTGTTCGGTGAAGATTGTTTGTAATCAGCTTCATTTTCCTGAGGCAATCCCATGTAGCGTTCAGTGTAAATATTATCATAGAAATGCTGATCAGTGACAGCAGCTATGGCAATCCCGGTCTTATATATTTCAGGATAACGAAAAAGCAAGTTTAATGTCATGGCGCCACCACCGCTCCATCCATGTACCGCCACTCTGCCGGTATCAATGTAAGGCCATTTGAAAATTTCTCTGGCAGCCATTGCCTGGTCATGACTGTTGATCACGCCTATCTTTCTGTAAATGGATTTACGCCACTCTCTTCCTTTATATGCCGGCGTTCCCCTGTTATCCATAGTGATCCCGATATAACCTTCAGGAATAAGTTGAGAAATAAAATTATCAAAATTGGGTACATCATCTGCAGTTGTTGAAGCAGGCTCTCCATATACATAGAAGTAAACGGGATATTTTTTGCCCGGATCAAAATCATTTGGCTTTGCCATGATGCCATCCATTTCTACACCGTCAATTGTTTTGATCCTGAATTTTTCCAGCTTAAAACCCAATTCAGGAGTTGTGAAGAGATCTTCTCCCCCGGGATAAATTTTCTTATGACCCGGCAAAGAAACAAGACGGATATTGTAGTTCCTGCTGATGCTTCCATTGATCTGGGTAGCATATCTGGCATCAGGTGACATGCGGTACATATTAGTCCCCTCAAATACGGCCGGTGTTACCCTGACCGTATCTGTATTATTGAGACGGACACGGTATAAATATTTCTGGGTGGCATCATAAGGTGCGGCATAGAAATATAAATTTTCTCCTGCATTGTCATACGCTACCATATCGGCATCATAGTTTCCTTTAGTGAGAAGCGTTTCATCCTTCCCGTTTCTTGATACTTTGTAAATGTGCATCCAACCGTCTTTCTCGCTGGTCCATAAAAAAGAATTCCCGTTTTCCACCCAGGTCCATGAAGGGCTATCCCATCCAAATGGCTTTACCACGTCCACCCATGCAGAATCGCTGTCTGTATAGATCTTTCCTGCTTTTCCGGTAATTGCATTGCACATATAAAGAGTTGCTTCATTTTGTTTCCGGTTCAATTGCACCACCATGATATCCCTGTTATTTCCTGCCCAATCCATTCTTGGTAAATAGTTGTTTTCAGGATCGCCTGGTATTTGTAACCAATTGGTAATTTTTGTAGCCAGTGAGATGACGCCAATCTTCACATTGGATGGTTTTTCTCCGGCAACGGGGTATTCTACAGGAACTATAAAGGGATAAAGAGAATCTGTATTATTGATCATCAAATAATTTTTGGTAGGTCTTGCGTCCACTCTCCAATATGCAATACTCTTGCTGTCCGGGCTCCATCGGAATCCGTCGCGGCAGCTTAATTCTTCTTCATACACCCAGTCAAATGTTCCGTTGATGATCCTGTCTGTGCCGTCCCTGGTAAGCTGTGTGATCTTTCCGGTGGCCAGATCTTCCACATATAAATTATGTTTACTTACATAAGCCGCTTTCTTATTATCAGGAGATAATTTTGCAAACATCAAAGAAGAAGAAGGCAATCCTTTCCCGAGCTGTCTGCCTTTAACAGAATTGAGGTCAAAGTACCAGTAATCACCGCGGGTATTCCCACGCCACACTCTTTTTGAATTGGTGTAAAGCAAAATTCTTTTTCTATCTGTACTCCATACAATAGCCTCTGTCCTTGAATTTAATCCTGCCTCTTTGACCTGGTCTGCAGACAGAATAAGCTTTTTATTATTGAGATCATCAGCGCTGTAAACATAAATGCTTCCCATTTCACTTATCCAGAAATCATGCGAATCGGGTAACCACTGTAACCTGTTGATAGGAATTTCTCCCTGCGGCAGCATCGCTTTTTCAAAAGCGGTTTCTTCTTTATTAAAGCCTATTGGTTGTGCAACGGCAATAAACGTTACTATAATCATCCACACTGTCAGAAAATATCTTTTCATAATGGCATATGTTTATTCGGGATGGTAAATTTAGTAAAATGAAGAGTAAAGAGTACGGAAATATGGTGAATGCCTGTGTTAATCTGTGGCCATATTATTTTTTCATTTCTTCCAGTCTCTTTTGTAAAGCAAACATTTCATCTCTTAACCGTGCGGCTTCCATAAAATCGAGATCACGGGCTGCATGTTCCATTTGCTTTTTTATCTTGCCAATAGCTTTTTCCATCTGAGGAATGGTTTTATATTCTACCTGGTCTTCTGCAGCTACCGTAACGAGCTCTTCATCCGGGCCTATAGCATGGGTATCTGCCGGGTCATACCCTTTGACATCCAGTACGGATGTTTGTTCAAAGACCTGTTCTTTACTTTTCCTGATGGTTTTGGGAGTTATGTTATGTTCTATATTATATGCGATCTGTTTTTCCCTGCGTCGGTTAGTTTCATCAATAGTTTTTTGCATACTCCCGGTCATAGTATCCGCATAAAAGATTACCAGGCCATCGACATTTCTTGCTGCACGTCCCGCTGTTTGTGTCAATGATTTTTCATTTCGCAAAAAACCTTCCTTGTCCGCATCAAGAATAGCAACTAATGAGACTTCCGGCAGATCCAAACCTTCACGGAGTAAATTCACGCCAACCAATACATCTATTTCTCCCAGGCGTAGCTGGCGGAGTATCTCCACTCTTTCCAATGTATCCACCTCGCTGTGAATGTATTTGGATTTAATGTTGATTCGGTGTAAATATTTATCCATCTCTTCTGCCATCCGTTTAGTCAGGGTGGTTACCAAAACACGATCTCCTGTTTTTACTCTTTTGTCAATCTCGTCCAGCAGATCATCAATTTCATTCACACTTGGCCTGACCTCAATGGGAGGATCCAGTAAGCCGGTTGGCCTTACGATCTGCTCCACAATGACACCGCCGCATTTTTCCAATTCATACTGATCCGGTGTGGCAGAAAGAAAAATAGTTTGATTCAGCATTGATTCGAACTCATGAAAATTCAATGGGCGATTGTCCAAAGCAGACGGCAGGCGGAAGCCATAGTCAACAAGAATTAATTTTCTGCTCCGGTCTCCTCCGTACATACCGCTCACCTGAGGGATGGTTTGATGGCTTTCATCAATGACACATAAATAATCTTTCGGAAAATAATCCAGCAAGCAGAAAGGCCTTGTTCCGGGCTTGCGGCGGTCAAAGAAACGGGAATAATTTTCCACTCCGTTGCAATAGCCTAATTCCCGGATCATTTCAATGTCATAGTTTACCCGTTCACTCACACGTTGTGCTTCGATGTATTTGCCAACACTTTTGAAATAATCCGCCTGCGCCGTCATCTCATCCTGGATCTCTGCAAGTATCTGTTGTATCATATCTCTGGGTGCCAGGTAAAGATTAGCAGGGAAAATAGCAGCATTCTCCATCACCCCGATCCGTTTTCCTGTAACCACATCAAAACTCTCGATCTCTTCAATTTCATCGCCGAAAAAAGTAATGCGGTACCCGAAATCAACATAAGGAAGATTTATATCCACAGTATCTCCTTTGACCCGGAAGCTTCCTCTTGTAAATTCGACAGTTGTTCTGTTGTATAATGAATTAACTAAAGAGTGAAGGAATCCTTGCCTTGATATTACCTGGCCTTTGTGAATACGGATAATTCCATTCTCGTATTCAGTCGGATTTCCCATACCATAAATACAACTCACACTAGCCACCACGATGATATCTCTGCGGCCGCTTAACAGTTCGGAGGTTGCATGAAGCCTGAGCTTATCCAGCTCATCATTTATGGAAAGGTCTTTTTCAATATATATGTCACTTACCGGCAAGTATGCTTCGGGCTGATAGTAATCGTAGTATGAAACGAAATATCCCACTGCATTTTCGGGGAAAAAATGTTTGAATTCGCCATAAAGCTGAGCCACGAGGGTTTTATTGTGTGTGATGACAAGGGTAGGTCTTTGCACATTCTGTATCACGTTGGCAATGGTAAAAGTTTTACCGCTTCCTGTTACGCCCAGTAAAGTCTGGTATTTTTCTCCCGAAAGAACTCCTTCCGTTAATTGGCGGATCGCTTCAGGTTGATCACCTGCGGGCTGATATGGTGCATGAAGCCTGAATGGCATAAGATTCGAACTGCAAATTTACGGGATAGTTTTTGCCCTGAATTACACTTATACCACGAATTGTATTTCATTAAGATATTTGTATAAATCTTTACGTTCGCAGAAAATTCTTTCGTATCAATCCTGCAATTCAGGGCTACTCTTATTTCAATAACTTAACCCAAACATAGTCGTCCATCACCGTGTTATTTTTGATCACTGCTTTTTTCCGGATACATTCTAAATAAAAGCCATTTTTTTCCAGTACTCTCATGGAAGCTTTGTTATGTTCAAAGACTTCTGCATATATCCGGGAAATATGCGGGAGCTGAGGAGTTGTTTGTTCCAGTAATTGTCTTACTGCTTCTGTAGCAATGCCCTTTCCCCAAAATGGTTCTGCAATCCAGTAACCAACTTCCGCAGAACACCTGTAAACGTCTTCTTTCAAATGAACACCGCAACTGCCTGCAAGTTCTCCATCCATTTCAGCTGCAAAAACGTATTGAGGGATCTTGCTTTCATTGGCAGCAATCCAAAACATGGCATCCCCCAGGGTGTAGGGATTCGGGAAAGTATCTCTCATGTTATCGGCTATCTTTTTATTATTGGCATACTTTGTCAATAGCCCTGCATCTTCTATTCTCCATTCTCGTAACCGGATTTTCATTAGTTCAGTTTTCGGTGAATGTATGTTGAATAGTCTGTCAGCACTGTTTTATATTCTTCATGCATCAACGGGGATGTCAGGAGAAAATCTGCTGTTGCCCGGTCACAGGCAAACGGGATGTTCCAGATCACAGCGACCCGAAGTAAAGCTTTTATATCAGGGTCATGTGGCTGAGCTTCCATCGGATCCCAGAAAAAGATCAGCACATCCAGTTCCCCTCCCGCAATTTTTGCTCCCATCTGCTGATCGCCGCCCAGCGGACCGCTTAATAATTTTGTGACGGGAAGATTTAATACTTTTTCAAGCAGATTACCTGTAGTTCCGGTTGCCAGTAATGAATGACGGGAAAGAACTGCTTTGTTATATTCAGCCCATTCCATCAGTTCGGCTTTCTTGTTATCATGAGCTACCAGGGCGATCCGTTTCTTTGCAGTAAGATTTCTTGCATTCATAGTATCGTATTTCAAAAAATAATTCTGTAAAAGATACAAAAAAACCGTCTCGCCAGATGAGAGACGGCTGTATATACAAATACATCTTCTTTTGTTATACTGTTTGTGCTTCTTTGATCTTTTCCCGGATCTTTACTTCAATCTCATTGGAAAGTTCTGGATTGTCCAGCAATAATTGTTTCACCGCATCCCGTCCCTGCCCCAGTTTATCATTGTTATAGCTGAACCAGCTTCCGCTTTTCTGAACAATACCTAAATCTACGCCAAGATCCAAAAGTTCGCCGGTTTTGGAAATACCTTCTCCAAAAATGATATCGAACTCTGCAGAGCGGAATGGAGGAGCTACTTTATTTTTTACCACTTTCACTTTTACCCTGTTTCCTATTGCTTCGTCCCCGTCTTTGATCTGAGCCATTCGCCGAATATCAAGCCGGACTGATGAATAAAATTTAAGAGCATTTCCACCGGTAGTGGTTTCGGGATTACCGAACATAACCCCGATTTTTTCTCTCAGTTGGTTTATGAAGATGCAAATGGTATTTGTTTTGGAAATGGTGGCGGTCAGTTTCCGTAGAGCCTGGCTCATCAGCCTTGCCTGCAAACCCATTTTACTGTCACCCATTTCACCCTCCAGCTCACCTTTGGGAACCAATGCAGCTACAGAGTCAATGACGACAACATCCAAAGCGCCAGATAAAATTAAACGGTCTGCAATTTCCAGGGCTTGTTCTCCGTAATCCGGCTGAGAGATGAGAAGATTGTCAACATCCACCCCGAGTTTTTGAGCATAAGCGCTGTCGAATGCATGCTCAGCATCTATGATGGCACACATACCTCCTTTCTTTTGTGCTTCAGCAATGACATGGGTAGCAACAGTTGTTTTGCCCGAAGATTCAGGGCCGTAAATTTCAACCACTCTTCCCTTCGGAAGGCCACCGATACCCAATGCGATATCCAATCCTAATGAGCCGGTGGAGATTACCTCCATTTGCTGTTCTCCCTTTTCATTCATCATCATGACACTGCCTTTACCAAAATCTTTTTCAATTTTGTCCATGGTCAGCTTTAAGGCTTTCAGTTTCTCGTTGTTGGGTGTATTTGCCATATTGATCGTTTTTTGATTAATGATTTTTGTTCTTCTGCATTGCCGCAATCAAAGTTAATCCTTAGATTGAGCCATTTGTAAATATTTTTTTGAATCACCAAAGCTAAATGATTTAGTAATTATAAACTAATTATTTTTGGAAAATATTTATAAATGCCCGGTATTTTCAAAACGGGAGCTTTGTATTTTTATATCGGCATTTTATGAACAGCGATACGGGAAAATACCTGATGCTGGCAGGCGGGATACTGCTACTGGCCGGAATCATTGTTTATTTTTTTCATGACAAGCTTCAATGGATCGGCAGGCTGCCGGGTGATATACGGATCGAAAGAGAAAATTTCCGCTTTTATTTCCCTGTTACAACCATGATACTGCTAAGCCTTCTTATAACGGCTATTATTACAGTGATCAGAAAGATATTTTAGCTGTAGCAAATAAAAAAGTTATATCCGATGCAGATCTGTACGTTCATTTTTTCTCTACATCATAAATGGCTTTGATTGTCTTGATAACGGAATCCGGCGTTACGGATATGCTGTCAATTCCCTCTTCTACCAAAAACTGGGCAAAGTCCGGGAAATCCGAAGGTCCCTGGCCACAGATACCTACTTTTACGTTATTTTGTTTTGCGACCTGTATCAGCTTGCGCAACATTTTTTTTACGGCGGGATTTCTCTCGTCATATAAGTGTGCCACCAGGGAAGAGTCGCGGTCCAGTCCAAGCGTTAATTGTGTAAGATCATTAGAGCCGATAGAAAACCCATCTATATATTTTGAAAACTCATCAGCCAGCATAATGTTTGAAGGGATTTCTGCCATTAAAAATATTTCGAGCCCGTTTTTGCCTCTTTCCAAACCGAATTCTTTCATGACATCACACACCCGGTGCAGTTCTTCCACCGTTCTGCAAAAAGGAATCATCACTACTACATTTTTCAATCCCATTTCTTCCCGTACTATTTTTATTGCTTTACATTCTAAACCAAAAGCCACTTTGTATTTTTCGGAATAGTATCTGGATGCACCACGCCATCCGATCATCGGGTTTTCTTCATGTGGTTCAAAATATTTTCCTCCCAGAAGATTGTAATATTCATTGCTTTTAAAATCACTGAAGCGGACAATCACTTTATTAGGATAAAAAGCCGAGGCAATCTTGGCAATTCCATAAGAAAGGCGCTTGATGAAGAAATCTTCTTCATTGTCAAATCCTACGATCATTTTTCTAATGGCATCGGAAAGTTCTTTATCATTAAGTTCTTTGTGTTTCAATAAAGCCAATGGGTGAGCCTGGATGTAATTGTTGATAATGAATTCTTCTCTTGCAAGACCTACGCCGGCATTTGGCAGGTGCGAAAAACGAAATGCGAGGCTGGGCGAGGCTACATTCAGCATGATCGGTGTTTTCAATGCAGGCAAATCCCGCAGATCGGTCTCTGTTTCCCGAAAAGGAACAGCACCATCATAAATAATACCGTCATCGCCTTCTGCGCAGGATGCAGTTATCAATTGGCCTTCACTTAAAATTTCTGTTGCATTGCCGCAACCGACAATTGCAGGAACACCTAATTCTCTCGCAACGATTGCTGCATGGCAGGTGCGCCCACCTTTATTGGTGATGATCGCAGAGGCTTTTTTCATGATCGGCTCCCAATCGGGATCGGTCATATCCGTCACCAATACATCACCGGCTTTGAATACATGGCCTTCTGTCACCCTTTTATCCAAAGAATATAAAATAGATACATTCCCTGTAGCAATTTTATCTCCGACAGCAATTCCCTTAAACAACGGAGTCCGGGGCACTGATTCGTCAATGGCAAAACCACTGATCTTTGTATAATCTTTTTGCGAGTGAATCGTCTCTGGCCTTGCCTGAACGATAAATAGCTCTTTGCTCAATCCATCTACTGCCCATTCCACGTCCATGGGACACCAGCGGTTTTTTAGCTTCGAATAATATTCTTCGATCTTCACCACCCAGGTTGCCAACTGCAGAATCCTTTCTGTGGTCAGGCAATAACGCTGCTGTAGAGATCTTTCTACCGGTATTATTTTCACTCTTTCGTCAGGATTATCTCCATACACCATCATCCGGTCTTTATTTCCCAGCTTTTTTTCTATTACACTTTTGTAACCATCTTTCAGCGTTGTTTTAAAAACGAGGTATTCATCAGGACTCACTGATCCCTGTACGATCATTTCCCCGAGCCCGAAAGACGCATTGATGACCACGACATTTTTAAAACCACTTTCTGTATCCAGAGAAAAGGCAACTCCGGATGCTGCCAGGTCGCTCCTTACCATTTTTTGTATGCATACAGACAGCCCAATGGTAAAATGATCATATCCAAGACTCTGCCGGTAGCTGATTGCCCTGTCCGTAAACAATGAAGCAAAGCAGTTGCGCACTGAATTAATTAATGAAGCTGGCCCACGTACATTCAAATAAGTTTCCTGCTGACCGGCAAAAGATGCATCCGGAAGATCTTCTGCAGTAGCAGAAGAACGCACAGCTACATCAGTCTGTTCCTGGTCGTATTTTTTTGACAGCTCATAATATTTTTCAATGATCGCTTCACTCAATTCTTTTGGAAACCTTGAATTTTTCAACAACGTTCTTACCTGCAGGCCACCGCGGCGTAATGATTCAATGTCGTTGTAGTCAATAGCATTGATAATGCTTTTTATTTTTTCTTCCAGGTCGTTTGCACGCAGAAATTCACGGTAAGCGTTCACTGTGATTACAAATCCGCCGGGAATGTTGACACCCAGCTTGCCGAGATTCTGAAGCATTTCACCGAGAGAAGCGTTTTTGCCACCGGCCAGATCAACATCGTTCATTCCTACTTCCTCAAGGTTGAGGAGAAAGCTTTTTGATTTCATAAAAATCGGTTGTGTTACAAAAATACAAGGATAGTCCGGAATATATTTATTTTTTAATATGTCATGCATACATATTATACCGGATGAAAGATCGCTGATTGATTTTTTGTAAAGCAATCCAGTGACCCCGGTTGCTCATAGGAGAACCCGAGAAATATTTTCCGGGAACTTCCCTGCTTTATTCCTGTTCGTAAAAAAAATTACAAAAGCAAAGTGAGCTGATTCAATATAACGGAATGATCCGGGCTGAAGAAGAGTTTTCAATTATGCCGGAAGAATCAGGCTAATTGCTCCCTGACCGCAATCCTGTTTTTTTTCAATGCAGGTTTCTTTTTCAGCTTTAATCTTTTCTTTAGTTTGTTCAGCCAGATTAAAGTTCCGGTAACCGGAAGACTGGTGGCGATCAGGCAGGAGAGAAAATAAATTATTTTGGAAAACATTCCGTAAGCAGTACCTATATGTATTGCTTTGATTGATCCGGAAATTCTTTCATTAAATGGTTTTTCTCTGAAAATTTCTGACTTTAATATTTTACCACTGTATTGGTCTATCGTTAATCGGTCGGAAGCAGCAGGTGCGAAAAAACCGGTTCTGGATTTTGATACTGTCACTGTAGCTACAGGATCGGAAGGCAGTAAAATAGAATAGTTCCCGTCATAAGCCAATATTTTGTCAGCCGTTTTTATATGATCATCTATGATCAGAACCGGGGCGCTAAGTTTATTTTCAGGAATGGCGGACTGAACCGGTTTTTCTTTAGGAGCATCTTTGGATTTGTAAGTTCCCAAAGTTTTTTGCATCCCTGTACGATACCATCCAAAAGACCATTGCGGGCCGGTAAGACCCATCATCAATAAGAAGAACAAAGCGTAAAAGGCGAGCGTGTTGTGCAAATCGTGATTCGTTCTTTTCCAACCCGCATTCCATTTTATTTTCAAACCTTGTTTCCAGGCTTTTATTCTTTGCGGAAACCAGATGATAAGTCCGGTGATACATCCTAATGTAAAGATTATAGTAGCGATACCGGTGATCATACTTCCCAGTTCCCTGTTTGTAATAGTATTAAAAATGGGTTTTTCGATTTTATCGAGTAATAACCAGCGATGAAGGCTAAACATTGTACCCATGAACTCACGTCCCCGGTTTTTATCTTTTGTAGTACCGGTAATGACTCCTGTATAAGGATCTAAAAAGTAACCAATGCTACCCCGTTTATCATCGCTTTTCATTGTTACATTAAACTGATAGGTTCGGTCCGGTGCGGCAGGAACAGACAAACTACTGATCTTCCCCCCGCTGGCAGCCTCCACTTTTTTAATCAGAGAATCAACCGGAAGCCTGATACTCCCGGGCGAATAGCTCACCCGGTACAACTGCGGAGACGCTTTTTCGGTTATCTCAGTATTAAATAGGGTCTGCTGTTTATAGTTGCAATTTAATCTGGTATTGGATTTAAGCTAACTTTGAGAGTAGTAAAGTGCAAGGATATATGGCAAAAGCATTAAAAAACC
>WBZR01001377.1_pt1 | contig 30667 bp, 29 predicted proteins | sample 5204231 | NCBI WGS metagenome assembly WBZR01 (sample SAMN12412403, study PRJNA552823) | activated sludge metagenome | isolation source: activated sludge from anammox sidestream of wastewater treatment plant... | place: USA: Virginia | collected 2017-08 | reverse complement strand
GAGGACGAGCGCTACGACCAGATGAAGCTGGAAATATAGGGTAGCCGCCAAGGGCGGCTCACGGTTTCATGGGCGCCTTTGAGGCGCTCACCACCCAAGCCACCGGCTTTGCCGGTGGTATTTGACTCTCATATTTCTATGCTGATAGGAAAAAGCGCTTCTGAGGGTAAAATGCCTACTAGGATCCCAGCGCAGACTGGTATAAGCCTTATGACTTTCTACGTCATTGGATGCCCATTTGGGAGAATAGCGTTTACTGGTATCGATAGAGGTTCTTTCACTCATATAAAAGAAAGGTTGTGTTGCCTCTTTTCTATAGTCGTTATAGGTATATTTGACATCCGCATAAAGGGTATCAGTAATATGACCATCCAGCACAATATTGGCGACTTTCTGCTTTACTGGTTCGCCGATGGCGGTATCCCCACCTTGATAAAGCAGATTGGCCCGGTAACCGAAGCGGCCTCGTTCGTCGAATTTTCCACTGACATCGGCATGACCATAAAACTGTGTGCCACCGTAGTTACCAAACGTTAGCCTTCTGAGTGGGACATCAGTAGAGTTTTTAGTCACATAGTTTACGGCTCCGCCCACTCTACCACCGCCATAGAGGAAACCTGAGGTTCCGCTGAGAATTTCAACCCGATCAATCTCGATCACTGACACAGCAGAACCATCAGAAGCCATGGGTATCCCATCATGGATCGGGTTAACTGATTCAAATCCCCGTATGACGACGAAGGGAACACCAGTGAAATTCTGGATGATCGGTTCTTGGGTCAATGGGTTCATTTTGAAGATCTGGCCCATGTTCTGGGCATTGATATTCTCTATCAAATCAGAAGGGACAACACTGATCGAATACGGTGTATCGCGCAAACTACGCTCGTCCCATAAGCCAACCCCGCTGACATTACTGACCCGATAGCCTTCTTCTGCTGTACCTTGTTTCAAATTATCAGCCGACGTACTCACCGTCATCAGGGGAAGTGTTCCGACTTCGCTCGTAGCCAGTTGCAGGACGTACTGCCCCTGCGCATTACGCTTTGCCTCCAGCCCGGTTCCCGTCAGCAGTACATCCAGTGCTCCCTGTATGCTGAATGATCCCTGTACACCGGGGCTGTTTTTGCCTTGCGCAAGATCGTTAGCACCTACAAGGAAGATGCCGGCTTCGGTAGAAAATTGCATCAGTGCAGCACTCAGCGGCCCGGCTGGAATATCGTAGCGACGCATGGTGGCAGCTTGAACCTGTTCGGTTGCAGGCACTGCGGTAGTTTGTGCCCGGGTATCGGTTGACCAGCCTGCGGTAATGAGCAGGCTGCCGGCAAAGATTAATTGCATGATCAGCCTTAGCAGATACAGGAATGAGCCGAATGGTAAGGAGTGCGCCGTAGCGGCAACGCGGGGTGAGCAACTGCAAAACATGATATTTTTTCCTCAGACAGGGTTAATGTGACGTTGCGAGCGCCTTTACCGTCAGGATTACCAGCTGCTTGAGCAAAGCTTGGTCCGGATATACCGATCTTGCCTTTCAGGCAGCTGATCAATCGCTGATATGAACTGCGCTCTCACCCTGTAAATCAATCGAGCGAGCAAAAAGCGGAACCATTTTCAAAAAAATTTTGTACGTACGGTCTTTGAGATATTGCTGCAGAGAGTGCTGATACCTTGGAAGATTGCAAGCCAGAACTGCTTTCCACTGTTCCGAATACCCCGGAGAGAGGTTTGAAATACGATTAATATGCATTGCATGGATACGAAAAGTCGCCGCATTGCCCATTTGGATATGGATGCTTTTTATGCATCAGTAGAACTTCTGCGTTATCCGGAATTGCGGGGGTTACCGGTTGTGATAGGCGGCCGGTCGGTTCACCAGCCAGTCATTCAGCCGGATGGGAAGCGTTCATACGTAAGGCTGCGTGACTATACCGGTCGAGGGGTGGTAACGACATCAACTTATGAGGCACGTGCATACGGCGTTTTTTCAGCGATGGGGATCATGAAGGCCGCACAGTTGGCGCCTGATGCCATACTGTTACCTGCGGATTTCGATACCTATCGCCACTATTCGCGGCTGTTTAAAGATGCGATTGCACGGATTACGCCTCATATGGAAGATCGTGGCATCGATGAGATTTATATTGATCTGAGTGAGCATCCTGATGAGACAGCTTCACTTGCATCGAGTATCAAGCAGGCAGTGCGTGATGCCACGGGGCTATCCTGTTCGATCGGAATAGCGCCCAACAAGCTCCTGGCAAAAATCAGTTCCGATCTTGAGAAACCTGATGGGCTGACTATCCTGACTCATACTGATATTCCGAATCGCATCTGGCCTTTGTCAGTTCGCAAGATTAACGGGATCGGGCCAAAAGCAGAAGAGAAGCTTGTCAGGCTGGGTATTCAGAAAATCGGGGAATTAGCCAAAGCTGAACTCAGCTTACTCCAGGCTCATTTTGGCCGTAGTAACGCAATCTGGCTTCATGACTCAGCCCATGGTCGCGATAGCCGCCCCGTGGTAATCAGTTCAGAATCCAAGTCAATCAGTCGTGAAGCAACCTTTGAACGAGATCTTCATGTGCGTGAGGATCGGGAAATACTGTCGGATATCTTCACTGAATTATGTACGCGTGTTGCAGAAGATTTGCAACGCAAGGGCTATGTCGGGCGAACGATTGGTATCAAGCTACGATACGAAAATTTTCAAACGATCACACGTGATTTGACTGTACGGAACCCGACTGCTGATGCGTCAACTATTCGCAAGGCTGCGAGAGATTGCCTGCGGCGTGTTCCTTTCGAACAAAAGTTGAGATTACTTGGCGTTCGTATCAGCGGGTTGTCTAAGATCAGTGCGTTATTAAAGGAAAACTATTACTTTCAGGAAGAGCTGTTTTGATTAATGGAAAAGATTATGGATATCAGACCAATCAGGACAGACACTGGCTACCGTACAGTACTGAAGGAAGTCGAAACGCTCATGACTGCAGAATTCGGAACAGCAGAAGGCGATAAACTGGATATTTTAGGATTAACTATAAATCAAAACTTACTTTGTCGGCTTCTCCTTGCCGTATTGTTCATGCTGTCTGCGGCTCGCCTTCTCGTCATTTTTGATTGGGAAATAGAATTATTGGTTCAGCGGTGGGGATCAGCGTCGGTCCGCGCCTCGATGCTGACCCACCAGGGCAGTGTGCGCTGGATCCGAATCGGGAGGGCAGATGCCAGCATGGTCAGGGTATCGTCGGTATTCCGCAGCGGGAAGCTGCCGAACACGCGCAGACCAGCTACTTCAGGGGCTATACCCAGATACCCGTTGCGATAACGGCGCAGTTCCTTTACGACTTCGCCCAGTGACATATCCCAGGCTACCAGCACGCCACGGCTCCAGGCTTCACGCGCAATATCGGCTGGCTCGATAGCTGCCAGGGCATCGGTAGCGAAATGGGTTTGCTGTCCTGCCTGGATGAGGGAGGATGTACCCGCCGCAGAGGTTATTTCGACGCTACCCTGATAGACTCCCAGGAAGGTTTTGTCACTCTCCAATCGCACAGTAAAACGGGTGCCCAATGCTCTCAACCGTCCCTGCGGTGTATCGACTACAAAAGGCCGCTGTGGGTCAGTAGCAGTATCGATCAGAATTTCACCTGTGATCAGGCACAGGCGGCGGAGACTGGCGTGATACGCTTCGTTGAGCGCAGTAGCAGTATTGAGCCAGACATGCGTGCCATCCGACAGGACGACTTCGCGTAGTTCACCGGTAGCAGTGCGATAGTCGGCCATTTGTGCCAGAACGATACCGGGTAGCGGTGTATGACGCCAGGTTGCCCAGCCGAATAGTCCGGTTCCGGCCAGAGCGACGATACTGGTCAGTATTCTGCGGCGCTGTATCACCCGGCTATTGGCAGCCCATAAACCATCGGCAGTTTGTCGGGGATCAGGGGTGGTATGGATAGGCTCGAAGCTGCGGCTGATGGTTTCAACATATTGCCAGGCGAGGCGATGGTCGGAGCTGTGTTCCAGCCAGGACTGCCAACGGGCATGATCATCGTGGGTGGCTTCGCCGGAACGCAGTAGTGCATACCACTCGGCAGCCTGTTCCATCGCCTGATGCGAGGGTTCAGTCGGAGTAGAATCAGGCAATGGGGTCGTAGTGGACACGTGAATCAGGCCATGCCGGGATCAAGGGAATCAACCACCGTTTGTCTGGCCTGTAATTGCATACAGCGCAACATGGCCTGAGCAACATACTTGCGGACCATGCGGGAGGAAACGCCAAGTGCTTCAGCCACTTCCTTGTCCGTCATCTGGCAAGCTGCAGCCATGAGGAAAGCTCGGGCAGCTTTAGGCGGAAGATCGAGCAGCATAGTGCCGATTTCATGCAGCGCTTCCAATACCATGACTTGTCGCTCGGGAGAAGGGGCGAGGGCCTCCGGCCATGCAGCCAGGGTATCCAGCCAGGCTCGTTCGATTTCACGGCGGTGCCACAGGTTGATGCACATGCCCTGAGCCATGGTACGCAGGTAGGCGCGTGCTTCACCAAAATTGGCAAAACCGCGAGGAGCCGGTTTGATAATAAGGCGCAGAAAAGTATCATGTGCCAGATCGGCTGCGTCAGCAGCGTTACCCAACCGGTGGCGTAACCAGCTGTACAGCCAGTCATGATGATCGCTGTACAGGAAATAAACCTGCTGCATCGCAGAATCGGCAGTCGGTACGATATCCTTGGAGGAATCGGTTGAGCACATATACAGAAAGATCAAGAAATGAGAACGATTCACATTCTACAAGATGCAATATGAATCTTGCAATCGAGCTTTGATCGGCTGCTGTTGACGATAATGCATATCCATCATCTGTTGTTTAGCTCCATGGTATGCCGATAGCTCGCCAGGAGTGGATGGTCTGGTGTATGGTGGAGTAAGGGCGCCTGCGACGTACTGATGATCATAGTCTGCGAAGTTGTCCTGTTCCTAACTCTGAGAGGTATGCTATGAGACACGAACATCATCAGCCCAATAGTCATGATCCAGCCACGGCACAGCCACCTGCCGATGTATCTGGGACGATCTATACCTGTCCGATGCACCCCGAGATTCGCCAGGATCATCCGGGTACTTGCCCAAAATGCGGTATGGCTTTGGAGCCACTGCTACCTGATCTGGATGATGACGACAATCCTGAGTTGCGCGATTTCTCGCGGCGCTTCTGGTGGACACTGCCTCTGACGCTGGTTGTACTGATTCTGGCAATGTTTGGCGAGCATCTGCAGTTGATGGATATGACGCAGCAAAGCTGGGTTGAGCTAATTCTGTCGCTGCCAGTCGTTCTATGGGCCGGTTGGCCTTTCTTCCTGCGCGGGTGGCAGTCCGTGTATAACCACAGCCCGAACATGTGGACACTCATCAGTCTGGGCACAGGAGCAGCCTTTATCTATAGTATGGTTGCGACTGTTGCACCCCAGGTATTTCCCGCATCATTCATGTCAATGGGGCGTGTCGGGGTGTACTTCGAGGCTGCTGTAGTCATCATTTCACTCACACTGCTGGGTCAGGTACTGGAGCTGAAGGCTCGCTCGCAGACATCGGCAGCAATCAAATCCCTGTTGGGTCTGGCCCCCAAGACTGCACGCCGCATCCGCGTAGACGGCAGTGAGGAAGATGTGCCGCTGAGCCACGTGCATGTCGGCGACTTGCTGCGCATCCGGCCTGGTGAAAAAGTGCCCGTCGATGGTGTGGTGTTCGAAGGCAGTAGTTCGGTAGATGAATCAATGCTGACCGGCGAGCCGTTGCCTGTCAGCAAACGCCAGGGTGACAAGGTCATTGGGGCCACGCTGAATACCAGTGGTTCGCTGGTCATGCGCTCGGAACGGATTGGCTCGGACACCGTACTCTCGCAAATCGTGCAAATGGTCGCTCAGGCGCAACGTTCCAGAGCGCCGATGCAGCGGATGGCAGACGTAGTGGCCGGCTACTTCGTAATAGCCGTCGTCGTCATTGCCATTACCACTTTCTTTGTTTGGGGAATGTTCGGGCCGCAACCTTCCTGGGTATACGGGCTGATCAATGCCGTCGCGGTGCTGATCATCGCATGCCCGTGCGCGCTGGGGCTGGCCACACCGATGTCGATCATGGTTGCTACGGGGCGTGGTGCCACGCAGGGCGTGTTGTTCCGCGATGCGGCGGCGATCGAGAATCTGCGTAAGGTCGATACGCTGGTCATCGATAAGACTGGCACCTTGACCGAAGGGCGGCCCGCCTTTGATCGCGTAGTGCCAGCCGATGGTTTCACTGCCGAGGAAGTGCTGCGTCTTGCGGCCAGCCTCGACCAGGGCAGCGAGCACCCGCTGGCTGAGGCCATCGTTCAGGCCGCCCGTGCCCAGGGACTTGTACTTGTCAAACCCCAGACCTTCGAATCGGGATCCGGTATTGGCGTGCGTGGTAATGTGGAGCACCAGCAGCTTGCACTCGGCAACACAGTACTGATGGAACAAACCGGCGTATCGGTCACTTCGTTGATGTCGCAAGCTGAATCGTTGCGCGGCGAAGGGGCCAGCGTCATGTATCTGGCCGTGGATGGCCAGCTTGCCGGATTGCTCGCGGTATCCGATCCGGTGAAGGCCAGTACACCCGAGGCCCTGGCCGCGCTAAAAGAGGCGGGCCTGAACGTGATCATGGCCACGGGTGATGGCCAGACGACTGCCAGGGCAGTTGGTACGAAACTGGGCATCGACGAGGTTTACGGTGAGGTCAAACCTGCAGACAAGCTTTCACTGATCGAGCGTTTGCAAAAAGAAGGCCGTATCGTTGCCATGGCGGGTGACGGCATCAACGATGCTCCAGCTCTTGCCAAGGCAGATGTCGGTATCGCAATGGGTACAGGAACCGATGTTGCGATGAATAGCGCTCAGGTCACACTCATCAAGGGTGATTTGCGCGGAATCGCTACCGCACGCACATTGTCGGTGAGCACAGTGCGCAACATGAAGCAAAATCTGGCATTTGCTTTTCTTTACAACGTCATGGGCATTCCGGTCGCCGCAGGCATCCTGTACCCCTTCACGGGGTGGCTGCTATCGCCGATGATTGCCGCCCTGGCCATGAGTCTGAGTTCGGCATCGGTGGTCGGCAATGCGCTTCGGTTGCGGAACAGTAGCTTGTAAGAGCTCGTGGCAGATTCACTGATGATCATTCCCGGCCTTGGCCAGGATTTTATCCAGTACGGAAACCGGGAGGATGCGTTTGAGAAAACCGAACAGGTGTGTCGGGAAGGTGACGTAGTAGCGTGCCTTGGGAGTATCGGCTTCCAGCGCGTAGATCACTTTTTTCAGCACGGCTTCCGGGGGTAAGGTGAAGGGAACGGCCGGTCCCGGTTTATTGAGCCGATTGTGGATAGCGAGATATTTTTCGCGATGAACGCTTCGTTCGACATCGATATAACGTTCGAATGCTTTCATTGCATTGGCGCGGAATTGGGTGATGATCGGCCCCGGCTCGATCAGGCTGACAAAAATTCTGCTTCCTCTCAGCTCCAGCCGCAAAGTATCGCTCCAGCCTTCGATCGCATATTTGGAGGCATTGTAGGCGCCGCGAAACGGCATGGCGGTAAAGCCCAATACCGAGCTGTTCTGAATGATGCGTCCGTATCCCTGCCTGCGCATGGCGGGCAGAATCAGATTGGTCAGCTCCACCCAGCCAAAGAGATTGGTTTCGAACTGCGCGCGTAATGCTTCCCGGCTGAGATCTTCAACTGCACCGGGCTGGCCGTAGCCGCCGTTGTTGAACAGGGCGTACAACTCACCGCCGCTGCGTCGCAGGGTTTCTTCGACAGCCCACCGAATCGAATCGGAATCATTCAGATCGAGCCGAAAACTCTCCAATCCTTCCGCGAGCAGCATTTCCACGCTTTCCTGTCGGCGGGCGGTGGCAAAGACACGGTAACCGCGTGCATGCAGACCATGGGCAGTGTAATAGCCGATACCGCTGGAACAGCCGGTAATCAATATGGATTTTTTCATTGTTCTGCTCTATGTAGTCGATTGAAGTTCAATTTCACCCGTGCAGTCTGGGCGGCCAGGCAGCCGGGTCATATCTCATGGGCCAGCCTGTTTGCCAGCGGCCGGAATTGCAGATGATAGAACATGTTGAGGTAGCGATCCGTTTCTTCCCGTTCGAGCCCGCTGACAAATTTCCAGAAGCCGTAGATGCGCGATAGCGTCATCATACGTTCAGCATACAGCTTCCAGGTGTAGCGGCTGGCGACACGGTCGAGTGCACCTTGTGAAATACGTTCCCATTCCTGCGGGTTTTCCAAATTCTTTTCAAAAAAATCAGCGATCAGATCAGCCGTGGCAGCCCCCTGATTGGGATCAATATGGAAGCCGGAACGGTTGTTCTGGATGATTTCCAGCGGGCCACCGTAGCGGGTGGCGAAAGTGGGCAGGCCGGATGCCATGGCCTCGATGATGGTCAGGCCGAATGCTTCGAACAGGGCTGGTTGTACGAATATGCCGCGTTTATCGGCAATGTAGCGGTAGAGTTCTCCTGCCAGGTTTTTGTCGAGGCGCATGCCCAGCCAGCGCACCTGCTGATCGAGCTCGTGTTCATCCATCAGTTGATGCATTCGATGAATCTGTTCCTGTTCTTCATGGTCGCTAGAATGTTGCGGATCGATTTTGCCGCCGACGATGACCAGATTGGCGAGTGAACGCAAACGTGGTGAAGCGGCATACAGTTCCACCAGGCCGGTAATGTTTTTGATCCGATCCAGGCGCGCCATGGTAAAAATCAGAGGTTTGTCCGGATCCTGAAGATATCCGCGGGCCGGGAGACTGGTTGTGTCATCGAAGATCAGGGATTCGATTTCCGGTATCAGGCTGTGCAGGCGCCTGTTCGGGTCGGAGTAGGGGAAATAGATATCCGCATTTGCTCCTGGAGAAACGATATTGAATTTCGGATCGAATAAGTCGATGCCATGGATTACCCGGTAAAGATCGGGCATGGAAAAAGCCTGGTAACTCTCATACTGGCCTTCTGCTTCCCGTGTTCCGGCAATTTCCTGATATGTGCTGGTGACGATGAAATCGGCGGAATTCATTGCCAGCAGATCTGCCGTGTACTGGCAGGAGAAATGATATTTATCCTCGTTTTCCTGCCAGTAGATATCCGAATGCAGGTATTTGGTTTTTTCGAGTGCATGCGCGATATTGCATTGGGTGACGCCCAATCTTCTGCTGAGCAGGGTGGCTACCAGATTACCATCCGAATAGTTACCGATGATCAGGTCAGGATGTCCGCCCAGTTCCGCCAGTGCTTCCCGTTCGACATCACCGGCAAAAATTTCGAGATGAGGCCATATTTCAAAGCGCGAAATCCAGTGAGGAATGATCTCTCCGTTGTGCTTGCGAAACGGAACACGCAGAATCCAGGTATTGGTACAGCCGCTGACTTTTTCCAGCCGCTGGTTACAGGTGGTATCGCCGGCATCGGGTATCAGGCGGGTGACGATCAGTATTTTCGGCTCGACCTGCACTCCCTGTAATTGCAGCCGGTCGTGCATTTCCTTTTCCAGCGCGCGCACCTGGTCGAGAATATAAACGACCTGGCCGCCGGTATCGGGCAGCCCGAGCACGTTATCCTGACCGAAATAGCCGTGAGGAGAAAGAATCAGCAAGCGGGAAATCATGGGAATACGTGCCAGGAATTCTTCCAGTGCAGAAGGAGAGGGGGCTTCGAGGATGTCCATCAGCATATTCATGGTTTCAGCCACCCGGTTGGCGTTATGTCCCCAGCCGGGCGCGAAACCGAGCTGATTCATTTTCGGGGCCAGCTCGATCCATGGTGTCGTTCCATCCAGTGTTTCCAGCATTTCCAGCGCCTGCCGCAACTGGTTGCGCACGGCATGAATATCGTGAGAATTGTTGCTGAACATCAGTTGCTGACCCTCGATGGCGTGTACTCCCAGGAAATGCAGCAAACTGGTATGGCCTGCCTCGATGCGGGAAAACATTTCACTGGACAGCTTGCGATTGAGGAAAATGACACCCTGCCCGATCGAGCGGGATTCCTTCAATCTGGGAAATCCACGGTTGAATGGTCCGAAATCGACTTCGAGCACCGATTCGGTTGCTTCACCCTTGACCACGGTTTCCTTGAATTTCAGAAATTCACTGATGGTTACTTTTTCCGGAATGAGGTGTTCCTGATGAATCCGCATGAACTCCCATTTGGCAATTTCGGGCCGCAGTGCCAGATAGGCCCAGGGAGAGCTGAAGATCCCTTCCTGCAGGCGGAATACGAATGCGCGGAGCATGTCGGACTGGCCGCAATCCTGTTCCGTTTGCAGCAATCCCTCCCGCAGATCGGATTGCAGAAGCAGGGTGCGATTTGCCGTGAAATAACGTCGTAACAGGGTGTAGACGGCATCTCTGTTCTGCTGGGTACAGGTGGCGAGTGTGTCAATCGTAGTCATGTCGAATACCTCCGGTATAACGGTTGCAGTACTGCCTCATAGGGTGCAGCAGGTACAATCAATGTATGATCATTGGTCGAAGTGGTAGTGTTTCATCCCTTCGAGTATGCCCAGTGCATAGGTGTTTTTTGCAAAATAGATCTGTTCCCGGTCGCGCAGTGATTCCAGCTCAGGGCTGTGATTTCCTACTACCACTCCCAGAGTGTCGCCTACCAGCATTTCTTCATCATTACCCGAATCCCCGGCGATCAGAAAACTTTGCAGCGGCAATCCCCATTTATAAGCGAGGTAACGTACTGCCAGCCCTTTGGAAGCGCGCACCGGCAGCACATCCAGAAATGCTTCATGTGAGTAGATCAATTTTGCATGCAGATTCTGTTTGTGCAGATGCTGATAAAGCTGTTTGAGTGGGGGCATTCGTTCAGGTGTGACCAGATAACTCAGTTTGAATTCACGTTGATTTTCCGGGGCCTGGAGCACCAGTCCGGGTATTTCTTTCAGTGCTTCAGCCAGCGCTTCCCGTCGCCACCGGTGGCGGATGTGATTACTCCAGCCTTTATCCGGTCGCAGTGATGGCCAGTAGTTGATTTCGCTGCCGACCGAGGTGATCAGGATATCGGGCATCGGTACGCGCCATTTTTTAAGGATTCTGACTGCACTTTCGACGGTTCTTCCGGTGGCAATACCGAATGAGATATTTCCGGCATGCATGCGCAACCATTGCAGAAATTCAGCCAATCCCTGTTCATCTCCAAGCAGGGTATTGTCGATGTCGCTGATAATCACTTTACGCGCCAGCGGCATGGGTGACCGGCCTGCATGCAGAGTGGCTGCGAGCTGACGGCGCAGACGTTTGCGTTCCCGGTAGAGCAGTTTGTCGGCTTCCCTGAGGTATTTGCTGACATGTGCATCCCAGGTGTAATGGCGCCTGACGCTGGCAATTCCGTTTCTGGACCAGTTGCGCCAGCGTTTTCTGTCGGACAGAGCATCCTTCAGAGCGCTGGCGATATCGGAAGGGTTCAGCGTATTGACAAGCAATCCATTGCGGCAATTGGTGATGATGTCACGCGGACCGCCATCTTCCGGAGCAATGATCGGCAGGCCACTGGCGGCGGCTTCGATCAGGGTGAGCCCGAAGGGTTCGGTCAGGGCCGAGTTGACGAATATGCCGCGCCTGCGCACCGCCAGGCGGTACACTTCCGGTACATCTTCCACCATGAAATGTTTGGGAATCGCTATTTTTCCCCACAGATCATAGCGGTCGATATCGAGCAGTACATCGTTCATGACCTTGCGCTGCGATTCTTCCATCGCACGGATATCTTCGCGTGAGCCGGCGATGATCACCAGGTTGGCCATATCCTGCAGTGACGGGTCCGAGCCATATGCCTGAATCAGTCCATGAAGATTTTTGCGTGTGTCGGGCCGGCAGATGGTGAGAATCACCGGTTTCTCCGGCGTATTCAGGAACCGGTCGATACCGGCCTGTATCGCCGGATCGAGAGGTTTACGTCCAGGGGGCGAGAAGCGCGAGGTATCGGTCCCTGGTGGAATGACCTGACAGCGGCGCGGATCGGTATTTTTATACATACCGTACTGATCTTCGATTTCCTGCGAGGTACTGGTGATGATCAGTGAGGCATGCACCAGTACCTCTTCTTCTGCAGCGATTCGCCGGGACAGGTTGAACTGTCGTTCGATGGCCTGTTCCTTGCGGCCGGAAGCAAGCAGGCGCGTCCGTTTGGGACGGCCGAGCGAGTGGCCGGTATGTATCTGCGGAATACCCAGCAGGTTGGACAGATGCTGGCCGACGTAACCGGCATCGGCATAGTGGGTATGGATCAGATCGGGCAGGCGCCCCTGCTGGCGCAGATAGTGCAAACAGCGATCCACCATCTGATCCAGATGTGGCCACAACAGCTCCTTGCGCAGATATTTACGAGGGCCGCAGGGTAACCGGACGATACGGGCATTCGGCCCGAGTTCTTCGATTTCAGCTGCATAATCGGGTGAGATGTTGGGATCCTCGATCTGGCGGGTCAGCAGATCGATCTGGGCGATATGACTGTTGCGGCCCAGCGCACGTGCCAGTTCAACGACATAGGTGATCTGTCCGCCCGTATCCGCATCACGCCCCAGTTCCATGTCATGCCCGCGGACCAGGCCATGTACGCTCATCATCAAAATATAAAGTTTCTGATCTGTCATCGTTCGGCAGTCAATTGATCATCCCCCAGTCTTTGAGGAAGGGAGAATAAAATTCAGAGGATTCGGGAATGGCGCCACGAATACCGCACAGTGCTGCGGCAAACCGGTTGGCGCGCTCCAGTGTCAATGTCTCCGGCCAGCCCAGCAGCATGCCGAGAATGAATACGGCGGAAAATCCGTCTCCGGCACCAACGGTATCGATGACGGTGATATCGGTGATACCGGGTGTTTCGGCTTCATTGCCGGACTGGTCGAGTAGCCATGCACCCTCGGCGCCACAGGTCACCAGCAGGGTGTGCAGTTGAAATTCTTCTATCAGGCGCGATGCAGTATCACGGGGGTCACGGGTGTGTAAATTCAGTAAACCGGGTAACTCGATCAACTCATCCTCATTGACTTTTACGTGATCGGCCCGGGTAAGCGAATAGCGTACGGTGTCCCGTGTGTACCAGGGTTTTCTCAGATTGATGTCCAGCAGGCGCGGGGTCTGTGGTGTATACCGGAATATCGTTTCCAGGGCGCTGCCGGACAAACGGCTGCGTTGTGCCAGTGTTCCGAAATACACCAGATCAGGCTCTATGGACGAAGCAGCGGTAGCAGCTGTCACCGGATCGATGAAGTCGTAGGCCTGGTTTTCGAGAATTTCAAACTGGTGTCCGTACCCGTTTTCACCGGGTTTGATCAATACCTGGCCGGTTGGATAGTGTGGATCACTTTGAATGCCGGAGATAGTCATACCGGCATTACGCATCAGTCTGATCAGTTTCCGGTGGAGCTCATCGGTACCGGTACGTGTAATCAGCATGGGGTGCAGACCGAATGCCTGAAGATGGCAGCTTACATTCAGGGGAGCGCCCCCCATTACCGGGCCGTCAGGGAAAATATCGGCCAGTGCTTCGCCGAACAGAATGACATTTCGTTTTGTGAGCGTACTGTAAGAATCGGTAGACATGGTTACAGAGGTTCCTGCCGGTCATTGCTATTCATTGCATGGAGTGTCATGGTAGCCGTCCGTATGAAGAAGGACCCGGGCGGTTGCAGAAAACGGGCAGAAAACAAGCGCCGGAAATTGCATTTCCGGCCGGGTGTTTTTTTATTCTGGCATGGATGGCGGATATGTGCAAAGAACTGTCAGAAAAAGTGCACTTCCGGGAAGAAGGTAAAACTGATGATTTCACATGGCCGGCATGCTGTTTTTATTTCACTGCAATCGGCTGCGGGCAAAGATCATGGCGATCGGCAGCATGGTAAAAGCAATGACTGCCAGAGGCCAGAGATTGGCAAGAACATCCCGGGGTGGAAGTGCTTTGAGAAAACAGCCTTCGATAATGATCAGAAAATGGGTGAGCGGAATGGCCTGGGCCAGCCATTGCAGCAGCAGCGGCATATTTTCCACCGGGGTGGCAAAGCCTGATATCAGCACAGTCGGTACACCGATGACAAATCCGCCCAGGATGGCCTGCTGCTGAGTCATGCTGATGGCGGAAATCACCAGGCCGATACCCACTGCCGATAGAATGAATAACACAAGCCCGATCAGCAGCAATCCGAATGAGCCTGTGAACGGGATCCGGAAAAACCAGATTGCCAGGGTAATCATCAGTAAAGCGAGCAGTGTACTGATCGTCAGTGCCGGCAATGATTTGGACAGGATGATCTCGAGCGTCGAAGCAGGTGATACCAGTAGCTGATCGAAAGTACCCAATTCACGTTCCCGGGCAATGGACAGCGCGGTGATCATGAGTGCGCTGAAAAAGGCGAGTGTGCCGGTCAGGCCGGGGACCATGAACCAGAGATAAACCAGATTGGGATTGAACCAGTGGCGCACGGTTACCGATGTTTCCGGTATCGGCCCGGTATCTGCCGTAAAGCGGATGTCTCTGGCGATGGAGGACAGATAACCCACGACGATCTGGCCGGAATTACTGCGCCGACCATCGACCAGTACCTGTGCGTGGCCGCTCCCGCTGACCGCAACGGTGCGGGAAAAATCAGCAGGAATGGCAATCGCGGCAATTACCTTGCCCTCTGCCAGTTGTTCGCGCAATGCGGTATTGCTGTGGACATGGTGTACCTGCGCAATGAAGCGGGCGGCTTCCAGATGCCATACGAGTTCCTGCGCTGCACGCCCGGTATCCTGGTTGTATACGGCAATATCGAGATTGCGTACCTCCATGGTGGCAGCGTAGGAGAATATCAGGAGCTGCATCAGCGGGGGAACGAACACCACGACCCGGTTGCGCGGATCACGCAGAATACAGAGCAGCTCTTTGATGAACTGAGCGCGCAGGCGGATGAGCATGGTCCGGAAATCATGATAAGACATCGTTCATCACTCCAGACTTTTGCGTGTATAACGCTGCGCAATCAGAAAAAATATCAGGCCGATCGTTGCCATACCCAGCAGATCGGGCAGGAAAACGCTCCAGACATCTCCCGCCAGGAATATCGTTTTCAGCGAAGAGACGAAATAACGCGCCGGAATCAGCCAGGTGATCGCCCGGATGGGCGCGGGCATGGCATCGATTTCGAACAGGAAGCCCGATAGCATGAACGCGGGCAGATAGCCGGAAAACAAAGCCAGCTGTGAGGCGAGGAACTGGTTGCGTGCCAGTGATGAAATCAGCAGCCCCTGGCCCAGTGCCGGCATCATGAATACCGCGGAAAGCACCAGCAGTGCGAACAGTGAACCGCGTAACGGCACATCGAACAGGAACACGGCCAGCGCTGCCGCGATCAGGGTGGACAGCATCCCCAGCACGAAATACGGCAGCAGCTTGCCGACCAGAATCTCCAGTACCGATGCCGGCGTGGACAGAATCGCTTCCATAGTGCCGCGTTCCCATTCACGCGCCACGACCAGTGCAGTCAGCAAGGTGCCGATAATGGTCATAATGATGGCAATGGCGCCTGGTACCAGCGCACGCCGACTGGCCAGCTCGGGGTTGAACCAGTAACGCGGTTCCAGCTGGACAGCCGGCATCGGCATGGTTTCAGTGAGACTGGCCATCCAGGTCTGCACGACGCCTTGGGCATAGTTGGCTACGAAATTGGCCGTGTTGGGTTGCGAACCATCGGTGATGATCTGTACCAGCGGACTGCCCGTATCTGCGAAGTGGCGTTCAAAATTATGCGGGATCACTACATAACCGCGCAGCTCGCCGGCAATGAGTTTCCCGGCGACTTCGCGACGATCGTAGGCAAAAGTTACGTCCAGATAGTGCGTGCCGGAAAAAGCATCCGCCAGTGTTCGGGCTGTTGCTCCGGGGGATTCCAGAACGACACCGATGCGCACGTGGCGTACATCCAGCGAGACGGCATAGGCAAACAGGAACAGCAGAATCAGCGGCAGAACCAGAGCAATCAGCAGTGTGGACGGATCCCGCATTGCCTGCAGGCTTTCCTTGCGTACCAGTGCGACGAAGCGTGCCGGATCAAAGTGGCGCACGACGATACTTTTTTCCTGACCGGATACGCTTTTCATATTTTTACTTCATCGGTGAGTGCTGAAGTTTCCACCAGATGAATGAAGGCATCTTCCATGGTCGGATCCGGTCGATCAGCGCTGGCTGCATCACGCTTGAGTACGTCGGGGGTATCCAGGGCAATCAGACGGGCACGGTAAAGCATCGCCACGCGGTCACAATACTCGGCTTCATCCATGAAGTGAGTCGTGACCATGATCGTCACACCCTTGCGCGCCAGGCCGTTGATATGTGTCCAGAATTCGCGCCGAGTGATCGGATCGACACCCGAGGTCGGCTCATCCAGAAACAGCACCGGGGGATGGTGCATCAGCGCACAAGCCAGTGCCAGACGCTGTTTATGCCCCAGCGGCAGAGAATCGGGTGCGGCGGACAGCCAGTCATGCAGATCAAAAATTCTGATCATCTCTTCGATGCGTTCGCGCTGCGTGGTGCTGTCCAGCCCGTAGACACCGGCTGAGAATTCCAGGTTCTGACGTACCGAGAGCAGGCCGTAGAGAGAAAACTTCTGTGCCATGTAACCCAGTTGTGCTTTCGCGATACCGGGCGCCCGGCGCAAATCCAGGCCGACTACGTGCGCTTCACCGCCGGTAGGTTTGAGTAACCCGCACAACATTTTGAAAGTGGTCGATTTGCCGGCGCCATTAGGGCCGAGCAATCCGAAAATTTCACCTTTATGCACCTTGAAACTGACATTATCGGTCGCAATGAAATCACCGAAACGTTTGGTCAGGTTGTGGCAGGAAACCGCGATATCCGAAGTCAGTTCAACGGGCGACAGACGCTCAGCCAGTGCCGATGTACCACCCGGGCCACCGCCCAGCAGATCGATGAAGGCATCCTCGAAACGAGGTGGGACCGGTGTTAGACGCGCGCCAACCCTGCCGGCAAGTGCCTGAATCTGCTCCGGCCCCGCACCGGCACGCAATACGACACGTACCCCGGCACCCTGAATCACGCCATCGCCGATCGTATCCAGGTCCAGTGCTTCAGCCAGCACCGCCCGGCGCTGGGCACCGACAGCTTCCAGGCGGAAGCTGCGACCCTTGAGGCGTCCGGTCAGTTCACCAGGTGGACCGGCAAAAGCGAGCCGGCCTTCGTTGAGCAACAGTACGCTGTCGCAACGTTCGGCTTCATCGAGATAAGCAGTAGACCAGACGACAGCCATGCCTTCGCCCGTCAATGCCTGCACCATGCGCCACAGATCCTGACGGCTGACCGGATCGACACCAACACTCGGCTCATCCAGCAGCAGCACCCTGGGTCGCGCCATCAGGGCGCAGGCCAGGCCCAGTTTCTGTTTCATGCCGCCGGAGAGTTTTCCGGCCAGGCGTCCGGTGAAGGGTGCAAGGCGGGTGAAATCGAGTAGTTTGGTAAACAGATCAGTATGCCGGCCGGCATCCATGCCGCGCAGTTGTGCATACAGATGCATGTTTTCCATCACGGTCAGATCTTCATATAAACCGAAGCGCTGAGGCATATAGCCGCTTACCACGTGAATGGCATCGTTATCTGCTACCACATCGAATCCGGCCAGGGTGGCATGGCCGGCATCCGGCACCAGCAGGCCGGTCAGGATACGCATCAGGGTAGTCTTGCCGGCACCGTCCGGGCCCACCAGACCGGTCAGGCGGCCGTAATGAATCTCTGCGCTGAGGTCGCGCAGGGCATGCACATTGCCGAAATACTTGTCGACACGGTCGATGATAATGGCGGTATCGTCATGCTCAGCAGCTGAAGAGGGCGGCAAAGCAGCCACGGGATACATATCACAAATCCTTGGCGGACAGGTTGGCAGCCGGCCGGGTATCGACTTCGATCGTTATCGGCATGCCTTGTCGTAATGCGGCGTCGGCATCACTCACTACGATCCGCAGGCGATAAACCAGGTCGGTGCGCAGATCGGTGGTTTCTACTGTTTTGGGCGTAAATTCGGCGCGTGGCGAGATGAAGCCGATCTGGCCATGGTAGATCTTTTTTGAGGAATCACTGCGCACCTGTACCGGCGTTCCGGGGGCAATGCGACCCAAAGCCGTTTCACCGATGTAAGCGCGCACGTACACCGGCTTGTCGAGGCTCAGATTGTAGACGGCACTCTGACTGACGACCATGCTGCCCGGTTCACGGATCCGGGCGATGACGGTACCATCGCTCGGTGCAAACAGTTCGGTATCGGCCAGCGCGGTAGCCGCCTGATCCCGCGTGGCCATTGCAGCCGCCAGCTGTGCTTCAGCCGCAGCGATATCTTCTTTGCGGAATCCCTCCCTGGCCTGGGATAAAGCCGCTTTGGCCGCCTTGACACCGGCAATGGCCTGATCCCGTGCAGCACGTGCATTGTCCACATCCTGCTGACTGCTTGCTTTCGAAGGAAGTAATCTACTCAGACGCACGTAGTCACGCTCGGCCCGGCGCGCCACCGCCTGTGCCTGGTTGAGTGCTTCCTGTGCCTGAATGATTTCCTGCGGGCGCAAACCGCGGCGCATCTTGGCCAGCTCCGCCTGTGCCACCCGCACGGATGCTTCTGCTGCCGCAAACGCCTCCTGATACGGCTGAGCATCGAGCGTTGCCATGCGTGTACCGGCTACCACGGCATCTCCCTCATCGAACATCATCTGCGCCACTCGCCCCGGCTGACGGAAGGCTAACTGTACTTCCCGGATATCGACGTTCCCGTACAGATATAGCAGGCTTTCATCCTGCTCCGTATGCAGTACCCATGAAAATACAGCGCTCCCCGCAGCGAGAAGGATGACTGTGATGATCAGAATACGTTTTACAGCACGGGATAAACTGCCCATCTTCATGTCCGGCCTCGGTAATCAGGTATTCCACTGGAAAATACTCTATTACCTGCCCGACTGCAAAGATGCTTTGCTGCAGAAGCTGGATAAGGATAGGGCCGAATTGTCGGTGTGCTTTTATGTGGATGAAAATGGATATTTGTTGGAGCTGAAGCGGGATGTTGAATTTAGATAAACTAAGTCAATTAAACTAAGTTGAATTGGAAAAATAGGATGCGGACGTACAACATTCATGATGCTAAAACTCAGCTGTCCCGGTTGGTGGAGCAAGCTGCCAAAGGCGAGCCATTTATCATTGCCAAGGCTGGCTATCCGGGTCCAGTACAACTTGTCTAGTCGAACACAGAAGATCTGCCATTGAAAACCTACAGTTCATTCTGGATGTGTTTATACCCTTGTACCAGAGTGTTGTTGGTTCTGGCTACATCTTCCGAAAATTCTGAAGCTTTGGGTGATACTTTCGGAATGGTGGATAAATCAGTGCGCGGCCCGATCCTCTGGGTGGAGGGAACATAAAAACCGGGTGGCAGATCACAACCATCAACGACCGCGTTATGTCGAACGACACAACCTTCACCGATCGTGCAGTTGAACAGCACGCTGTTGAATCCGATGAATACATCCGGGCCGACGGTGCACGGCCCATGCACGATCGCCCGGTGAGCGATCGAGGTACGTTCTCCGATCGTTACTGCAGCACCTGATTTGGAGTGAATGACCACGCCATCCTGTATATTGGAATGTGCACCCACGGTGATGGGTTCCATGTGTCCGGTTTCATCCACTTCATCTGCCCGGATGACGGCGTAAGGGCCGATAAATACATTCTCATGCACTACGATACGTCCGCAGAGGATGGCGGTTGGATCGACAAAAGCGCTTTCATGGACGATCGGCTGATCACCCCTGGGGTTTTTCCTGATCATGATAATTTCTGAATAGGGTTATAAATAGTGATGAATATTTACGACTGCGGTATCAAAACCATGGATGGGCAGGACAAATTGCTCGGCGATTATAAGGGTAAAGTTCTGCTGATTGTGAATACTGCCAGCAAATGCGGGTTTACACCGCAGTATCAGGGCCTGGAGGATCTGTACCGTCGCTACAAGGACCGGGGATTCGTCGTACTCGCTTTTCCCTGTAACCAGTTTGGCCACCAGGAACCCGGCAGCGAATCCGAGATTCAGCAATTTTGTACCACCCGTTATGACGTCAGCTTTCCGGTATTCGCGAAAATCGAAGTGAATGGCGCCAATACCCATCCGCTCTATCGATATCTGAAGAATGAGAAATCTGGTGTACTGGGCACTAAAGCAATCAAATGGAATTTCACCAAATTCCTGGTAGACCGATCCGGCCACGTGGTCAGGCGTTATGCATCTGCCGATAAACCGGAATCACTGACCGGAGATATCGAACAACTGCTTTGAGCAGGTGTTGTAAAGCACAAAAGTGTGTGCATTTCAGTTGTTAATGATAATTATTATTGTTATCTTGTATGATATTGGCACGTAAATGACAACTGTTAAATTGTACGAGTGGCATCATGAAACAATACTCAGGGACACAACCGGGATCGAGGTTATTTTTCATACCGTGGCGCACAGCCTACTCAGGCTCAATGTTTATGCTGGTTTTTTTCATGGCCAGTCAAATTTGTTATGCACAATCCGCCACACCGGGGGCAACATTACTGAAGCCGATCGTCATTACTGCCCCACGTGAGGAAGATTCATTTTCTTCTCGTACCAAACTTGAATCACTGCCGGGCGGGACTTCATACGTTGCTGCGGAAGAGATGCCGGGTGCGGCAAATCTGACGGCATCGAAGGCATTTTTTGGAACGCCTGGCCTGATCGTGCAGGATTTTTTCGGAGGGAATGATCAGCCCCGTATCCAGATTCGCGGTTCGGGCCTGCAGCAGAATCCGGTAGAGCGGGGGATTCTGGTACTGCAAAACGGTCTTCCTATCAACCGTGCCGATGGATCCTATATCGTTGGTTTCATCAATCCCCGCCAGGCAGAAGCGATCGAAGTCTATCGGGGCTATATGGCAAACCGGCTGAGTGCAAATGTACTGGGCGGAGCATTGAATTTCATTTCCCCGTCAGGCATTACTTCACCGAATACCCGGATGATGATCAGTGGAGGCAGTTTCGGACAATTGAATCTTTCCGGTCAGGCAGGCGCTACTTCAGGGGATTTCGATGGTCTGATCCAGGCCGATTTCAACCGACGGGATGGCTATCGCGACTACAATGATTCCAGACGTTTCAGTGTCAGCGGGAATGCTGGCTGGCATCTTTCCGAGGATGTTACGACTCGGCTGTTCGCGAGTTATACTGACCTCGGTTTCGATGTGGCCGGGCCGCTTTCCAAGGATCAATTGAAAAGCAGTCCCAGAAGTGTTTCTGTCGGTCCCGTCGTCACGCCTGCCGGTGCAATCTACCCCGGGCCAAACGTCATTCGTGACCAGCCTGAGCGAACAGCCAGTCAGTTCCTGATCGGATCGAGGACCACACTTCAGTTCGATAAACATATTCTGGACCTTGCCCTGGGATTTACCCATACGGATGATACATTCCGCTTTCCGGTTTCATCCGGGATACGTGAAACCCGCGGCAGTGATCTGACGGGTGTCATCCGGTATACCATCGAATCGACAGATAAAAATGCACTGCCGATATTTGAATCGGCGGCGTACTACACGGCAGGATGGGCCGATCGGAAAAATTATCTGAACCGATCCGGTACGAAAGGGGAACATTTCGGTTCAAACAAGCTCGATGCAACAACATTGTCGCTGCATGCCAACCTCAATATTCCGATTTACCGGAATCTGACGCTGACCCCTGCCATTTCGTATTCTCGTGCAACCCGCGATAACAAAGATACCTATGATTCGCCTACCCGGCCAACATTGGCTTACCGGCCCAATGATCCGACCCAGTTGCTTCCGGCTGGTGCGGTTCCTTATGATAGTACACGCTATAAACGATCGTTCGACAGTTGGAACCCGAGCCTGGTGCTGACTTTCCGTCCGGCTGCCGGCCAGACCCTGTTCACCGCGATCAGCCAAAGCTTCGAACCCCCCACCCATGATGATCTGCTGGCAACCGTGAATGGCACGCCCAACAGCAGTGCGGGACGTCCCAATCCGGCCAATTCCGCATTACCGGCCGCTGTATTCGTAACGCCCGATCTGAAAGCCCAGACAGCAATGACGCTTGAAGGAGGATGGCGCGGAAGCCACGGTATTCTCACCTGGGATGCGGTGGCCTATTACGCGTGGATCGATAATGAGCTTCTGAGTTTGCGGGATGAATCCGGTGTATCACTCGGTTCTGTCAATGCCGATAAAACCACGCACCTTGGAATTGAACTCGGCCTGAAAGCACAATTGACCGAGCACCTGCTTGCCCGGATAGCCTATACCTATCAGGATTTCCGCTTCGATAACGATCCGGTGAGAAACAATAATCGGCTTGCCGGTGCGCCTCCTCATTTCATTCAGACACAGCTGCAGGCGCGGATCATCGGGAATCTGGTGATGCAGGCTGCCGTAAAATGGGTGCCTGCCAGAATCCCGGTCGATAATATGAATACTCTGTACGTCGATCCCTATGCCATCCTTGATCTTCGCGCCGAATACAGATTCAATCGCAACTTCACCGTTCTCGGTGAAACGACCAATCTGTTCAACAAGACCTACGCTTCATCGTCACTGGTCGTCGATCAGGCAAGAAGTGACCAGGCCGTATTTCTTCCCGGAGATGGACGTGCCTTCTTTGCCGGAATCAGGGCGACATTCTGAAAAATTAATATGCATGAATCATTTTCGGCAATTCTCCTGTTCCATAGCAGCAACGGACTGGAATTTCCGCTGATGGCCATTCCTGGCGAAAGCATGCAATCTGGTAAGTCACGTACCTTATGACTCTTTGCTGCGGGTGTTACCTCATCGATGTTCACGGTCGAGCTGGCCTCGTGGATCAACCTGTACAGTGACGTGGTCGATGGCGTAGCGTGCCTTCAACCAGGCCGAGACGACAGGCGGCAATATTAAGGGGTCAATACCCTCGGCTGGACTGACGTGTACTGTTGCCACGGCACTCTCATCTGCCAGGATCCAGGCATGGAAGTGCCCGGCGTCATCTATTTCAGGCAACTCTGCCAGGCCGCGTTCGGCCGCTACTGCGTCAACCCCCTGGGGGACTGCCTGCAACAATACGCGAATCGAATCGGCTACCAGCTTCCAGGCCGAGCGAACCACCAACGCAGCGACGAGTACCGACAGCAGGGAGTCCAGAATGACCCAACCGGTGAACATGATGCCGATCGCGGCGCCAATCGTTCCCACTGATCCGAGCAGATCACCCATCATATGCAGCAGGGCTCCACGTAAGTTGCTGTCGCTCCTGTTTCCTGACCACAGAATCCAGGTACCCGCGAGATTCACCAGCAGACCGATGATTGCGACGATCAGCATGGGCCCGGCCAAGACCTCAGTCGGCGAATTGATGCGCTGTATGGCCTCCCAGGTGATCCAGGCTACCAGCAGGAGCAGCATTGCGCCATTGGCTAACGCAGCCAGCACGCGAACACGGTGGAACCCATATGTCCGCGTTTCATCGGCAGGCTGACGTGCAATACGGTAAGCCACCAGTGCCAGCAGCAGCGCCGCGGCATCTGAAACCATGTGGCCGGAATCAGCGATCAATGCCAGTGAACCTGACAACCAGCCACCGACAGCCTGAATCAGCGCATAACCTGCAGTGAAAATGAAGACGAAGCGGATGCGACGTTCGTTGTTCGCTGTGACGATATGATTATGCTCATGGCCATCATCATGCTCGTGATGATTGTCGTAGCCATGATCGTGGGCATTACTGTGGTAATGAGGTATGTTCTTGGAATTTTCGGAACCTGTTTGCGGCGTTGTATTAGCCATGACTACCTTTCCTATGTTGGTATTGAAGTCAATTTCTGGCACAGCATCACAGCAATTTGCAACCCTCTATCAGTAATTTTGTTTCTTCAGGATTCTGTAATAGATCGCCATAATATCGGACGCATATTGGGGCACTGGTTTTGCAGATGAACTGCAGCGTTGAGCTCATTCAGCCATTCACTGCCTCACTCGCCTTGCATCCCATCTGCAAAATACAGTGTGCGGCCATACGGGACTTAATCAGAGGTTCCTTGACAGTAGAAAACTAATTCACTATTCGCCTGAGGTTATATAAGAAGATCGCAGATGCGCCCAGTACCAGCATCGGCCAGTACGGGACAAAAGGCTCATACCATTTCGTACCGATGGTGACGGGTATATCCAGATGGAACTCAGACTGGTATTCATCCGTGCCGGAGAGCTGAAGCACGTATTCCCCTGGTTCATCGATACGAACTTCCTGCGAAATAATGCCTGACTGATAATTTCTGGCGGGAATCGACAAGAGCGGTTCCATTATTCTTTCACCATTCTTTCTGGCCAGACTGACTGCTACCGGCTGTTCCCGTATGGAGGCCGGATACAGCAGATCGACAGTGATACTGAGCAGGCCGGGGCCCGGTACTTTGTCACACAAAACAGGGACGACAGATAGGGCGCTCATTGAATCATCCGGTATTTCATAATCGACAGGGATGAAATAAGCGGAGTACCCGACCAGCAGCGTGTCGGATTCGATCGTGCAGGTACCACCGCGAAAACCCTTGGGATAAGTGTCCGACATACTCCCTTGTGAATTAACATGGAACTGCATCCCGATCAGCACGATACCGGTCAGTATGCAAAGGGCAATAAAAAGGCGCTGAATATTGATCGATAAGTTTTGCCAGATTGTGATCATGTTGCCTCCTCGGAACTGTTTCAGATGATTCACACGAAAGTAAGCCGGATTGGCCTACTTAGCTTTTGATACTTAGTGATACTTGGCCAGGAAGTACAGATTGACTGAGCGTTACATAGAAAATCTGGTGCAGTCGTCATCAGATCTCCGTAATAAATAAGTTACAGGAAGGAATTTCATATATTCGGGGTCGTCTCAGAATTCGGAAAATAAAGCACGCTAAGGCGTAGTCACCCCGTGACTCCCCCGCGCCGATGCAGCGAGCTTCGTTCCGTCTTGCAGTGACGCAATCAGCGGGCAGGAAACGTTCCCTTTCCGCGCATGGCAGGCGCACACCAGTTCAGACAGCACGGCCTCCATGCGTGCCAAGTCGGCCATCTTCTCGCGCACATCCTTGAGCTTGTGCTCGGCCAGGCCGCTGGCTTCCTCGCAATGGGTGCCATCCTCCAGCCGCAGTAGCTCGGCGATTTCGTCCAGGCTAAAGCCCAGCCGCTGGGCCGATTTCACGAACCGCACTCGTGTTACATCCGCCTCGCCATAGCGGCGAATGCTGCCATAGGGCTTGTCTGGCTCCGGCAGCAGGCCCTTGCGCTGGTAGAACCGGATGGTCTCCACATTGACCCCGGCCGCCTTGGCAAAAACGCCAATGGTCAGATTCTCAAAATTAATTTGCATATCGCTTGACTCCGTACATAACTACGGAAGTAAGCTTAAGCTATCCAAACCAAATTTGAAAGGACAAGCGTATGTCTGAACCACAAAACGGGCGCGGCGCGCTCTTCGCCGGTGGGCTGGCCGCCATTCTTGCGTCGGCCTGCTGCCTGGGGCCGCTGGTTTTGATCGCCTTGGGGTTCAGCGGGGCATGGATCGGCAACCTGACGGTGCTGGAACCCTATCGCCCGATCTTCATCGGCGCAGCGCTGGTCGCGCTGTTTTTCGCCTGGCGGCGCATCTACCGCCCGGCGCAAGCCTGCAAACCGGGTGAGGTCTGCGCGATTCCCCAAGTGCGAGCTACTTACAAGCTCATTTTCTGGATCGTGGCCGCGCTGGTCCTGGTCGCGCTCGGATTTCCCTACGTCATGCTATTTTTCTATTAATCACAGGAGTTCATCATGAAAAAACTGTTTGCCGCCCTCGCCCTCGCTGCCGTTGTTGCCCCCGTGTGGGCCGCCACCCAGACCGTCACGCTGTCCGTACCGGGCATGACCTGCTCCACCTGCCCGATCACCGTCAAGAAGGCGATTTCCAAGGTCGAAGGCGTCAGCAAAATTGACGTGACCTTCGAGACACGCGAAGCGGTTGTCACGTTCGATGATGCCAAGACCAGCGTGCAGAAGCTGACCAAGGCAACCGGAGACGCGGGCTATCCGTCCAGCGTCAAGCAGTGAGCCACTGAACCCGAACCTGGGGCGATCATGGGACTGATTACACGCATTGCCGACAAGGCTGGCGCGCTTGGCAGCGTTGTTTCCGCGATGGGATGCGCTGCCTGTTTCCCGGCTATCGCCAGCCTGGGCGCGGCCATCGGCCTTGGCTTTCTACAGGAATACGAAGGGTTGTTTATCTCCAAGCTGCTGCCGCTGTTCGCAGTCGTGGCTTTGCTGGCGAATGCACTGGGCTGGCTGAGTCATCGGCAATGGTACCGCAGCCTGCTCGGGATGGTCGGCCCAGCCATCGTGCTGGCGGCCATGCTCTTGTTTTTTGGCAATTGGTGGACGGCGAACCTCCTCTATGTCGGTCTGGCCTTGATGATCGGGGTGTCGATCTGGGATCTGCTCTCACCGGCCAACCGCCGCTGCGAACTACCACCCAAACACGGCTAACTGCATTGGCAGTTGCCGAAACGAAAAGGAACGATGCAATGTATTTGAATATCACCGGAATGACCTGCGACTCGTGCGCGACACATGTCAAGGACGCCCTGGAGAAAGTGCCGGGCGTGCTGTCGGCGCTCGTGTCCTACCCGAAAGGCTCCGCGCAACTCGCCACCGATCCCGGCACCTCGCCAGAGGCGCTGACCGCCGCTGTGGCCGGCCTCGGCTACAAGGCCACACCCGCCGATGCCCCATCCACTTCAGCGCGGGGCAGACTGCTTGGCAAGGCGCTGGGATGGCTGGGCGGTGGCGACAAGGCTGGTGGTGATGGGGACGGACTGCACGTCGCCGTTATTGGCAGCGGCGGAGCCGCGATGGCGGCGGCGCTGAAGGCCGTCGAGCAAGGTGCGAACGTCACGCTGATCGAGCGCGGCACCATCGGCGGTACTTGCGTCAATGTCGGCTGCGTGCCGTCCAAGATCATGATCCGCGCTGCCCATATCGCCCATTTGCGCCGTGAAAGCCCATTCGACAGTGGCATCGCGGCGACTGTGCCTGCGATTGATCGCAGCAAACTACTGGCCCAGCAGCAGGCGCGCGTCGATGAGCTGCGCCACGCCAAGTACGAAGGCATCCTGGACAGCAACCCGGCCATCACCGTGCTGCATGGTGAAGCGCGTTTCAAGGACGACCAGAGCCTTGCCGTCCGTTTAAACGATGGCGGCGAGCGTGTGGTGGCGTTCGACCGCTGCCTGGTCGCCACGGGTGCCAGCCCGGCCGTGCCGCCGATTCCGGGCCTGAAAGAGTCACCCTACTGGACTTCCACCGAGGCCCTGGTCAGCGACACCATTCCCGAGCGCCTGGCCGTGATCGGCTCGTCTGTGGTGGCGCTGGAACTGGCGCAAGCCTTTGCCCGGCTGGGCAGCAAAGTGACGATCCTGGCACGCAGCACGCTGTTCTTCCGCGAAGACCCGGCCATCGGCGAGGCCGTTACAGCCGCGTTCCGTGCCGAAGGGATCAAGGTATTGGAACACACGCAAGCCAGCCAGGTCGCGCATGTGGACGGCGAATTCGTGCTGACCACCGGGTACGGTGAAATACGCGCCGACCAGCTGCTGGTCGCCACTGGCAGGGCACCGAACACGCGCAGCCTGGCATTGGAAGCGGCGGGAGTCGCTGCCAATGCGCAGGGGGCCATCGTCATCGACAAGGGCATGCGCACCAGTACGCCACACATTTATGCGGCTGGCGACTGCACCGACCAGCCTCAGTTCGTCTATGTGGCGGCAGCGGCCGGCACCCGTGCTGCGATCAACATGACTGGCGGCGATGCGGCCCTGGACCTGACCGCAATGCCGGCCGTGGTGTTCACCGACCCGCAGGTCGCCACCGTGGGCTACAGCGAGGCGGAAGCACATCACGACGGGATCGAGACCGACAGTCGCACCTTGACCTTGGACAACGTGCCGCGTGCGCTTGCCAACTTCGACACACGCGGCTTCATCAAGCTGGTCATCGAGGAAGGTAGCGGACGGCTCATCGGCGTGCAAGCGGTGGCCCCGGAAGCGGGTGAACTGATCCAGACGGCGGTGCTCGCCATTCGCAACCGTATGACCGTGCAGGAACTGGCCGACCAATTGTTCCCCTACCTGACCATGGTCGAAGGGCTGAAGCTCGCGGCGCAGACCTTCAGCAAGGACGTGAAGCAGCTTTCGTGCTGCGCCGGATGAGGAAAAGGAGGTGTTCAATGAGCGCCTACACAGTGTCCCGGCTGGCCCTTGATGCCGGGGTGAGCGTGCATATCGTGCGCGACTACCTGCTGCGCGGATTGCTACGGCCGGTCGCGTGCACCACGGGCGGCTACGGCTTGTTCGATGACACCGCGTTGCAACGGCTGCGCTTTGTACGGGCTGCCTTCGAAGCGGGTATCGGCCTGGACGCACTGGCGCGGCTGTGCCGGGCGCTGGATGCTGCGGACGGTGACGGTGCGTCTGCGCAGCTTGCCGTGTTGCGGCAACTCGTCGAGCGTCGGCGCGAGGCCCTGGCCAGCCTCGAAATGCAACTGGCCGCCATGCCAACCGAACCGGCACAGCACGCGGAGAGTCTGCCATGAACAGCCCAGAGCACTTGCCGTCTGAGACGCACAAACCGATCACCGGCTACTTGTGGGGCGCGCTGGCCGTGCTCACCTGTCCCTGCCATTTGCCGATTCTCGCCATTGTGCTAGCCGGCACGACGGCCGGCGCGTTCATCGGGGAGCACTGGGGTATTGCAGCCCTCACGCTGACCGGCTTGTTTGTCCTGTCTGTGACGCGGCTGCTGCGGGCCTTCAAGGGAAGATCATGACCGCTTCCCAGCCAGCCGAGAGTGGGCAGCTTTGAGCTTCGCTACCAATCTGGAGGAGTACCACCATGAACGCAAACGCCCCGAACACTGCCAGTTGCACCACCTGCTGCGTATGCTGCAAAGAAATTCCGCTCGATGCCGCCTTCACCCCGGAAGGCGCGGAATACGTCGAACATTTCTGCGGGCTGGATTGCTATGAACGCTTCCAGGCACGCGCCAAGGCCGCGACAGAATCTGACATTGCGCCTGTCCCTGGCGGTTCGCAGCCGTCAGATTGAGGCATACCCTAACTTGATGTCAGATGCCATGTGCAAACGATGTCAGAATAGAGTTAAATTTCCTATTGATTGACATATTCCGTCAAAGGTAATAGATTTCATCCTGACACTTTTGCCTTTGGAGGCATCTTGCAAGGTCAACGCATCGGCTATGTCCGCGTCAGCAGCTTCGACCAGAACCCGGAACGGCAATTGGAGGGTGTTCAGGTGGCGCGGGTGTTCACCGACAAGGCTTCTGGCAAGGACACCCAGCGTCCCGAGCTGGAAAGGCTGCTGGCCTTCGTCCGCGAGGGCGACACCGTGGTGGTGCATAGCATGGACAGGCTGGCACGCAACCTTGATGACCTGCGCCGCATCGTCCAAGGGCTGACACAACGGGGCGTGCGCATGGAGTTCGTCAAAGAAGGGCTGAAGTTCACCGGCGAGGACTCACCGATGGCCAATCTGATGCTGTCGGTCATGGGAGCCTTCGCTGAGTTCGAGCGCGCCCTGATCCGCGAACGTCAGCGCGAGGGAATCGTGCTGGCCAAGCAGCGCGGTGCCTACCGGGGACGAAAGAAATCGCTGAACAGCGAACAAATTGCCGAGTTGAAACGGCGAGTTGCGGCAGGCGACCAAAAAACCTTGGTGGCCCGTGACTTCGGCATCAGCCGCGAAACCTTGTACCAGTACCTGCGGGAAGACTGACCATGCCACGCCGCTCAATCCTGTCCGCCACCGAGCGCGAAAGCCTGCTGGCACTGCCAGATGCCAAAGACGAACTGATACGGCACTACACGTTCAACGAAACCGACCTGTCGGTGATCCGTCAGCGTCGCGGCGCCGCGAATCGATTGGGCTTCGCTGTGCAGCTTTGCTACTTGCGATTCCCTGGCACCTTTTTGGGCGTCGATGAGCCTCCGTTTCCGCCCCTGTTGCGCATGGTGGCCGCGCAACTCAAGATGCCAGTGGAAAGTTGGAGCGAGTACGGCCAGCGCGAACAGACACGGCGGGAGCACTTGGTCGAGCTGCAAACGGTTTTTGGGTTCAAGCCCTTCACCATGAGCCACTATCGGCAAGCCGTGCATACATTGACCGAGCTGGCCTTGCAGACCGACAAAGGCATCGTGCTGGCGAGCGCACTTGTCGAGAATCTGCGGCGGCAGAGCATTATCCTGCCCGCCATGAATGCCATCGAGCGCGCAAGCGCCGAGGCCATCACCCGTGCCAACCGACGCATTTACGCGGCGCTGACCGATTCTTTGTTATCACCCCACCGTCAGCGCCTGGACGAACTTCTCAAGTGAATCGCCCCGGGTTTTGAGGAGGCTCCAACTTTTGAGAGAATGGAGCCATGAGCAATCAAACAAAGTTTTCCCCTGAAGTTCGTGAACGATCTGTTCGTCTGGTACAGGAACATCGCGGCGAATA
>WBZR01001376.1_pt1 | contig 30679 bp, 27 predicted proteins | sample 5204231 | NCBI WGS metagenome assembly WBZR01 (sample SAMN12412403, study PRJNA552823) | activated sludge metagenome | isolation source: activated sludge from anammox sidestream of wastewater treatment plant... | place: USA: Virginia | collected 2017-08 | reverse complement strand
GCGGGCGCAGACGACCACGTGGGCGCCTTCGCGGGCGAGCGCCAGCGCGAACGCGCGCCCGAGGCCGCGCGAGGCGCCGGTGATGAGGGCGATGCGATCTTTGAAGCGGGAGCGAGGTGTCATGGGGGCCTATGGGGGAGGAGGTCCTGTGCGGACGCTTGGGAAGCCGGAGTGTACGCGCTGAAGAGCTGCTGAGGAAAGCCGTTCCCGCGGCTTGGTTTCCGAGAGGCAAGCGTTTGGATCGACATACAAGCCGGCGTCCCGTCCGAACGTCCAGCGCGGCCGGACGGCGGAGGCTCAGCCGACCTCGGCCAAGAGCGAGAGCTGGCGCGTGCCGGCCTGGCCGTTCCGGTCGGTAAGCTCCGTCGGGTACTCGCCCGTGAAGCAATGGTCTGTGAACTGCGGGTTGACGTCGTCGCGTCCGTCGTAGCCGACGGCGCGGTAGATGCCGTCCACCGACAGGAACGCCAGGCTGTCGGCGCCCATGAAGGCGCGCATGCCCTCGAGGTCGTAGTTGGCCGCTAGCAGCGCCGTCTTGCTCGGCGTGTCGATGCCATAATAATCGGAGTTCGTGATCGGCGGCGAGGAGATGCGCATGTGCACCTCGCGCGCGCCGGCTTCGTACATGAGCTGCACGATCTTCTTCGACGTGGTGCCGCGCACGACGCTGTCGTCGATGAGCACGATGCGCTTGCCGCGGATGACGCCGGCATTCGCCGAATGCTTGAGCTTGACGCCGAGCTGGCGGATGCGCTGCTCGGGCTCGATGAAGGTGCGGCCCACGTAGTGGTTGCGGATGATGCCGAGCTCGAACGGCAGCGCGGATTCGCGCGCATATCCGATGGCCGCCGGCACGCCCGAGTCGGGGATGGGGACGATGACGTCGGCATCGGCCGGCGCCTCGCGTGCGAGCTGCACGCCCATCTGCTGGCGCACGTCGTAGACCGAGCGCCCGCCGATCACGCTGTCGGGCCGCGCGAAATAGATGTACTCGAAGATGCAGGGTCGTGCGGGCCGGCGCGGGAAGGGGCGGTGGCTCTCGAGACCCTCGGCCGTGATGACGACCACCTCGCCGTTCTCCACCTCGCGCACGAACTCGGCGCCGACGATGTCGAGCGCGCAGGTCTCCGACGTCAGCACATAGGCCTCGCCCAGACGGCCGATGACGAGCGGACGGATGCCGACGGGATCGCGCGCGCCGATCAGCATGTCGTTGGTGAGGCCGACCAGCGCCCAGGCGCCTTCGATCTGGCGGATCGCCTCGATGAAGCGCTCGACCATACGCCGTTTCTTGGAGCGGGAGAGGAGGTGGAGGATGACCTCGGTGTCCGAGGTCGAGGGGAAGATGGCGCCCGAGTTGATCAACTCCTGGCGGATCGTCAGCGCGTTGGTGAGGTTGCCGTTGTGGGCGACCGCGAAGCCGCCGGTATCGATATCGGCATAGAGGGGTTGCACGTTCTTGAGGGCGGGCTCGCCGGTCGTCGAGTAGCGGTTGTGCCCGATCGCCATCGCGCCCTTGAGCCGATGGATGACGTCCGCCTCGTTGAAGTTGTCGCCGACGAGACCGAGCCGGCGCTCCGAGTGGAACTTGCCGTCGTAGCTGACGATGCCGGCCGCTTCCTGGCCGCGATGCTGGAGGGCGTGCAGGCCGAGCGCCGTGATCGCGGCGGCTTCCGGGTGCCCAAAAACACCAAAGACCCCGCATTCCTCGCGGAGTCTGTCGTCGCCCATCTTGGACAGGCCGAAATCCGGAAAGGCATCGTCCCCGACACCGGGTGCGTGATCGTGCTGCGCCATGGCTGCCTCCCGCTCAAGCATCCGCCGCAAGAACTAATGTAATGTCAACGCAACGGGCGCTTTGCGCTCCCGAGGGAGCCTCCCCCGGCCGCTGCATGCGCGGAATATATTCCAAACGCCGGGCCGTTAAAGAGCTTTGTTGCAACTGTCGCGGATCTGTCGCGGCTTATTGTACGAAAGGCGCATACGCCGCCCTGCAACTCGTGTCCCCCAGGTGCGGGATCACTGCGCCGGCGGCGCCTCCGGAGCCGCCGACGGCGGCGACAGCGACGTCGGCATGTAGGTTTCGAGCATGCCGCGGATCACATGGCCGGTGTCGCGGATATAGGGCGTGGACAATCCGTCCCGCACCCAGGGCAGATGGTTCTGCTCGTCCGGCACGAACGAGGCGTAGAACATGTAGGGGATGACGACCAGCAGGAAGCCGCGCGCCAGGCCGAACACGAAGCCCAGGACGCGGTCGATCATGCCGACGCGCGAATCCAGGATCACGTCCGAGATGCGCGCCGTGATCAGGTGCACGATGATGAGCACGATGAGGAAGATGACGGCGCCGATGGCGATCTGGGCCACCGCCACCTGGGTGCCCATCTGGCCCGCCATGTCCTCGGCGACCTTCTTGTAGTTCAAGACGAAATAGAGCGTCGCCCCGGCCGCCGCGATCCACGACAGGATGGAGAGGAGCTCGCGCGTCAGCCCCCGGTACATGGCCAGCAGCGCCGAGATGAAACAGACCGCGAGCACCGCGGCGTCGATATAGGTCAGCGGCCCGATCATGGGTCACGGCTCCTCTGGTCTGAACAGCGATCGCTCCGGAGCCTGTTCTGGCCCGAGGCGCGATTCATCGGCCCCGTCACCGGTCGGCAGGCGAGCTTCGTGGTGTCCCCGCCTGTTCAGTCGCACGGGGCGAGACCCGCCGCAAGGTCCCTGAGATGGGAAATACGGTGGAGATCGAGCTTGGCGCTGGGGCCCTGAAACTCCTTGGCCAGCTCACCTCCGGCGGGGATGACGGCGCTTGTGAAGCCGAGCTTTGCCGCCTCCTTGAGCCTGAGCCCCATGTGGGGCGAGGCGCGCACCGCGCCCGAAAGCGAGATCTCCCCGAAATGGATCTGCTTGGGGTCGAGGGCCTGGTTCGAGAGGGAGGCGAGCAACGCGGCTGCCGCGGCGACGTCCGCCGCCGGCTCCACGATCCTGAGGCCGCCGGCGACATTGAGATAGACGTCGTGATGCGCGAAGGAAACGCCGCAGCGCGCCTCGAGCACGGCGATCAGCATGGCGAGCCGGCTCTGCTCCCATCCCACCACCGCGCGGCGCGGCACCCCGAGGCCCGAGGGCGCGACGAGCGCCTGGATCTCGACCAGGATCGGCCGCGTCCCCTCCATGCCGGCGAACACCGCCGTTCCGGGCGCATTCGCATCGCGCTCGCCGAGGAACAATTCCGAGGGGTTGGCGACCTCGCGCAATCCCGTCTCGGCCATCTCGAACACGCCGATCTCGTCGGTCGCACCGAACCGGTTCTTGGTGGCGCGCAGGATGCGGTAGGTGTGGCCGCGGTCGCCCTCGAACGAGAGCACGGTGTCCACCACGTGCTCGACCGCCTTCGGCCCGGCGATCTGGCCGTCCTTGGTCACATGCCCGACGAGCAGCAGCGCCGGGCCGGCGGATTTCGCGTAGCGCACGAGCGACTGCGTGACCGCCCGCACCTGGCTGACCGAGCCCGGCGCCGCCTCGAGCGCATCCGTCCACAGCGTCTGGATGGAATCGATGACGACGAGATCGGCGCGGGTCTCCGCCGCGAGCGTGGCCAGGATGTTGGTGAGGCTCGTCTCGGCCGCGAGCGCGACCGGCGCATCCGCGAGCCCGAGCCGGGCGGCGCGCAGCCGCACCTGCGCGGCCGCCTCCTCGCCGGAAAAATAGATCGCGCGCCGCCCGGCCCGGGCGAGCGCGGCGGCGAGCTGCAGGAGCAGCGTCGATTTGCCGATGCCGGGCTCTCCCGCGATCAGCAGCACGGAGCCCGGCACGATGCCGCCGCCCGTCACGCGGTCGAGCTCGGGCATGCCGGTCGAGAACCGGGGCGCCTCCTTGGAGGTGCCCGAGAGGCTTTCGAGCGGGAGCGCGCGGCCCTTGGTGGCGCGCGCCAGGCCCGAGCCGGGTGGCGGGGGCGGCGCGGCGATCTCCTCGACGATGGTGTTCCAGTCGCCGCAGGAGGCGCACTTCCCCGACCAGCGGGCCGACACCGCCCCGCAGCCCTGGCAGACGAAACTGGATCGGGCAGCCTTGCTCATGCGCGGAACCCTCCGCGCGTGTGCTGCCGCACGAAGCGCGGTCCGAGCCGCGTCAGCACCTCGTAGCCGATGGTGCCGGCCGCCGCGCCCATGGCCTCGATCGTGAGCCCCGGCCCGATCAGCGTTGCGAGATCGCCGCGGCGGATCTCGCCCGCGACATCCGTCACGTCGACGGTGATCAGATCCATCGAGACGCGCCCGACGATCGGCGCCCGTTGACCCGCCACCATGACCATGGCGCCGGGCGCGCCAGTGGGTGCGCTGAGGGCGCGCGCGAGCCCGTCCCCGTAGCCGGCCGCGATGACGGCGAGCCGGGTCGGCCGCTGGGCCCGCCACGCAGCCGAGTAGCCGACGCTGGCGCCCGTCTCCAACGTTCGCACCTGGAGAACGCGCGCGCGGACCGTGACCACCGGTGACACCGGCGTCGGCCCGCCGCGAAACGCCTGTCCGCCGTAGAGCGCATACCCGGGCCGCACCAGGTCATAGTGATAGCCGGGCCCGAGCATCAGGCCATCGGAGGCGGCGAGGCTCGCCGGCGCGGCGGGAAGCAGCGCCCGGCCCCGGTCGAATGCGGTGCGCTGGGCTTCGTTGTGCGGATCGGCGGGATCGTCGGCGGAGGCGAGGTGGCTCATCACGAGCCGGAGGTCGAGCGCGGCGAGCAGCGCCGGCCGAGCGGCGAGCGCCTCGATCTCGGGCGCCGCGAGGCCGAGGCGGTTGAGCCCACTGTCGATCTGGAGCGCCGCCGGCAGGGGGCGTCCGAGGCGCGCGGCCTCGCCGGCCCAGTCCTCGACCTCCGCGAGACTGGAGAGGACCGGCGTCACGTCGGCCGCGAGCAGCAGCGGTGCGGCGCCGGGAAAGAGGCCGTCGAGCGCGAAGAGGCGCGCCTCGGGGAGCAAAAGGCGCGCGGCACGGCCTTCCTCGGGAGTGGCGACGAAAAACGTGCGGCACCCCGCGCGCGCCAGCGCCGGAACGATCTCCGCCGCGCCGAGCCCGTAGGCGTTGGCCTTCACCACCGCCCCGCATTCGGCCGGCGCTACGAGTGCGGCGAGCGCGCGCCAGTTCGCTGCGACCGCATCGAGATTGATGGTGATGACCCCCGTCGCGCCGGGCGGCAGCTCATGCGCCATGGCGTGCCCCGAACGTTGGACGCCGGGCGCAGCCAGGACCCTTGCGTGTCTGGATCCCGGCCTGCGCCGGGATGACGTTGAAGGTGGGAGGACGTCTGCCCCTCCAAGTCGTCACCCCGACCGAGGTCGGGGTCCAGACACGTGTGAGGGAAGCACGGCGCGACCCCTCGCGGGACGCCCCTCCAACCCACGAGCCGGTGCTCACTCGAACCGCTCGGGGAGCTGATACTCGCGCGCGAGGTTGCCGAAGCGCGTGAACTGGCTCTCGAAGGAGAGCTGCACGGTGCCGACGGGCCCGTGGCGCTGCTTGCCGATGATCACCTCGGCCTTGCCGCTGACCGCCATCATCTGCGTCTGCCAATCGTTGAACTCCGCCGTGCCTTCCCGGGGCTTCTGCCGCTCGATGTAGTATTCCTCGCGGAAGACGAACATGACAACGTCCGCGTCCTGCTCGATGGAGCCGGATTCGCGCAGGTCCGAGAGCTGCGGGCGCTTGTCCTCGCGTGCCTCGACCTGGCGTGAAAGCTGGGACAGCGCCACGATCGGCACGGCCAGCTCCTTGGCCAGCGCCTTGAGGCCCGTGGTGATTTCCGTGATCTCCTGCACGCGGTTGTCGCCGCGCTTCGACGAGCCGGAGAGCAGCTGCAGGTAGTCGACGACCAGCAGATCGAGGCCCTTCTGCCGCTTGAGCTTGCGCGCGCGGGCGGCGAGCTGGGCGATCGAGATGCCGCCGGTCTGGTCGATGAAGAGCGGCGCGGCACTCATCTCCTTGGCGACCGCCGAGAGCTTGCGGAACTCGTCCTCGTTGATCATGCCGCGCCGGATCTTCTCCGACGCGATCTCGGACTGCTCCGAGAGGATGCGCGTGGCGAGCTGCTCGGCGCTCATTTCGAGCGAGAAGAAGCCGACGCGTCCGCCCCCGATCGTCTTGTCGGTGCCGTCCGGCTGCGTCTCCGAGCGATAGGCGCGGGCGATGTTGTAGGCGATGTTGGTGGCAAGCGCCGTCTTGCCCATCGACGGGCGCCCGGCGAGGATGATGAGGTCGGAGGCCTGCAGCCCGCCCATCTTGTTGTCGAGGTCGTTGAGGCCGGTGGAGAGGCCGGAGAGGTGGCCGTCGCGCTCGTAGGCCGCGGCCGCCATGTCGATGGCGTGCGTCAGCGCGTTGCCGAAGCTCATGAAGCCCTGGCCGTACTTGCCGCGCTCGGCGAGATCGTAGAGGCGTGTCTCCGCCTCCTGGATCTGGCTCTCCGGCGGAAAGTCGATCGGGGCGTCGTAAGCCGAGTTGACCATGTCCTCGCCGAGCACGATGAGCTGGCGGCGCACGGCGAGGTCGTAGACGGTGCGTCCGTAGTCCTCGGCGTTGATGATCGTCGTCGCGTTGGCGGCGAGCCGCCCGAGGTACTGCGGCACGGTGAGGTGCGCGTCGATGGGCTCGGCGGCGTCGAAGAACGTCTTGAGCGTGATCGGCGTCGCCTGCTTGCCGGCCTGGATCATCTTGCCCGCGATCTCGTAGATCTGCCCGTGCAGCGGATCGAAGAAATGCAGGGGCTCGAGGAACGCGGAGACGCGATCCATGGCCTCGTTGTTGATGAGGATGGCGCCGAGCAATTGCTGCTCGGCCTCGATATTGTGCGGGGCTTCGCGGAACTGCATGGGCTCGGCGGCGCTGGCCGCTTCGCGCAGGGTGTCGGTCTGGAGGAGGGCGGTCTGGCTCATGACCCGCACCCTAGCCCGGCCTCCCGAGTCGAGGGAGCCGCAAGGAGGCTCCTCGCCGATCTTCCCCCACTACCCACATGAGCGGAACTTGCCGCTTGCCTGCGGCGAATCGAACGGGTGGCCGTGTGCGGCCGCTACAACCTGTGAGATCGGGACACGCACGCGCGGAACGTGCTCAGTCGGCCGCCTCCAATGGTGTCTGGATCCCGGTCTCCGCCGGGATGACGGAGTGGTAAGGACCCGTTTGCGCACAAGTCAAAAGCTTGGTGGAGAGCATGGCGAAGCCATTCTTCGCATGGACGGGCAAAGCCGCGCTTCGCAGACGAGCAAAACCACGCATCGCATGGATCGCGAAGCCGGGCGTCGCATACATGGGCCAAGCCAAGCTCCGCGATGACGCCGGAGTGACGTGTTCATGCGGATGGCACATACGCAAAATATGAACGTCATCCCGGCGGAGGCCGGGATCCAGACACGTCGCAGGGAAAACCGCGCCGCTGGATCCTCCCGGACCTCACCGCCCCGCCGCAATGCCTTGCGGACGCTCGCCGTCCGGCCGGGCCAGCGGTAAGGCGCGCTCCGCCGCCGCCATATAGGCGCGCGTCGTGGGCAGCGTGTCGATCTTGCGGATGAGCTGCACCTGGAACACCACGAAGTTCTGGAAGCGGAAGGCGGCCTCGGAGCCGGCAAGATAGAACTCCCACATGCGGCAGAACTCCTCGCCGGCGATGTTGACGGCCGCCGGCCGGTTGGCGAGGAAGCGGCGCCGCCAGGCAAGCAGCGTCTCGGCATAGTGGAGCCGCAGAACCTCGACGTCCGACACGATGAGGCCCGACGCCTCCACCGCTTTCATGATCTCGCTGAGGGCGGGAATGTAACCGCCCGGGAAGATGTAGCGCGCGATGAACGGATTGGTGCCGGCCGGCCGGTCCGTGCGCCCGATGGTGTGCAGCACCGCCGTGCCGCCGGGTGCCAGCAGCCGCGCGACGGTCGCAAAGAAGGTGCGGTAGTGCGGCAAGCCCACATGCTCGAACATGCCGACCGAGACGATGCGGTCGAACGGACCCTCGATGGCGCGGTAGTCGCAGAGCTCGAAGCGCGGGGCGCGCTCCGGCGCCTCGGCCGCGGCCCGCTCGCGCGCGATCTTGAACTGCTCGTCGGAGAGCGTGATGCCCGTCACGTCCGCACCCGTCGCACGCGCGAGGTAGAGCGCAAGCCCGCCCCAGCCGCAGCCGATATCGAGCACCCGCTGGCCGGGCGCGATCTCGAGCTTGGCTGCGATATGCCGCTTCTTGGCAGCCTGGGCGTCCGCAAGGCTTTGCCCCGGCTCGTCGAAATAAGCGCAGGAGTACTGGCGGTCCGGATCGAGGAACAGGGCATAGATGCGGGGATCGATGTCGTAGTGGTGGCGCACGTTGCGCCGGGCGCGCCGCATCGGATTGAACTGGGCGAGCGAGCGCATCCGGTTGCGCACCTTGGCGAGCATCTGCGCGTAGATCGGCAGTGGCCGCTTAGCCATATTCTTCATGGTGAGCGCGATGAAGTCGTAGACGTTGCCCTCGACGACGCGGAGCCGCCCGGTCATGTAGCCTTCGCCCGCCGCCATCTCGGGGTCGAGGAGGAGGTGCCACTCGAAACGCCGGTCCGCGATCTCGATGCGGACTGCGTCGCCGCTGCCGTCGCCGAACCGATGCACCACGTGGTCGGGATCGACCACGAAGAGGTTGCCCTCGCGGATGATGTTCGAGAGGAGAAGAGACAAGGGTTTCAGCATCTGTGCACCTCGATATCGGGCCACGCGGGCCGGGGTCTGTCCCCCTTTCCTTTTAAATTATAGAAATAGCTGTGCGCGATTACGAGTTCCATCAACGAAAAAAGGCGGCGGAGAGCAAAGGCTCTCCGCCGCCGCGAGACCCGTCAATGTGGCGGGCACAACACCGACGATCCGACTTCGGACATTTACTCTACGGCGTCGTCGCCCTCGGCGATCGGGGCCGCGCCGTCCTCGAACGCGGCGTCCGGATCGAACGTCTCGAGCTCGATCGCCTCGTCCTTGATCACCGTCACGTCCTCGCCGCGGGCCTGCTTCTCGGCCTCTTCATCGGAGCGCGCGACGTTGAGCATCACCTTGACGATCACCTCCGGATGGAGCTGCGCCCTGATATCGTGCAGGCCGAGCGTCTTGATCGGCCGATCGAGCACGATCTGGCGCCGGTCGACGGTGAAGCCGCCGGCCGTGATGGCGTCCGCGATGTCGCGCGTCGAGACGGAGCCGTAGAGCTGGCCGGTATCGCCGGCCGAGCGGATGGCCGTGAACACCTTGCCGTCGAGCTTCGTCGCGACGGCCTCGGCCTCCGCCTTCTGCTCGAGGTTGTTGGCCTCGAGCTGGGCGCGCTGGGTCTCGAAGCGCGCGAGGTTGTCCTCGGTCGCCCGCAGCGCCTTGTTCTGCGGCAGAAGGAAGTTGCGGGCATAGCCGTCCTTGACGTTGACGACGTCGCCCATTTGGCCGAGCCGGCCGATACGCTGAAGTAGAATGACTTGCATGGTTCGTGATCTCCTGTGACGGCTGTCAGATGTGGGGGTTGGAAGGAGGAGGAGGACGCGACGACGCCGAGACGCGCGCCCGCAGGTGGAGGACGGTTTCCGCGAGGCCGAGCACGGCGACGAGGATCGCGACCCAGATGTTGACGATGAGAAGCGTGCCGTAGAGCACCCACAGGGCGATGGGGCGCCACGGCTTGCCGCGCGTCACGTAGTGCAGGATGGCGAGGCCGAGCAGCAGATAGGCCAGGAACAGCCCGCCGGCGAGCGCCGAGGCGGCCAGACCCGGATAGCCGCTGAGCAGGGTGGCGAGCAGGGCGGCGCCGAACACGAGGGGCGTGCCCGCCGGATAGGTGAGGGCGGCAAGGTCCGGCCACGGCCGGCCGAGCTGACCGGAGGCGCGCGTCACGCGCCCTGCCAACCAGAGATTGCAGAGCAGGCTTCCCATCCACGACACGGCGGAGGCGGCGGGCAGAATATCGAGCACGACTGCGAAGATCGCCGCGAGTTCGGCCTCGCTGAGCTTGACCGCCCCGTCCCCTTGCGGCAATCCCGCTTCGAGCGCCGTGTTGATGAATTCGTCGACCGCCTTGCGCAGCGACTCGAAGTCGCCGCCGATGATGATCAGCACGGAAATGGCCATCAGCGCGGCGAGCGCGGCCGACCAAAGCACGAGACGGCCCACCGGGTACCATTCGACCGCCTCCGCATTGTCCGGGGACGCAAGGCCGCTCTCGGTCAGAGGGCGGCTCAGGAGCGCGAGATAGGTGAGGAGCACCATGGGCGCGGCTTGCGTGGCGATGAACGCCGCCGCCACCGCGGGGTTCGTGACTGCAAGGATTGCGGCGCCGCCGACGGCGCCGGCGAGAACGGCCGAGCGCCAGCCCCAGCCGAGCCCGGCGAGCGCGATCGGCAGCGGCGTGAAGAACATCAGGAGAAAGCGGGCAAACATCGGCCCCGTGGTTCCGGAGGCGAACATCACCGCCGCAACCAGGCCCAGACCGGCCCCTGCCAGATAGCTCGTTTTCATCGTCCCAGCTGTCCCGCATCCGCTGCGGTTAGGGTGAGGGGGCCAGATCCTGGCCCCGCTCATCCAACCTAACTCTCACGTCCCTCCCCATAGGGAGCGAGGCCTCGCCGCGCTCCTAGGCCCGGCGTGGCTCCGCCACGGGGGGAGGGGACGCCCTTACTTCAGCACGTAGGGCAGAAGGCCGAGGAAGCGGGCGCGCTTGATGGCGCGGGCCAGCTCTCTCTGCTTCTTGGCCGACACGGCCGTGATGCGCGACGGCACGATCTTGCCGCGCTCGGAAATATACCGCCCGAGCGTGCGCACGTCCTTGTAGTCGATCTTCGGCGCCTGATCGCCCGAGAACGGGCAGGTCTTGCGGCGGCGGTGGAACGGCCGGCGGGCGGCGATCTCCTGAATCTCGGCCATGATCAGCCCTCCTGCTCGGTCTTGTTGAACGCCGGACGCGGCGGACGCGGGCCCCGGTCGCCGTCACGCGGCGGACGCGAATCCCCGTCACGCGGCGGACGCGAGTCGCCTTCGCGCGGCGGGCGCGAGCGGAACGTCGAGCCGCCCTCGGCGCCGCCACGGAAACCGCCGCGGTCGCCGCCACGGAAGCCGCCGCGATCGCCGCCGCGGAAGCCGCCACGGTCGCCGCCGCGCTCGTCGCGGTCCTGCTTGCGCATCATCACCGACGGCTCGCTCTCGAGCGCGTCGACGCGCAGCGTCAGGAAGCGGATGACGTCCGTCGAAAGGCCCATGCGCCGCTCCATCTCGGCGACCGCCGATGCGGGAGCCTCGATGTTGAGCAGCGAATAGTGCGCCTTGCGGCTTTTCTTGATCTTGAAGGCGAGGCCCTTGAGGCCCCAGTATTCGGTCTTGGTAACCTTGCCGCCGCCTTCGGTGATGACGTCGGTATATTCTTTCGTCAGCGCTTCGACCTGCTGCTGGCTGACGTCCTGGCGCGCCAGGAAGACATGCTCGTAAAGGGGCATGTGTGGCCTTTCCGGTTGATGTTTCCGGCGAGCTCGGGCTTGCCGGGCCAGCCTTCGGCGCAAAGCCCCTATGGACCTTGAAGGCCCAAAGGCACCCAAAGAGCGGAGACACCGGGGGACAGACGGGCGGGTTAAGCCCCAAACCGCCTTGCCGCCGAGCTGGACAACAGCTCCGCGACCCCGTTCAGCCTCCAACCGAAGTGCGTGACGGCGCGACTTATACGGGATTTGGATCGCCGGGCAAGGGGAAAGCGCCCGCCGGCCGGGGCTGGCGAGGGGGCCCGGCCGCGCCGGATTTGTCGGGCTTGCCCGCCTCTCCGGCGGGGGGCGGCGGCCCTCGGATGCCGTCCGCCGCCTTGGACGAGAAAAACCCAATGAGCTCAATGGCGCGGAGACGCTCCCCGCCCAAGCGCGCGGCCGGCACTCCGTCGAGGCCCCCCGGCTCCGCCACGGCGATGGAACGGGCCGGGCACGCCGTGGCCACGGGGATGCCCCCTGGAGCGCCCGGATCTCGCCCCGCCTGGGGATCCGTCACCCCGGGGCTTGACAATCCGCGGGCCAGCATGTCGAAAGCGCCGGAACGACGCCAGCCCGTCATGAGCGATGGCCGCCCCGCAGGGCCGCCTCTCCCGCGACGCAGAACCCGAAGGAGCAAGCGTGCCGCGCGCATTCGTATTTCCCGGACAGGGCAGCCAGGATGTGGGAATGGGCCGTGAGCTCGCCGAGACGTTTGCGGCCGCGCGCGAGGTGTTCGACGAGGTCGACGAGGCGCTCGGCCAGAAGCTCTCCCGGATCATGTGGGACGGGCCCAAGGAGACGCTGACGCTCACCGAGAACGCGCAGCCGGCGCTGATGGCGGTGTCGATGGCGGTGATGCGCGTGCTCGAGCGCGAGAAGGGCATCGGGCTGGCCGGCACGGCGACGTATGTCGCCGGCCATTCGCTCGGCGAATATTCGGCGCTCGCCGCCGCCGGCGCGTTCTCCCTGGCGGACACTGCGCGCCTCCTGAAGCTGCGCGGACAGGCCATGCAGAAGGCCGTCCCGGTCGGTCAGGGTGCCATGGTGGCACTCCTCGGCGTCGGTCTCGACGTGGCCGAGAAGGTCGCCGCCGAGGCGGCGCAGGGCGACGTCTGCCAGGTCGCCAACGACAACGAGCCGACGCAGGTCGTGCTCTCCGGCTCCAAGGCCGCCATCGACCGCGTGGCCGAGGTCGGCAAGGCCCACGGCGTGCGTCGCGCCCTGCCGCTTCCCGTCTCCGCCCCGTTCCATTGCGCGCTGATGCAACCCGCCGCCGACGCCATGGCCGACGCGCTCTCGAAGGTGACGATCCACGCGCCCGTCGTGCCCGTCGTCGCCAACGTCGTCGCGCGCGCCGTCTCCGATCCGGAGGAGATTCGCCGCCTGCTGGTCGCCCAGGTCACCGGCACGGTCCGCTGGCGCGAGTGCGTGGGCTTCCTCGCCGCGAGCGGCGTGACGGACGTGTTCGAGATCGGCTCCGGCAAAGTGCTGGCCGGGCTCGCCAAGCGCATCGACAAAACGCTCGAGGCGACGAGCCTCGGCACCCCCGCCGACATCGAGGCCGCGCTCCCCAAGCTCGTCTGACCGGCTGCCTCAGTCCCCCCATTTGTTGAGAAGGATCACCCCCCATGTTCGACTTGTCCGGCAAGAAGGCCCTGGTCACCGGAGCGACCGGCGGCATCGGCGAAGGCATCGCGCGCGCCTTCCATAAGGCCGGAGCCGAGGTCGCCCTCTCGGGCCGGCAGGTCGAGAAGCTCGAGGCGCTCGCCGCCGAGCTCGGCGAGCGCGTGCACGTCGTGCCCTGCGATCTCGCCGACCGGGCGGCCGTGGGCAAGCTCATCGACGGGGCGATTGCCCAGCTCGGCCGCGTCGATATCCTCGTCAACAACGCCGGGCTCACCCGGGACAACCTCTTCATGGTGATGAAGGACGAGCAGTGGGACGACGTCATCGCCGTGAACCTCACGTCCACCTTCATGCTGATGCGGGCCGCGACGCGCCACATGCTGCGCTCGAAGACGGGCTATGGCCGCATCATCAACATCTCGTCCGTCTCGGGCGTCATCGGCAATCCCGGCCAGGGCAACTATGCCGCATCCAAGGCCGGCATGATCGGCATGACAAAGTCGCTCGCCCGCGAGGTTGCCAACCGCGGCATCACCGCCAACTCCATTGCGCCGGGCTTCATCTCGACCGCCATGACCGACGTTCTGACCGACAAGCAGAAGTCCGAGATCGCCCAGCACATTCCCGCCCAGCGCTTCGGCACGCCGGAAGACATAGCCGCGGCAGCGGTTTATCTCGCGAGCCCGGAAGCCGGCTACATGACGGGCCAGACGCTGCACGTGAACGGCGGCATGGCGATGGTCTGAGGGAGAAGATCGCTTAAGTCCCGCCGGCTCCTCGGGAACCTGGGGCCGGGGGTCATATGTGCGTCGCGTCTTGCCCGCCGTGCGCGGGGGGCGGCGCTGGCCAAGCTTAAAGAGATGTGTTAACGAGCCTCGTTTTTTTGCTGCGCAGCTCTGGGAAAAGCCCTAACGATCGACGCTCACGCGCTGTCGTCCGGGAGACCACCTTGAGGACGCCGCCGGCACCTGGACGAGACCGGATGTTGACTTTGAGAGTGCTTGCGGAAAAGTGAGCACGATCCAAAGAGCTCGAGAGCGCCCGGTGCGGGACCCGAGAAGACGATAGCAAGCAGAAGAAGTGGCAGGGACACGAGGGAAGACGATGAGCGATGTCGTAGAGCGCGTGAAGAAGATCGTGGTTGAGCATCTGGGCGTCGAGGCGGACAAGGTCACGGAGAACGCCAGCTTCATCGACGATCTCGGCGCGGACAGCCTGGATACGGTCGAGCTGGTGATGGCGTTCGAGGAGGAGTTCGGGTGCGAGATCCCGGACGATGCCGCCGAGCACATCCTCACCGTTGGCGACGCCGTGAAGTTCCTCGAGAAGAACGCCACGGCGGCCTGAGGCCGATCGGTTCGAGCAGGCCTGCGGATCGAGACGCGCACCGCGCGTCTCGAGATCTCCGGCAGGCTGTTCGGAGTATTTTCTTGAGAGAACGCTGCACCGGTGGCACGCCCGCCGGGCAGTCGCAATCAGACCCGCAGGTTCAAGGCGGATCAAGCCAGGGCATGGCGGGGCTCCCTCACTTTCGATGGAACCGACATGAGATCCTTTCGCCGCGTCGTCATCACTGGGCTTGGCCTTGTTTCTCCGGTGGGCTGCGGGGTCGAAACGTCCTGGAAAAACCTGCTCGCCGGCCAGAGCGGGGCACGGCGCATCGAGGAGTTCGAGGTCTCGGACCTCTCCTGCCAGATCGCGAACTTCGTGCCGCGCGGCGCCACCTCCGAGGGCAAGTTCAATCCCGACGATTGGATGGAGCCCAAGGAGCAGCGCAAGGTCGACGACTTCATTATTTATGCCGTCGCCGCCGCCGACCAGGCGCTCGCGGATTCCGGCTGGAAGGCTGACACGCCCGAGAAGCAGGAGACGACCGGCGTGCTCATCGGCTCGGGCATCGGCGGCCTGTCGGGCATCGCCGACACCTCGCTCCTGCTCAAGGAGAAGGGCGCGCGCCGCGTCTCGCCGTTCTTCATCCCCGGCCGCCTGATCAACCTCGCGGGCGGCTATGTCTCGATCAAGCACGATCTCAAGGGTCCGAACCATGCCGTGGTGACGGCCTGTGCCACCGGCACGCATGCGATCGGCGATGCGGCACGCCTCGTCGCGCTTGGCGACGCCGAGGTGATGGTCGCGGGTGGCACCGAAAGCTCCATCTGCCGCATCGGCATGGCCGGCTTCGTCGCCTGCCGCGCCCTCTCGACGGGCTTCAACGACCGTCCGGCGGAAGCCTCGCGCCCTTACGACAAGGACCGCGACGGATTTGTCATGGGCGAGGGCGCCGGCGTCGTCGTCCTCGAGAGCCTCGAGCACGCCGAGGCGCGCGGCGCGAAGATCTACGCCGAGGTGATCGGCTATGGCATGTCGGGCGACGCCTATCATATCACGGCGCCCTCCGAGACGGGTGACGGCGCCTTCCGCTGCATGCGCGCGGCCTTGAAGAGCGCGGGCCTCGGGCCCTCCGACATCGACTACATCAACGCCCATGGCACCTCGACGCCGATGGGCGACGAGATCGAGCTCGGGGCGGTCGAGCGCCTGTTCGGCAATACGCAGGCCAAGGTTTCCATGTCGTCGACCAAGTCGTCGGTCGGCCATCTGCTCGGCGCGGCCGGCGCGGTCGAGGCCGTGTTCTCCGTGCTCGCCATCCGCGACCAGATCGCGCCCGCGACGCTGAACCTCGAGAACCCCTCGGTCGAGACGGCGATCGATCTCGTGCCGAACACGCCGAGGAAACGCGAGATCAACACGGTTCTGTCGAACTCGTTCGGCTTCGGCGGCACCAACGCCTCCCTCGTCCTGCGTAAGGTCGCGTAGAGCGTTTTCGAGCGGCGTGGATTCCCGTCCGGCGTCGGACCCACCGTGGGTCAGTCAGCCGGCGTCCAGGGTTTTGCCACAATAAGCTCGGACTATCCGGCCCGCGTGTGGGGACGCGCAATCTGCCTGAAAATGCGAGACGGGAAGGGTCGATGAGCAGAACGCGCCGGGATGGTCCGCCTACGCTGTCACGGCGTGACGGCGTCCGCCCGAGAAGCCCGGCCGAGGCGCTTGAGCCGGGACGCGCCCCGCCGCGCCCGCACGGCGTTCGCCAGCGCGGAGATTCCCGCCTCGTGACCGGTCTCGCCCGCGTCGTGAGCAGCATCCTGACGGTGCTTCTTTTCGTCATGGTCTCCGCCGGCGCGCTGACGCTGCTGGTCGGCCACCTCTACACCCGCCCCGGGCCGCTCACCGTCAGCCAGACGGTCGTGGTCCCGAAGGGGACGAGCTCGAACAAGATCGCAGACGAGCTCGAGCAGGAGGGCGTCGTTTCGAGCCGTTGGGCCTTCATGATCAACTACCTGGTGCAGAGCCGCCTGCACCCCGACACGGTTTCGCTGAAGCACGGCGAGTATCTGTTCAAGCCGGGCGCCAGCATCCGCGAGGTGATCGAGGTTCTCTCCGAAGGCAAGGCCGTCCAGTACAAGGTCACGATCCCCGAGGGCCTGACCAGCCAGCAGATCGTCGAGCGCCTGAAGAGCGAGGAGAACCTGTCGGGCGACATCACCGAGGTTCCGCCCGAAGGCGCGCTCCTCCCCGAGACTTACAGCATCGAGAAGGGCATGCCGCGCCAGGAGCTCCTCGAGCGCATGCAGCTGAAGCAGAAGCAGGTCGTCGAGCGCGCCTGGGAGCGCCGGCGCAAGGACCTTCCCTTCCGGACGCCGGAGGAGGCCGTGGTCATGGCCTCCATCATCGAGAAGGAAACCGGCCGCGCCGACGAGCGCGACCGCATCGCCGGCGTGTTCGTCAACCGCCTGAGCAAGGGGATGCCGCTGCAGTCCGATCCCACCATCCTCTACGGCATCTACGGCGGCGGCGTGCAGTGGGGCAAACCCATCATGCAGACCGAGAAGGAGACGAAGAACGACCACAACACCTATCAGATGAAGGGATTGCCGGCGACGCCGATCTGCAACCCCGGACGGCCTGCGCTGGAGGCGGCCCTCAACCCGTCCGAGCACGGCGAGCTGTTCTTCGTCGCCGACGGCAGCGGCGGCCACATCTTCTCGGCGACGCTCAAGGAGCACAACGCCGCCGTCGCCAACTGGCGCAAGACGGAGAAGGAGATCCGGGCCCGCCAGGGAGCCCGCGAGACCGCGGGCGCGGCTCAGCCTGCCGAAAACCCGGTCACCGAGCTTCCCAACCCGCCGGCCGAGGCGCCGCCGGCGGGCACCACCGGGGCCAAGGCGCAGCCGGTCGCCGCCAGGGGCGAGGCCGCGTCCGCGCCGGCCACCGCCTCGACCGTTCCGCCCCCGGTGCGCAAGCCGAAGAGGCCTTAGGGTCTTTCCGTTTCGGACGGAATTGTCCCTCCTCTTACCCGGAAGCGACCGTCCTTGCGGAGCATGGCTCCGCCATGACCATGCGGAGCATGGCTCCGCCACGACCATGCGGAGCATGGCCCCGCCACGACCATGCGGAGCATGGCTCCCCTATGTCCATGCGGAGCATGGCGCCATGATAGGGAGAGGTCGCGCAGCCAAGCTGCGCGGGTGAGGGGTTCGTCGCAAGACCATGCGACCAATCAACAACCTGGAGCGTCCGATCCGACGCCATCGGATCGCAAGACGGTCTAGCCGCCGCCGGCGGGCCATCCTCCCGATCGCCCGATCCCCTTGCGACCCGCGCCCGGCCCGCGTACCTCTGTCGCGCTGAGATTTGGCCTCCCGCGAGATCTCCCGACAGAAGGCCCGACAGTTCCCATGACCCTGCAGAGCATGACCGGGTTTGGCCGCAGCGACGGCGCCCTCGACGGCACGGCGTGGCATTGGGAGCTGCGCAGCGTCAATAATCGCGGCCTGGACCTGCGCCTGCGCCTGCCACCCGGATTCGAGGCGCTGGAATCGAAGATCCGCGACCGCATCGCCAAGTCCGTGGCCCGCGGCAGCGTCAACGCGAGCCTCAGCGTCTCGCGGCGCACGCGCACCGGCGAGGTGCGCGTCAATCAGGCGGCCCTCGACCGCGTCGTCGCCATCGCCACGCGCTTGAGCGAGGCGATCGGGGCCGAGACGCCGCGCGTCGAGACGCTGCTCGGCCTCAAGGGCGTGCTCGACATCGCCGACGAGGCGGAGGACGAAGGCGTCCAGGCGGCCGAGCAGGCCGCCATCCTCGCGGGGCTTGAGGTGGCGATCGCCGCGCTCGTGGCCTCGCGCGGCGAGGAGGGGATGCGGCTGAGGGACGTGGTCCTGCGCCAGGTGGACGATATCGCGCGCCTCGCCCAGGCCGTCGAGGCCGCACCCTCGCGCTCCGTCGAAGCCGTCCGTGGCCGGCTGGCCGAGCAGGTGGCGCGTCTCATGGAGACGGGCCAGGCGCTCGATCCCGTGCGCCTGCACCAGGAGGCGGTTCTGCTTGCGACACGCGCCGACGTCGAGGAGGAGCTGAAGCGCCTGCGCGCGCATGTGGAGGCCGCCCGTGCCCTCCTTGTCGAGGGCGGCGCCATCGGCCGCCGGCTCGACTTCCTGGCGCAGGAGTTCAACCGCGAGGCCAACACGCTGACCTCGAAAGCCGCCGACCAGGAGGTCGCGCGGGCAGGTCTCGCCCTCAAGGTCGTGATCGACCAGATGCGCGAGCAGGTCCAGAACATCGAGTAGCCCGGCAGCCGCTGCGTGGGTTGAAGCTGGCATCGGGCCCAGCCGCCCGAAGTCGGAAGCAGACGCATGCTGGTTTTCCATTAATGGAAAACGTGGTCTAACCCCGCGGGTCGGAGAGACGCGAGGAGCCGGGGGAATGACCAGCGAAAAGCCAAAGATCGAGCGGCGCGGCCTGCTGCTGGTGCTGTCCTCTCCGTCGGGCGCCGGCAAGACGTCGCTGTCGCGCGCGCTCCTCGATGCCGACCCCCACATCGCACTCTCGGTCTCCGTCACCACGCGCAAGCCGCGCCCCGGCGAGGTGGACGGCCGCGACTATATTTTCGTCGACGAGAAAACCTTCAAGTCCATGGCCGAGAGCGATCAGCTCCTCGAGTGGGCCACCGTGTTCGGCAACTCCTACGGCACGCCGCGTGCACCCATCGAGCAGGCGGTCGCGGAGGGCCGCGACGTGCTGTTCGACATCGACTGGCAAGGCACCCAGCAGCTGTCGGAGCGCACCGCCGGCGAGCTCGTACGCGTCTTCGTGCTGCCGCCGTCGGCGGACGCGCTCGAGCAGCGGCTCAGAACCCGCGCGCAGGACCCCGCCGAGGTGGTGGCCAAGCGCATGGCCGAAGCCTCCTCCGAGATCAGCCATTGGGCCGAGTACGATTACGTGATCGTCAATGCGGATCTCACCGAGAGCAGTGCCGCGCTGCGCGCGATCCTCGGCGCCGAGCGCTTGCGCCGTGAGCGCATGACCGGACTTTCGTCATTCGTGCGCGGATTGCAGGCGGCGCTGACCTGACGCGGTTTCGCGCAAAACGCCGTCCGCGTCACGCGAGGGCATCGCGCCGAACAAGCAAAGAGGTCGTCCCGCATCCCGTCAGAGGCGGCGCTGCCGGCTCACGTCTCTACGGGAGCTCCCGCCCATAGCTGATGACGGACAGAAAGCGGATCGGAAGCGTGATGAGCTCCTCCGGTCCATGCGGCGCATCCGCATCGAAGAACAGGCTGTCGCCGGGTTTCATCGGATAGAGCTTGTCGGCATGGCGGTAGACCACCTCACCCTCGAGCACGTAGATCAGCTCGAGGCCGCCGTGCTGGAACAGCGGGAACACGTCCGATTCCTCGGTCAGCGTGATGAGATAGGGCTCGACGACGACGGCGCCGGACACGCCGCCCGTATGCCCGAGAAGCTGGTACTGGTGGCCCGCGCGCGTGCCGCGCCGCTCGATCAGCAGCCCTTGGCCCGCGGACACGAAGACCGCGTCGCGCCGCTCCTCGAAGCGACGGAAGAGGGCTGTGACCGGCACGCCCAGTGCTTTTGAAAGTCGCTGCAACGTCGTCAGCGACGCGCTGGTGACGCCGTTTTCGATCTTCGACAGCATGCCGAGAGACAGACCCGCCGCCTTCGCGAGATCGGATGCCGTGATGCCGAGCTTGTTGCGGAACGCGCGCACCTCGCGGCCGATGGCGACCTCCAGCATATTGTCACGCGAGCCGGTGAGCGCGTGCGGATCCTGATCCTTGGGATCGACGGTGGCCAGAACCGCCGTGAATTCGTCGGAGCGCAGTTTTCGAATGCCAGGGCGGTACGGATCGTCCGTCGCGCGCGTGTCGTTCGGGGCGGCCTTTTCATGGCTTGCCGTTTTTTGGCTCATGCGTCCGTCGCCCCCAAACGTCTCTATCCAAAAAAAAACCGCCCAAGGGCCGGAATGACCGGGGACAAAAACGAGCAACCGAAGCTGGTTACCGCTCAAAAAGTGCCACCGACACGCCCATTCAACCACGATTGGCGTCGATCTGGCAACGTTGACGTCCGCGCGCCTGTCTCCCCCGACCGAACCGGTAACTACGCCACCAAAATTCTTAGTGTGCAAGCGCCGTTTGCTTCCTCCTATTCAAAAATAATTCTTGTGAAGGTGTGCGAAGGCGTCAGAATGTCGCGACAGGTAGGGAGATTCACCGTGTGCCAAGAACGGAGGTATCTCCGCTTAAGGTGCGCACGCCCGGCGTACGAACCGGAGAGACGGCTCCCGACCTGCAAAAGCCTGCGAAACCAAGTTGCACAATTACAAAATACGAAGCGAGGAAAACGAACATGGGGAGCAAAACAACAGATGACCCGCGGAATATCCATCTTCGAGCCTGCTCAACCGGCAGGTCCCTCCCGGCGCGTCCCCGGACCGTACATGACATCAGTGGGAGCGCGCTGAAATGAGCGAAATGCACAACGATACCCTCGACTACGCAGAAGGCGGTCTCCAGTCGGGTACCAACTGGTGGGGTGCCTTCGTCATCGGCCTTGCCGGAACCATTCTGGTCACAGGCGCCGCGCCCGCGTTCCTGACCGTCTTCGGCGCCTCTTACATCCCCTTCATCACCTTCTTCACGCTGACCGGCGTGATACTCTGTCTGCTGCTGGCCGAACTCTCGGCCATGATGCCAGGGCGCACCGGAGGATCGCCCTCCTATGCCTATCCGGCCTATAAGGATCGCTTCCCGCGCCTCGCGCCTCATGTGAACGGCATCACCGCCTGGATGTACTGGGTGGGCTGGATGCCGGTGGCGCCTCTCAATATGATTCTGGCGTCCTTCTACATCACCCACCTTCTGGGTCTGGACGCGACGACCGGTATCACGCCGGTCAGCACGTTCATTTCCTACTGGACGCTGGCCATCACCGCTATCGGTCTGCTGCTGCTGTCGATCCCGGCCTATCTGGGCATCCGCTTCGGCACGGGCATGGCAACGTTTCTCGCCGTGCTGTCGATGATCCCGCTGACGTTCCTGTCGGTCGGCTTCATCTTCAACATGGATGCCGCCAACTGGAATGAGCTGTGGGGCTTCAGACATCTTGATGGAAGCAGCTTCTGGGATCCCATGCTGGCCACCAATGGCGAGATGGTATCGCCATGGATCATGTATATCGCCTATGCCTTCCCGCTTCTGTGGACGGTGATCGCCTTCGAGGCGGCGGCCTGCTACATCGGAGAATGCCACAACCCCGGGCGCGACGCGAAGATCGCCATGACGCTCGAAGGCGGGTACGGCGTCTTCGTTTACACGATGCTGCCGATCTCGTTTGTCGTCATCCTGGGAGCCGCCGCGCTTTCGAACCCCGAGCTGGTCGATCCGAAGACCATGTTCGTGACCTTCGCTTCGAAGATCTTCCCGGGCGTGGCGGGAACGGTCATGGAATGGGCGATGGGCGTCATGCTCATCATCGCGCTCGTTCTCTCGGCCCTGAACTCGCTGATGGGGTGCTCACGCTCGCTCTATCAGATGTCGATCGACGGGCAGTTCCCGCGCTTCTACCAGCACCTCAACTCGCATCACGTGCCCGATCGCGCCATGCTCACCAACGTGATCGCCAGTCTGGCGATTGCCTTCATGGGCGGCGCTATCGAGATCTACTCGTTCTCGAACGTCGGATATCTTGGCTCGTTCGTGCCGGTGCTGATCGGTTACTATCTGCTGAAGAAGAACCGTCCTAACCTCAAGCGTCCGTTCAGCCTTCCCAACTACTTCATGTACATCTCCCTAGCGATCGCCGCGCTCTACTTCTTCGTCTGGCTGGTCGGCGGGGTTGTGTACTCGTACTACGGTGGGCAGGCGATATACTACTTCATCGGTGTCTTCGCGATCTTCCTTTACCTGCCGCTCTACTGGTATCGGAAGTGGGAAGATCGCCGTGATGGCGTCGTCAGCTATGCTTCGCCGTGAGGAGTGTGAATAGCGTGTTGCACGACCTGATCGGGCACAGGCTTTTCAGCAAGGGGCAGCGCGACCGCGCTGCCTCTATGCACCACATCATGGTTGCTTCCGAAGGCCGAAGCTTCAGTGACGAGACCCTCAAGATGGCGGCCGCCCTCCTTCCAGCCGAAGGCGGCCGCATCCTGGTTCTGACTGTTGCCCGTCTGTGGGGAACAAGTTGGGGCCTTCCCCATCGCGGCCTGCGCCCAACTCCCCGAGAGATGGATGAGCAGCGCAGCAATCTGGACTCGGCCATTGCCCGTCTGGAGAAGATGGGCATCGAAACCAGGGGGCACATCGTCACGACGCGACAGCCAGCGAGAAGCATCCGCAAGATTGTGGACGAGAGCGGGTGCGATGCCGTTGTCATGGGAGCAGATCCACGTCGCTCTGCTCTCGTGTCCTCTCTCATGTGGAGTCAGGAGCCGTACCGTGTCCAACGGGCGTTACGCGTTCCTGTCTATCTATCCTGTCCGGACACCAAGGCGCTCCCAACGCCCAAACCCGATCGCAAGCGGTCGGCTCGCAAGAAGCCGATCGGCCGCGCGGCGCCGACAGGCTCCTGAAACATGCCTGCTGCACCGCATGACCGACATGCGTTGTGGCGTTTCCGTCAGCCCTTCAGCTTCGTCCTGCGACGATGCTGGATTTGTGGCTGACGTGTTTGACTGCTCACCGAACCTGGAGAAATAACGTGTACAAACATATTCTGCTTCCGACTGACGGCTCTGAACTGTCCATGCAGGGTGTGGAGCAAGGAATGGCATTGGCCAAGGCCCTCAACAGCAAGGTCACGGTCATCATGGTTGCCTTGCCATATCCGCTGATGCATCCGGCGCCCGGTGACACGTGGCGCAAGAGCCAGCACGACGCCGCCGAAGCCGCCTTCAAGACGATCAAGGACATGGCCAAGGCATCAGGCATCGAGGTGTCGACGATCACCAGTGTCAACGAATCGCCGGCCGACGCCATCGTGGAGGCCGCCGAGCAGCAAGGCTGCGATGTGATCATGATGTCCTCGCACGGGCGGCGCGGAGTGCGTCGACTGCTGCTCGGAAGCCAGACCGCCGCGGTGGTGAGCCACAGCCCGGTTTCGGTTGTCATCGTTCGCTAGCAGGCCGCTGACAGAAGGGCCGTGATGGCCGGCATCTCGTTTCGGGGGATCGATGGACGGTTGGCGCAATTGGGTCGGAACACCGGTCACGGGAGCCGGACCAACGCCGCCGTCCATCCGATCAGCTTCGGCATCCGGGATCAGAGTGCAGGCCGTCGTCGCCAGGGTGAAGCCGTGACGTACCCCGTCAAGACCGCACACGTTCACGTTGGTCACCCCGGAGATCGGGCGCGGCTGCGGTCTCCGTCTCTCAAGACGCGCCCGCCCCCCGCTGTCGCCCCGATCTCCTCGAGCCCGATCTTCTCGAGCCCGATCTTCTCGAGCTTGAGCGCCAGCCGCTTGATGGCGTGCCCGGCCTGCTCCCGAGGAGAGCGCAAACACCGTGCGCGCCAATCGCGCGCTTCGATGAGGACGCGCCTCACCACCTCGATGTCCTTCGGACGCACGTCCGCGGCGAGCGTCATGGCGCGCGCTCATGCAACCGAGCCCTTGCGCGTCGGAGGGCACACCGAGTGCTCCGTCTCGATGCGCAGCCATGAGGCAGCCGCTTTCGGCATCGCATGTCTTTCAGCACCGCTGGCGTTTGTTTCCCGCCATGCGATGCCGCCCGATCATCCGCTCGTCAGTCGTACGTCAGCGGGTCTTTCTCGTCTCAATGCTTTCAATTTTCGACGCCAATTGAATGATGCGAAGGAGGAAGGACGTCTGGCGTCATGTGCCGCGAGTATTCTCGTGGGAATATTTCTTTCGTGGGAGTTGAATTCGCGGAAAGTCACTGCTATTGTGTTTTAATCGAAACAACGCGAGCGTGGGGGTACCCGGCCGATGTGTGGAATTGTTGGACTTTTTATAAAGGACAAGGCGCTCGAGCCCCGGCTCGGAGAGCTGACGGCCGGCATGCTGGCCACCATGTGTGAACGCGGGCCGGATTCGGCCGGGTTCGCCATTTACGGAGCGCCGGAAGCGGGCAAGGGCAAGGTCACGCTGCAGTCCCCGACGCCGGACGTGGATTTCAAGGGGCTTGCCAAAGCCATTGAGAGCGCGATTGGCAGCAAGGTGACGTTGGACGTGAAGTCCACCCACGCCGTGCTGACCTGCGACGAAGGTAAGATCGAAGCAGCGCGGTCTGCGATCCGCGAGCAGTTCCCGAACGTGCGCCTCATGGGCCGCGGCGAGGCGATCGAGATCTACAAAGAGGTCGGCTATCCCACCGAGGTCGCCAAGCAGTTCGATCTCGCCAAGATGACCGGCACGCATGCCATCGGTCATACGCGCATGGCAACCGAGAGCGCCGTCACGACGCTCGGCGCGCATCCCTTCTCGACGGGCCCGGACCAGTGCCTCGTCCACAATGGATCGCTCTCCAACCACAATAACCTGCGCCGCGAGCTCAAGCACGACGGCATGACTTTCGAGACCGCCAACGACAGCGAGGTGGCTGCCGCCTACCTGACGTGGCGCATGAATCAGGGCCTCAACCTCGGCCAGGCGCTCGAGAAGAGCCTTGAGGATCTCGACGGCTTCTTCACGTTCGTTGTCGGCACCAAGAACGGTTTTGGCGTTGTGCGCGATCCGATCGCCTGCAAGCCCGCCGTGCTGGCCGAGACGGATCAGTATGTCGCCTTCGGATCCGAATACCGCGCCCTTGCCGGATTGCCCGGCATCGAGAACGCGAAAATCTGGGAGCCTGAGCCCGCCACTGTTTATTTCTGGGAGCGCTGATTACGATGCGATCGATTGATCTGGAGAAAACGCCGCTCCGCGAGCTGAATAATAATCTGCACCAGCTCAAGGATGGCACCAACGAGACCGAGTGGGATGTGCTGAACCCGCGTGGTCAGCATGCGATGGCCGTTGGTCTCGACGCGCCGGTCACGGTGAACATCCGCGGTTCCGTCGGCTATTACTGCGCCGGCATGAACAAGCAGGCGACGGTTGTCGTGCATGGATCCGCCGGCCCTGGCGCCGCGGAGAACATGATGTCCGGCCGCGTGGTGGTGAAGGGCGACGCGAGCCAGTACGCCGGCGCGACGGGTCGCGGCGGTCTGCTTCTCATCGAGGGCAACGCATCGTCGCGCTGCGGCATCTCGATGAAGGGCATTGACATCGTCGTCAAAGGCAACATCGGGCACATGTCCGCTTTCATGGCCCAGACCGGCAACTTGGTTGTGCTCGGCGACGCCGGTGACGCGCTCGGAGACTCGATCTACGAGGCTCGCCTGTTCGTCCGCGGCAAGGTGAAGAGCCTCGGCGCCGACTGCATCGAGAAGGAGATGCGCCCCGAGCATCACGATGCCCTGAAGGCGCTCCTCGAGAAAGCCGGCGTCAACGGAGTGAAGACGTCCGAGTTCAAGCGTTATGGCTCGGCACGTAAGCTCTACAACTTCAACATCGACAACGCGGACGCATATTGATATGAGCTATCATAACCCCCCGACCACGCCGCGTAAGTCAGCGCTTTTCGACGACTATACGCTCTCCGAAATCCGCCGTGCTGCCCAGACGGGCATCTACGACATCCGCGGTGGCGGCTCGAAGCGCAAGGTCCCGCACTTCGATGACCTCGTGTTCCTCGGCGCCTCCATGTCGCGCTACCCGCTCGAGGGCTACCGCGAGCGTTGCTCGACGGCGGTGACGCTCGGCACGCGCTTCGCCAAGAAGCCGATCGAGCTCAAGATTCCGATCACGATCGCGGGCATGAGCTTCGGCGCACTGTCCGGCAACGCCAAGGAAGCGCTCGGACGCGGTGCCACGATCGCCGGCACGTCGACCACCACCGGCGACGGTGGCATGACGCCGGAAGAGCGCGGCCATTCCGAGAAGCTGGTCTATCAGTACCTGCCCTCGCGCTACGGCATGAACCCGGACGATCTGCGCCGGGCGGACGCCATCGAGGTCGTGGTCGGCCAGGGCGCCAAGCCCGGCGGCGGCGGCATGCTGCTCGGCCAGAAGATCTCCGATCGCGTCGCCGAGATGCGCACGCTGCCCAAGGGCATCGATCAGCGCTCGTCCTGCCGCCATCCTGACTGGACCGGCCCGGACGATCTCGAGATCAAGATCCTCGAGCTGCGCGAGATCACCGACTGGGAGAAGCCGATCTACATCAAGGTCGGTGGCGCGCGCCCCTACTATGACGTCGCTCTAGCCGTGAAGGCGGGCGCCGACGTGGTCGTGGTGGACGGCATGCAGGGCGGCACGGCTGCCACGCAGGAGGTGTTCATCGAGCACGTTGGCCAGCCGACGCTGGCGTGCATCCGCCCCGCCGTTCAGGCGCTGCAGGATCTCAACATGCACCGCAAGGTGCAGCTCATCGTCTCCGGCGGCATCCGCAACGGCGCGGATTGTGCCAAGGCGCTGGCGCTCGGTGCGGACGCGGTTGCCATCGGCACGGCGGCTCTGGTCGCGCTTGGCGATAACGACCCGAGCCTTGAGGAGGAGTACCGGAAGCTGCACACCACGGCCGGCTCCTACGACGACTGGCACGAGGGACGCGATCCGGCCGGCATCACGACGCAGGATCCGAACCTTGCGATGCGCCTTGATCCTGTGAAGTCGGGCCGTCGCCTGGCGAACTACCTCAAGGTGATGACGCTCGAGCTTCAGACCATCGCACGCGCAGCCGGCCACAATCACGTCCACAACCTCGAGCCGGAGGATCTCTGCGCGCTCAACATTGAGGCAGCCGCCATGGCGCGGGTGCCGCTAGCGGGAACGAGCTGGATCCCGGGACAAGGCAACTTTTAAACACGGCTCCAAAGCACTGCTCCTCGGATCCCAGATCCGGGGAGCACGTCGTAAAAGCTAAAAAAAGCGGCGGCTTCCAGGGGAAACGTTAACCCAAGCATGGGGAAAACCATGACACACGATCTCGCCACCATCGACAAAGAGAACGAAATTCGCGCTGCACAGGATCTCTCCCTGATCGCAAAAGATCGGGGCATTCGCTACTTTCTGATCTCCTATACCGATCTCTTCGGCTACCAACGCGCAAAGCTGGTGCCGGCAACGGCGATCGCCGACATCCAGAAGGGCGGCGCAGGCTTTGCCGGTTTTGCTGGCGGCTTCGACATGACGCCGGCGCATCCCGACACGCTGGGCATCCCCGACCCCTCGGGCCTCATCCAGTTGCCGTGGAAGCCCGAGGTGGCCTGGGTTCCCGCCGATTGCATCATGGATGACAAGCCCGTCGGCCAGGCGCCGCGCGTCGTCCTCAAGAACGTCGTCGCCCGCGCAGCCGAGCTTGGCGTTCGCGTCAAAACCGGCGTCGAGATCGAGTTCTTCCTGATCAATCCCGACGGCACGCAGGTTTCGGATTCCTACGATACCGCCCCCAAGCCTTGCTACGACCAGCTCGCGATCATGCGCCGCTATGACCTCATCTCCGAGGTCTGCGATTACATGAACGACCTTGGATGGGAGCCGTATCAGAACGACCACGAGGACGCCAACGGTCAGTTCGAGATGAACTGGCTCTTCGACGACGCCGTGCCGACGGCGGATCGCCATGCGTTCTTCAAGTACATGCTGCGGACGATCGCGGAAAAGCACGGCATGCGCGCAACCTTCATGCCGAAGCCGTTCGCCACGCTCACCGGCAACGGGTGCCACGCCCATATTTCCGGCTGGGACGTCGCGACCGGCAAGACCAGCACGTTCTACGACAAGAACGACCCGATGGGCCTGTCGAAGGTTGCCTACAACTTCATGGGCGGCGTCATCAAGCACGCGTCGGCGCTGACGGCCCTCACCAACCCGGTGGTCAACTCCTACAAGCGCATCAACGCGCCGCGGACGGCTTCCGGCTCGACCTGGGCGCCGAACAGCGTCACCTGGTCCGGCAACAACCGCACGCACATGGTGCGCGTGCCTGGCAAGGGCCGCTTCGAATATCGCCTGCCCGATACGGCCGTGAACCCCTATCTGTTGCAGGCGGCGATCATCGCAGCCGGCGTCAGCGGCATCGAGCGCAAAGCCGATCCCGGCCCGTCGCTCGATATCGACATGTACCAGGATGGGCACACGATCAAGGACGCGCCCCGCCTTCCGCTGAACCTGCTCGACGCCATCCGCGCGTTCGATGCCGACACCGAGCTCAAGAACTCCCTCGGCGCGGAATTCTCCCAGGCCTACATCAATATGAAGATGAAGGAATGGAACAGCTACGCCACGCACTTCTCCCAGTGGGAGCGTGACAACGCCATCGACTGCTAGAGCGAGGCGCACCCCCAAACCTCCTGAGCCGGCAGCTCATCACTGCCGGTTTTTTTTTTGCTTGCAGCGCTTCCCGTTGCCTCGGCGGCGGGGCATGCCCTATAGCCAACCCGGAACATGGCGGCAGGGGACACCATGAGCGCGACGGAGCGGCGGCTCGGAATTCTGGCCGGAGGTGGCACCCTGCCGCGCGAGATCGCCGACAGCGCGGCCGCCCGTGGGTGGCCCGTCGCCATCGTCGCCATCGTCGCCATCGACGGCGAGGCCGACACCGACTTCGGCTCGCATCCCGTCACCGTCGTCAACTGGGGCCAGATCGGCGCCATGGTGCGCGCCCTCAAGGAGGCGCGCGCGACCGAGCTCGTCATCGTCGGACACGTCCATCGTCCGGAGCTCGCGGGCTTGAAGCCGGATCTCGGCCTCTTCCGCTACCTGCCGCAGATCGTGCGGATCGTCGCCGCCGGAGGCGACGACAGCGTTCTGCGCCGCGTGGTGCGCTTCTTCGAGCGGCAGGGCCTCAGCGTGATCGGACCGGGCGAGGCGGCCCCTGAGATCCTGATCGGCGACGGCCCGCTCGGCGAAGCCCGGTCCTCGCCGGATGACCGCTCCGACATCGCCAGGGGTTTCGCGCTGGTGCGCGCGCTCGGCGCTTACGACATCGGCCAGAGCGTGATCGTCTCGGCCGGGCGCGTCGAGGCCATCGAAGGCGCAGAGGGAACCGATCGCATGATCGCGCGCGCCGCGGGGCGGCGTCGCGCGGCCGGCCCATCGCCCTCAGGCGTGCTGGTCAAGCGCTCGAAGCCCAGCCAGGATCTGCGCGTCGACATGCCGGCAATCGGACCCGCAACGGTCGATGCGGCGCGGGCGGCGGGGCTCGCGGGCCTTGCCGTCGAAGCCGGCAAGGTGCTGGTTGCCGACCGCAGAGAGACGCTGCACCGCGCCAACGCCGCACGCCTCTTCATCGAAGGCGTCGACGACGGCGGCGCCTCCGGCGCCGTACGGCGCTTCGATCCGAGGTCGTCCGCGGTGCGTTTTCGCACGCTCGGCCGCGTGACGCCCGAGGCCCACGCGCGCGATGACGCAACCAAGGCCATGGCGGTCATCGACGCGCTCGCCCCCTTCGAGGCCGGCCGCGCGGCGGTGGTCGTGCGCAATCATGTGCTGTCCGTGGAAGCGGGAGGCGAGGGGGTCGATGCGACAGTGACGCGGGCGGCGGGGCTGCGCCAGTGGGCGAGCCTCACGCATCGCCGCCGCGGCATCGCCGGCGTGCGGGACGCGGGCGACGTGACGTCCGCGGTCGTGGCGGCGGTGGCTGCGGCGGGATATGCCGGCATCGCGATCCGCTGCGGGCGGGCGGGCGAGGACGCGCTGCGGTCGGTGACGGACACCGCCGCGGCCGCGGGCCTGTGCCTCCTCGTGGCGGAGGAGGCGGCATCCGCCGACAGCCGCCGCCTGCCGCCTGCCGCCGCGGACGACATTCGCCTCTTCCTCGTCGCCGGCGAGCATTCCGGAGACGCCTTGGGCGGCAAGCTCGTGGCGGCGCTGAGACAGCGCCTCGGGGCTCGCCTGAAGCTCGCCGGCGTTGGCGATGCGCATATGGCGCGCGAGGGGTTCGTCTCGGATTTCCCCATGTCCGACGTCGCCGTCATGGGACCGCTCGCGATCCTGCGCCGCCTGCCGCGCATCGTGCGGCGCGTCCATGCCACCGTCGAAAGCGCCGTGCGGTTCGATCCCCACGCCGTCGTCATCATCGACAGCCCCGAGTTCACCCACCCGATCGCCAAGCGCATCCGCAAGCGCCGCCCCGACATCCCGATCATCGATTACGTGAGCCCGAGCGTCTGGGCCTGGCGGCCGGGCCGGGCGCGCCGGATGCGCCCCTAT
>WBZR01001375.1_pt1 | contig 30690 bp, 19 predicted proteins | sample 5204231 | NCBI WGS metagenome assembly WBZR01 (sample SAMN12412403, study PRJNA552823) | activated sludge metagenome | isolation source: activated sludge from anammox sidestream of wastewater treatment plant... | place: USA: Virginia | collected 2017-08 | reverse complement strand
CGTGAATCTCATCGTGAACGCCGTCCACGCGACGGCGGGCGGCGGACGCATCGAGGTGGCGAGCGCCGGACGGCGCACGCGGCGCCCCGGCGAAGGCGGCGCCGACGCCGAGTTCGCCTGCGTGACGGTGACGGACCACGGCGCCGGCATCCCGGCCGAGCACCTGCCCCGCATCTTCGAGCCGTTCTTCACCACCAAGGCTCCGGGCGAGGGCACCGGGCTCGGCCTCGCCGTCGCGCAGGGCATCGTCCGCGACCACGGCGGATGGATCGAGGTCGAGAGCCGTCCCGACGAGGGCAGTCGATTCACCCTCTGTCTGCCGGCGGCGGCCGCCGCCGAGCGCCCGCCCCACCGCGCCGCATGAGCCGATCCGACGCCACCGACGTGCCCGCGCGCGTGCTCGTCGTCGACGACGTGCAGAGCATGTGCGAGATGCTCGCCGAGCGCCTGCCGCCGCTCGGCTTCGCGGTGACGTGGCGGACGTCGGGCGCCGAGGCCCTGGCGACGCTCGCCGCCGAGCCCTTCGACGCCGTCGTCACCGACATCAACATGCGCGAGATGGACGGGCTCGAGCTCTGCGGCCGCATCGTCGCCGCCCACCCCGAGGTCCCCGTCATGGTCATCACCGCCTTCGGCAACCTCGAGGCCGCGATCTCCGCCATGCGCGCGGGCGCCTACGACTTCCTGACCAAGCCCTTCGACATCAAGGTGCTCGGGCTCTCGCTCGAGCGCGCCGTGCAGCACCGGCGGCTGCGCGCGGAGGTGAAGCGCCTGCAGGAGCGCGTCGCCGACGCCGGACGCATCGGCGACCTCGTGGGCTCGAGTTCGGCGATGCAGGAGGTCTACTCGCTGATCACGCGCGTCGCCGACACCGACAGCTCCGTGCTCGTCGCCGGCGAGACCGGCACCGGAAAGGAACTCGTCGCCCGCGCCCTGCACGAGCGGAGCCGGCGGCGCGGCGGGCCGTTCGTCGCCATCAACTGCGCCGCCGTCCCGGAGACGCTGCTCGAGAGCGAGCTCTTCGGCCACGCGCGCGGCGCCTTCACCGACGCCCGCGCCGCGCGCACCGGGCTCGTCGTACAGGCGAACGGCGGCACCCTCTTCCTCGACGAGATCGGCGAGCTGCCGCTCACGCTCCAGCCGAAGCTCCTGCGCGTGCTCCAGGAACGGAAGGTGCGGCCCGTCGGCAGCGACGCCGAGGTGCCGTTCGACGTCCGCCTCGTCAGCGCCACCAACGCCGACCTCGAGAGCGCCATCGAGGAGAAGCGCTTCCGCGAGGACCTCTACTTCCGGATCAACGTCATCACGATCCCGCTGCCGCCGCTCCGCGCGCGCGGCGGCGACGTGCTCCTGCTCGCCCAGCACTTCCTCGAGCGCGCCGCCGCCAGCGCTGGCCGCGCGCTCCGCGGCATCGCGCCCGAGGCCGCGCGCCTCCTGCTCGCCTATCCGTGGCCGGGGAACGCCCGCGAGCTCCACAACTGCATGGAGCGCGCCGTCGCGCTCGCCCGCTACGACCAGGTGACGGTCGCCGACCTCCCGGAGCGCATCCAGCAGCACCGCCCGTCGTACGTGGTCGTCGCCGCCGACGACCCGTCCGAACTGGTCTCCCTCGAAGAGATGGAGCGCCGCTACATCCTGCGCGTCATGGAAGCCGTCGCCGGCAACAAGACGATGGCGGCCCAGATCCTGAAGATGGGCCGGAAGACGCTCTACCGGAAGCTCGAACGCTACGGCGCCGAGTGAAGGACGCGAGGCACGGCGCGGCGATCCGTCGGCATGAAGGGCGACCGGAGCGCCGGCGCGGCCTCATGACGGCGTCCGGAGCCCCCGTGTCGTTCCGACACGCGTGTCGAAACGACACGGGTCGAAGCGGACGACGCGCGGCGTATCCCCGCGAATCCGCATGCGGCACGAGGCGTGCAATTCGACGTGGGCATGCTGCTCACCGTCCTCTTCGTGACGACCGGCATCGTGGGCGCGATCGTACTCGCGGTCGAGATCGGCGGCGTGCTGCGGCGCCGGCGCGACGCGAAGGGTAAGCACCGAGGACCGCGATGACCGCCGCCCCCGACGTGGCCGTCTCCGAAGGCGACCTGGAATACCGAGCGCGCATCGACCTTCCCTACAGCGCGCGGTGCTTCGGCGGCTGGCTGCGCGCGCGGCTCGTCGAGCACTGGGCCGGCGACCGCTGCTGGCACGAGATCGACCGCGGCGACTTCGGCATCCTTCGCCGCGACATCCACCCGGACCGCTTCCTCGTCGCCGATGTCGTGGCGCTGCTGCTGACGGGCGGCGAGAACCTCACGATCATCGCCTGGGCGCTCGAGACCAACCGGAACCTCGACGACGTGGTCGCGATCCTCACGCTCCTCGACCTGAACGCCCATCGGGTGACGCGCTTCGCATGGCTGCCGCCGGCGACGCCCGTCGCGCCGCGCCTTCGTCTCGCCCGCTCGTCCTGAGCCACCGTTCGAGAGGCCTCCCCCACGCCGAGGCGATCCGGGACGACGTCGTCGCCCGCGCCTCGGCTCCCTCTACGGTGTCCCGGGTAGCCGCGGCGCGTCGATCGGCGGCGCCGGCGTGCGCGGATCCCCGAGGTGGACCAGGAGGATGCGCCGCACCTCGGCGATGGTCGCGGGATTCGACTGGCAGGAGTGCGGGGACTTCACGACGACCTCCGAGGCACAGTCGGTCCGGTGCGCGCTCTCGTACCGAACGACGCCGTCGGTGCCGCCCTCGTAGGGCGGATCGGTCTTCACGGCGACGATCGAGTGGCAGGCGACGCCGGGGTCGATCGGCATCGGCCCGAGCGCGCGTACGAACGGGTGCCCCGGGGTCATGTTCTCGACGGCGCTCGGGACGCGCCAGTTGGCGAAGTCGGGATTGCCCTTGGCGATCTCGGCGCCGGCGTCGAGGATCTTGCTCGGCATCGTGATGAGACGCGCGAACTGGTGCGCCATCCAGTTGCCGGCGACGTAGCTCCCCCGGTGCGGCGTCGCGACGAACACGACCCGCTTCACGAACGGCAGCGGCGTCACGAACGCGAGGCGCCGCAGCAGCTCGCGGGACTTCGCGCCGAGCAGCATGTCGTCGAGCCTGGTCCGGAAGCCCCAGAGCTTGTCGCCGCTGTCCACCGCGGTGAGCTTCGTAATGAGGCCGCCCTGGCTGTGGCCGATCACGACCATGCGACGGAGCGCGGGATCGGCGCCGTCCGGATCGAGTCGGGCGACGGCGGCCGTCAGCAGATCGCGGAGCCCGCCCGCCGAGTAGAGAATCGGGTTCCCCGAATCGTAGGTGAAGAACCAGAATTGGAAGCGGTCCCGGATGACGGGATCGTCCATCAGGTCGTTCACCATGTCGGCCCAGCGCCCCGGGCTCGACCCGGTGCCGTGCACGAGCACGACCGGGATGCGGCCGCGCCGCCACGGCTGCACGGCGGTGAGCCGCATCGGATCCTTGCCGAGCACCGCTGTCCCGAGCAGGCTCTTGAGCTCGAAGTCCCAGAACTTCTGCTCGGCGAGCATGTACGCGAACGCGGCGGTCGGCTCGACCTCGAGCGGCACGGTCCGGTCGCCGAGCGTGACCTCCTCGACCGCGGTGGCGTCGTAGAGCTCGAGCGACGCCCGCACCTGCTCCCGCGCGAGCTGCGTGCGCGGCGTCGGCACGCGCAGGATGGCCGTCACGGGGACGCGCGTCGCCGGATCGATGAAGTCGTCCGGCTCCTTCGAGGCGTCGAGCGGCTTCGTGCCGGCGGCGAGCGGCACGCCGAGCCCCGAGCGCCGGTATCGCTCGGTGAGGCCAGACACCATGAGCTCGGCGGAAGGGACGAACGTCTCGAGGCGGCGATCGCCCCAGCGGAGGTCCCGCTCGTCGAAGGCGATGTCGATCGCGCCGAACGGCAGCGGATAGCGCCCGGCGCGGATCGCGACCGTCCGCCCGTCCGCGCTCGGCAGGCCGAGGGTGCAGCCGCGGTTGTAGAGATCGGCGGCGCGACGGACCCGCGGGTCGAACCGGTTCGGGACGTCCCTGGGATCTTCCGGGAAGAGGAATGCGTAGGCGTAGACCGCCGTGGCGAGGTAGTGGCCCGTCCGCCGCCAGCGCTCGCCCGATCCCTTGTGACCCCGCTCGGCGTGATGGAACGAGAGTTCGGCGAGCGCGAACGCAACGTCCGGACCCTCGCGGCCGTCGACCAGCGCCCGGTGCAGGACGTCGATCACCTCGTCGGGCCCCGTCGCGTACGCCGCGAGCATGCCCCAGCGGTGCAGGACGTTGTGCGTGTCCTGGCTGAGCTCGCCGGTGGCCGTGACGCTCCGGGTGAGCTCCCGATCCACCACGCGCGAGTCGGCGCGATGGACACGAACCGGAGCGGCGCAGCCCCCGCTGACGAGGAGCACGCCGGCGGCAGCCACGACGACGGCGAAACCGCGGGGTCGCGCTCGGGGTTCTGGCATGGCGCGTCCGGGGCATATGCGCTGCGGGTCCGACCGGCAAGCCCCGCCGTGGCCTCGGGACGCCGCGTCGGCCGGCGGGGCGCGGCCGCGGATCGCCACCCTAGGCCGAGCGTCCCGCGCCGCCGTCGATCGCGGATGGAACCGCGCGGCGCGGCCGGACGTCACCGGCGCAGAGCCTCTCTCGCGCTCCCTAGCGCACGCCGTGGCGCCGCGCCGGCACGCGCGTGAAGGGATCGACGAACCACGATCGCAGCACCGTCGGTGCGACCGAGGTCAGCGGATTCACGCGCACCGTCGGGTCGGCCGTACGCCCGCGCACGCGGTAGTCGATGCCGAACACGCCGTCGCCGCGCGCGCCGACCAGGAAGCGCCCGAGGACCGGCACGCGCCCGAGCGCGCTGTTGAGCGTATAGGCGGGGATGACGTTGCCGCGGAGGTCGCAGGTGCCGGCGCCGGTGTCGAGCACGCCGTCGGCGGTGAGGCCGACGGCGCCGACGGCGCGCACGTCATGGAGGTCGATGCGGGCGCCGTCCCAACGAAACGGCACGCGCGCCTCGCTCATCGGCATGCCCTCGCCCTGCACGAGCGCGGCGATGCCGCCGAGCGAGCCGACCCCGAGGAGCTTCGCGAGCACCGGTGCGCGCACGACCTTGAAGTCGCGCACGACGAGCGTCCCGGCGAGCGCCGCGAAGGGTCCGCGCGCGTCGGTGGTCGCATCGAGCGCGAGCGTGCCGCCGACGATCTGCTGCAAGCCGCCGAGCGCCTGGAGCACGCGGCCGGCCTGGTCGGAGGAGAGCGTCAGCCGGCGCGGCCCTGGGCCGACCGCCAGCGTCGCCGCCACCGTGCCGGCCGGGTCGACGAGCCCGCCGCGCAGGTCGAGCGCGGCGACGCGTCCGTCGGCGACCGTGAGCGTGCCGCCGACGCCCCGCAACTCGAGCCCGCGCACGGTCCGGACGCGCCCGAGGTCGAGCTTCACCGCGAGCGGCGGACCGATCGCCGCTGCGTCGCCGGCGCCGAGCGGGCGCCCCGCAAGGAGACGATCGAGGTCGAGGCTCGCGCCCGCGAGCGTGACGTCGTAGCCGCCGCGCGGCGTGCGCGCGATCGTCCCCGCGACGTCGGTGCCCGCGAGGCGCACCTGGTCCACGGTGAACGCGGTCAGCACGTCGCCCGCCATGCGCCCCGTGCCGCGCGCCGCTACACCGTCGCCGTCGATCGCGATCGCCAGCGCCCGCTCGCCGAGCGCCGCGCCCGGCGCGACGGCGAGCGCCAGCCTCACCGGTCCCGTCACCAGCGGAAAGCCGGTCATCGTCGTCGTCCCGTCGATCTCGACCCGCCCGCCGTCGATCCGGACGGCGAGCGTCCCGTGCTCCATGCCGATCCCGACCGCGAGCGGCGGCAGCCGCGCCTCGCTGAGCTCCGCCGTGGCCCGCACCGCAACGTCGCTCGGTCCGACCGTCGTCGCGATCGGCAGGCGCAGCTCCGCGTGCACGCGGCTCTCGCCGCCGACCGTCGCGCGCGCAATGCCGAGCGGAGGCGTAAACGCGATCGGCGGCTTCTCGACGATCGCCAGCACCTCGGCCGTCGGGCCGCTGACGCCCGCCGTGATCATCGCGCGCGGAGGCTCGGCGGCAAGGTCCATCACGAACGTGCCGCCGTCCACCCGGCAGCCGCCCACCCGACCGCCGCGAACGTCGACCGTAAGCCGCTCCGCCGTGAGCCGCGCCGAGCCGGCGGCGTCGCGGATCCCGTCGAGAGGCGGCAGGTAGTCGGCGGCGACCCCGCGGAAGTCGCACGTCACGTCGACCGCGTTCGCAGCGGCGGCGGCTACCTCTGCCGGCGTCAGGGGCGTGGCGGCCGTCTCAGTCGCGTCCGCCGGCGTCGAGGCCGTGGCGGCCGCCTCAGTCGCGTCCGCCGGCGTCGAGGGCGTGGCGGCCGAAGCGCCGTCGGGCGTCCCCGGCACCGGCGCGCCGAGCCGGACCCGGCAGCGCCGGAGCTCCCCCTCGCGCAAGCGCGCCGCGATCCAGCTCCGCGCCTCCCCCGCGAGCTCGCCCGGCCAGAGCCGCGCGAGCGCCGCGAGCGTGAGCTCGTCCACCGTGCCGGCGAGCCCCGCGATCGGCGACGTTCCCAACACGACTCGCATCTTCGCATCGAGGCGCGATCCTCCGATCGTCGCCGCGAGCCGGCCGAGGTCGAGCGTCTCGCGGTCGGGACGATAGCGCCCCTCCGCCGCGACATCCGCGAGCGGCAGCGGCGGACCCGGCGCGTCGCCGGGGACGAGCTCGCCGACGTCCGCCGTCACGACGAAGCGAACCTCGACGGGCGTCCCGTCGGCCGCGAGGTCCACGCCGACCTCCGCGCGTAGCGGCGCCCGCACGCTGCCGCGGAGTGGCGGCGCGGCGCTCGCGAGGTCGACGGTCGCCGCGAGCGAGCCCTCGAAGCCGCCCGCCCGCGGCGACACCACGAGGTCGACGTCGGAAAGCGCGATCGTGCCTCCGGCGCGGCGGTCGTCGAGACTGACCCGGCTGCGAGCGAGCGCGATCCGCGGCAGCGCGACGACCCCGCGCGCGGCCGGCCGCGTCGATCCCGCCGCTCCGCCGAGCGCGAGCGCTGCCCCCACCCCCTCGCCGAGCGCGAGGCCGCCGTCGGCGCGCCGCACGAGCCGCAGCACCGCGTCGTCGACGTCGACGCGGGCGATGACGACCCGGCCACGCAGGAGCGCGCCGAGGCTCGGACGAACCCGCACGTGCGCCAGCGAGAGCGCCGAGGCGCCGTCGGGCGCGAGCAGCCGTACGTCGCCGACCTCGAGCGCGACGGCCCGCCCGACGCGCACGAGCGCCGTCGTTCCGACCCGTACCGTCACGTCGGGCACCAGCGCCGCAAGCGCATCCCCGAGCGGTCGATCGAGCGCGCGGAGCGGGATCGGCCCCTCGGCGAGCCGCCACAGCACGAAGGCCGCCAGGGTCGCCGCGCCGAACGCGCAACCGAGCACCATCCGGAGGATCCACGCACGCAGGCGGCGCGCCACGCGCCTCCATAGCCCGAATCGACGGTGGCGTCTCGTCGCGGCGCTGGGTGGTGGGTCGTCTTGCAGCTCCTGGTTCCCAAGCACCCAGCACCTACACCACGGCGGCGGCTCCATGCTTTGCGGTCGGCGAGCTGTCCGTTGCCGCAAGGCGACCCATCACCGAGCGCCCGGGACGGGCGCGGCGCCGCGATCTGGTCGCCACGGGAGGCCGCGGATCGTCTCGGCACGTGCTGACGACCGCGGGAGGGATCGGCCCGAGAAGACCGCCGCGCCGGGATGGCGCTACAGCTCGAGCGCGCGCCAGCAGTACCAGCTGGCGACCGTCCGGTACGGCCGCCAGCGCTCGCCGTGCTGCGCGAGCGCCTGCGGCGTCGGGAGCGCGCGCTTCCGGTGCGCGAGCGCGAAGCCCTTGCGGACGCCGTAGTCGCCGACGGGGAGCACGTCGGGGCGGCCGAGGCGGAAGATGAGCAGCATCTCGGCGGTCCAGCGCCCGATGCCGCGCACGGCGGTCAGGCGTTCGACGATGGCCTCGTCGTCCATCGCACGCGCCTCGGCGAGCGTCGGAATCTCGCCGGCGCGGTCCCGGCGCGCGAGATCCTTGATGGCCGCGACCTTCGCGGCCGAGAGCCCGGCGCCGCGCAGGCGCGCCTCGGCGATGCGGTGCACGCGCTCGGCGGTCGGGCCGTGCGGCGCGCGCGGGAAGAGCGCGCACACGCGGCCGTAGATCGTGGCCGCGGCCTTGCCGGAGAGCTGCTGGTAGACGATCGCCTCCGCGAGCGCCCCGAAGAGGCTCGGCGTCTTCTTGAGGACGAGCGCGTTGGCCGCGCCGGCGGCGTCGATCACGCGCCCGAGCTTCGGATCGGAGGCTTTCAGATGGGCGACGGCGGCGCGCCAGTCGAAGCCGATGGCCGCGTTGCCGTCGAAGAGTCGCGGCGCGGGCGCCGCGGGCCGCGGGCCGCCTTCGAGCGTGAGCATGCGGAGCTTCGTATCGACGCCGCCGGTCGCCGTGAAGCCGCCCGCCTTGTTGCCGGCCGCGAGCACGCGATGGCACGGCACGACGATCGGGAAGGGATTCCGCCCGAGCGCCTGGCCGACGGCGCGCGCCGCTCCCGGCACGCCGAGGCGAACGGCGACCTCCCCGTACGACAGCGTCGCCCCGGCGGCGATCGCGCGCGCCGCCTCGTAGACGCGGCGGTGGAACGGCGGCACGCCGTCCATGTCGAGGGGGACCGTCGAGAGATCGACCTTCTCCCCGGCGAGGAGCCTGCCGATCCCGTCGACGACGCGGGCAACGACGGCGGACGGCTCGGCCTCGGTCGCGACCGGGAAGCGCGCGCGCATGCGCGCCCGGGTCGCGCGCCGACCACCGACCGGGAGCTGGAGCCCGGTGACGCCTTTCGGCCCCCACGCGATGCCGCAGCGGCCGATCGGGGTGTCGAAGAGCGCATAGGACGGCGTCGTCATGGCCGGCGACCGTAGCACTCCGCCGCGGCGTGGCAATCGGAGCGTCGTGCGATCGCGGCGAACGCACCTGAAGACCTCGACCCCGGGCCCGAGCCCGACGAGACGGTCGTCGATCGGGGGCGCCCTCCGTCAGACGGCCGGCGTCCGCCGGGGTTCGTCGAGCGCGTGGTGCTTGCCGGTCAGCCAATACGCGATGCCGGCGACGAGGAAGCCGACGGACGTCGCAGTCGTCTCGTTCCAGAACGTGCAGACGGGGCCGCAGGTCGGGACGGCGAGCGACATGATCCCGCACGGCAGGATCATGAGGAATCCGCAGAGCGGGCCGCGGAGATACCAGCGTGGCGGCCACCACGTGATGCCGACCATGACACCGACGAGGAGCCGCGCCGCATACCAGCTCCACACGGCGACCGCGCCCCGGAGGTAGTAGAGGTTGAACTTCTCGGGAATCGGCCCGTGCAGGAACATCGGGATCCACCCGAGAACGCCGCCGATGAGCGCGCAGAGGAGCGGGTACGGCAGGCGACGCATCGCCCGCGTGTAGCGTGTGGCGTACGGTGGCCGCAACCACGGGGTCACCGCCATCGAGGCGAACTGCGGCGACTTCAGCGGGTGCCATCGCCCGCCCGGTCCACGCCGAGAGGCGGTCGAACCCGAGCGCGACGATCGCGTGTCATTGCTTCAAGCGGCGGCGGTGGCTAGTTGACCGCTCGGCGCCGCAGAGTGGCGCACACCACGCTCGAAAGGAGCCCCCATGCTCAAGATCTACGGCGCGCTGCTCTCCCCCTTCGTACGCAAGGTTCGCTGCGTGTTGAGCGAGAAGCAGGTTCCCTACGAGCTCGTCGCGACGAATCCGTTCGACAAGAGCGGTGACCTCCTGAAGCGGAGCCCGCTCGGGCGCATCCCCGCCCTCGAGGACGAGCAGGGCCGGCCGCTCGCCGACAGCACGGTCATCGTCGAGTACCTGGAGGAACGCTTCCCGACGCCCGCCCTCTTCCCGCGCGATCCCTACGAGCGCGGCCGCATGCGCTGGTTCGACGAGTACGCCGACGGCGGCATGGCCCCGAGCCTCACGGCAAAGATCTTCTTCCAGCGCGTCATCAGCGCGAAGCTCATCAAGGGCGGCTGCGACGAAGCGGTCGTGCAGAGCGGCCTCAAGGAGCTGCCGACCTTCCTCGCCTACCTCGAAGGCGAGCTCGGCGGCCGCCACTACCTCGTCGCCGAGGCCTTCACGCTCGCCGACGTGAGCGTCGCCTGCCAGCTCGTGAACCTCCGCCACGCCGGCGTCGAGGTCGACCGGGAGAAGTTTCCGGCGGTCGCCGCGTGGTTCGAGCGCATCGTCGAGCGACCCTCGCTGAAGGCGCTCGTCGAGCAGGACCAGGGATTCCTGTCGCGCCTGTCGGCGTGATTCCGGCAGGCCGGATTCCTCCTTGACCGGGAAAGCGCCGGCGACCATACCTCGGAGGAGCCCCCCTTCACGAGCTCCCGCCGCGTGCGATTCCCCGTCCCCATCGTCCTCGCCGTCGTGCTGGCATCGTTCGCGCCGCCCGCGGCGGCCCAGAGCGTGCCCGACCCGGCGACCGCCCGCGTCGTTGTGAAGTGCCAGAAGGCGCTCGGCAAGGCCGCCCGCACCTTCACCGCGGCGCGGCTCGCGAGCGTCCAGAAGTGCCTCGACGCGGTCTTCGCCTGCGTGCAGCTGAAGCCGGGCGACGGCGGCTGCACGGCCAGGGCCGCCACCGCCTGCGACAAGCAGATCCTGCGCGTGGAGCAGGCCGGCGTGAAGCTCCGCGGCGCGATCGTGAAGGCGTGCGGAACGGCGCTGGTCTCCTTCGACGTGCTGCGCGGCGACGCCGCCCTCGACGTGGACGCGCTCCGCGGGACGTGCCTCCGCTTCGGCATCGACCCGGCGGGCGCGCTCGACGACTACGTCGAGTGCGTGCGGCGCATCGCGGACTGCCGCGCCGCGGACGTCACCGAGTCGGGCACGCCGCGCGCCGAAGCGCTCCTCGCGAGCGTCGGGTACGATCTGCGCGCCGCCGCGTGCCCCGCGCCCGCGTCGGCGACGCCCTCGGCCGCCCCCACCCCGACCTCGACCCTCGCCCTGCCGACGGCCACCCCGACCGTCGCGGCGACGGCGACGCCGACTCCGCACGAGACCGCGACGAGCCTCACACCGACGCCGACCCGATCGCAGACGCCGACGCCCACCCTGACCGCGACCGCCACGCCGACGCCGACGGCCACCGCGACCCCCGGGGTCTTCAACCTCGTCTTCGCAACCTCGACGACCCACGGCGGCGACCTCGGCGGGCTCGCCGGCGCCGACGCCATCTGCACCACCCGCGCCGCCGGGGCCGGCCTGTCGGGCGCCTACGTCGCCTGGCTCTCGACGGCGACGGTGAACGCGATCGACCGGCTCGGCGCCGCGCGCGGCTTCGTGCGGCCGGACGGCGCGCCGGTCGCCGACCTCCCGTCCGCCCTCGCGGCGAATCAGGTCTTCAACGCCATCCGCCTCGACGAGCGCGGCAACGACCTCGGCGCGGTCGAGGTATGGACGGGGACGCAGAAGAACGGCACCACGAGTGGCGCCACCTGCGCCAACTGGACGGCGACGAGCGGCAACGGCCGCATCGGCAACGGCCTCGGCGGCCCCGCCGCCTGGACGGACGCGGCGAACGGCAACTGCTCGCAGCCGCGCCGCATCTATTGTTTCGGCACCAGCCTCGGCGCGAACGCGCTCGGGCCGACGGTCACCGAAGGCAAGCTCGCGTTCATCACGAACGGCACCCTCGACCCGAGTACCGGCGACGGCATCGCGAGCGCGGACGCGATGTGCGCGAGCGAAGCGCTCGGCGCGTCGCTCTCCGGCACCTACAAGGCCCTCCTCGCGACCTCGACCGCGAGCGCGGTGTCGCGGATCGCGCTCGCCGCGACCTACGTGCGCCGCGACGGCACGTTCGTCGCCGACGGCGCGACCCTCGCGGCCGGCGGCACGCTCGCGAGCGGCATCTGGCAGCGGCCGACCGGCGCGTACCTCGGCAGCCTGTCGGACGTCGCCTGGAGCGGAGCGACGACGCCGTCGGTCGCCGGCACGAGCACGACGACGTGCGGGGACTTCGCCTCGAGTACCGGCGCGGCGATCTTCGGCAGCGCGACCTTCGCGAGCGCGACGTGGTGGAACAACACCGCCAACACGTCGGCGTGCGCCACGGAGCACCACGTCTACTGCCTGCAGCAGTGAGGCGGAGCGGAGCCCGCGAACGCCCCGGGCTCCGCTCCGCAGGCTCAACGCGCTACTGCTCCCGGCACTTCATGCCCGTGAGAGTCGCGAAGCAGTCGTGGATCGATCCCACGCGGTTCACGACCTGCAGCGGGCCGTGACTGATCCGTAGCGTCACGTCGCCGAAGAACGGGTTCTGCTCCGTCGGCAGCGCCGTCACCCCGATCAGCACCTTCGCGAACTTCAGCTGGAAGCGCATCGCGCTCGGGTTCTTCTTGCCGACCGGCTTGAAGACGCCTTGCCACCGCTTGTCGGGGCTCTTGCACACGATCTTCGTGAGCGTCGGGACCCCGTCGCGCGGGATGAACCGCATGTCGCATTGCGGCGGCGATTGCTCGTTCGCCCACGTGAAGACCTCGTCGAGGAAGAGCTCGTCGCTCACCCGCACGATGAGGTCGTTCGCCGCGTTGAAGCGCTCCTCGATCGGCTGCCCCGGATCGAGCGGCACGATGAAGTCGCCGCGGACCGTGATCTTGCCGTTCACCTTCACGAAGCCCTTGGCGCGGCGCAGCGCGAGCAGCAGTGGATTCAGGACGCCGTCGACGTCGTCGCAGGCGTCGCCGATGCCGTCCTCGTCGTTGTCCTCTTGCCCCGGGTTCGCGATCTCGGGACACGAATCGGGCGGACAGGCGTTCGACGGGAACCCGGGATCGCCGGAGCCGTCGCCGTCGGTGTCGGTGCAGGTGTCGCAGGCGTCGCCGATGCCGTCGCCGTCGGTGTCCCCCTGGTCCGGGTTCGCGACCGTCGGACAATTGTCGGTGGGGCCGCAGAGGCCGTCGCCGTCGGCGTCGTCGCAGGGAATCGCGACGCACGACGCGTCGCAGGTGACGCCGTCCGGCGGATCGCACTCCTCCGCGCCCTCGACCACGCCGTCGCCGCACACGATCGCGCTGCAATCGGCGGCGCAGGTCGCGCCGTTCGGCGGATCGCAGGCCTCGGCCGCATCGACGAACCCGTCGCCGCAGATCGCGATCCGCTGGCAGGTGGCATCGCAGGTCAGCGGATGCGGGGGATCGCACTCCTCCGCGCCCTCGACCGCCCCGTCGCCGCACACGATCGCGCTGCAATCGGCGGCGCAGGTCGCACCGTTCGGCGGATCGCAGGCCTCGGGCGCGTCGACGAGCCCGTCGCCGCAGATCGGCACACGCTGACAGCCCCCGGTGCAGGTCGGCGTCCCGGGGGGCTCGCATTCCTCGCCGGGCTCGACCTGACCGTTGCCGCACGAGATCGGCGTGCAGTCGACGTCGCACGTGCTGCCGTTCGGCGGATCGCACCCCTCGGGAGCGTCGGTGAATCCGTCTCCGCACACCGGCACGCGCCGGCAGCTCGCGTCGCAGGTGGGCGTGTTCGGGGGATCGCACTCCTCGCCCACCCCGCCGTCGACCAGGCCGTTGCCGCAGAGCTCGACGCAGGTGAGCGTGACGTCCGCCGACACGCTCGTCGAGGCCGGGTCGCCCGCGAAGCACGTGGCGGTCACCGTGAAGGGCGCGAGCCCACCGCACGGAATCGTGGTGGTGAAGTTGCCGAGCGCGTCGAGCGGCACGGGGCTGCCGTCGACCTCGACACGGTCGAGACCGGCCGGGGTGATCAGCGGCAGCAGCGTGGAGAGCTGACTCGGGTTCGTGACCGCCGTGTAGGTGCCTCCCGTCTGCGCCGCGATGTAGGTGAGATCGACCGGGTCCGCGCCCGCGCCGACGCCGATCGTGTTGATCGTCGTGCAGTTGGCGACCGCGGTCGCGAGCTGGGTCGCGCACGGCTGGCCGGAGTCCACGCACCGGTAGCCGCCGTTGGACTCTCCGTCGGAAAGAAAGAAGACGATGTTCTTGCCCGGCGGGAAGAGCGCGAGGGCGTTGTTCACGGCGGTGAGCGCGGGCGGGAAGCGCGTGCCGCTGTCGAGCGTCGACTGCGGCACCAGGGTGAACTTCTTGATCTGGCCGCCGGCGGGGCTCGTGAAGTCGGAGTCGATCGCGCGCAGCACCTCGGCCACGTCGACGCCGTTCAGTCCGTCGCGGTCGGCCTGCGGCGGGTTGGTGTAGACCTGGCTGACGCCGCCCGTGTTGGGCAGCGCGGGATCGACGTCGGCGGCGCGCGCGTTGGTCGCGAACCCGACCACGCCGACGTTGACCGGCGCCGGATTGCCGATGCTCGCGTGCAGCGCGAGCACGCCCGCGATCTCGCCGTCGAGAATGTCGCCGACCTCGCCGTCGCCGTTGAAGTCGTCGCCGGCGTCGCCGGCCGTACCGTTGCCGTTGGCGTCGACGCGCGGCCGGTTGTTCTGGAGGAGGAAGTTCAGATCCGTGCTCCCGGACACGTCGAGCAGGTAGACCACGTTGATGGTGGTCGCGTTGTTGCAGGAGCCCTGCACCGACGAGATGGCGCAGTTCCCCTGCACCTGCGCGGTCCCGGGCGGGATCGGCACCTCGGCGCCGTTGGCCGGCGCGGCGATCGTGGCGGTCAGGGTCTGTCCGGTCGACGGGACGACGACCGAGTTCGGCCCGGGCCCGAAGACCGCGAGCGCCGCGAAGGGCGCGCCGACGAACGACGCGGCCACGAGCGCGCTACGTACGAAGCGCATGGCGCTCATCCTTCGCGGCACACGATGCCGGAGTTGACCTGCCGGCAGTCGAGGATGACGCCGACGCGGTCGATCCCCTGCACGAGCGTCGCCGGTTGGTTGACGATCGTGACGCGAACCGGCTCGGCGAAGGGGCCCGGCAGGCCGAGGCGCGACATCTTCATGATGAAGCGGTACGCCGCCCCCGGGAATCCCTTGATCGGGTTGAAGACCGCCTGCACGCGTTTGTCGGGGCTCTTGCACTTGATGACGCCGCTCGAGTTCGTCCGGCAGTCCGCCGACGTCCAACTGAAGGTGGCGTCGAGAAGCGATGCGCCGGGGCCGTCTTGGATCCGCACCAGAAAGCCGCTCGCCGCCCCGAACGGCTCCTCGTCGATCGTCAGGAAATCGCCCTTCAGGAAGATGCGACCGTTCTGCTTCGACGGCGTGTTGGAAACGTTCCGCATCACCTTCACCACGACGAGGTTGAGTTCGCGGTCGTCGGCGTCGCAGACGTCGCCGGCGGCGTCGCCGTCGAGGTCGGCCTGCTCCGGGTTCGCGACGGCCGGGCAGTCGTCCTCCGCGTCGCAGATACCGTCGCCGTCCGCATCCCCGCCGCCGCCCGGGATGCAGACGCCTGCCTGGCAGGTATCGATGAGCGTGCAGGCGACACCATCGTCGCATTCGGCATCCGACACGCATGCGGACACCGGCGACGCGACCGCGAGCACCGCGGCAACGGCGGCGAGCGTCGGAATCAGGCCACGGAAGGAACGAGTCACGGGAGCCTCCTCTGGGCGGGAAGGGGCGCCGGAGACGGAAGACACGACACACGGACGCGCGTGTCGCGGGAGGTCGGTCGCGCGGGGCCGCGACGAGGGCTCTTCTGGTTCCGGCACACGGGGGGGGGCGTGCGAGACGCGTCGGACGACGCGCGAGATCGCAGAGCAGAGCGCTAGCGTCGTCGACGCCGGACTGTCAAGAAAAATCTCCCGCGACGCGCCCGGACGTCCCCGTCAGAAGTCGGTCGCGGGCTCCCGGCCGAGGATCCGGCAGTGCAGATACGCCTGGGCGGAATCCTCCACGATTTCGGCCCGATTGTAGGCCTCGAGGAGGGACGGCCCGGTCGCGGCAAGCCCGTGGTTCGCGAGCAGCACGATGCGGGTCTCGGGATGCGCCTCGTAGACGTCGACGATCAGGTCGCGGAGCTCGTCGGACCCCGCGTCCGCATAGGGTACGATCTGGATCTTGCCAAGGTGGGCGCGCGCCTGTCCGGTCATGTGGGGCGGCGTCATGTTCACGATGCCGAAGGCCATGGTCGCGGTGGAGTGCGTATGGACGACACCGTGGACCTCGGGGCGAAGCGCCAGAATGCCGGCGTGCCACCGATGCTCCTTCGACGGCTTCCACGGGCCGGGACTGAGCTGCCGGCCGTCGAGGTCCATCTCGACAACGTTCTCGACCGCGGTGTCGCGGAAGGTCACGCCCGTCGCCGTGCAGAGGTAGCGGGTCGTGTCGGGGATCCGGACGCTGATGTTGCCGCCCGAGCCGGCGGTGAGCCACCGCTCGCTCGCGCAATGGCAGATGTCCACCAGGTGCTTCTTCAACTCATCGAGCGTCATGCGCGTTCCGTCATGGGCAGGTACGGGCGCGCGCCGACGCCGGTATAGAGCTGGCGCGGCCGGTACGTTCGTTGGTAGGGGTCGTTCATCATTTCGTTCCACTGCGCCGCCCACCCGACGAAGCGCGGAATGGCGAAGAGCACGGGGAACATCTCCGGCGGAAAGCCGATCGCGTGATAGATGATCGTCTCGTAGAAGTCGATCGTGGGATAGAGCGCGTGCGCCATGAAGTATGCGTCCTTCGCGGCGGCCTCCTCGAGCGCGAGCGCGGTCTCGAAGATGCGCGGACGGCCCGTCACCGCGAACACCTTGGCCGCGTGCTCGCGCAGGATGCGCGCACGCGGATCGTAGGTGCGGTACACGCGGTGGCCGAACCCGGGCGGCTCGCCGCGCGTGCGCGCGATCTCCGCGACGAACGCCGGTACGCCCTCGGGTCCGCCGATTCGGTCGAGCATCGTGATCACGGCCTCGTACGCCTCGTCGTGGAAGCGCCCGAAGAGGGCGGCGGTGGCGGCGGCCGCCGCACTGTACGGGTCGGTCTTGGCGCTCCCCACGCACCGCATCGTCGTCGTCGAGCATGCCTGCTCGTGATCCGCGTGCAGCAGGAACAGCACGTCGAGCGCGCGCTCGATCACCGGGTCGGGTTCGTACCGGAGCTCGGTCATGCGGAACATCATGCTGAGGAAGTTGCCGACGTAGGAGAGCCCGAGATCGGGATAGACGTACGGCAGACCCGTGCGCTTGCGGTGCGCGAAGGCCGCGAGCGTCGGCACCTGCCCGAGGAGCCGCACGATCTGGTGGCGGCGCACCCCCGGATCGTCGACCAGGGCCGCGTCCGGGTGGAACGTCGCGAGCGCGGCCACCGTGCTCATGAGCATGCTCATCGGGTGGGCATCGTAGCGGAAGCCGTCGATGAAGCGCGTGACGTACTCGTGGATCAGCGCATGTCGTCCGAGCTCTTTCTGCCACGCGTCGAGCTGCGCCCGGTTCGGCAGCTCACCCTCGAGAATGAGGTAGGCGGTCTCCAGATAGCTCGAACGCTCGGCGAGCTCCTCGATCGCGTAGCCGCGATGCGCGAGCGTGCCGGTGCGACCGTCGAGATACGTGATCGCGCTCCGGCACGTCGCCGTGTTGCGCAGCGCCGGATCGAACGAGATCAGCTCCGAGTCGTCCGGTCCCTTGATCTGGCGAAGATCGGTCGCGGTGATCGCGTTCCCGGCGATCGGCAGGGTGTACGTGCGCCCGGTGCGATTGTCGGTGACGGTGAGCGTGTCGCGCGGCATGATCGGCCCCTTCCTCGAACCCGGAACGGCTGCAGGATGCGCCGTGAGGAGCGATCGTGCAAACGAGGACGCCGCCCTCGCCGGTGCGCGCGGCGCCGGCGCGATCAGCGCACGTTCTTGGCGTTGCCCCGGAAGCACATCCCGCCGACGTTCAGCGTCACGACCGTGGTCGTCTCGTCCTCGTCGGCGCCGCCGAGCGCCCAGGCGCCCTTCGTCTTGAGCGTCACGATGAAGATGCCGCCCGAGTTCCGCTTCTCCTTCACGACGACGTCGGTGACGCCGGTCGCGCCGCGGGGCGCCTTGTACTTGAAGCTCGCCCCCTTCGGCGCGATCAGGTTGCCCGCGACGCCGTCCGCGAAGATCACGCCGTCGCCGTCGCTGGCGTTCGCCGAGACCGGCGCCTGCGCGTACGAGCCGAGGAGCACCTCGCCGCGAAGCGAGAGCCGGCCGGTCTTGTCGATGAGGGTCGCCGATTTCCAGAGCGCCGGCGTTACGGAGGCGCAGACGGGCGACACGCCCGTCGGGATGCTGCCGGCGTCGGACGGATCGCTGCCGTTGTCGAGCTCGTCGCCGTCGCCGTAGCTGTCGCCGTCGCGGTCGATGCCGATGCGGAGGCCCGATCCGGGCGGCGCGCACGTGAACGTGATCTCCTGACCCGCCGCATTCGCGAGCGCGCGGATGGCGGAGTCGCCGACCGTCGGCTCGTCCGACCGATTCGACTCGAACTCGCCGCCGCCGATGTAGAGCCAGCCGCGCTCCTCCCCGCCGATCTTCCCTTTCGCCACGAGATCGCACTCGCCGACGTCGGCGCGTTGCTCGAGCAGCGTGATGCGCGGGTCGGCGGTCGCGCCGTTCGTGCTCGTGCGGGTGATCTGCTGGCCGACGATCGGCGCCAGGTTCGAATCGAACGCCATCATGAAGGCATCGATGCTCCGCCGCAGCGGGTCGCCCGCCGGACCCACCGGGATACCGGTCGGGTTGATGCCGTTGATCGGGGTCTGGTTGAAGACGCTCGCCTGGTGGAAGCGGAAGAGCGTGTCGACGCTGCCGTCGTGCAGGAAGCCGAAGCCGCGGACCTGGTCGCCCTGGAACCCGTTGTCCCCGGGGTTGAAGAACGGCACCGCCGCCATGCCGAACATGCCGACCTTCTGGTACATGTTGCGGAGGTGCGGGACCTTCAGGATCTGGGTCTCGTTCTCGAACGACGAGCGCCCGTCGGTCCCGAAGAATCCCGGCGCCGCCACGCCGGCCGCCGCGTTCGCGCTCGGCACCAGCCGGTGGCAGCCGTCGCAGTCCTGGAAGGTGTCGGACACGGGCCCGAAGAAGAAGCTCCGGCCTGTCTGCTGCGCCGGCGTGAGCGAGTTGTCGAGGTTGCGGATCGGGTTCGGGGGATACGTGATCTGCAGGACGAAGTCCGTGAACTGCTGCATCTCGGCCGGCGCGAGCTCGGCGTCGCGGCCGAGCAGCCCGACGAACGCGGGATTGAACTTCTTGAACCCCGCGTCCTCGTCGAAGGTCCCGGAGTCCGGCTGCACGCTCCCGGCGTCGTTCCCGCCGGTGCGGTCGCCGCGCCAGTGCATCGGGCCGTGGTTCGCCATGCCGCGCAGGCTCTGCGTCGTCATGGGACCCTTCATCGGATGGAAGTCGGGATCGATGAACGGCCCGACCGAGAACGGCCCCGGGTTGTTCAGCACCGTATCGTCGGGGTTGCCGAGGTCCCACGCCAGGCTGTCGAAGTCTCCGAAGATGTGGCAGCTCGCGCACGACGAGTCGCCGTGGCTCGAGGAGAAGCTCGTGTCGTACAGCCGCGGCCGTCCCGTGACGACGCTCGCCGGCTCCGGATTGTGGAGCGCGACGTGGGCGGTTTCGTTGCCGGTTGCGGTGCTGACGACCGAGATCGAGTTGTCGAAGCGCGTCAGGACGTAGAGGCGGGTCCGCGCCTCGTCGAGCACGAGCCCCGTCGGGCCGCCCCCGGTCACCGGGATCTGATCGGCGGACGCCGGCGTGAAGGTATCGTTCTCGATCTCGCTCGTGTCGTAGACGCCGATCTCGCCGGTGCCGAAACCCGCGACGTAGAGCGTGCCGCCGTCGCTCGAGACCGCCATCCCGAGGGGGAACGCGAGGCTGTCGGCATTCTCCGTGTTCGGGATCGCCGCGCAGCAGGTCGCGTAGTCGATGTGCTTGTTCAGGTGGCGCGGCAGGACCGACGCGCCGTCGAGCACGGTGATGCGCGATTCGGCGAGGTGGCCGCGCACGCTCGCGGGCTCGCCCATCGGCTTGAAGCCCGCGGCGTAGACGCCCTCGCCCTCGAAGCGCACCTGGTTCTTCGCGTCGAGGTTGGCGACGTACACCTTCCCGCTCACCGGGTTCGTCGCCATGTTGAAGAGGATCGTTCCGACCCCGGCGTAGAAGCTCGTCGGTCCGACGACCGGCACCGGCGGGTTCGCGTTGGCGTCGATCGAGAAGACGTCCTTGTCGGGCAGGGCGAACCTGACCGCGCTGTTCCAGTCGCGGCCGAGCTCGTCGGTCCACTTGGCGCCGTCCCAGCGCACGATCAGGCCGACCTCGGGCCCCGCCGTACCCTGGAAGTTCGTCTTCGGCGGCGGCAGCTGATTCGGGCCGCTGTTCGCCACGAGACCTTCCGACAGGGTCGTCGTCTTGTTCCCGGAGTGGAAGACCGCCGCGTAGACGGTGCCGCCGTCGGGGGACACCGCGAGCGCGCGCGGCGTGTCGCCGAAGAGCGTGACGGTCGTGAGCGGCGTCCCGCCGAGGGCGACGCCGAGATTCGCCGCGTCGAAGACCCATACGTCCGCGCGGCCGAGGCCGGGCGTCGAAAGGATCGTCTCGATGGTGGCCTGGAGCGGAGTGTTCTGGCCGCGATGGGCGGTCGTGACGAAGGCGCGGGTGCCGCCCGCGCCTGCGAACACGATGTCGCGGGGCTCGTCGCCGACCAGCAGGGTCCGGACGACGCGCGGCGCGGCGGGGTCGCTCACGTCGACGATGCTCACGCTGTCGGAGAGATGGTTCACGACCCAGACTTCGCCGGCAGTGCGCGCCGCGACGGCCAGCGGCTCGAGGCCGACCGTGACGCCGCCGACGTGCGCCAGGCTCGCGCCCGTGACGTCGAACACCTCGAGCCGGTTGTCGGGCGTGTTGACCGCGAAGAGATGGGTTCCGTCGGCGGAGAGCGCGAGCGGCCGCACCTGCCCGGTCTCGAACAGCGTGAACGACGGCGCGGCGAGCGCCCGCGCCGAACCCAGGGACACCAGAGCCGCGCCAAGCGCCGCGGCGCGACGGAACCACGCTCCATTCATGGGGTGAAGCCTCCTTCGGACGAGCACGCGATGAAGACGGGATCAGCCCATGACGGCACGCATGGATTCGCTTCCCCGTTGCGGACCCTCGTGTTTACCACGGCATCCTATGGCCGCACCAGAGAAAAATGCCGGCCGGACTGCGCGTAGGGTCGTCGTCGCCAAGCGCGAACGCGTCCGGTGCGTTCGCACGCGCGACGCGGCCCGCCGGAAAAGCTGGCGGACCGGCGACTCGTCAACGAGCGCCTGTTCCGGAAATCTGCTCCGGTTCGACGCAGGCGCTCCAGAAAGACGCGCTTTTTCTGCACGATGACCGGATTCGCGTGTTGTCTCGCGGCCCCGGATAGCAAAAAATCATGACGGGTATGGAGATCGTCTCGCATACGGAAAACGGCGGGGAGGAATGACCATGGGGGACAGACGCTTGCTCGACGTCGTCACCGAGCGTCTCACGCTCGGACGCCGCATCCGGATTCTGCGTCATCGGACGGCCCGGTGGTTCTCGCCGCCGGTCCGGCAAGCCGCGATCGACGTCCTACCGCCGCTCCCACGGCTGCCCGCGGTGCCGATGGGAACCACCCGGCGCGGCGACCCGACGGTCCACTGACCGCCCTCGGCATCAGACGGTGAGCACGACGGCGCGGGTCGGCGCGCCGGTCGCATCGGCCACGGCGCGCGCGTAGGCCGCAAGCTGCCATCGGTACTCGGGGAGCCGCGTCGCGACATCGCGGTCCGTCTTGAAATCGACGACGGTCCAGGCGCCGCCGTCGCGGAACACGAGGTCCGCGACGCCCTCCACGAGCGTGCCGTCGTCGAGCATGCAGGTGAGCGCGACCTCGCGCCGGCAGCCGCCGGTCGCGAGCGCGGCGGCTGCGCGCCGGACGAGCGGGTGGGCGAGCGCGTCGCGCACGGCGACGACGGCGGCCGCGACCTCGAGGGGCGTCGCGGCGAAGAGCCGCGCCTGCGCCGCGACCGTCGTCGCGACGACGTCGGGCCCGGCCGCGAGGTCGACCGCCGCGAGCGCCGCGTGCACGAGGACGCCGAAGCCCGCGCCTGCGGGCCGCTCGCGCGCCCCGGCGTCACGCGCCGACTCGACCGTGATGTCGGCCGCGAACGACGCGAGCGCCGCCGGCGCGGCGCCCGCCGCCGCCGTCGCGGCCGCCCACGCCGTCGCGGTGGCGACCGCGATCGTCGCGCGCGCCGCGTCCGCGGACACGCGCTCGCGCGTCGCCCGCCACACGGCGTGCGCCCGGATGCCGCGCTCCGCGCTCTCGCCGCTGGCGTCGGCCTCGAGGAGCTTCTGCTGGCGGAGGCCGACGCTCTCCTCCACCCCGAGCGCGAGGATCTTGGGGTCCCACCACACGACACGGTGCGCGCCGATCTCCGGGACGTGCCGCCCCGGAGCGACGGCGCGCTCGCGTCCCGGGGCGCGCTCGGGACGCTCGCCCACGGTGTCGTCTCCGAAGCGCGGGCACGCGACCGGCGTGGCGGCCTCGGGCTGCCGCCGCCGCGACTCCTCGGGATACACGACCGGATGCAGCGCCGCGAGCCAGCCGTCGCGGCGCTCGTCGCCCACCACCGGCACCACCAGGAGGTCGCGCGCGCGCGTCGTCGCGACGTAGAGGATGCGCGCCGCCTCTTCCCGCTCGCGCTCCCGCTCCGCGTCGCGCTCCTCCAGCAGCTCGGGCGGGGAGCAGCCGGCGATCCGCATCGCGCAGAGCCCCCGGCTTCCGTCGCTGTAGCGACTCGGCTCGGCGGGCGCCTCCTTGGCGGTGAGGTCGGCGAGGAGCACGACCGGAAACTCGAGCCCCTTCGCGCGGTGCACCGTCATGAGCCGCACCCCGCCCGTTCCCTCTTCGAGGATGGGCGCGTCGCTCGTCTCCCCGTCGGCGGCGGCGAGCCGGTCGACGAAGGCGCGAAAGGACGTGAGGCCCTGGCGCTCGGCGCGGCGCGCGAGGTCCGTCAGCCGCATGACGTTGGCGAGCGCCTGCTCGCCGGCCGGCCAGATCGCGATCCCCGCGTGGGCGCGCGTCGCCGCGAGAAAGCGCGTGATCGTGTCGGCGATCGGCCGACGATTGCGGCCGCGGTGGAGGTCGCGCAGGACCGCCATCGCGGCCGCGACCTCGGCGAGCCCCGGCGGCGGATCGTCGGGAACGCGACGGAAGGGATGCAGCGCGCCGTACTGCTCGCGGAACGCCAATAGCGCGCCGTCGCCGAGCGCGAAGAACGGCCCGCGCAGGGACGCGAAGACCGCGAGCTCGTCGTCGGGTCGTTCGATCGCGCCGAGCACGTTGCGCAGCGCCTCGATCTCCTCGCGCGCGTGGAACGCGCTGCCGCCGACGAGCACGTGGGGCAGATGGCGCGCCTCGAGCGCCCGCACGTAGGCGTGCGTCACGTCGGTTCCGAACGACTTGAAGCGCCGGAACAGGACGCAGACGTCCCGCGGTTCGATCGCGCGCCGCGGCCCGTCGCCCTCGCTCACGGTCCAGCCGCTCTCGCGAACGAGCCAGGCGACGAACGCCGCGGTCGCGTCGGGGAGCGATCTCTCGATCTGCCAATCGACGACCTTCCCGAGACTCCCGTAGGGCGCCGGCACCGGCAGCGCCACGATCGCCGGCTGGGTCGCGGCGGCCGTGCGCGCGGGAACCAGCGGCACGTACGCCGCCTGGCTCGGCGTCGTCCCCCCCATGCGGGGCGCGAGCGCGGCGTTCACGGCCGCCTGGATCTCCGGCACGGCGCGAAAGCTCACGGTGAGATGCTGCAGCACCGCGCCGGCGGCGAGGAGTCGCCGCTTCACGTCCTCGTAGAGCGCCACGTCGGCGCGGCGGAAGCGGTAGATCGACTGCTTCGGATCGCCGACGAGGAAGAGCTTCCCGGGCCGCGGGCGAACCGCCGTCCAGTCCGCCTGCGCGGGATCGTCGGCCGCGAGCAGGAACAGGATCTCCGCCTGCAGGGGGTCGGTATCCTGGAACTCGTCGACGAAGACGTGCGTGAAGCGCTCTTGATAGTCGCGCCGCACGCCCGGGTCGCGCCGCAGCAGGTCCCGCACGACCAGCAGGAGGTCGGTGAAGTCGAGGCGACCCGCGCGCCGCTTGAGCGTCTGATACCGTTCGATCACCGGCCGGAGCTCGGCTTGCAGCCGCGGCGCCAGGTCGGCGCCGGCCGCGTCGACGAAGCTCGTCAGGCGCGCCTGGACCCGCGCCCGCTCCGCCCGGAGCGTCGTCTTCTGCGCGGCGCCTGGGCCGCGCGTGAAACCGGTCCAGTGCCAGTGCACGGTCTTCGACAGCTCCAGCAGCTCCGCCTCGAGCCCGTCGTAGTCGCGGTCCCAGATGGCCTCGCGCCGCAGCACCTCCTGCGCGAAGGCGTCGATCTCCCCGAGCGACTTGTAGAAGTAGTCGTTGCGGTCCCCGTCGCGCGCGCGCCGGCCGAGGGTCTCCAGCTCCGCCACGAGCGCGTCGACGTCGCGCTCGCGCTCGAACGGCTCTCTGCGCCACGGAGCGGCGAAGTCACGGCGCTCCGCGAGATCCCAGGCGGCGCCGCGCAGGAGGTCGCGCACGCTCTGGCCGCGCCGCGGAATCCGCCGCAGCACGCGACGCACCCCTTCGGGCGGATCTTTCAGCACCTCCTCGAACCAGCGGTGGAACGCCTGGTCGAAGAGGTCGTTGGCGACGTCCGCCGCCGCCACCTCGAAGAGCGGATCGACGCCGGCCTCGACGGGACGCTCACGCAGGAGATCGCAGCAGAACGCATGGATGGTGCCGATGCTCGCCTCTTCGAGCTGCCCGAGCGCGCGCGCGAGGTTGCGGACCGCCTCCGACTCGGGCGCGGCCGCGAGGCGTGCCCGCTCGAGGCCGGCGCGCAGGCGCAGCTTCAGCTCGCCCGCGGCGAGCTCCGTGAACGTCACCGCGACCATCCGGGGAAGCTCACCGCGACCCGCCGCCAGAGCGGCGACCATGCGGGCGACGAGCGCGGTCGTCTTCCCGGTGCCCGCCGCCGCCTCGACGATCAGCGTCGCCTCGAGGTCGGTTGCGATGCGCTCGCGCTCGCGGTGGTCGGCGAGCGGCGGCGCCGCGCGGCCGCCGCTCACGGCATGCTCCGAAGGCGCGCGAGATCGCGCAAGCGCTCGGCCGGCTTGCGGCGGTGGCGGATCTCCTCGTACGGGCCGCACACCGGCCGATAGTCGCAGTACGCGCACGCGCGCTCGACGGGCGCGGCCGGCAGGAACCCGTCGCGGAGCGCGTGGTCGATGGTCTCGACGACGGCGGCCGCCGCCGCGCGCCCCGCCGCGTCGAGCGGCACGACGCGCTGCTCGTATCCGCCGGCCGCCGTACAGTAGTAGAGCCGCCCCGCCTCGACGGGCTCCGGCAGCAGCTGCTCGCACGCGAGCGCGTAGAGCAACGGCTGCAGGACCTCGCCGCGGCCGACGACGACGCCGGACGCGGCCCGCGCCTTCCCGGTCTTGTGGTCGGTGACGCGGAGCGCGCCGCGCGGATGGCGCTCGACGAGGTCGATCGAGCCGCGCAGCCGGAGCGGACCCGCCACCGCGACCGGCCGCGTGACGCTCGCGGGGTCGGCGTCACCGCGCTCGCCGAGCGGAAGCCCGAAGGCGAGCTCGAAGCGGTCGGGAACCCAGCCCGACTCGTCCTCGGCGCTCCGCCGCAACCACTCGCGCAGATCGGCGCGGATGCCGTTGACCCCGTCCTCCCAGACGCGCGGAATGGCGGGACAGAGGAGTTCGCGGTAGCGCGCGGCGACGCCGTCGAGCGCCCCGTCGACGACGTCCCGCGCCACCTCCAGGGTCTCGGCGCGCACCGGCAGCAGGCCGTCCGCCTTGAGGCGCGACAGCACCTCGAACTGCACTTCGTGGAAGAGCGAGCCGCGCGTCAGCGGGTCGATCGTCTCGATCGCGACCGGCTCCTCGCGCGGCTGCAGGCGATGCACCGCCTGCAGGAAGAAGCGGTATGGACACGCCGCGAAGTGCTGCAAGGCCGTCGGGGAATACGAGCGCGCCGCGAGCTGATGCGCGGCGAGCGCCGTGCGGCCGAGGTCGTCCGGATCGACGAGGCCGTCGGCGGGCGTCCAGCGCTTCCACCAGCGTTGCGCGCGCGCCCGCAGCGCCCGCGCGAGATGCGCGTTCGCCCCGAGAAGGTAGCGGGCGGCGCCGATCGTGGCCTTGGGATCGGTGGTGGCGTCGAGCAGCGGCGCCAGGAGCGCGAGATCGTACTCGGCGTCGTCGATCGCGTCCTCGGAGCGTTCCGGCGCGGGCCATCCGAGCCGCGCCGCTCCGCGGGCGCGGCGGCCGAGCTACTCGAATCCCGGCAGCCGCCCCTCGGCCGCGCGCAGCGCCTCGAGCGCGTAGAACGACGGCACCCGCGGCTTCCCCTGTTCCATGTCGAGCCGCGGATAGGAGACGACGACGCGGGCGCCGGCGGCGCCGACCCCCAAGCGGAGCGCGAGGCGTTCGGCCGTCACCCGATCCGCGCGCGTGCCGAGCGGCGCGGCGGCGACCTCCGCGAGAGCCCGCCGGCTCGGATCGAGCAGGATCGGGTCGTCGACGATCTTGCGCGGGAACAGCCGTTCGGCGAGTCCGGGAACGAACACCACGTCGAAGACGAGCCCGCGCGCCGCCTCCGTCGGCGCCACGAAGACCGCTCCGTGCCGACCCCGCGACGGCGGGATCGTGAGGGAGCGCAGGCGCGCGCCGAGCACGAGCCGCACCTCGTCGATCGCGACCGGACCGACGGGCGCCATGGGCACGAGCTCGGCGAGCGTCGCAAGCACCTGCGTCGGGTCGCGGAGCGCCTCGACCGCGAGGCCGCGCAGATCGTCGAGCCACACGCCCCAGGTCGCGCGCCGCCCGGCGAGGCCGTCGAGGCGCTCGATCATCGGCAGCGCGTAGGCGCGCAGGTGTGCGAGCTGCCCGAGAACGCCCTCGAGCCGGGCGGCGCGCGGCTCGTCCTCTCCGGCGAGTTCGGCGCGCCGCGCCGCGAGCTCGCGCGCGAGACCGTCGAGCCGCTGCCGCCAGCGCTCCTTGCCGCCGATCACGGCCGCGTCGACGAGGAGCTCCTCCCATCGCCACGGCGCCGCCACGGTCCCCGCGACGACCGCCTCCGCGAGCGGATCGAGCGGCAGGGGCCGCTCCCGCTCCGCGTCCGCCCGCATCGCCGCCTCGACACCCGCGAGCCGCTCGGCGACTGCCGCCGGCAGCAGCGCCTCCTCCGCCGCGGCCAGAACCGGCGCCGCCACGCGGGCGGCGCGCGCCTCGGGATCGGGCACCTGCGCAAGCGAGAGATACTCGGCGAAACGCCGGGCCGAGAGCCCTTCCGCCGCGCACGCCAGGAGCGCGAGCAGGGCGCGTCCGGCGGGATCGGGCCGGCGTGTGCCGCGCGCGAAGAACGCCGGCACCTCGGCGCGACGGAGCGCCTCTTCCAGATGCGGCACGTACTCGCGCGGCGCGTGCAGGAAGACCGCCATCCGGTCGAACGGCACCCCGCGCGCGGCCTCCTCCCGGATACGCCGCGCGATCTCGACGCACTACCGGGCTTCCCCCGGCCACGAGAGCAACGTGACCGTCTCGTCGAGCGGCGCCGGCGCCGGCGTGGACGGCGCGAAGAGATGGCGCTGCAGGCGCGCGAGCGAGGAGCCCTCGTCCCCGTCCGGATCGGCGGTCGTCGGCGCGACGCCGAGCGCCGCGGCGAGGAGATCGCGCGTCCGCTCGTCTCCGAGCGGGACGGTCGCGAAGACGGCAGGCGCCCGCCGCGCCAACGCCGCCACCAGATCGGCTTCGCAGGCGCTCGCGATCGGCACGTCGAGGAGGAGCATCGGAACGCCCACGAGCGGCGGCGGCGGGCGCCCCTCGACGGCCGCCGCCGCGGCGGCGAAGACGGTCGCGCGATCCGCGAGTCCGGCCGCCTCGAGCTCGGCCGCCGCCGCCCCGGCGAGGAGCGCCAGGTCCGCGCCGACGAGCGGCAGCGCCGCGAGCATCGCGGGCGTCACGCCGTTCGCATGGAGCTCCGCCAGCGTGCGCGCCACCGCCGAAGGAAACCCCGGCCGATCGGCGACCGGCGCGAAGTACCGCAGTCGGCCGGCGGTGCTCAGGTGGTGGATGGCGCGCGCCGCGACCGCGTCGAGCGACAGGAGGCTCGCCGGCACGCAGCGGCGCGCCGCGACCGCCGGCGCCGCCAGAACGCCCGCGACCCGTCCGAGCGTCGCACGCGCAAGCCCGAAGCGCGCGCCCTGCGCGCGCACGTCGGCGCGCACGAGATCGTCGCCGGCCTCGGCGGTCGCCGCGACGACCAGCACCTGCGCATCGCGGGGATGCGCGGCGAGCCAGGCGCGCGCGGCGTCGAGGCGGTCGCGCGCCCGCACGGCCACCAGCATGCGTCGCGTCTCGCCCGCCGCGGTCGACCGCGGCGTCCGCCCCTTCGTCGCCATCCGTCGCTCATGTCGCGCACCGGCGACGACTGCAAGCGACTCGACAGCCGCTGCGCCGGAAACGACGCCGTCAGCGACCGGTGCGCCGGATCGGCGTCGATACCGGCGTCGGCGCCGGCGCGCGCGGCCGCATGAAGTCCGCGAGGATCTCGACGGACGTCGCGAGCGACCCGAGCGGGTTCGCCATCGCGTGCGACACCGTGCGCACGCAGCCGATCGCGCAGCCGGCCTCGCACGGCTTGTGCGCGTCCGCGGCGCGGAGCGCGTCGAGCCCGAGCGTCTCAAGCGCCGGCGCGCCGCCGGCGACCTGGCTGCAATACTGCACCCGACCGTCGGGATTCACGTAGAGGTACTTGAAGCCGCCGAGGCACTTCCAGGGGCGGTGGAAATCGCCGACCAGCATCTCGGCGGCGTGGCGGCGGAAGAACGCCATCCCCGGGAAAAGCTCGTGCCGGCGCAGCAGCTCCGCGAAGTGCTCGCCGCGAATGGCGACGCGCCCTTCCCCGTCGTGCAGCAGCGAGAAGCCGAACTCGAAATCGAACGGGGCCAGGAGCTCGCGGAATTGGGCGTAGCGTCGCCAGCTCTCCTCGCTGAGCACCGTCTGTATCTTCACCTGGAACGCGGCGCGCTCGGCGAGGATCTGGAGCTTCGGGAGCACCGAACGCAGCGACTTCGGCAGCCCGGGCTCGGGATCGATGCCGTCGACGCTCACCTGCATGCAGTCGAGCCCCGCCGCGTTGAAGCCGTCGACCAGCTCCGGGGTGAGCTTGAAGGCGTTGGTGATGATGGTGGCGAAATTCATCCCGCGGCGGATCGCCTTGATGCGGGCGACCAGGGCGACGATCTCGGGATGGAGGAGCGGCTCGCCCCCGAGCAGGTCGATCGTGAAGGCGCCGAGCGCGCCGAGCCTGTCGATGCGACGCGCGAGCACCTCGTAGGGGACGATCGGCGCGCCGCTCGTGTACTCGTGGCAATAGCCGCACGCGAGGTTGCACTCGCGGGTGACGACGACCTGCGCATGCACGGGTCGGCTGTCGAAGAGCCGCTTGATGCCGGTGAGCACGAACGCCGCCTTCCGCAATCACCCCCTCCGCGTCGCGACGGAACCCCACATCGCGGCGTCGAGCGGGTCTACGCCGGCCTCGACCGAGAGGTCAAGCCGGGGGCGGGGCGAGCGGCTCCGTGAACACCCGCTGCACCTCGCGCGGCAGCTCCCGCCAATCCGGCACGTCGACGAGCCTCGCCCCCGGATCGGCGGCGCTGTACGTGTGCCAGAAGAGGAGCGGCGCGCCGCGCGCCGCGGGCGCGCGACCGAGCGCGAGCGCGCCGGCGAGCGCCTTGGCGCCGTAGGTCGTCTCGAGCCGGAGACCTTCCGTCGCCGCCGCCCTGCGCGCCGCCTCGAGCCCCTCGGGCGTCACGACGCCATACCCCGGACCCAGCCATTCGGAGCGGACGTCGAAATCCTCGGGAGCGACGGTCGGGAGCGGCGCCGCGCCGAGGCGCGCCAGGGCCGCGAGCGAGCGGGTGGCGAGGCGGGCGAGGAACCGCGGCGACAGCGGCAGCAGGTCGGTCACGCGCACCGCGACGACGCGGGTCGCGAGCCCGCCGAGCCGCAGCCCCGCGACCAGCCCGGCCACGGTGCCGCCGCTCCCGAGCGGGACCACTACCGCCGCCGGCTCCGGCAGCACGCCCGCGGCCACCTGCTCGGCGAGCTCCATGCCCGCGTTCACGTAACCGAGCGTGCCGAGGCCGGACGACCCGCCGGTCGGCACAAGGTAGGGCCGGTCGCCCGCGAGCGCGCCGCGTGCGAGGAGGCCGAGGACACGCCGGCGCGCGGCCCCGATCGACGGTACGGCGTGGATGGCCGCCCCGTACGCGTGGTCGAGAAGGAGCGTCCGGCGCACGTGCTCCGTCACCGGCTGCGGGATCAGCACGAGGTGGACGCGGAAGCCGCAGGCCCGCGCGTAGATCGTCGTCGCGAGCGCGTGGTTGCTGCCGAGCGCGCCGGTCGTGAGGACACTGCGGTGCCCGCGCGCGCGCGCCGCGGCGAGCAGCCACTCGAGCTTCCGCACCTTGTTGCCGCCGTAGGGCTCGCCGGTGAGATCGTCGCGCTTCACCCAGAGCTCGGCGACGCCGGCGTCTCGGCCGAGGTCGGCGAGGCGGTGCGCCGGCGTCGGCAGCGCCGCGAGCGCCATCCGCGGCAGCCGGCCGGCGAGCACGGGGAAACGGCGCTCGAGCGCGAGCGGCTCCGTACGCATCGGAT
>WBZR01001374.1_pt1 | contig 30694 bp, 25 predicted proteins | sample 5204231 | NCBI WGS metagenome assembly WBZR01 (sample SAMN12412403, study PRJNA552823) | activated sludge metagenome | isolation source: activated sludge from anammox sidestream of wastewater treatment plant... | place: USA: Virginia | collected 2017-08 | reverse complement strand
GCAGACCGCGTTCGCCGAGAGCCCGATCTACACCTACGCGGGCACGGGCGTCGCGTCGAGCACCGGCCTCGGTGGGCCCGCCGTCTCGGCGGCGCTCAATCGCCCGGCAGGCCTCGAGATCGCGCCGGAGAATCCTGCGTATTCTGCCGGGGTCAAAGTCGTAACCGACCATATCCGACGGACTGGGCCGGTAGCTCAGGATGTAGTCGCCGCCGAGCTGCTCGGTTTCGTGTCGCGTACCACGGCACGCCTGGCGAGCGCGGATCACTACACCGCCAGGACCAATCACGGCGTGATGCAGGACCTGGCCCTGCTGCACGCGGCAGCGGCCTTTCCGGCGCTGGACGGCACGGCCTGGCAGACCAAGCTGGCGCTCGGGCGCCTGCAGGCGCATCTTGCCTACTATGTGGCGCCCGGTGGCGCGGTGCTCGAGCACTCGGGTTACTACCAGGACTTCGCCATCGAGTTGCTCGGCACGGCAGTTTCCTACCTGGATATCCTGGAGATCCCGGTGCCGGCGACGCTGGAGCAGCGCCATGCTGCCGCCGAATGTCGCCAGCGACGCCTGACGCGGCCGGACGGCTCCATCCCGGCCTACGGCGACAGCTGGAGCGCGCGACGGACCGCCGCGGCGCTGGCAGCCGCGGCCGCAGTCCGCTGTCCGGTGACGAGCGGCCCGCTCCTCGATACGGACTTCGGTTATGCGGTGGTGGACGATTTCGGCGCCGCCGGCCAGCAGCTGTTCGTCACCTGGGCGAACTTCCCGGGACGTGCCCACAAGCATGACGACGACCTGGCGCTGTGGCTCTGGGCGGATGGCGCGGACTGGTGGAGCGCTTCCGGCTACTGGCCCTATGGCGATCCTCTCAGGGACGAGGCCACTTCCTGGCGTGGCAGCAATGCACCACACGGCGTCGGCGAAGGTCCGGGACGGGGCAGCAGCAGCGTGCTGCGCGGCCAGGTACTGGACGGCAGCGTGCGTCTCGTCGATCTCGCGCGCAGCGCCGCGGACGGGCGTGTGTACCGGCGCCAGGTGGCCGCCATCCGTGGTGCCGGCGTGTTCATCATCGACACGGCGACCGGACGGCAAGGCCGCTTCGAGTCGGTGTGGACCATGTCGCCCTCCATGGCCCTGCGCGATGCGGGACCCGGGCGTTTCCGCGTCACGCGGGCCGGCGACGGTGCCACTGCTCTTGCGGCGGGTTTCACCGGTGACAGCGGTTTCTCGGTGAGGCGCTTCCGGGGCTCCAGCCAGCCCTTTGCCGGGCTGGTGGCTGTCGATGGCTCGATCCTGCCTGCCGATGCGGTGGAAATCTCGGCGCCGGCAGGCGGCTGGACGCTGGCCGCCTGGAACGCCACCCGGACAGGAGTTGCCGCGCCACTCGATGCCCACATGCTGCGCTGGTCCGGCCCGGAGCAGTGGGTGCTGGGCGTGGAGACGCCGGAGGGCCGAATCGAGCTCGCCCGGAACGGTGACGGGCTCACGGTGGGGCGGCCAGGGCTTCCACCGCAGCACATCGTGGTACATCCCGCGCCCGCCTCACGCCCGCTGCTGGCCAGCGCCGAGGCGCAGTTCGCCGAGGCCGCGCGCCGCTACCCGCCGTTCCGCGATCTCGTTGCCTACCGCTGGCAAGCCAGCCTGGCCGTTGGCGTGCTGGCGCTGCTGCAATTTCCGGCCATCCGGCTCGCTGCCCGTGCTGGCCTGCAACGCCGCTTCTCATGGCCGCTTGTGACGCTCGGCTGGGCCGTGCTCGGTGGCTGGCTGTACTATAGCTATCTCGTCTGACCGCTGCCGCAGGCCAGGAAACGCAGCATGTGCAAGTCCAACTACACGAGATCGGCACGCGCCAGGATGCTGGCAGCTGTCACCGCCATGGGGCTGGCGGCGGCCACGGTGGCCACATCCATCCAGGGCGCGCCCATTGCCAACCGCGGGGATTCGCTGCGTGCGGTGTGCGGCAACCCCTTCGAGAACGGCGTGGGGCCCTGGGACTACAACAACAGCGAAGAACGGACGAATCCGCAGAAGATTCCCATCGTCGAGCAGTTCCACCTCACGCGCGAGGTGGAGAGCCTGGAGCGTGGATCCACCGGCGCCTACGCGCTCGGTGACCTCGACTACACGCTGCGGGCGGTTCCCAACCACCCGCGGGCCCTCAACGCCGTCGCCCGGTACGACGTGGAGAAGGGCGGCATTCCGCCGAACTTCCGCTCCGCGGAATGCTGGTTCGACCGGGCCATGCGCTTCCGGCCCGAGGATGGCACCGTGTACCTGCTGTACGGCAACTACATGGCGCGCAAGGACCGGCTCGACGATGCGCTGGAATCCTACCAGCTGGCGAAGAAGCTGCTTCCGGACAGCATCGAGGTGGACTACAACCTCGGGCTGCTGTACTTCCGCCTCGGCGACTATGCGAAGGCGCAGGCGGCCGCGCGCACGGCCTACGCCGGCAACTATCCGCTGCAGGGACTCAGGAAGAAGCTCGCGGAGAAGGGGCTGGCCGTCGACCCCTAGCCTTCAGCCGGGAACGCCGGCTGCCAGGCTGATCTTCGGGCCGTGGAAGGCCTCGGCATGGCCGTCCGGAGCATTGCATTCGATGCCGCGCAGGCGCATCAGCGCATTGAAGGTCTCGGCGGACCACCACTGCTTGTCCTGCTGGGACGGGAAGTGCCGCAGGATCAGCTCCACTTTCCGCAGCCGCAGCGCGTCGTCCAGCGGCACGAAGACATTGGGCCGCCCGAGGTCGCCGTCGTACTTCGGGATCTCGTACTCCAGCACCAGGTGGTTGCGGAAGCTGTTCCAGGTGAGTTCGCCGAGCACCCGGTGGTCCTGGTGGAAGTCCCCGCGGTGGTGGGTCAGCACCAGGTCGGGCTCGACCGCCTTCAATTCCTCGAAGAACGGCTTGATGGCAGCGGTCTCGCTGGGAAAGTAACTGTTGCGGAAATCCTTGATGATCACCTGGTGAGGGCCGGCACCGAGGAAGGCGGCGGCGCTGGCCCGCGCCTCGGCGGCGCGCACGGCACCGGAGCTGAACACGACCCAGTGCACGACCAGCCGTGGATTGGCGGCCAGCAGGGCCAGCACCGTGCCGCCGCAGCCGATCTCGATGTCATCGCAGTGGGCACCGATGCACAGCAGGCGACGCAGGCCGCCGGAGGGTTGCAGGGACAGCTGCCGCATGGCTACCGGGCCCGGTTCTCGCGCCAGACTTCCCACGGCGTGTTGCCCTGGCCGTGCATGCGGTCGTAGGTGATCTTGTCCTTGAAGGTGTCCATGGACTTCCAGAAGCCCTCGTAGCGGTAGGCGAACAGCCGCTGCTCGGCGATCAGGCGCTGGAATGGCGCCTCGACCAGCTCCTCGCGCTCGCGCATGTAGTCGAATATGGAACGACGCAGCGCCAGGTAGCCGCCGTTGATCCAGACATCGGAGCCCTCCACGGTACCCATGGCGGTCACCATGCCGTCGGCGCCGAAGCGCGCGGTATGGAAACTCTGCGATGGGCGCACCGCGACGAAGCCGGCAACCGCGCCACTGGCCTGGAAGCGCGACAGGTACTCCGGCAGCGGCAGGTCGGAGAGCTGGTCGCCGTAGTTGGCGAGGAACATCTCGTCATCGCCGAGGTAATGGCGCACCGCAGTCAGGCGCTGGCCGATGTTGGAGTGCAAGCCGGTCTCGGCGAAGGTGATGGACCAGTCGTCGATGTCGCTGGCCGCCGGTTCCATCTGCCGGCCGCCTTTGCGCATGACGAAATCGGCGGACTGGTAGGGGTCGTAGTTGCGGAAGAAATCCTTGATGAGGTCGCCACGGTAACCGAGGCAGAGGATGAAGTCCTTGTGCCCGTGGTGGGCGTAGAACTTCATCAGGTGCCAGAGGATGGGCCGGTAACCGATGCCCACCAGCGGCTTGGGGATGGTGTCGGAGTGTTCGCGGAGCCGGGTGCCCAGGCCGCCGCAAAAAATGACTACTTTCATGATCGGACTGCCCCGGAATGGTGCTTGGAATGCTCGGGAGCCACCGGCGAGGCCCGGGCCGCGGCAGGACAATACCATACCGCTGCAGTGCCGGAAGCCGCCTGGTTCACAGCAGGCGGTGTGCCGCCTGGGGCAGGATCCGGGCTTCCGGGATGCCGGCCGCTGCGTGCGCCACCCGGCCGTTATGTGGAAAGCGCGGCTCGCGGCATGAGACGCATTCACTGGTACGCGGCCTGCAGCAGGCCTATAATTTTTTGCGTTTCGCATTCCCGGGCGTTCCGCATGGACGCGCCTGCCCAAGAACCAGCAACGAGAACAAGGGCCCTGATCTACTTGCCTTCGCTGACCGGCCACACCGCGTGAACCCGATCCGTCGCCTGACACAGCGCCTGGCCAATCCGCTGCTGGTCCTCCTGCCGGCGGATGCCCTGGTGGCTTTTGGCGCGCTGTTCGCCGGTGCCTGGATCCGCTTCGGGCTGGACATGGCCAGGGCGGCGCAGACCCTGGGTCCGCTCACGCCGCGGGCGATCAGCTTTGCCGCCTGCATCGTCATCGGGCTGACGACCATGGGCCTGTATCGTGCCCGCCAGCGGCCGACGACCATGGAGAGCATCGCCCGCGTCCTTGTCGGTGTCGGCATCGGCGGCTTCGGCCATGTGCTGTTCTTCTACCTGTTTCCGGAGCACAACACCGGCCGGCTCACCCTGGCCATCGCCATGGTGTTCGGTTTCATCGCCATCAGCCTGGTGCGGGTGCTGCTGCTGCACTTCCTCGACAACAACCCGGCCAAGCGCCGGGTATTGCTGATGGGATCCGGCCGGGTCGCTGCCAAGGTCGGACTGCTGCGCAGGCGCTCGGACCGCCGCCGCTTCGAAGTCGTGGGCTTCGTGCCGGGAAGCGCCGCCGAGCGCGAGTTCGCCGAGCGGAACGGCATGGGGCCGCTGGTCGCTCCGGATGTCGATCTCGGGCAGCTGCGCTTCGACGAGGTCGTCGTCGCCCTCGATGACCGCCGCGGCATGTTCCCCACCGCGCAGTTGCTGCGCCATCGCTACATCGGCATCCCGGTGCGCGACATCGTCGATTTCCTCGAGCAGGAGACCGGCAAGATCGACCTGGACGTGCTGCATCCCGGCTGGCTGATCTTCGCCAGCAGCGGCCACAGCCGCTGGGGCTTCCGCGTCATGAAGCGACTGGTGGATATCGGTATCGGTACGGTCATGCTCGCCCTGGCCTCGCCGCTGCTGGCGCTGGCCGTGGTGGCCATCCGCATCGAGGAAGGCCGTGGTGCGCCCCTGCTGTATCGCCAGCGGCGTGTGGGCCGGGGTGGCCGGGTGTTCGACCTGCTCAAATTCCGCAGCATGCGCCTGGATGCGGAGAAGGGCGGGCCGATGTGGGCCTCGCGGCAGGGAGACGAGCGCGTGACCCGCACCGGTGCCCTGATGCGGCGCTTCCGCATCGACGAACTGCCGCAGCTGGTCAACGTCATCCGTGGCGAGATGAGCATCGTCGGACCGCGGCCGGAGCGACCCGAGTTCGTCGAGAAGCTCAGCCCGCACCTGCCGCTCTACGACTACCGCCACTGCGTGCGGCCAGGCCTCACCGGCTGGGCGCAGCTCAACTTTCCCTACGGCGCCTCGGTCGAGGATGCGAACGAGAAGCTGAAGTACGATCTCTTCTACATCAAGAACACCAGTACCCTGTTCGACCTCTTCATCCTCCTGCAGACGCTCGAGGTGGTCATCTGGGGTCGTGGTACCAGCATGGCCGGCCCCCGCGGCAGCGAGACGCGCGACGTCAAGCCGCCCCCGGGCCCGGCGCAGATGCACCTGTTCAGCACGCGCAAGCGCGATGTCGCGTGATGGCCGGATGCCCCGGAGTCAATCGATCGACAGGCGCGTAGCTCAGCGGTAGAGCGCTGCTGCAACACGGCAGAGGTCGGAGGTTCAAATCCTACCCGCGCCTACCATCCTTCAGCCCGCGACCACCGCGTCGCGGGTCAGGATGGCAACTTGAGGATTCCGGTCTTGCGCCGGCGGGCGGTGTGCTCCGTGTCATCCTGTACTTGCGGCAGCGCCACCGTCATGCCGGTGTCGCTGGTCGCTGGCGAATCCGGCACGGCCGCCAGCGGCGCTGCCGGCGAATCGCGGCCCGCTGCCCGGTCGCTGTAGAAGACGACGTCTACCTGGCCGAAGCTGATGACATCCCCGGTGCGCAGCAGGGCGCGGGGCCTGCGCTTGCGATTCACCAGGATGCCGTTCTTGCTGTTGAGGTCCTCGACGACGTAGATGCCGCCGATGCAGTCGACCAGGGCGTGGCGACGGCTGACTTCCTTGTCGATGACCACCAGGTCATTGGCGTTGCTGCGGCCGATGACGAAGGGAAACTTGCCGGCCTGCACCTGCTCGACGAACTGGCCATCCTTGTAGACCATCAGCATGACCCGGTTCTGGCGCCCGCCACGCGCGACTGCCGCTGCCTGGCCGTCCGCTGCCGCGGCGGCCTGCGCGCCCTGGCGTTCCTCGAACCACTGCCAGCGCAGTTCGTGGACCACCTCGTCGATGACATCGAGGGTGACCTTGGGCAGGTTTTCCACCATGCAGGCCGTCAGCGCCGTATCGCACAGCGTGTTGATCAGCCGCGGAATGCCCTGGGTCAGGCGGTGCACGTCCTTCACCGCGTCGGGCTCGAAGATGGCGTCGATCTCTCCGCCGGCGATGGCGAGGCGATGGCGGAGGTACTCCAGCGTTTCCTCCTCGTTGAGCGCGTCGAGCCGCTGGCGCAGGCGTGCCCGCTGACGCAGCTGGGTGAGCCCGGGGGCGTCGAGCAGGTCGTCCAGGTTCGGCTGGCCGGTGAGCACGATGCTGATGATCTTGCGGTCGGCCGTGTCGATGCAGGAGAGCAGCCGCAGTTCCTCCAGCGCCGGTCCGCTGAGGTTCTGGGCCTCGTCGACGATGATGACGACGTGCTTGCCTTCCTCGTGCTTCCTGAGGAAGAAGGCGCGCAGCGTGTCGAGCAGCAGCACCTTCTTCTTCTTGTAGATCGGCATGCCGAACTCCGACAGCAGGGCCTGCAGGAGCTCGATGTGCGAGAGGGTGGTGTGGGTGAGCTTGGCGGTGACGAAATCCGGCCCGAGTTCCTCCAGCACCGTATTGAGGATGGTGGTCTTGCCGATACCGATCTCGCCGGTGATGATCACGAAGCTGTCGCGGTTCATCAGCGCGAACTTCATGTTGGCCACCGCACGGGAGTGCTGGGCCGTCATGAAGATGAAACGCGGATCGGGCGCCAGGTCGAACGGCCTGCAGGTCAGTCCAAAATGCTGCTCGTACATGGGGCAGGGGCTCTCGCTGGGCGGATGTGGCTGCGCGAAATATGTTATTACAACCGGCCGCTTCCGGCGCGCACGCAGTTCGCTTATTATGTCGACCCCTGCGGGGCCGGGCCGCGCATCCGCAGTCCGGGGCCACACGCAGCGCAGCGGGCGATTAGCTCAGCGGGAGAGCGCTCCCTTCACACGGGAGAGGTCGAAGGTTCGATCCCTTCATCGCCCACCAGTCCCTCACCAGGCGATGCCCTCGTAGGCCGCCGCCAGCTCGCCGGTCTTCAGGCGCACCAGGTCGATGACCGTCTGCCGCGGCGACAGCCGGCCGACGATGCCGGCGAACTCCTCGCCGCCGTTGCCGACGATGACGACTTCGGCGAAGTCCACCAGCTCGTCCGCGGTGTCGACCAGCAGCCTCGCAATGTGCGGGATGTGGGTCAGGATGTACTCGCGGTTGGCACCGAGCAGGCGCGACAGGCTGACGTTGCGGTCATAGGCGCGGATCTCGTAGCCCTTGCCGATCAGCCGCTCGGCGACATCCACCATGGGGCTGTGGCGCAGGTCATCGGTGCCGGCCTTGAAGCTCAGGCCGAGGATGCCGATGCGTTTGCGGCCGTGGCGCAGGATCATCTCCAGGGCCCGCTCGACGTGCAGGCGGTTGCTGGGCATCAGCGACTGCAGCAGCGGCAGCTCCAGGTCCAGACGCGCGGACTCGTAGGACAGCGCCGACACATCTTTCGGCAGGCAGGAGCCGCCGAAGGCGAAACCGGGCTTGAGGTAATTCGGCGAGATGTTGAGCTTGCGGTCCTGCAGGAAGATGTCCATGACGGCGTGGCTGTCGATGCCGAGGCGCTTGCAGATGGCGCCAACCTCGTTGCCGAAGGTCACCTTCACGGCATGCCAGACGTTGTCGACGTACTTCACCATCTCGGCGGTCTCGATGGCGGTGCTGATCAGCGGCGCCGGCAGGGCGGCGTACAGGCTGGCTAGCAGCGCGCCGCTTTTCTCGTCCGCCATGCCGATGACGGTCTTCGGCGGGTTGTCGTAGTCGAAGATGGCGGTGCCCTCGCGGAGGAACTCCGGATTGTTGCAGACGCCGAAATCGCGTCCTGCCCGCAGGCCGGAAGCGGATTCCAGCGTCGGGATCACCGTGCCGCGCATGGTGCCTGGCAGGATGGTGCTGCGTATCACCACCGTGTGGTAGGTCGCCTTGTCCTTCAGGCAGCGGCCGATCTCCTCGCACACCGCCCGGACGTAGCGCAGGTTCAGGCTGCCGTTGCCCTCGGATGGCGTGCCGACGCAGACCAGCGAGAGCTCGCTGGCGGCAATGGCGCTGCGGGCATCGGCCACGGCCCTGAGCCGGCCCCCGGCCACGGCATCGCGGATCAGGTCCTCGAGTCCCTTCTCGACAATGGGTGAATGGCCGGCGTTGATGAGACCGAGCTTGGTCTCGTTGGGATCCACGCCGATGACATCGTGGCCGTCGCGCGCCAGGCAGGCGGCGGAGACCGCACCGACGTAGCCGAGGCCGAAAACGCTGATTCTCATGTGCTGACCGATCAGTGGCTGCCCAGTCCGGTGAACTGGAGGTAGAGATAGAGGCGATGGTTGGCGACGGAGTAGGTGAGTCCCCGCGTCTGCTCGTCATCCGTGAACGTGTACTGGCCGCGCAGCGACCACCTGCGGTTCAGGCGCCGCGTCAGCGAGGCCTCCACCGAGTAGTAGTCCCGGCTGAAGCGGTTCGACAGCGCACCGCCGCGGCTGGCGACGGCATCCTGCTTCGAATACCGGGCGCCCAGGCGGCCTGAGAGCAGCGGCGAGAAGTCCTTGGTGAGAAAGGCGCTGGCCTGGTCGAGGGTGACCTGGGAACCGTCCGAGTTGGGCTCGATGGACCGCGACAGCCGGAACTCCGTGGTGATGGTCTTCCCGGCACGCTGCCGGTAGTAGACCTGGCCGAGGAAGTTGTCGTCGGTGCCCTCCATGGTGCAGAGAACGAAGCTGTTCTGCGCCGGGTCCAGGCAGGGCAGGGGTCCGGCGGGCGTGGAGATGAACGGCAGCCCGCTGATCTTCACCTCGCTGCGCGATGCGCCCGCGGTGAGGCCCAGGGTGGCGGCGGGCGTGAGGGCGAACTCGTAGCCCGCGGACAGGCCGTAGGTGAGCGTGTCGTTCTCGACCGGACTGCCGGGGCGCGTTGCCTCGAAGCTGCTGACGTTGGCGCTGAGGCTGATGGTGCTCTGCTGGTCGAGCGAGCGGTCCCAGGACAGTTCCGCCGAACCGGCGGTGTAGTCGGTGCGGAAGCTGAACTCCGCCTCGGTGTAGGTGACATCGTCGTAGTTGATGCTGATGCCGATGATGTCCCTGGGGCTGGCCTGGTAGCGGAACGAGGGTGCGAGGTACCAGCGCTCCTGGTATTCGGTGCGGCGGTTGGTGGTGTCGATGCCCGGCCGCGGCGGGTTGTTGGGATCGGTGCCGACGATGATGCTGTCGCGGGTGGAAATGCGCGAGGCGCCGCCACTCAGGCTGCCGAAGGCCCGCTGCCAGGATTCCGATACCGTTGCCGGCAGGATGTAGTTGAGGTAGCTGTCGTCGCGGTACTGGTCCTCGGTGCCCGAATAGATGGCGCCCTGCAGCTCCGGCCTCATGGTGATGCGCGTGGTTCCGGACTCGCCGGTGATGTTCAGGTAGGCCGTGCCACTGGTGACGTAGCCATCGTCCTCCTGGTCGCTGTTGGAGGTGCCGCCGGGGTTGGTCTCGTAGCCGGCACCAGCCGAGACCGAGGGCACGTACTCCCAGGTGACGGCCTGGCTGGCTGCCGGCAGCAGCGCGAGCACCACGGCCGGCAGCCAGCCGGCCGTGCGGTAGCCACGCGAGCCGGCTGCTGCCACGGCTGTCAGGGCACGACCACCGTATCGCCGGCGCGCAGCACGATGTTCTGGTCGAGCTTGCGGCCTTCCTGCACCTCGCTGTAGCGGAACGGGATGGCGATCTGCGCACCGTCCGCGCCACGGCGCAGGATCTTGACGTCATCCTGCTTGGCGAACGGCGTGGTGCCGCCGGCCATGCTGATCGCCTGCATGACGTCCACCGCCCGGGTGATGACGAATTCGCCCGGCCGCGTGACCTGGCCCAGCACGTAGATCTTGTTGCCTTCGAGCTTCAGCGTGCTCACCGTGACGACGACATCCGGGATCAGCTTGCCGAGCTTTGCGGCGAGTTCCTGGCGGATCTCCTCCACCGTCTTGCCCTCGGCGGCGACGTCGCCGGCCAGCGGGAAGGCGAAGTGGCCGTCGGGATTGACCAGCAACTGCATCTGCAGGTCGGGCTCCTTCCAGACCGAGACCTGGAGGATGTCGCCCGGATTGATGCGGTAGGGGTCGCGGGCCGGCGGGGTGTCGGCTGCCGAGGCGCCGAAGGCCATGGCCAGCATCACGAGCAGTGCGGTACCGTGCGCGAGCCGGTTGAGCGTCGTCTTGTCGAGCATGCAGGAACTCCCGATTTCTTGTGGTCCGGGGTGCCATTGGATCGGCAACCCGCCCGGACGCATCTGGTCATGCCAGCGAGGCCGGACAGATGATCGCGTTTTCTTAAGCCAGAGTTAAGGCAGGCGCGGAACCATCTTGCCCGGGAGGCAAGCCACGGCGTCAGCCCCCCGCCTTGCGACATATTCTGGCGTGCCGGCCCGGTGGAAGGCCGTGCGCCACATCGCAGAACGCAGGATATCATTAACCGATACTTCAGTTTCCGATACAACGTTTTACGGCTGCTTCCGCAGAATCACAACGAGCCGGACGACCGGACGCCAACATGACCGACCTCCTGGCCAGCGCCCTGGGTTGCGCCCTGACCGCGGCACTCATCTTCGTGCTGCGGCCGGTCGCCATGAGCGTGGGCCTGGTGGACGTGCCGGACGCCCGCAAGAGCCACCAGGGCCCCATCCCGCTGGTCGGCGGACTCGCCATCTTCGCCAGCGTGCTCGCCGCATCGCTGGTACCCGGCCTCACCGGGCTGTCGATCGCCGCTCCCGAGGACCTGAGTTTCGTGGTGGCGGGATTGATCCTCGTCGGTGTCGGGCTGGTGGATGACTTCATCGAGCTCTCGCCCGCATCGCGCTTCCTCGCGCAGGCGCTGGCGACACTGGCCATGGTCTATGGCGCCAGGGTGGTGCTGGCGGACCTCGGTGCGATGACGCCCTCGGGTGCGATGCTGGAACTCGGGCTGGCTGCCATGCCGTTCACCCTGTTCGCGACCGTGGGCGTGATCAACGCCCTGAACATGTGCGATGGCCTCGACGGGCTGAGCGGCAGCCAGGCGCTGGTTTCGCTGGCCGGCTTCGGGCTGGCGCTGGTGCTGTGGGGCCCGGACGGCAATGCCGGCCTGCTGATGGTGATGGCCGGAGGCATCGTCGGCTTCCTGCTGTTCAACCTGCGCCTGCCGGGGCGGGCCCGTGCCTCGATATTCCTCGGTGATGCCGGCAGCATGTTCCTGGGCTTCGCGCTCACCTGGTTCGCCATCTCGCTGTCGCAGGGACCTGACCGGGTCATCAAGCCTGCCGCCGCGCTCTGGTTCATCATGGTTCCCGTCATGGACGCCGTGGCGATGATGCTGCGCCGGGTGGTGCGCGGGCGCTCGCCGTTCTCGCCGGATCGCGAGCACCTGCACCACATCTTCCTGCTGGCCGGCTTCAGCGTGAACCAGACGGTGGCCATCATGGCGCTGCTGGGCGCAGCCGGCGTGGCCGTGGGCCTGCTGGGCACCTGGCTCGGCGTGCCGGACCTGCTGCTGGCCGGCGCCTTCCTCGTGGCGGGCATGCTCTATTTCTGGATGATCATGCACTCATGGCGCGTCATGCGTTTCCTGCGCCGCTCCATCTGCCGCCGGCGCAGCCTGATGGCGGACCGGCGCTCGAACGTCGATCGCCGCCAGTCGGCCGGGCATGGTTACGCGGGGCCGGAACGGCGCTCCGGCGTGGAGCGCCGCCAGGCGCTGCCACGCCGTGCGGGAGACATGGAGCGCAACCGTGCCTGCCTGCCGCCCCAGCGCAAGCTGCCCGAGTCGCGCCTGCCTCAGGAGGCGGCCGCGGCGCGCCTGGGCTCGCTGCACGGGTCAGGTGTCGGCTGAGCCGGATCGGCCGGCCGCTGTCTCGATCCACGCGGCGGTCGCCACCATGCGCGGCAGCCGCCTGATGCGGCCCTGCAGGCCTTCGGCCAGCGCGGCAGGGCAGTTGTCGCCATGTGCCCGCACGCGGAAGCCGCCGCGATCCGCATCGAGGATGATGGCCACGTCCTGGAAATCGATGAAGCGGCGTACCAGCGGCCAGAGCGCCTTGTAGACCGCCTCCTTGGCACTGAAGAGCAGCAGCGCTTCGGCAGCCGCGGCCGTGGCATTGGCCGGCAGGCGCCGGGTTTCCTCCGGACGGCACACCGTGGCGATCAGCCCTGGATCCAGGGCCTCCGCGGCTTCGATGTCGAGGCCCAGCGCAGCGAGCATCGAGCTGCGTGCTGCAGCGGCCACCGCCAGGCCGCCGGCGTGGGAGATGCTGCCGACGATGCCAGCGGGCCAGCAGGGTTCGCGCCGGGCGCCAACGGCAACGGCGACGGGCGGCAGGCCCAGGCTGCGCAGGGCGCGCCGGGCACAGGCGCGACCCAGCCGGAACTCGGCCAGGCGCGCCGGCGCGAAACCGGCCGCGGCCGCGGCTTCCTCCGGGAAGAGGAACTCGCCGGCTGCCAGGGTCCGCGATCCGGCGCAGGCAACGCTGGCCGGGAAGAGGCCGTCGAAGTCCTCGCGTCCTGCCGCCTGCGGCTCATTCCTGTCCATGCGCTGAGTCTGCCAAGTCGCGGGCGCGCCTGCCAACGACAGGGGCGCTTCGCCGGGGACCCAAGTAGAATCGCGGCCCTGTCCCGTCCAGCGGCCGAACCATGCGCGTCAAGACCCGATTTGCTCCCAGCCCGACCGGTTATCTCCACATTGGTGGCGTGCGCACGGCGCTGTTCTCGTGGCTGTTTGCCCGCCATCACGGCGGTGCATTCGTGCTGCGCATCGAGGATACCGACAGCGAGCGCTCCACAGAGGCCTCGATCCAGGCCATCCTCAGCGGCATGGCGTGGGTCGGACTGGACCATGACGAGGGCCCGTTCTTCCAGACCGAGCGCCTTGCGCGCTATGCCGAGGTCGCGGCAGGCATGCTGGCAAGCGGTAGCGCCTACCGCTGCTACTGCTCGCGCGAGGAACTCGAGGCGATGCGTGCCGCGCAGGTGGCCCGCGGCGAGAATCCGCGCTACGACGGCCGCTGCCGCGACCGCCGCGCGCCGGTGCCCGGCGTCGATCCGGTGATCCGCCTGCGCAGCCCCCGCGAGGGAACCGTCACCGTGCACGACCTGGTGCGCGGCGACGTCAGCTTCGACAACGCCGAGCTCGACGACGTCATCCTCATGCGTTCCGACGGTGTGCCGACCTTCCACTTCGGCGTGGTGGTGGACGACGCCGACATGGAGATCACCCACGTCATCCGCGGTGACGATCATCTGAACAACACGCCACGGCACATCCACATCCAGCAGGCGCTCGGCGTGCCCGTTCCGGCCTACGCGCACCTGCCCATGATCCTCGGTGCCGACGGCGCGCGGCTGTCCAAGCGCCATGGTGCGGTGAATGTCCTCGAGTACCGCGATCGCGGCTACCTTGCCGATGCGCTGCTGAACTACCTGGTGCGCCTCGGCTGGTCCCATGGCGACCAGGAGATATTCAGCCGCCAGCAGATGATCGAGCTGTTCGACATCGCCGCCGTGAACAGCGCGGCGTCACGCTTCAACCCGGACAAGCTCGCCTGGCTCAACCAGCAGTACATCCTCGCCCGCGACCGCGGGCAGCTCGCCGCCGAGCTCGGCGCATTCATGGCGCTGCGCGGCCTGCCGCACGATGCAGGCCCGCCGCTGGCCGCGGTGGTGAATGCGTATCGCGAGCGGGCGGTGACCCTTGAGGACATGGTCCAGGCGAGTGCCTACGTATTCAACGATTTTGCGGACATCGACGCGAAGGCCGCGCGCCAGCACCTGAAGGCGGCCGCGGTGCCGGTACTCGCCCAGGTCCTCGAGCGGCTCGAGGCTCTGCCCGGGTGGCAGCGCGAAGCTATCCACGAGGTGCTGCAGGCGGTTGCCGCGGCGCTCGGCATCGGCTTTGGCAAGGTTGGCCAGCCGCTGCGCGTGGCGGTCACCGGCGGCACCGTGTCGCCACCCATCGACGTGACGCTGGAAGTGATCGGGCGCGAGCGCGTGCTGCGGCGCCTGCGCCACGCGTTGCAGCTCGCGCAGGCGCAATCGCCGGTTTCTTGACAGGCCTCAGGGGCTTGCGTACAGTCCGCTGCCGCGTGGGGCTATAGCTCAGCTGGGAGAGCGCTTGCATGGCATGCAAGAGGTCGGCGGTTCGATCCCGCCTAGCTCCACCAGTCCACCGCCGCCGCCTGCGCATCGTCCCCATCGTCTAGAGGCCTAGGACATCGCCCTTTCACGGCGGTAACCGGGGTTCGAATCCCCGTGGGGACGCCAATCGCATTTCTCCGGACTTCCCGGGAGTACCATAAACCCCTGACTTTCAGGGGTTTTTTGTTTCAGTGCGTCCCGTTTGACCCCTTGGGCTCCCTTGTTACCCTCCAATTTTGGCGGTAACTTTTGCGGTAACTGCTACCCCCGTCCGGTGAGTTACCGCCATTCCGGCGCGTTTGGCAGGGAAATTCCCGGTTTTCGGCCCGCTCCGCATCAGGAAAGCCCCATGTCCAAGGCTGTCGAACCGCTGTCCCCGTCCACCGTTGCCAACGCGAAGGCACAGGCGATGCCGTACAAGCTGAGAGACGGGCGCGGCCTGTACCTGCTGGTGCAACCGAACGGCGCGAAGTGGTGGCGACTCGACTACACGCGGCCTGGAACGAAGCTGCGAAACACACTGAGCATCGGCACGTTCCCGGACGTGAAGCTGAAGCAGGCACGCGACCGGCGGGACGAAGCGCGGGCGCTGATTGCTGACGGTGTTGACCCTGGCGCCAAGCGGCAGGCGGAACGCATTGCCGGCCCGGACACCTTCGGCGCCGTGGCGCGCGAGTGGCTGGAACAGACGAAGGCCGACCGCGTGGCGACAACGAACGCCATGATCCTGACCCGCATGGAAGCCGACTTGCTGCCTTACCTGGGTGCCCGGCAGATCAACGATATCCGGGCCCCGGAACTGCTGGCGGTGCTGCGCCGTGTTGAGTCACGCGGCGCCCTGGTTGTCGCCAAGCGGCTGCGACAGATTGCCGGGCAGGTATTCCGCTATGCCGTGGCGACCGGCAGGGCTGAGCGCGACCCATCCGGCGACTTGCGCGGCGCCCTGAAGAGCGCGGGCGGTGAACGGCACCATGCGGCCCTGACCACGCCTCCCGAAGTCGGGGAACTGCTGCGGGCGATTCAGGGCTATTCCGGTTCTCCCGTCACCCGCGCCGCGTTGCTGTTGTCCCCGCTGGTGTTCCAGCGTCCCGGCGAACTGCGCGCGGCGGAGTGGGCGGAAATTGATCTGGATTCAGCCGAATGGCGCATTCCGGCCGCGAAAATGAAGATGCGCGTTGCCCACATCGTGCCGCTGTCCTCGCAGGCCGTTGCCATCCTGCGCGACCTGCAACCCCTGACCGGACGCGGCGCCTACGTATTCCCCGGTGCGCGCAGTGTCAAACGCCCCATGTCCAACAACACCGTTAACGCCGCCCTGCGCCGCGTGGGCTACACCGGTGAACAAATGACGGCGCACGGCTTCCGTGCGACCGCGCGCACACTGCTGGCGGAATTGGGATGGCTGCCGGACGCCATCGAACGCCAGTTGGCGCACAAGGCCAGCGGCCCCCTGGGCGCGGCCTATGACCGCGCGCAGTTTCTGGCCGAGCGCCGGAAGATGATGCAGGCATGGGCTGACTATCTGGACACGCTGCGGGCCGGTGCGACCGTCATCTCGATCAAACGCAAGGCAAGCTAACCGAACACGCTGCGCCTAGCCCGACGGGGCGAAGAGCCGGACACCTTCACCGGCCTGGCGCAGCGTTTCCTTGAAGGGCGCTGGAAGGAGCGCAGTCATGTCAGATTGGAAGGCGCCAGACTGGAACGTCTGGGAGGCGACCAAGGTGGTGACCATGTGGGAAGCCGTGTCCCTGTCGCTTGACTACGAACCCAAGCAAGTCGGGACGGTGGTAGAGAATCCTGCGCAGCTTGGCATTCTCCCGGCTTTGTTGGCTGCAGAGAGCGCAGGGGCCAAGGTGGACCTTGGCACTCCGGTCATATGCACGGCGGCCGAACACCCGGAGTACACCCAGCGGCTCTTTGACCTGGAATCCAGCATCGAGCTATTCAAAGACAACGGCCTGGTCTCTCTGAAGGGATTTGCGCGCTGGGCTCGCTGCGCCGGCTGGACGCTTCCCGATGTTCTGGTGAGGCTTGGTGCGCATCCTCCCATTGACCGGGCGCATTGGCTACGGCAAGACCTTTGGAGCGAAAGAGAACTGGTGGACATGCTCTGCGGCCTAGAGTCGGGAAGGTGGCGGCCCTCCATAGCCCAGATCAACAGTGCGGAAGAGCAGGTGCGCCGCGCAATAGCTGATGGGGCGCTGGCCGTCCGATGCGACAGGAGCAACGACGGCACCGAAGGAAGAGCGCAAGCATTTTATGGCGCGGGCCGGCTCTTTCAGCCAGCGACAGCGATCTGGTGGGCAATTGCGAAACCGGGACGGTTTCCCGACTTCCCGTTTACCGCCGACGATGCGCGGGCGCTTGCCACGCCGACCGATGCACCTGCACGCAAGTGGCCGTGGGGTGACCATGAAACGGAACTGCTGCGGAAGCTGGCCGACGCGGCGCGCCAATGGTGGAGCACCTATGACCCAAGCGACCCGAGGACGGCGCCGACCAATGACGCAGTTGCGAATTGGCTGAAGGAGCAGGGCGTGGCGGAGCGAAACGCGCAAGTCATGGCCACAATCCTGCGCGCGGACAACGTGCGGACAGGGCCGCGCTAGTGTGTTCCCGTCACCCATTTTGGTGCTTGTTTTGTAGGGGTTTCATGCACTCGTAAGGGGTTCCCGTCACCCAGTTCCCGCAGTGGACTGCGCCTATTCCTGGCCCTTTGCTCCCCCAAGTCTCTCCGTACCCGCCGGTTTCCGCCGGCTCATACGGAAGAACTGCAATGTCCCTGGAATCCTCTGCCGTCGCCGCGCCGTCCACCACGGCAAACCCTGCTGACCTGCTGGCCGAACACGAAGCCGCCGCCTCCCTGAGTATCGCGGTCCAGACCCTGCGTAACTGGCGCTGGAAGGGCGAGGGCCCGCGTTTCGTGAAGGTCGGCAAGCGCGCCGTCCGCTACCGCCGGGCCGACCTGGCCGCATTCGTGGAAGCCGGCACGTCCGGCAAGGTGGCCTGAAATGAAAACCCCGGACGCAGCCCGTGGAGTGGCTGGCCGGGGTGGGATTCGGCAGGCTCAAGCGAATCCTACCCGCCACCCTCAAGTCATTCAATTCCGCCCGCTGGCGGCAGCGCACCCCTTCTGCGCCCATTGCTGGCACTGGCTGGCCGCTGGCCGTTACTCGGCTGCCCTAGCCGAGTCGCTGCGGAGGGCCGGACAATGACCGCGCTCAAGACCATCTTGACCGCCATCATCGTCGCCGCCTGCGGGTTTCTCCTGGGCCTCACCGCGTTCTATCTCGGCGGCCTGATTGGCGGTGCCCTGTGAGTGTCGCGGAGCGCCTGTTGGCGCGGCTGGAACGGGTTCGCCAAACCGGCCCCGACCGCTGGATTGCGAAATGTCCGGCCCATGAGGACCGCAGCCCGAGCCTGTCCATTCGTGAATTAGCGGACGGCCGGCTGCTGGTGCATGACTTCGGGGGCTGCGCGGCTGCCGACGTGGTGGGCGCCGTCGGGTTGACGCTGGGCGACCTGTTTCCCGATGGTGGCCGCGAGCATCGCCCAGCCCAAAAGCACCGGCCGCGAGTGCCGGCGGCGGACCTGCTGCTGCTCGCCTCCCGTGAGGCGATGGTAGCTGCCATCTGCGCGGCGGACTTTCTCGAACGCCGCACGATTGACGAAAGCGACTGGCAACGGCTTGCGCAGGCTGCCGCCCGACTTGGCGCCCTGGCCGATGAGGTACGCCAGTGAGTGCCGCTGTTGAGGCTCGCATAGAGAAGGCCGCCGCGCTGGTGGACTCAAGGGCGCCAGCCCGTTCCGACAGGGCTGCGATTGAACGCCTGGCCGCGCTGGACCCGCTGGACTATGACCGCTGCCGGGAAAGTGAGGCCGCCGCCCTGGGTGTGCGTGTCGGCACCCTGGATGAGGCCGTGCGCAAGCTGCGCGGCGAATCGCAGGCAACCGATGGGCAGGGCCGCGCCATCACCTTCGAGGCGGTGGAACCCTGGCCCGAGACGGTAGACGGCGCGGCCTTGCTGGATGACCTGACCGGCCTTGCAGCCCACCACCTGATACTGCCAGATCATGGGCATGAAACCGTCGCGCTATGGACGGTGCTGACGTGGCTGGCGTCGCGGGTTTCGGTGCTGCCACTGCTGGCCATCACCAGCCCGGAGAAGGGTTGCGGCAAGACCACCGTCCTGGGGCTGTTGCGCCGGCTCGCCTACCGGGCGCGCTCCACAAGCAACGTCAGCCCGGCCGCGCTGTTCCGGTTCGTGGAGAAGTACGCGCCCACGCTGCTGATTGACGAAGCGGACAGCTTCCTCAGGGACAACGAAGAAATGCGCGGCATCCTGAACAGCGGGCACACCCGCACCAGCGCCTACGTCATCCGCACCACGGGCGAGGACTTCGAGCCGCGCGAGTTCTCCACGTGGTGCCCGAAGGCCATCGCCGGTATCGGCCGGCTGCCCGACACCATCATGGACCGATCCATCCGGCTGACCATGCGCCGCAAGGGACCGGGGGAGCGCGTGGAGCCCATGCCCGAGGAGGATGGCGCCTTTCTGGTCCTCCGCCAGCGGCTCGCCCGTTGGACGGCGGACAACGGCACCGCCATCGCCGCCGCCAGACCAGACCTTCCGCTTGGCATCGAGAACCGCCGGGCCGATAACTGGCGGGTATTGCTCGCCATCGCCGACGCCGCCGGGGGCCGCTGGCCCGCCCTGGCGCGTGAGGCCTGCGCGGCTGCCGCCAACGCCGACGGGGAGGATGATTCCCTCAAGGTGACTCTGCTTGCCGACCTGCGGACCATCTTCGCCGTGCGCGGCACGGACAAGCTGCCGACGGAGGACGCCATCCGGGCGCTGACGGAGATGGCTGAACGGCCGTGGACCGAGTGCAACAAAGGCAAAGCCATCAACTCCCGGCAACTCAGCCGGTGGCTGGGCGAGTTCGGCATCAAGTCGCGGGACATCCGTCCGGAGGGGCAGAAGAACTGTAAGGGCTACCGGCTGGAGGACTTCGCCGATGCCTTCGCCTGCTACCTACCCCCTGAGAATCCGCGACACCGTGACAACCCAATAACGGCGCGGGTTCCAGCCGGTTTCGATCCGCGACACGCTAATGCCGGTGTCACGGATGAAAACGGCCCGAAACCCAACAACGGCGCGGGTTGTCACGTTGTCACGGATGAAAACACCCCCAGCCTGGGGGGAGAGGCACAGACAGCACCCTTGGACCTGCTGGAAGCAGCCGCCGCGTCCGCCAACATCACCACAGAGAAGCTGGCCGCCGCCCTGTCGCCCGAGGACTTGGCGGACCCGCAGTTGATGACTCCCGCCCGGCTGGCCGCCTACGCCGCCATGCTGGCAGAGGAGCGTGGATAGGGCAGCCTACGCCGGCATCCTCCTGCCGCACTGGGGAATCAGTCGGAAGCCCGAGCGACTATTGAGAAGTTGCCTTGGCCTTTGAGAATGCCGCTCCTGGTACCCTCAAGGCGCCTCCACGCGGCGTCATCTGCGTCCACATCACATTGGAAGACGAAAACAGTTTCGGGGTGCCCTAGATGGCGCTCGCAGAATGTCCATACCCGCTCAAAGGTTGGCATAGGTAACCAAATCTTGATCTCCGCGCTCACCTTGGAATGGTGCTCGCCTAGGTCCGGCAGGGCCGACAAGTATTCAAGGCTAATCATGGTGAATACCCGATCATCCCTATCCGGGATGCCGTTGGCGAATGGTCCCACTCCTTGAAAAGCGGGAATGGCTTCGGGCAGCCAGAATGGCAAAGGCTTGGTGCGTTGAGCAATTGGAGAAATTTCCCAACTGCTCTTGAGGATGGGGCGCTGTTCAGAGACGCCAAACTCTGGGGGCTCAGGTACTGGTGTATCTGTGTAAGTCTGTTCACCATCCAGCACAAAGATCTTTGGCAATGGGTACAGGCCGTCACAGTTGAGGCGTCGCGTAACGCGATCTGATTTCGCTGAGGCACTCCAAACCATTGGCAGTCTTCTTATTGTGGTTGCCGACGATGCGGACTATACGCCCCAGCCTGATTCTGAAGCGCGGACTGGCACACCCTTACGGGGGGTGATACCAGTTGGCTGCACGATATCTTCGGGGTGTGACGTTGTGCCCCTGGCTACACCACAGCGGGACCATGGAAGGAATCGGAAGGGGTACAACATGGCGAACTACGGCTGGCGTCCGCATATCGAATCCGCCCTGTGCCTGCGCCTGCCGCACCTGCTGAAGCGGCGTGCGGTTGTGCCTGGCTGCACCACGTCCGGGGCGTGGCAATGGACACGGGACGGGGAACGCGTCGCCAGCCTGGCGTTTAATGCCGACCTGGGCGACGAAACGGGCCGGTTGGTGCTGACCTACCGGGCGGACGGGCGGGACGTGACGGAGACCATCACGCTGTCCAGCATCCCGAACCACTACGGCGGGCGGAACTGGTTCATGCATTGCCCCTATACCGGCCGGCGGGCGCGCTGCCTGTACAAGTGGGCGAGCCTCCCCGGCTTCCGCCACCGGGAAGCGGTACGTCCCCGACCGACCTACGCCAGCCAGCGAGACGGCGGGACTAGCCGCATCCTGCGGCAACGCTGGGCGCTGCGCCGGAAGATGGGCGATGAGGACAGCGACCTGTTCAGCGAGCCGATGAAGCCGAAATGGATGCGCTGGGCGACCTATGACCGCTTCGCTGCACGGGATGCCGAGCTAGAGGCGCGGGAGGGAGCCGCCTGGGTATCGCTGCTGGGGCGGCTGGGCGTTGACCTGTAAACGCTGGTTGCCTGCTGATCTAGGTTTCCGGCGGAGCAACTCTGCGGCCCCACGCCCAAGCGTCGCGATGATGATGCGGTAACTTTCGCGGTAGGTGAAAGTTGGGGCCGCACGGATGTTGCGCAGTTTCAGCCCCTTGCCGGGGTTATTCGAATTCCCGTGGGACGCCATCACGCGCCTCCGCCGTGAGCCGCGTCTTGGACGGCTCTTCCCGCATTCATTTATGATTCAGCGGGTTGTCGTGTCACGGGCCGGTGCATCCCCGGCACCGACCGGACGAGGAAGCGCGCTTGTCCCTGGTGTTGAACCAGTCCTGGAGTTACTGGGCCGCAGCCGTTGCCTATGCGCTGCTGCTGGCCTATGTGCTGGTGGCGGGCGGACGCGGGTTGCTGCGCTGGAACCTGCTGGCCGTGGCCGCGACCGGCGCCGCCTGGGGCGGCCTGCTGGCGGAGCGGGCGGGCCTGCCGTTTGCCTCCTACCTGGACCCTGCGGTGTTCCTCGCCGAGATGGCCTGTTTGGGCAGCTGGTACCTGCTGCTCAATCGCCTGCTTCGCGGGCCTTACAAGCGTTCCATGCCGGAGATGGTGCGACGCGGGCTGGCGCTGCTCTGGCTGGGGCTGGCTGCGCTGGGGGCGGCGGCCTGCTGGCAGTGGTTCGCACGGACTGACGAGGGCTGGGTCTCCGGCGTCTTCAGCGGCATCGTCCTGACGGGCGCCCTGGTCTGCATGGCACTGGCGGCGCAGCTCAGTCGCGATGCCCCGGTGGAAGGCCGCCCGGCGCTGGGCATGCTGGTGGCCGCGGCTGCCCTGGCGGCAGGAGCGCAGGTGGTGGCCATGACGCTGGCCCTGCTCGGTTCGTACACGCCGTCGGACATCCAGGTGGCACGCGCGCTGGCGATGGCAGCCACCGCGGTGCTGCTCGCCCGCGCCGTGTACCTGCAGCCGCAATGGTCGCTGGCGATCTTCGTGTCGCCGCAGGCGCGCACCTACATGCCGCGTTTCATGGCCATGGCGGGCGTCCTGGCGATCCTCCTCGCGGTGCTGCCCTACAGCCGTTCGCTGGAGCCGACGGCTGCGCACCCGCTGGGGCTGCTGCTGCTCGGCCTGAGCGGATCGCCGGTGGTGGCGCTGCTGTTCTCGCAGAGCCTCAGTGCCCGCGCCCGCGTGTTCCTCAGCAAGCACTTCCTGCCGTTCCGCTATGACTACCGCGAGGAGTGGCTGCGCCTGATCGACACGCTGGCATCGCCGGACCAGCCGCTGCCGCTTCCCGAGCGGTCGATCAAGGCGGTGGCGCAGATCGTCGGCAGTCCGGCCGGGTTGCTGTGGATGCGGCGCGAGACGGACGGGTCGTACGTCTGCGTGGCCGGCTGGAACACCAAGATGTGGTCCAACGAGCGGGTGCCTGCCGACAACCCGGCCATCAGCTTCATGTACGAGCGCCAGTGGATCCTCGACACCGCGGAGCTGGCCCGCAGCCCGGCCATGTACAACGGCCTGCGGCGCCCCGCCTGGCTCGAGCAGTTCCCCGATGCGTTGCTGCTCGTGCCCCTGATCAGCAACCAGCAGCTGATCGGCTTCATGCTGCTGCTGCAGTCGAGCTCGGCCTTCAGGCTGACCTTCGAGGAGATCGACCTGCTGCGTACCTCGGGGCGCCAGGTGGCGGCGCACCTCGCGCAGTACGAAGCCGACCAGCGACTGGCCGAGGCCAAGCAGTTCGAGGCCTTCAACCGCCTCACCGCGTTCCTGATGCACGACCTGAAGAACCTGATCGCGCAGCAATCGCTGGTGGTGAAGAACGCGGCGCGCCACAAGGGCAATCCGGCCTTCGTCGAGGACGCCATCGCCACCATCGACAACTCCGTGGCGCGGATGAGCAAGCTGCTGCAGCAGCTGCAGAGCGGGGAGGCGGGCGGCCGGCGCAGCCGCGTGCGCATCGCCAGCGCGCTGCAGGAGGCCGTGGAACGCTGTCGCGTGCGCGGGCCCGAGCCGCGGATCCTCGAGGCCGACGAGCGCCTGCACGCGCAGATCGACCGGGACCGCTTCACCATGGTGGCGGCGCACCTGATCCGCAACGCGCAGGAGGCCACGGGCGAGCAGGGTACGGTGGAATTGCGGGCGGTGCGTGCCAGCGGCCACGTGGTCATCAGCATTCGTGACGACGGCTGCGGCATGGACGCGGACTTCATCCGCACGCGCCTGTTCAGGCCCTTCGACTCGACCAAGGGCAGCAAGGGCATGGGGATCGGCGCCTACCAGGCGCGCAGCCTGGTGGTGGATTCCGGCGGCACGCTCGACGTCGAGTCGGAACCCGGGCGCGGCACCTGTATTACCATCCGCCTGCCGCTGGCCGAGGCGGTCGAGGCCCAGGGCTGAGAAACAGGGAGGTCGGGTGAGCGAACAACGGCGACGGTTGCTGGTGGTGGAGGATGACAGGGGCCTGCAGAGCCAGCTGCGCTGGTGCTTCGAGGACTACGAGGTGCTGGTGGCGGAGGATCGCGAGTCGGCGCTGGCGCAGCTGCGCCGCCATGAGCCGGCCGTGGTGCTGCAGGACCTCGGCCTGCCGCCGGACGCGGAGGGCGTCTCCGAGGGCTTCGCCACCCTCGAGCAGATCCTCGGCCTGGCACCGGCTACCAAGGTCATCGTCGTCACCGGCCACGGCGACCAGCAGAACGCCGTGAAGGCCGTCGGCCTCGGTGCCTATGACTTCTACCAGAAGCCGGTCGACACCGAAGTCCTGCAGCTGATCGTCAATCGTGCCTACCAGATCCACGAGCTGGAGCTGGAGAACCAGCGTCTGGCGCGGCAGCAGGGTGCCTCGCCGCTGGATGGCATCGTCGCCGGCAGTGAGAAGATGCTGCAGGTCTGCCGCATCGTCGAGAAGGTGGCGCCGACCAATGCCACCACGCTGGTGCTGGGGGAAAGCGGCACCGGCAAGGAGCTGATGGCGCGCGCCGTCCATGCCCTGAGCCCGCGGGCCCGCAAGGCCTTCGTCGCCATCAACTGCGCGGCCATCCCCGAGACGCTGCTGGAGAGCGAGCTGTTCGGCTACGAGAAGGGCGCCTTCACCGGTGCGGTCAAGCAGACGCCGGGAAAGATCGAGACCGCCGATGGTGGCACCCTGTTCCTCGACGAGATCGGCGACATGCCGCTGTCACTGCAGGCCAAGCTGCTGCGCTTCCTGCAGGAGCGGGTGGTGGAGCGAGTCGGCGGACGCGAGGAAATACCCGTCGACGTGCGCGTGGTCTGCGCCACCAACCAGGACCTCGACGCCGGCATCCGCGAGAGCCGCTTCCGGCAGGACCTCTACTACCGCATCAGCGAGATCACCATCCGCCTGCCGCCGCTGCGCGAGCGGGAGGCCGGCAAGCTGGTGCTGGCGCGCATCCTGCTGGAGAAGGCCGTGGCCCAGCACGGACGACGCATCAGCGGCTTCAGCGCCGATGCGCAGCACGCCATCGACAAGTATTCCTGGCCGGGCAACGTGCGCGAGCTGGAGAACAAGATCAAGGGTGCGGTGATCATGGCCGAGGGCAAGCAGGTCACCGCCGCCGACCTTGGCCTGGAAGCCATCGATGCCAGCGCGCCGAACTTGAACCTGCGCGAAGTGCGGCGCGAGGCCGAGACCCGCGCCATCCGCCGCGCCATGGCGCTGTGCGATGCCAATGTGTCGCAGGCCGCCAGGCTGCTGGGCATCACCCGGCCGACACTCTACGACCTGCTGCAGAAGTACGGCATCCAGGTCGGTGGCGAGCGGCCGGAGGGGGCGGCCGGCGCCTAGGTCGCGGGCGTCACCAGCAGGCGCTTCTCCCAGGCGAGAGCGGTGTGCACGATGGCGTCGATGTCATCGTGCGCCGGCTGCCAGCCGAGGGTCGAGCGGATGCGGTCGGCGACGGCCACCAGCACCGGCGGGTCGCCTGGCCGGCGCGGTCCCTCGCGCACCGGCAGCCGCTGGCCGCTCGCACGCTCCACGGCCGCCAGCAGTTCACGAACGCTGTAGCCGTGGCCGTAGCCGCAGTTGAGGGTGGTGGAACCGCCACCGCCACGCAGGTAATCAAGGGCGCGGATGTGCGCGGAGGCCAGGTCCTCCACGTGGATGTAGTCGCGCACGCCGGTGCCATCCGGTGTCTCGTAGTCGGTGCCGAAGACCGAGACGAACGGCCGCTTGCCCACGGCCACCTCGCAGGCCACCTTGGTGAGCAGGGTGGCATGGCGGGTGGACTGGCCGATGGCGCCACCGGGATGGGCGCCGGCGACGTTGAAATAGCGCAGCGTGACGTGGCGCAGTGCCGAAGCCCGCGACAGGTCGCGCAGCATCCACTCCGTCATCAGCTTCGAGGAGCCGTAGGGATTGATGGGCGTGGTCGGGCCATCCTCGGCGGCGCGGCCACCCGGCGGGATGCCGTACACCGCCGCGGTCGAGGAGAAGATCACGTGGGCGACGCCATGCCGGCTGGCGCAGTCGAGCAGTCGCTGGCTGGAGCAGGTGTTGTTGCCGTAGTACTTGAGCGGGTCGCTCACCGATTCCGGCACGATCGTGTGCGCGGCGAAGTGCATGATCGTGTCGACGTCGTGGTCCCGCAGCAGGCGAGCGACGAGCGCGCTGTCACCGGTGTCGCCTTCGACCAGCGTGCCATGGGTCACGGCCGAGCGGAAGCCGGTGGACAGGTTGTCGAGAACCACGATGCGCTCGCCGGCGACGCCGAGCTGGCGGACCACGTGGCTGCCGATGTACCCCGCGCCGCCGGTGACGAGAATGCCTCTGCCTTGCATGGTTGCGGAACCCGGAGCCGATGTCTGGTGGAAGTGCGGGCGATTATAGGGCGCATGCCGGCGGCCCTGCCCGGTCCTGCCTCACAGCTTGACCCCCGGCCGGGCGCTGGGCGACCATCCGCGGCGCCGAATCGTGGCTGCTGGCATCACAGGAAACAGGCCGATGGCGATGGCTGCAGGCAAGCAGGTGTCCGTGGCGCCCATGATGGACGTCACCGACCGCCATTGCCGCTACTTCCTGCGGCAGATCTCGCCGCATGTCCGGCTGTACACCGAGATGATCACCGCCCAGGCCGTGCTGCACTGCGACCGGGAGCGGCTGCTCGGCTTCGATCCGGCCGAGCACCCGCTGGCGCTGCAGCTCGGTGGCCACGATCCGCTGCAGCTGGCCGCCGCGGCGCGTATCGCTGCGGCCCGGGGCTACGACGAGATCAACCTGAACGTCGGCTGTCCCAGCGATCGCGTGCGGGATGGGCGTTTCGGTGCCTGCCTGATGCTCGAGGCGGAGCAGGTGGCGCGCTGTGTCGGCGCCATGGCCGAAGCCGTGACCGTGCCGGTGACCGTCAAGACGCGCATTGGCGTCGATGACCACGACAGCTACGAGTTTCTCGCCGCCTTCGTCGACCGGGTGGCGCGCGCCGGATGCGGCACCTTCATCGTGCATGCGCGCAAGGCCATCCTCCAGGGCCTGTCGCCGCGGGAGAACCGCGAGGTCCCGCCGCTGCAACCGGAGCGGGTACACCGCCTGAAGCGCGAGTTCCCCGCCTTGCGCATCATCATCAACGGTGGCATCGACAGCATCGAGCGCATCGACGCCGAGCTCGCGCTGCTGGACGGGGTCATGCTCGGCCGCAAGGTGGCCGGGGATCCCTGCTTCCTCGCCGCGGTGGAGGCGCGATTCCTCGCGGGTACGGACGAGCGGCCAGCCCTCGACCGCGGCCATGTGGTGCGCCGCATGAGTGAGTATGCGCAGCGCCAGGCCGACAGCGGCGTGCGCCTGCATCACGTGACGCGGCACATGCTCGGGCTCTATCACGGCCAGCCCGGCGCGCGCGGCTGGCGCCGGTTCCTGTGCGAGCAGGCCGGGCGCCCCGGGGCGCGGCCGCAGCTGCTGCTGGATTCACTGGCCGCCATCGGCGGCCGAAACGGCGCCTGAACCGTGGCTGCCGGGCCCTTGCGGGGCGCGGCGGGCACGCAACCTTGACCGAAAGGATCGCGAGTGGCGAAGAACAGGAGCAGCGGCAGGGCACGTGGCGGCAAGCGCCGACATTCCACCATGGCACAGCGTGCCGACCGGATGGAGCTCTATGAGCGTGCCGTGCACGACCCGGGCACCGAGGTGGACTTCCTGCAGCAGGCTTTTCGTGATGCCCGCGGACGCCTGCCGCGCAGCTTCCGCGAGGATTTCTCGGGCGCAGCCAGCGCTGCCTGCGAATGGGCGCGCCGCGGGCCGCAGCGCCGGGCGATCGGCGTGGACATCGAGCCGGCGGTGCTGGAGTGGGGGCGGCTGCGGCGCCTGTCACGGCTGTCACCCGCGGCGCGCCGCCGGGTCAGCCTGGTCAATGCCGACGTGCTCACGGTGCGCACCCGGCCGGTGGAAGTGATCGCGGCCCTCAACTTCAGCTACTGGGTCTTCAAGGAACGCGAGCAGCTGCTGCGCTACTTCCGCAATGCCCATGCCGGCCTGACCCGCGATGGCATCCTCGTGCTCGATGCCTTCGGCGGCTACGAGGCCTGCCGCGAGATGCGCGAGCGCACCGAGCACCGGGGTTTCACCTACGTCTGGCACCAGGCGCGCTACCAGCCGGTCACCGGCCACCTGCTCTGCCACATCCATTTCCGCTTCCCGGACGGCTCGCGCATGGACCAAGCGTTCAGTTATGACTGGCGGCTGTGGACCCTGCCGGAGCTGCGGGAAATCCTCCTGCAGGCGGGTTTCCGGCGCGTGACCGTCTACTGGGAGGGCGACGACGGCAAGGGTGGCGGCAATGGCGAGTTCACCCCGTCGGCGGAAGGTGAGGCCGACGGTGGCTGGATCGCCTATGTCGTGGCGGAAAAATAGGCGGTAGCCGACCAGCCTGGGTGACAGGGTGGCGACGCGACCCGGGCACTCTTGCCACGCGGATCCATGTCGTATAATGCCGACGGTCCTCTTTTACATATTCCGGTAGCGGGGGTGACGTGGCTGACGGAGTGGGCAAGGAAGTCGCCATCCTGTTCGCCGACGTGGTCGGCAGCACGCACCTCTACGAAGCCATGGGTGACGATCGCGCCCGTGAAACCGTGCAGCAGTGCCTGAAGGTGATGCGCGATGCCACCGAGCAGTTCGGCGGCGCCGTCATCAAGACCATGGGCGACGAGATCATGGCGACCTTCCCGTCGGCCGACGACGCCATGAGCGCCGCCAGCCAGATGCAGAAGCGCATCACCAGCAGCACCCGCCTTGCCGACGGCACCCATGTCGCCATCCGCATCGGCTGCCACTATGGCCCGGTGGTGGCCGAGGATCGCGACATCTTCGGCCAGGCCGTGCACACCGCCAATCGCATGACCTCCCAGGCGAAGGCCGGGCAGATCCTCACGACCGCGACCACGGTGGAGCAGCTCACCGGGGAGTGGCGTGCCCTGGCCCGCCAAATCGACATTGCCACGGTGAAGGGCTATGCCAGCGAGATGGCGCTCTTCGAGGTGGTGTGGCAGCCCGAGGAAGCCACCAGCATGCTGCCGTCGATCAAGTGGACGGCGCCCGAACCCGCGCCGGCTGGCCGGCTGCGCCTGCGCTTCCGTGGCCATGAACTGGTGCTGGGCGAGGGCGGCAAGGCCGAGGCCAGCATGGGCAGGGCCGACGAGAACGACGTGGTGATCAAGGGCAACCTGATCTCGCGCGTGCACGCGCGCATCGACCTGCGCAAGAACCGCTTCGTGCTGGTGGACGAGAGCACCAACGGCACCTTCATCCAGCCCGACGGTGGCGAGGAAGTCTACGTGCGGCGGGACTCCACCGAGCTGGCCGGCAGCGGCGTCATCGGCATGGGCCGGGTGGCGGCGCGTGGCACCCCGCTCGCCATCGAGTACAGCTGCGAGCAATAGCCGCCGCCCGCCCGGGCGGCGGCCACACGATCAGCCCAGCCGCCTGCGCACCTTGCCATGCTCCTCGATCAGGGCAGGCGGAATGCGGCTGCCGTATTCGGCGAAATAGCCGGCGATGCCGTCGAGCTCCTCGCGCCAGTTCGCGGTGTCCACGGCCAGCAGCGATTCCAGCACCTGGCGGTCGATGTCGAGCCCGTCGAGATCGATGTCCGCGGGCTGGGGCAGGAAGCCGATGGGCGTTTCGCGGGCGCCGGCACGGCCTTCGCAGCGATCGATGATCCAGCGCAGCACCCGCAGGTTCTCGCCGAAGCCCGGCCACATGAACTTGCCGTTCTTGTCCTGGCGGAACCAGTTGACGTGGAAGATCTGCGGCAGGCGGTCCGATTTCCCGGCAAAGCCCAGCCAGTGGCCCCAGTAGTCGGCGAAGTTGTAGCCGCAGAAGGGCTTCATCGCCATGGGGTCGCGGCGCACCACGCCCACCTGGCCGGTGGCGGCAGCGGTGGTCTCGGAGGCCACCGAAGCGCCGATGAGCACGCCATGGCGCCAGTCGCGGGCCTGGTAGACCAGCGGCGCCAGCTCGCGACGCCGGCCACCGAAGATGATGGCGCTGATGGGCACGCCGGCCGGATCATCGGCCAGCGGCGAATAGCTCGGGTTCTGCCGTGCGGCCACCGTGAAGCGCGAGTTGGGATGGGCGGCGGCGCCGCTGCCCTTCTTCCAGGGGTTGCCGCGCCAGTCGGTGACCGGCTCCTGCTTGTCCTTGTCCTCCCACCAGGGCTCGTTGCCGGCGGTGACGGCGACGTTGGTGAAGATGGTGTCGTGGGTGATCATCTCGAAGGCGTTGCGGTTCGTCTTCGGATTGGTGCCGGGCACGACGCCGAAGTAGCCCGATTCGGGATTGATGGCGCGCAGGTGCCCTTCGGCATCCAGGTGCAGCCAGGCGATGTCGTCGCCGATGGTGCGCACCTTCCAGCCGGCCTGGGAGGCGGGGGGGATCAGCATCGCCAGGTTGGTCTTGCCGCAGGCCGAGGGGAACGCAGCGGCCAGGTAATGGCGCTCGCCCTGCGGGCTCTCGATCTCGACGATGAGCATGTGCTCGGCCAGCCAGCCCTCGCTGCGTGCCTGCCAGCTGGCAATGCGCAGGGCATGGCACTTCTTGCCGAGCAGGGCATTGCCGCCGTAGCCGGAGCCGATGCTCTGGATCAGCAGTTCGTGCGGGAAATGCATGATGAACCGGCGCTCGGGGTTGAGGTCGCCGGTGGAGTGCAGGCCGCGCACGAACTTGCCCTCGCGCTCGATGCGCTGCAGGGCCGGCTTGCCCATGCGCGTCATGAGCTTCATGTTGGA
>WBZR01001371.1_pt1 | contig 30734 bp, 24 predicted proteins | sample 5204231 | NCBI WGS metagenome assembly WBZR01 (sample SAMN12412403, study PRJNA552823) | activated sludge metagenome | isolation source: activated sludge from anammox sidestream of wastewater treatment plant... | place: USA: Virginia | collected 2017-08 | reverse complement strand
GGTAGCCGAACGGCTGCGTACAACTACACGTCGTCACGGTACAGCTCGCGGCACAGGCAGTGTTGAACGCGGGGGCCACCGCAGGATTCACGTTCTGGTAGTTGGCGAGGCTCTGGAGCTCATTCACGTTCGGGATGCGCCAATCGGTGTGTCCGGCGAAGCCGCCGCCGCCATTCAGGGCGGCGAGGAAGGTCGTCACCATGGTCCCGTTCATCGTGTAGGGCGGTGACGTCATGCCCCAGGTGTAGGTGTTGTTCTTGTCGTGGATCGAGCCGTCGTCGCTCTTCTTCTCCCACATGAGCCCGGTCGTGTTGTCGGTGATGGTGCCGTCGCCGTTGTCGGTGAAGGAACGCGCGGCGCCCTTCTGGAGATCGCCGTCGCTGCCGGCGCCGTAGCTGGTCGTCTGGCCGGTCTTCAGCGGCGGGTTCAGCAGCGTGCCCGTGACGCCGAAGAGATCGACGCCGTTCTTGACGTTCCCCGCGACGAGATCGGCGTCGCCCGCGACCGCACCCGCGCCATTGTGGTAGCCGGCGGCGATCGCCTGCGGCGCCGTACCGGGCGTGACATTCACGGCGCCGTTGTTCGGCATCGTGCCCGTGAGCCCGAGGCCGGCGCCGCTCGAGAACGTCTTCCCGGCGAGCACGTCGGCAGCGACCGCCGTGCCGGCGTTCACCGTGGCGAGGTCGGCCGAGCAGCTCGCGTAGTTGGCGTTGCAGGTCGTGAGGCTCGCGCTACACGAGGACAGGTTGCCGTTGCAGGTGCCGAGGCTGCCGTTGCAGGACGCGAGGTCGGTCTGCGACTGCGCGAGGTCGCTGCCGCAGGTGGCGAGGTCGCCGTTGCAGGTGCCGAGATCGGCGTTGCACGACGTGAGATCCCCGTTGCAGGTCGTGAGGTCGCCGTTACAGGTCGCGAGATCGGCCGAGCAGTCCGTAAGTCCGCCGCCGCCGAGCGCGGTCGCGACGTTGTCGGTGTGGGCGTCGATGATGCCCTGGAAATCCCCGACCGTGAGCGGATCGTCGAGGCAGGTGGCACTCACGTTGGCGGCCTTGGCGATGGCCTTCTGCCACGCCGACGTCACCTTGGCGCCGCACTTGGCGAGCGCCGCGTTGTACTTGGTGGCGTCGCCCGAGGTCGCGAGCGCCGCCTCGGCCTTCTGCCGGCAGGTCGCGTAGGCGCCGGCGGCCTTGTTCTTCGCCGCCTGACACTGCTGCTCGGGCGTCCCGGCGGCGCCGGCCGGCGTGGCCGCCGCGAGGAAGACTCCGGCCGCGGCGAAGATCACGACGTTCATGAGGGGTCGGGTGGTCATGGCTGGATTCTCCTTACCTGTGCTCGAGTTGGTGGTGCGGACCGGCATAGCCGGAACGAGGATCGCGTAGGCCGGGTAGCACGACGCTGGCGGCTCCCAAAGCGCAATCCTCACTCGCCCGGCTGATCTCCGCGAGGACCGTACCCGGGGATCTCCTATCGCAGAGGCGCGACGCGGTCGTCACCCATGTGGTGACGATGACGCATGACGTCGAGGTTTTCCGAGCCGTCATCCCGGGAGCCCCAGACGCCCGTCATCGGCGGGACGCGATGTGAGATCCCGCCCCAGGTTGCACCATGTAGTCACCGGGAGCTACGTTCGAGCATCATGATTGCGACCGTCCGCATGGCGAAGGCTCACCTCTCCAAGCTGCTGGACCGAGCGGCCGCGGGCGAGGAAATTCTGATCACCTCCGACGGCCGGCCGAAGGCCAAGCTCGTGGGGGTCGGCACGGCTCCGAAGCCCTTCCACGTCAACCGGGCATTGCTGCGCGCACGGCCGCGTCGGACGGCTCGGCCGGCGGAAGTGATGGTCCGGGAAGAGCGCGACGGTCGGGACTGAGCGGTGTACCTCGACACCGCGGTGCTCGTGAAGCTGCTCGTCCGGGAACCGGACAGCGCGCACTACGTGCGAATCGTCGAGGGCCAGATCGTGTGGTCCTCCCAGGTCGTGCTCACGGAGTGCTTCTCGGCGTTGCTCCGGAAGGAGCGGGAGCGCCAGATCAGCGTCTCGTATCGGCGGCGGGCCTGGGCCCAGGTCGAGCGAGACGTGACGCAACATCGCCTGAATCTGGTCACCCTGACGACGGAGGTTCTGGTCCGAGCCAACGGCATCCTCGGCGCGTGCCATCCGGCGATCGCTCTGCGCTCGCTCGATGCAATTCACCTCGCTTCGGCAGAACGAAGCCAGTCGTGGCCGGCCTGCTCGAACGACGGACGGATGCGGTTGGCGGCAGCCAGGCTCGGCCTGCCATTGGCGTCACTGCCGCGGTGACGCTCTGCGCGCAGCACGGACGCTGCGCGCAGAGCCAGGCTCACGGCGGTCTCGAACCGAGCGGGCAAGCCCAGGTTCGGAATGTTCGCCGGGCGCATCGCCATCGCCGACGATTTCGATGCTCCGCTCGACAGCTTCTCCACGTACATGCCGCCGGTTCGCCGCCGGATCGAGAGCACGGCGCACGACATCCATGAGCATCTTGAGCGGCGACCCGTCGTTCGATGCGTATGGAGTTCGCCGGGTGCGGTGAGCCTGAGAGCGCAACGGCACCGTCTTCGAGCGCGAATGCTCCCCGCCGACGGGAGTGTCAGCGCTTGAGGATCGTTCCTGAGCCGTTGCCGCCGAGGCCGAGCGTCTGCGCGAGGCCCACTTTGGCGTTCGGTACCTGCCGCCCGCCGGCCTCGCCGCGCAGCTGCCAGCCGAGCTCGCAGATCTGGAAGAGGCCCTGCGCGGTCGTCGCCTCGCCGAACGAGATGAAGCCGCCGCTCGGGTTGATCGGCAAGCGTCCGGTCGGGAGCGTCGCACCGCTCTCCAGGAGGTGCTCGGCCTCGCCCGGCTCGCAGAAGCCCCATTCCTCCGGGAACGAGAGCTCGTAGTAGACGGTGTTGTCCTGGAGCTCGACGAGGTCGATGCCGTCGGGGCCGATGCCGGCCTTTTCCATGGCCTTGCCGACGGCGGCCGCGGCCTCGCTGTGGTAGGCGCGACCGTCGGCGGGCACGGCGCCGGCGAGCCCGCGCGGGATGCCGTCGTCGAAGCGCGCGGTCGCGACCGCGCTCGCGGCGACCCAGAGCGGCGTGGTGGTGAGCTGCCGCGCCTTCTCGGCCGAGCAGATCACGACCGCGGCGGCGCCGTCGCTCACCGGGCAGATCTCGAAGAGCCGGAGCGGGTAGCTGACGAGCGCCGATCCCATCACCTCCTCGACGCTCGTCTCCTTCCGGAAGCGGGCGTTCGGGTTGTGGACGGCGAGCTTCCGCGCCTTGACGGCGATCTTCGCGAGCTGCTCTTCGGTGGTGCCGTGGTCGGCCATGCGGCGGCGGCACATGAAGGCCCAGAACGTCGGTCCCGGAACGCCGATGCAGACCTGGCGGAGATACTCGGGGTCGGTGGTCTCCTCGACGCCCGAGGTCTGGATGAATCCCTTCGGCATCTTCTCGCCGCCGACGACCAGCACCATGTCGTGCTGCCCGCTCGCGACCAGCATCGTGCCGACGTTGAAGGCGTTGCCGCCGGCGGCGCAGCCGGCGGAGAGGTTGTAGACCGGGATGCCGGTCGCCCCCATGTCGTCGATGACGTCGTTGCCGTTCAGGCCCCAGCCGCGCCCACCGGAGAAGCGCGAGCTCGCGGCGGCGACCGCTTCGATGTCGCGCCAGACCACGCCCGCGTCCTTCAGGGCCGCGTCGACCGCGACCCGGCAGAGCTGCTGCACCGACTTCTCGGCGAACTTGCCCCAGGGATGCATCCCGAGGCCGATGACCGCGACGTCACGCATGAGCGACCTCGAACTTCCAGGTGACGAGCTCGTTGCCGGCGTCGTCGTGGCAGAGCGTATCGATCACCAGCGTCACCTTCATGTCGGGCTTCACGGTCCGGATGTCGTCGGTCTTGACCTGACCGAGCACGCGGAGCCCGTCGGCGAGATCCACGACCGCCATCGCGTACGGCTTGTAGGGCTTGTCGAACTTGGCCGGTGCCGGCGGCGGATAGTCCTGGATCGCGCAGCTCCAGATCGTGCCGTCGGGTCCGAAGCCCGCCTCCTCGATCTTCGACGCCGCGCACTCGGGGTGGCGGCACCAGTCGACCTTGGGGAAGTACGGCGTCTTGCAGGAGGCGCAGCGCGATCCGATGAGGCGCGCGCCGTCCTTCGTCTCGGCGAAGAGCCCGGCGGCGACGGGGATGCGATCCGGCATGTATCCTATCCTTTCACCGCGCGCGTCAGCGCCGGCAGGATCTCGAGGCAGTCGCCGACGATGCCGTAGCGCGCGTAGCGAAAGATGGCGGCCTCGGGGTCGCGGTTGATGGCGACGAGCGTCTTGGCGGCGGCGCAGCCGACCATGTGCTGGCTCGCGCCCGAAATGCCGGCGGCGATGTAGAGCGTCGGCCGCGTGATCTTGCCCGTGAGGCCGACCTGGCGCGCCGGCTCGGCCCAGCCCTCGTCGACGATCGGCCGCGACGCCGCGGCCATGCCGCCGAGCGCCTCGGCGAGCTCCTCGACCAGGCGATAGTTCGCCTTCTCCCCGAGGCCGCGGCCGCCGGCGACGAGGACGTCGGCTTCCTCGATGCGCGGGCCCGTCTGCTCGCTGCGAGTGACGACCTGCACCCGCTCCTCGACGGCGGCGAGATCGACGGCGCAGTGACGGGTGACCGCGGTGGCCGGATTCGGGGCGGGCTCGGCCGCAAGCGCGCTCGTCGCGACGCCGATCACGAACCGGCCCTCGCCGGCGAGCGTGTACACCACCCGGGTGTCGCCGCCGTAGGCCGATGCGGTAACGGCGAGCGCACCGCCCTCCACCACGACGCCGAGCCCGTTCATGACGACGCCCGCGTCGATGCGGGCGGCGAGCCGCGGCGCGAGCAGGCGCGCGTCGAAGGTCTGCGGCACGAGCAGCACGCGGAAGTCATGCTGGCGGACGTAGTCGGCGAGCGCCGCCACCGCGACGTCGCCGCCGAAGGACTGGAGCTTCTCGTGCTCGATGTGGTCGACGACCGGCACGTCCTGCCGGCTCGCGATCGCCGTCACGTCGTGCGGCGCCGGGCCGAGGACGACCCAGCCGAGCGTCGCCTCGAGCCCCGCCGCGACGCCGCGCGCGAGCGTCAGGAGCTCCTCGGCCCCGCCGCTCGTTCCCCAAGTGCAGACGACGACGCGGCTCATCGGAGCACGTTCTCCGCGCGCAGGCGCGCGAGCAGCGCCGCCGCCGCCTCGTCCGCACCGCCGCCGATCATCTCGCACGCGCCCTTCACCGTCGGCACGAACTGCTTCGCGAGCGTGATGCGCGGGCGGAGCGCCTCGGGCGCGACGCCGAGCTCGGCCGGCGTCACGACCGCGACCTTCTTCTTCCGCGCCGCCATGCGGCCCGCCATCGTCGGATAGCGCGCCTGTCCGAGCTCGTTGCTGATCGTGACCACGACCGGCGCCGGCACCGCGACCGTCTCGTCGCCGTCCGGCGTGACACGGACGACGCGCACCGCGAAGCCGTCGCCCGCGGCGGTGACGTCGACCGAGCGCGCGATCGTCACGACCGGCAACCCGAGGTGCTCGGCGACGAGCGCCGGCACCACGCCCTGGTCGTCGTCGGACGCCTGCCGGCCGCAGAGCACGAGATCGGCGCCGCCGCGCGACCGGACGAACGCCGCGAGCAGCCGCGCGACGCCGTGGTGGTCGAGGCTGGCCGCGTCCGCGTGGATCGCGACCGGCTCGTCGATCCCGAGCGACGCCGCGTGCTTCAGGATGTCCTGCCCCTCGCCGACCGACACGACGGCGATCGTGCACGGGACGCCGGCCTCGCGGACGCGGAGCGCCGCCTCGATCGCCTGCTCGTCGTAGGCGTTCATGAGGCGCGGGATCGACGACTGCGTCAGCGACTTCCCGTCGTCGCCGATCACCAAGCGGCCTTCGAGCGCGTAGTTGTTGACCGCGTCGGGGTCCAGCACCTCCTTCGCGCAGACGACGATCCGGAGCGACACTAGCTCGGCTCGCCTTCGACGAAGAGGTTCTCGGCGAGGCACCAGACGGCGTTCCCGGGATAGCCGTCCGGGCGGCGCACGAGATCCTTCAAGAGGTACCAGCGCCAGGGCGGGTCGCCGTGATCGACGTACTCGCCGCTGAGCGTGCCGGCGAACTCCTCGCGGCCCGCGTAGCGCGTGCCCGCGATGGCACCGCCCCCGTCGCACTCGGCGCGCTTCCCGGCGCGCGCGGCGTCGAAGCCAGGCACGGTCGGCATGCCGCCCGGAAGGGACTCGGTCGTCACGCTCGCCTCCGCCTCACGCGGCCGACTCGCCGGTGATCTCCTCGAACACCGAGAGCGCCTCCTCCACCATGTCGTTCACGATCTGCTTCGCCGGCTTCATCGCGTCGATGAAGCTCACGCCCTGCCCGGCCGCCTCGAACATCAGGTCGGCGCGGCGGTGGTCGTTGGCGGCCTGGATGTAGTCGGAGCTCAGCAGCATCTGGTACGGAGAGTTCAGGACGCGCGGCGCCTCGGGCTTCGCCCACTCCTCGGTCCAGGGGCACTTGAGGACGCGCATCGCGAAGCCCGATACGCTCTTCGAGTAGACGGTGTCGTCGGCCGTGGCGGCGACGAGCTTCTCCTTGATGATCATGTCGTTGTCGGACTCGCGCGACGCGAGCCAGAGGGTGCCCGTCCAGACGCCGGCGGCGCCGAGACAGAGCGAGGCCGCGAGGTGGCGCCCCGTCGTGACGCCACCCGCCGCGACCACCGGGGTGTCGCCCGCGATCGCCACCACCTCGGGCACGATCGAGAACGTGCCGATCGGCCCGGTGTGCCCGGCGGCGTCGTAGCCCTGCGCGATGATGACGTCGACGCCGGCCTCGATCTCGCGCTTCGCCTGGCGCGCCTTCCCGATGAGGCCGAAGACCTTCATGCCGCGCTCGTGGGCCGCCTTCAGCATGAACGCCGGGCTGCCGAGACCGGAGACGAAGACCGGAACCCGCTCGTCGAGGATGACGTCGAGCTGCTTGCGCGCGATCTCGTGCGTCAGCCCGCCCCACTGGTGCAGGGCCTGCTGCCCCTTCGGGTCGGGGACGTTGTACTTCTCCTTGATGTAGGCGGCGTAGCGCTTGTGCTCGTCGGGGATCTTGGCGAGCATCTGCTCGAGCGTGTCGGCATCGGGCGCCGAGGCCGGGAGGACGAGGTCGATGCCGAAGGGCTTGTCGCCGACCCGGCTCCGGATCCACTTGATGTCGGCCGCGATGTCGTCGGGCGTGTGCATCGCCTCGCCGAGCACGGCGAAGCCGCCGGCGTTCACGACCGACGCGACCACGTCCTTGCAGTGGGTGAAGGCGATGATCGGAAAGTCGATCCCGAGCATGTCGCAGAGCTTGGTGTGCAACGGATTTCTGCCCACGAGATCTCCTTCGATCGGCGGCGCGGCGGCGCGGAACGCAGCGGCGGAATGTCAAGACCGCGGAAGTAGAACATGTTCTAGTTTCCGTGGCAAGCGCGCCGCCGCACGCGCGGCGCTTCGCGCCGCCCTCGCGCGGGTGCCTCGACTGCGCTCCCGGCCTACGGTAAGCGTTCCCCACCATGGGGCGCGGCATGCCTGGACGAGCGTTCGCCATCGCGGCGGCCTGCGCGCTGGTCGCCGCCCTCGGGCGCTGCCCCTGCCCGCCGGCGGAGGCGGCGCACGCGACCGAGGCCCACGTCTGTTGCGACCCGGGAGCGGCTGCGCCCGAACGCGACTCCGTTCCCCCGGTCTGCCCGCAGTGTACGCCTCACGCGCCCGTGTTCGTCGCGGCGCGCGCCCGGGACACCACCGCCGCCGCCTCGCGGCTTCCCCTCCTGCTCGCTCCGACGACCGCGGGGCCGGTCGCACGGCTCGCCGCGCCGCGCCCCGGCTCCTGGACCGCGATCCCGCACGGCCCGTCCCGCGGCCACCCGGCCGTCTACCGCGTCCTTCGTCTCTGAGCGCTCGTCCCGGTCATCCGCCGTCGCACGCGACGGCGCCGCACCCGGGCGCGCCTCTGCGCGTTCCGGCGCGCGTTCCCGCGCCACCAAGGAGGAAGAGGACATGACCCACGCCGTCGCCGCACGTTTCACCCCCGTCGGAACCGCGCCATGAAGGCCGCGCACGATCTCGTCTGCGGCATGTCGGTCGATCCCGAGACCACGCCGCACCGCACCGCGCACGAGGGGACGCCCTACTACTTCTGCAGCGCCGGCTGCCGCGCCAAGTTCGAAAACGATCCCGCACGCTGGCTCGCGCCCCGCCCCGCCGCCCCGCCGTCGGCGGCCGACGCCGCCCGCGAGTACACCTGTCCGATGCACCCCGAGATCGTGCAGCGCGGCCCCGGCAGCTGCCCCGTCTGCGGCATGGCCCTCGAGCCGAAGACCTTCGCGTTCCACGCGCCCGAGGAGCCGAACCCCGAGCTCGAGGACCTGCGAGGCCGCCTGCTCGTCAGCGCCATGCTCACCGCGCCGCTCTTCGTCCTCGCCATGTACCTCCTGCCGGGCAGGGCGCTCGCGGGCCGCGTCTCCTGGTCCACGATCGCGTGGCTCCATCTGGCGCTCGCGACGCCGGTCGTGCTCTGGGGCGGCGCGCCCTTCTTCGCGCGCGGCTGGAGATCGCTCCGCACGATGCGGCTCAACATGTTCACGCTGATCGCCATCGGCACCGGCGCCGCCTACGGCTACAGCCTCTTCGCGACGCTCTTCCCGCATCTCGTGCCGAGCGCGGGCGGCCAGGAAGCGCCGCTCTACTTCGAGGCCGCCGCCGTCATCACGACGCTCGTGCTGCTCGGCCAGGTGTTGGAGCTCCGCGCCCGCAGCCGGACCGCCGGGGCCGTCCGCGAGCTCCTCGACCTCGCCCCCAAGCGGGCGCGCCGTCTCGCCCCGGACGGCGGCGAGCACGACGTCGCGTTCGCCGACATCCAGGTCGGCGACCGGCTGCGCGTCCGACCCGGCGAGCGCGTGCCGGTCGACGGGGTCCTCATCGACGGCGCGAGCGCCGTCGACGAGTCGATGGTGACCGGCGAGTCCGTCCCGGTCGCCAAGGGGCCCCGCGACCCGGTGACGGGGGGGACGGTCAACGGCACGGGCGGCTTCGTCATGCGGGCCGAACGCGTCGGGCAGGACACGCTCCTCGCCCACATCGCCCGCATGGTCGCGGAGGCGCAGCGGAGCCGCGCGCCGATCCAGCGTCTCGCCGACGTGGTGTCCGCCTGGTTCGTGCCGGCCGTGGTGCTGGTGGCGGCGGCGAGCTTCGCCGCCTGGCTGCTGGTCGGCCCCGAGCCGCGCCTCGCGCACGCGCTCGTCGCCGCCGTCGCGGTCCTCATCATCGCCTGCCCCTGCGCGCTCGGCCTCGCCACGCCGATGTCCATCATGGTCGGCGTCGGCCGCGGCGCGCACGCCGGCGTCCTCATCCGGAACGGCGAGGCGCTCGAGACCCTGGAGCGCGTCGATACGCTGGTCGTCGACAAGACGGGGACGCTCACGGAAGGCAGGCCCCGGCTCGTAACCGTGGAGGGCGACGCGGCGATGCTCGGCCTCGCCGCCAGCCTCGAGCGCGCGAGCGAGCATCCGCTCGCGGCCGCGATCGTCGCGGGAGCGCAGGAGCGCGGCGCACGCCTCGCGTCCGTCGCGTCCTTCGCGTCGGTGACCGGCAAGGGGGTGACGGGCGTGGTCGACGGCCGCCGCATCGCGCTCGGCAACGTCGCGCTGATGGTCGAGGCCGGCGTCGCCGTCGCGGCCCACGAGGCGCGGATCGCGGCGCTGCAGCGCGACGGCCAGACCGTGATGCTGGTCGCGATCGACGGCGCGCTCGCCGGGCTCCTCGGCGTCACCGACCCGATCAAGGCCTCCACGCCCGAGGCCCTCCGCCTCCTCGCGGACGACGGCGTCCGGATCGTGATGCTGACCGGCGACAGCCGCGCCACCGCCGCCGCCGTCGCCGAGCGGCTCGGCATCCGCGAGGTCGAGGCCGAGGTCCTGCCGGAGCGGAAGCGCGCCGTCATCGAGGGACTGATGGCGGAGGGCCGCAAGGTCGCGATGGCGGGCGACGGCGTGAACGACGCCCCGGCGCTCGCCCTCGCGCACGTCGGCATCGCGATGGGCACCGGCACCGACGTCGCCATGGAGACCGCCGGCGTGACGCTCGTCCACGGCGACCTTCGCGGCATCGTGCGCGCGCGCCGACTCTCGCGCGGCGTCATGCGGAACATCCGCGAGAACCTCTTCCTGGCGTTCGTGTACAACGCGCTCGGCGTACCGATCGCAGCGGGCGTGCTCTATCCCGTCTTCGGCCTGCTCCTCAGCCCGATGCTCGCCGCCGCGGCGATGAGCTTGAGCTCCGTGTCGGTGATCGCGAACGCCCTCAGGCTCCGCGCCCTCGACCTCTGACGATGCGCCGCGCGCTCGCCGCCCTCTCCCTGCTTCTGATCGCGCCGAGCGCCTGCCGCCCGAGCGCGCCGGCCGACCCCGCGGTCGCGGAGTTCGCCGACGCCTATCCGACCGAGGTCGTCGCGCGGGGCGGCGAGCGGCGCTACGAGCTCGTCGCCGCTCCGACCACGCTCCCCATGCTCGACGGCCGCGCGCTCGCGGTCTGGGCGTACAACGGCCAGGTGCCGGGGCCCATCCTGCACGCGACGGTCGGCGAGCGGCTCCACGTGCGCTTCACCAACCGCCTGCCCCAGGACACGACCGTCCACTGGCACGGCGTGCGCGTCCCGCACGCGATGGACGGCGTCCCGGGCGTCACGCAGCCGCCGGTCGAGCCGGGCGAGTCGTTCGACTACGCGTTCGTGCCGAAGGACGCCGGAACGTTCTGGTTCCATCCGCACATCCGCTCGGCCGAGCAGGTCGAGCGCGGCCTCTTCGGCGTGCTGATCGTGCACGAGGCCGAGCCGCCGCCCTTCTCGCGCGACGTGGTGTGGGTCCTCGACGACTGGCGCCTCGGCCGCGACGGCGCCATCGATCCCAACTTCGTGACGCGGCACGACCTCGCGCACGATGGCCGCTGGGGAAGCGTCGTCACGGTGAACGGGCGGGTGAACGAGACGCTCGCCGTCCGCCCCGGCGAGCGCATCCGCCTGCGCCTCGTCAACACGGCCAACGGCCGCGTCTTCCGCCCCGACTTCTCCGGCCTCGACGCGCGGGTGATCGCCGTCGACGGCATGACGACCGCGCGGCCCGTCGAGCCGCGCGGCTTCGAGCTCGCGCCGGGCAACCGCCTCGACCTCGACGTCACCATCCCCGTCGAGGCCGGCGGCCGACAGTTCCGGATCGTCGATGACTTCATCGCCGGCCGCCCGAACAGCCTCGCCTGGATTCGCGTCGCGGGCGACGCCGTCGAGACCCCCCGCTTCGCGTCGCCGGCGCGCGCGCACGTGCCGGCGTGGAAGGACGTGCCGCCCGAGCCGACGCTCGCCTTCGAGCTGCAGGCGGAGCGCGGCGGGCCCTTCGGCATCGCCTGGACGCTCAACGGCGAGGCCCCGACCGACCATGCGCACCACCCCGGCCGCCGGCTCCCGCTCGGGCGCTTCGCGCGCCTGCGCTTCGTGAACGCGTCCTTCAGGCTCCACCCGATGCACACCCACGGCATGTTCTTCAAGGTGCTGGCGCGCAACGGCGCCCCAGTCGACGAACCGTGGTGGCGCGATACGGTCCTCGTGCACGCCAAGGAGATCATCGACGTCGGCCTCGTACCGCTCGATCCCGGCCGCTGGATGATGCACTGCCACGTCCTCGAGCACGCCGAGGCGGGGATGATGACCACGCTCGACGTCGCATCCTGAGCCCCGTGCCGGAGCTCGCGGCGCCGCCGGTCGGCCGAGCGCGGCGGACCCCACGTCGCGGCGGCCGAATCCCGCTTTGCGCCGCGTCCGTCGCCGTGTAGAGTCCGAGCGGGTTCACCACGGCACTCGCAATGCGGAGCAGGCTCTTCTCGAATCGTGCGGCGCGCACGACGGCGATCGGTTGGATGGTGCTGGCGTTCCAGCTGGTGGCGGCGCCGTCCGGCATCGGACGGGTGCTCTGCCTCGCGACTGACGGACACGTCGCGGTCGAGGTCGCGCACCCCGGCGCCTGCGCCCAGGAAGCCACGCGCCATCCCGGGCGCCGCGCCGACGCCTCGACGGTCGCCACCGCTTGCGACGAGCACGCCTGCGCCGACATCGCGCTCGCCCAGCCGCCCTCACGGGTCACGGCCACGGGCGACGATCATGCGCCCGCGATCCTCGCCGCCGTGACGCTCCCGCCGTCCGATCCCCACCGCGCCCCGCCCGTACCGTCGGCGAGCGCCGTCGGCCGAGGCGACGGGGGCGTCCTCGCGCGCCGCAGCATCGTCCTCCGCGTCTAGCCCCTTCCCCGCTCGCGCCCCGGGCGCCCGCGCGGCACGCCCCGCCGTGCCGGCGCGCGTCCCCGTCCGTTTCGCAACGTCGGAGGAAGGACATGACAGCAGCAGCGCTCCGCCTGTGCGTCGCGGCGGTCGTCGTCGCGTTCGCGGCGACGCCGGCCCGCGCCGCCAGCGAGTTCGTCGAACCCACCGGAGTCGTCACCTTGCGCGAGGCCGCGCGCGCCGCGCTGCTCGGCAATCCCGACCTGCGCGCCTTCGCGGCGGAGATCCGCGCGCGCGACGCCCGCGCCGTGCAGGCCGGCCTGCCGCCGAATCCGGCGCTCGCCGCGGAGAGCGAGAACCTCGCCGCGACGCGGAGCGGCGCGTTCGCCCGCGCCGAGACCACCGTCAGCCTCGCCCAGCTTCTCGAGCTCGGCGGGAAGCGCGCGAAGCGCCGCCGCGCCGCGCTGCTGGAGCGCGACCTCGCCGACTGGGACTACGAGAGCCACCGCGCGCTCGTCCTCTCCACGGTGACCAAGGCGTTCGTCGCCGCGCTCGCCGTCCAGCAGCGCCTGGCGCTCGCCGACGAGCTGATCCGCATCGCGGACGCGTCCGTGGAGACGGTCGGGGCGCAGGTGCGGGCCGGCGCCGTCTCCCCCATCGAGCAGGACCGGGCGCGGGTGGCGGGCGACCGGGCGCGGCTCGAACGCGTGCAGCTCGAGCACGAGGTCCGGGCGGCGCGCGCGGAGCTCGCCGCGACGTGGGGCGGCTCCCGCGTTGCCTTCGTCGGCCTGCGCGGCGACCTCGCGGTCGTCGCGCCCCCACCGCCGATCGAGCACTTCCTCGCGCGCGTGGAGGACAACCCCGCGCTCGCCCGCTGGACGGCGGAGCTCGAGCAGCGGCGCGCGGCCCTCGCGATCGAGCGCGCCCGCGCGATCCCCGACCTGACGGCGCGCGTCGGCGTGCGCCACCTCAACGAAGACGATGCCGTCGCCGCGGTGGCCGAGTTGTCGTTCCCGCTGCCGATCTTCGACCGCAATCAGGGCGGCATCGCGGAGGCCGGCCACCGCGTCGCGAAGGCCGAGGCCGAGCGTGCGGCGGCCGAGGCGGCGGTCCGCAGCACGCTCGCGCGGGCCTACGAGACGCTGCACGCCGCGTTCGACCAGGTGGTCACGCTCCGCGACGCCGTCATTCCGCGCGCCGAGGCCGTCTTCCGGGGCGTCCAGGGCAACTACGCCCGCGGCCTCTTTCGCTATCTCGAGGTGCTCGACGCGCAACGCACCCTCTTCGAGCTCCGCGGCCAGTACCTGCAGACGCTCGCGACCTATCACGGCGCCCTCGCCGAGGTGGAGCGCGTGAGCGGCGCGGCGGTCGTCGAGCCCGCGCCCGGAAGGGAGACGCCATGACGTCCACGATCCGCCTCCTCGCGCTGCTCGTCGCCTTCCTCGCCGCCGCGGGCGGCTGTCACCCGTCGTCCGAGAACGACGCGCGCGTGACCGATCGGCCGGAGGTCGCGCCCGACGCGCACGGCGGCGGCGCGCACGACCACGACGCGCACGGCGACGACGCGCGCGGCGACGGCGCGCACGACCACGACGAGGGCGGCGGCCACGTGCGCCTCACGGCCGAGCAGATGCAGGCGTTCGGCGTCGCCGTCTCGACGGCCGGTCCCGGCACGGTCGACGTCGGCATCGACCTGCCCGGCTCGGTCCGTCCGAACGGCGACCGCCTGGCGCACATCGTGCCGCGCTTCCCCGGCATCGTGCAGGAGGTCCGCAAGACCATCGGCGACCCGGTCCGCACCGGCGACGTGCTGGCGGTGGTCGAGAGCAGCGAGAGCCTCGCGCCCTACGCGCTCACGACGCTCATGGACGGCACCGTCATCGAGAAGCACCTGACGCGCGGCGAAGCGGTGGACCGCGACAAGCAGGCGTTCGTCATCGCCGACCTCTCGACGGTCTGGATCGACTGCAGCGTCTTCCAGAAGGACCTCGACCGGGTCGGCGTCGGCACGCGCGTCCGCGTGTCCGCCGGCAGCGGCGGCCCGGAGGCCGAGGGCGCGATCTCGTACGTCACGCCGGTCCTCGACCAGCCGACCCGCACCGCGACCGCCCGGGTCGTCCTCGCGAACCAGGACGGCCGCTGGCGGCCGGGCATGTTCGTGACGGTGCGCATCCTGGCGCCGCTCGACGTCGCCGTGGCCGTCCCGCCCGCGGCGCTGCAGAGCCTGGCGAACGAGCAGGTCGTGTTCGTCGAGACCGCCGAGGGCTTCGTCCCGCGCGTCGTCAGAGTCGGTCGCGCGGCGGCCGAAGCGGTCGAGATCCTCGCCGGCCTGGCGCCCGGCGAGCGCTACATCTCGGCCAACGCCTTCCTCGCGAAGGCGGAGCTCGGCAAAGGGTCCGCCGAGCACGCGCACTGAGTCCGGCCATGCTCGAACGCGTCCTCCACTTTTCGGTGCGGCACCGCATGCTCGTCGTCCTCGTGACGACGGCGGCCGCGGCGCTCGGCCTCGCCGCGTTGCTCCGCCTTCCCATCGACGCGGTTCCCGACATCACCAACAACCAGGTCCAGATCACTACGACGAACGCCGCGCTCTCTCCGCTCGAGATCGAGAAGCAGGTGACGTTCCCGATCGAGACCGCGCTCACCGGCATTCCGGGCCTCGCGTACACCCGCTCGCTCTCGCGCAACGGCTTCTCCCAGGTCACCGCGGTCTTCGACGACGCCGTCGACATCTATTTCGCCCGCCAGCAGGTGAACGAGCGCCTGCTCGAAGCCCGCGACGCGCTTCCCCCGGACAGCGAGACCCGGATGGGTCCGATCTCGACCGGCCTCGGCGAGGTCTTCATGTGGACGGTGGAGTACGTCCATCCCGACGGCGCCGGCGCCGTCACGGGCGACGGCATGCCCGGCTGGCAGAGCGACGGCGCCTACCTCACGCCCGAGGGCGAACGACTCGCGACCGATCTCGAGCGCGCGGCGTACCTCCGCACCGTGCAGGACTGGATCATCCGCCCGCAGCTGAAGGGCGTCGCCGGCGTCGCCGGCGTCGAGGCCATCGGCGGCTACGTGAAGCAGTACCACGTGCAGCCGGATCCCCGGAAGCTCGTCGCCCACGGCCTGACGTTCCACGACGTCCTCCTCGCGCTCGAGCGCAACAACGTGAGCACCGGCGCCGGCTACGTCGAGCACCACGGCGAGGCGTATCTCGTGCGCGCGGCGGGTCGCATCGAGCGCCCCGATCAGATCGCCGCGCTCGTGGTCGGCGAGCACGACGGCATCCCGATCACCGTACACGAGGTGGCGACCGTCGCCCACGGCCGGGAGCTCCGCACCGGCAGCGCCAGCGAGAACGGCGAGGAGGTCGTCGTCGGGACGGCGCTCATGTTGATCGGCGCCAACAGCCGCACCGTCGCGGCGGCGGTCGCCACCAAGATGGCGGCGATCGGCGCCACCCTTCCGCCCGATATCCGCGCCAAGACCGTGCTCGATCGCTCCACGCTGGTCGACGCGACGATCCGCACGGTCGAGAAGAACCTCGCCGAAGGGGCCATCCTCGTCGTCGTCGTGCTGTTCCTGCTGCTCGGCAACTTCCGCGCCGCTCTCGTGACCGCCCTCGCCATCCCCCTCTCCATGCTGCTGACCGCGATCGCGATGGGACAGGCGCACGTCAGCGGCAACTTGATGAGCCTCGGCGCCATCGACTTCGGCTTGATCGTCGACGGAGCGGTCATCATCGTGGAGAACTGCCTGCGGCTCCTCGCGGAGCGGCAGCGGGAGGTCGGCCGCGCGCTCACCCTGCGCGAGCGCACGGAGGTGACGCGCCACGCGAGCGCGCAGGTGCTGACCCCCGCCGTCTTCGGCGCCGGCATCATCATCACGGTCTACGTGCCGATCCTCTTCCTCACCGGCGTCGAGGGGAAGATGTTCCGGCCCATGGCCCTCACCGTGATCTTCGCGCTCGTCGCCGCGTTCGCGCTCTCGGTGACCTTCGTGCCGGCCATGGTCGCCCTCGTGATCCGCGGCCGCGTCACGGAGCGGGAGAACGCCCTCATTCGCGGGGCCAAGGCCCTCTACGCGCCCGCACTCCGCGTGGCGCTGCGCGCCCGCGCGGCCGTCGTCCTGATGGCCATCCTGCTGTTCGCGGGCTCCCTCGCGCTCTTCGCCCGCCTCGGCCAGGAGTTCGTTCCGGCGCTCGGCGAGCTCGACATCGCGCTGCACGCCCTGCGCATCCCAAGCACCAGTCTCACGCAGTCGTCGCAGATGCAGTTCGCGGTCGAACGGGCGGTGAAGACCGTCCCGGAGGTCGCCTTCGTGTTCTCCAAGACCGGCACCGCGGAGATGGCTTCCGACCCGATGCCGCCGAACGTGTCGGACACCTTCATCGTGCTCGCGCCGCGGGGCGCGTGGCCGGATCCCGGCGCCACGAAGGAGGACGTGCGGCGGCGCGTCGAGGAGGCCGTCGAACGTCTGCCCGGCAACACCTACGAGTTCACGCAGCCGATCCAGATGCGCTTCAACGAGCTGATCGCCGGGGTCCGCGGCGACGTCGCGGTCAAGCTGTTCGGCGACGACCTCGAGCGGCTGTTGCCGTTCGCCCACCGGATCGCGGGCGTCCTGCGGGACACCGCGGGCGGCGACGACGTCCGCGTCGAGCAGGTCGAAGGATTGCCCACGTTGAGCGTCGACGTCGAGCGCGGGACCTCGGCGCGCTACGGTCTCACGGTCGCCGACGTGCAGGAGGTGGTGTCGATCGCCGTCGGCGGTCGGCAAGCCGGTCAGCTCTTCGAGGGCGATCGTCGCTTCGACATCGTCGTGCGCCTCTCCGAGGCGTTCCGCGAGGACCTCGACCGACTCGAAGAGCTGCCGATCCCGCTGCCGCCGCACGCGGAGGAACAGGCGGCGCGACGCGGCGACGCGCCGCCGCTGTTCGCCTTCCTCCCGCTCGGGTCGGTCGCGCGCGTGTCGCTCGCCGAAGGCCCCAACCAGATCAGCCGCGAGAACGGGAAGCGCCGCATCGTCGTGCAAGCGAACGTCCGCGGCCGCGACCTCGGCTCGTTCGTCGGCGAGGTGCAGCGCCGCATCGCCCGCGACGTGAAGCTCCCGCCCGGAACCTGGCTCGCGTGGGGCGGTCAGTTCGAGAACCTGGTGCAGGCGAAGCAGCGCCTCGCCCTCGTCGTGCCGGTGTGCTTCCTCGTGATCTTCCTCCTTCTCTTCGGAACCTTCGGCTCGGTCCGCCAGGCCGTGATCGTGTTCACGGGGGTTCCGCTCGCGCTCTCCGGAGGCATTCTGAGCCTGTGGATCCGCGCCATGCCCTTCTCGATCTCCGCCGCCGTCGGCTTCATCGCGCTCTCCGGCGTCGCCGTCTTGAACGGCCTCGTCATGGTGACCTTCATCAACCAGCTCCGCCGCGACGGACGCGCGACCGACGCGGCGGTGCTGCAGGGCGCCCTCACCCGGCTCCGCCCGGTGCTGATGACGGCGTTGGTCGCATCGCTCGGCTTCGTGCCGATGGCGCTCGCCACCGGCACCGGCGCCGAGGTGCAGCGGCCGCTCGCGACCGTCGTCATCGGGGGCCTCGTCACCAGCACGGCGCTCACGCTGCTGGTGTTGCCGGCGCTCTACTCGCTCTTCGCCGGGCCGCTACCGTCGCCCGCGGAGGACGGCGCCTCGGCGCGCGCGTGATCGACGCGACGGATCGCTTGCGGGGTCGCGGGTTCCATACTACTGCGAGCCCGCTCATGACGCCCGGCGCGCTCCACGGCATCACCGTCCTCGAGCTCGGCGAGCTGGTCTCGGCGCCGTACTGCGGCAAGCTCCTCGCCGACTACGGCGCCGACGTCGTGAAGATCGAGCCGCCGACCGGCGACCCGAGCCGCGGGTGGGGCCCGTTTCCCGGCGACGCGCCCGACCGCGAGACGAGCGGGACGTTCTTCTTCCTCAACACCAACAAGCGCGGCGTCACCCTCGATCTCGCCACGGATCGCGGCCGCGAGATGGCGCGCGCGCTCGCCGCGCAGGCGGACGTCGTGATCGAGAATCGGAAGCCGGGAACGATGGCGTCCTGGGGGCTCGACCACGCGACCCTCGCCGCGGCGAATCCGGACCTCGTGACGATCTCGATCACGCCGTTCGGCCAGACCGGCCCCTACTCCGACTGGCTCGGCACGGATCTGAACGCCTTCCACCTCTCGGGCGCGAGCAGCCGCTACTGCGGCCGGCCCGGCGAGGCGCCGCTCGAGCACGGTACCTTCGCCGCCGACTTCTACGGCGCGGTGACCGCCGCGACCTGGGGCCTCGCCGCGGTCTACGGCCGCGCGCGCGTCGGCGGCGGCCAGCACGTCGACGTGTCGTGCGCGGAAGCCATCGCGGCGACCTTCGTCGGGGGCCAGAACATCGGCGGCTGCGCCCAGGATGGCAGGTTCGAGCGCCGCACCGGGGTCGGCATGCCGCTCGGCGCCCCGGCGACGATCCTGCCGTGCAAGGACGGCCACGTCTGGATGCTCGCGCTCGAGCCCGGGCAGTGGAACGGCCTCGCCCGCGTCATGGGCAATCCCGAGTGGATGACCGTCGACATCTTCCAGGACATGTACCAGCGCGCGCAGAACGCCGACGTGATCTACCCCCTCTTGATCGAGTGGACGATGGAGCACGGCAAGCGCGAGATCATGGACCGCTGCCAGGCCGAGGGCGTGCCGGTGACCGCCGTCTTCACGGTGGCCGAGGCCGCCGAGCACCCGCACCTCGCGGCGCGCGGCTATCTGACCGAGATCGACCACCCGGCGCTCGGCCGCGTGCGCGATCTCGGCGCGCCCTTCCGGCTGCCCGCGAGCCCGGGGGGACCGGCGCGTCCGGCGCCCCTTCTCGGAGAGCACAACGCCGAGGTCTTCGGCGAACGGCTCGGCCTCGGCGCGGCGGCGCTCGCCGCGCTCCACCGCGACGGCGTGATCTGAGGACGCGCGCCATGACGACCCCCGCATCGACGCTCCCCCTCTCCGGCGTGCGCGTCGCCAACTTCGGCTGGGTGTGGGCCGGACCCGTCGTCGGCCAGACCCTCGGCTTCCTCGGCGCCGACGTCCTCAAGATCGAGTCGCGCGCGCGCATCGACTTGACCCGCATGCTGCCGCCCTTCGCCGAAGGCGTGCGCGATCCCGACCGCAGCCTCTCGAACCACGCCTGCTGGGCGGGGAACGGCAGCGTGTCGCTGAACCTCAAGCACCCGGAGGGACGCTCCCTCGCGAAGGACCTCATCGCGAGGTGCGACATCGTCATCGAGAACTTCGGCCCCGGCGTGATGGAAGGCCTGCACCTCGGCTGGGACGACCTCCGCGCGGTCAAGCCCGATCTCGTCATGTTCTCGATGCCGGCCGCGGGGCTCACCGGCCCGCTGAAGGACATCCGCACCTACGGTCTCAGCCTCACGAGCACGACCGGCCTCGACAGCCTCGTCGGCTACGGCGACGGCACGCCGATCCCGGTCGAGAACGCGTTCTCGGACCCCTACAACGGCATCATGGGCGCGTTCGCGATCCTCGCCGCCCTGCGCCACCGCGACCGTACCGGCGCGGGCCAGCACATCGACTACTCGCAGCAGGAAGCCGTCATGCAGATGGTCGGGCCGGCGTTCATGGACTACGCGCTGAACGGCCGCTCGGCGGGCCCGCTCGGCAATCGCCACCCGCGCGCCGCGTCCGCGCCGCACGGCGTCTTTCCGTGCGCCGGCGACGACCGCTGGATCGCGATCGCGGTCACACACGACGACGCCTGGCGGGCGCTCGCCGCCGCCATGGGCGACCCGGCGTGGGCGACGGCGCCCGGCCTCGCGACGCTCGCCGGCCGCCTCGCCGCGCTCGACGCGTTGCACGAGGGCCTCGCGGCATGGACCGCCGGTTTCGACGACTACGAGCTCGCCCGCCGGCTGCAAGCCGCGGGCGTCGCCGCCACGCCGGTCCTGAACGTCGCCGACCTGCTCCGCGACCCGCACTGGCGGGCGCGCGGCACCTTCATCGAGGTCGCGCACCCGCTCGGCTTCACGGAGACGATCTACGGCGCCTACGTGAAGACGAGCCGGAGCGCGATCGAGGTGCGGCCGGGCCCGCGCATCGGCCAGGACAACGAGCGGGTGTTCAAGGGCCTGCTCGGCATCGACGACGCGCGCTACCGGACGCTGGTCGAGTCCCGGATCATCTATTGATCCGGCTCATGGCCGCCGTCGCCCTCGGCTTCGGAGCACACGGTCGAGGCTGCCGTTCGCCCGACCGACGCCCGTCTTGCAGGCAAGCGTCTTTCCCCTGCTCGTCACCCTGCACCCTTCCGTGCCGACGGCGAAGTGCGTCGCCCCGCAGGTACCGGTCGCGGGGAGGTCGAGGGTGACGACGACCGGTGCGGTCGCCGCGAACGTGCCGGCCGCGCCTTTCACCGACACCGCGAGCGTCGCGTGCCTGGCATGCACGGCGAGCGTCGCCTTCACGATTCCCGACGGCGCCCCGGCTTTGGGATGGCTCCACCTCCACGTGGTCCGCTTCTTGTCGACCTTCCAGCCGGTCTTGGTCACCTTGTCGTAGGCTCCGGGCGGGAGCGTCACGTCGACGACGGAGCCCACGCCGTCGTCGAGGCGGAACGCGACTCCCGCCACGTCGGCATCGAGCGCGATCGGCGGAGCCGGCAGGACGCCCGCGAACGCGAGCGTGTCGTCGCCGCCGGGCGCGAGCATCTTGCCGAGCCTGAGCTTCGGCTTGCCGAAGGTCGCGCAGAGCGGCGGCGGCGACCCCACGATCGCGAGCTCGCTGAACGACACCACGTGGAAGCTCCATTGGTTCAGGGTGCGACTGCAGCCGGCGCCGGTCGCGCAGGAGCCGATCGGGACACCGTCGTGCCGGAGCGTCAGGGTACGCTCCGCCACGTTCGTCCCGTCGACGATGCCGTCGCCGTCGGCGTCCGGCCAGTGAAGCGTGATCGTGACGCCCGGAACACCGAACACCGTCGAGGGCCCGAAGCGCGCGGCGAGCACGAGCGTGGTCGCGTCGCCGATGCCGAAGGCGCTCACCGCCAAGTGCGATGCGATCGCGTAGTTGCCGCTCGGCGCGACCCCGGGCGGCACGGTGAGCGACGCCGAGCCGTCGGGCGTCGTGATCGTCCCGCCCGTAGCGCCGTCGATCCATCCGTTCGTCGAGGTCGCGGCGCTACAGCCGGTCGCGTCGTGCGGCTCGATGCGGCACGCCGCGCCGCCCGCGCCGTTCGACTCGCATTCACCGCCGCTGCAGGCATCGGAGCAGGCGCCGAAGATGGTGTTCCGACAGGTCGGCGTGCAGCAGAACACGACCGTGCCGAAGCCGTCGCACTCCTCGAGGTCGGAGTTCTGCACGCCGTCGCCGCAAGTGTTCGACACGCACCTGTGCGCGGCGTCGCAGGTGCCGGCTCCCGGATCGTGGTAGCACGCGCTGCCGGCCGGATCGTACTTGCACTCCAGGTTGCAGCACGCGTCGCGGTACGGATCGTAGGGCGAGGGATAGGGCTCGCACTCCTCGCCGGGATCGAGGACGCCGTTCCCGCAATTCGTAGCCACGCACCGGCCCGCGTGATCGCATCGGCCGGTGCCGCCCCCGCATGGCGTGAAGTAGGAGACGAAGTGGCACTGGGAGCAGCAGAGTCCGTCGTCGCTGCTGAACGGGTCGCAGTCCTCGCTCGGATCGACGGCACCGTCGCCGCAGGCCGTGACGCCGCAGAGCGGGTCGCCCTCGAAGGTGAGCTCGCTGGTCTCGAGGATCTCGTCGCCGTTCGTGAGATTGCGTCCGCCGTGGGTGACTTCGCGCTGGCGAGCCGCGTCGTAGACCAGCGGCATGAACGAGCGCGGTGGCAGGAACGCTCCGACGTTCATCCGACGGAAGCTGCCGGGGGACTCGAGGATCCAGGTCTCGTGCTCGCGCGTCCCGCTCTGGAGCTGATGGAACCCGATCCCGACGGGGTGGCCGCGGGCCGCGTCGAAGACGAGTACCAGCGTGCCGTTGCTGAGCGAGGTCTCGCTGGTCGTGCCGCGGAGCGTCCAGGCGCCGTCGATCAGGTCCCAGGTCTCGCCGACCGGGGTGGCGGCGGTGGTGTAGGTCTGGACGACGAGCGCCTTTCGCACCGGGTCGTAGGTCGCGGTGGCGTTCTCGTTCGCGGTCGGCGGGCCGCCGGTCGTCACACGCGGCGTCCAGGTCGTGCCGTCCCACTCCCACAGGTCGTTCGCCTGCGTCGAGCCCCCGGTGCGGCCGCCGTAGAGCTCGATCCGCTGCCGGTCGCCGTCCCACACCATCTGCCCCTTGACGCGGGGTCCGGGACCGTTCGCCTTCTGGGTCCAGGTCGCGCCGTTCCATTCCCAGGTGTCGGAGAGGGTGCGGTCGTGCTGATGCGTGTTGTCGCCGTAGAAGCCGCCGTACATGACCGTGACCTGGCGCACCGGGTCGTAGGCCATCGACGCGGTCTGCCGGCCGGGGATCGCGTCCGGCAGGACGCTCGTTTTCTGCATCCGCGCCCACGCGCTGCCGTCGTACTCCCAGGTGTCGTTCTCGGTCGCGAAGCCGAAGCCGTCCTCGCCGGGCGACTGGAAGCCGCCGAAGAGGACGACCGTGCCGCGCGTACCGTCGTAGGCCATCTGCGTGTTCTCGCGCTGCGGGCCGAGCGCCGTATCGATCCAGGCGCCTTCCTGCACGGTGACACTGAAGGGATCGGTCGGCGTCGTCCCGCAGTCGTTCGAGGCCTCGACGCGGTAGAAGCCGCTGTCGCCCGGCCGGAGCGGGTCGATCTCGAGCTGCGGCGTCGTGGTGCCGAACATGCGCGCGTTGTCGTGCAGGTCGACCGGCGCACCGTTCACGACGCGCTGCCACTGGAGCGCGAAGGGCCCGATGCCTTCCGGGGTGAAGTCGAAGAAGTCGTCCGCGCACGGCGGCGACTCGCGGGAGGTCGGTGCGAGCGTGTAGGTCGGCGCGCGGCCGCCGAAGGTCCAGGTGCCGCTGTAGATCGTGTCGCCGCCCTTCCCGCCGAACATGACCGCGAGCTGGTGCGCGTCGTCCCACGCGAAGCCCATCCGCCCGCGCGCCGCCGGCGAGACGGTCGTGTCGTGCCTCGTGGTCGGGCCGTCGCCGCTCCGGAAGAGGACGTCCGCGGTGGTGGCGCCGGTGTCGTCGACGCCGCCGAAGAGCACGAGCTTGTCGAAGCGCGCGTCCCATGCCGCGCCCTGGTCGTAGCGGGTCGGCCCGCTCCCGAGGAACCGCCAATCCGCGCCGTCCCAGAGCCAGACGTCGCCGAAGACGGCGCCGAACTGACTGTCGTCGAAGCTCTGGCCGCCGTACAGGACGATGCCGCCGAGCGACGGCGACCAGACCATCGTGTGCGCGATGCGCGCCGCCGGGTGGTGCGCGGGGTGCACGAGGCGGCCGCTCACGACCGTCGAGTCGTACGCCCGGTCGTCGTCGCGCCCGCCGAACGCGACCCACACCTCGCGCACCGGGTCGTACGCCATCGCGGCCTGTACGACACCCGCGCCCGACGGGATCACGCCGAGCGCGTCGACCCAATGGTGCGCGGCGGGATCGTAGAACGCGATGTTGCGCCGGAGGTCGTCCGTCGGTCCGAGCGGGTCGATCCCGAGGCCGCCGTAGATCACCAGGAGCTTGTTCTTGGCGTCGTAGGCGGCGGCATGGCCGGATCGAGCGTCGGGCACGTTCGCGTCGGCGGGGATCTCCGTCCATGTCGCGGTCGGGAGGTCGAGCTCCCAGAGGTCGTTCAGATACGTCGGTAGCGTGAGCGCGTCTCGCGACTCGCCGCCGAACATGAGGACCTTCTGGCGATCGCCGTCGTAGACGAGTTGATGCCCGAAGCGCTTCGGCGGATCGCTCGTCGTCGCGACCGCGACCCACTGCTCGCAGGCGTACTGCGCGTGGGTCGGAGCGGCGAGCGCGAAGAGCGCCAGAACGAGGGTGAGGACGTGACCACGGCTGGGGCGCATGCGCGAACCTCCGGCGAGACGGTCGAGCAGCTCGATCCTGGCAGCGGTGGACGTCGGATCCAATCGGGTCTGGGTCCAGCGGCGACGCCGACCTGAGCTTCGACTGCCCTACGGGCGATTCCGCTCCGGTCAACGGCCGGCGCGCTCCGAGACGCGGCGGGTGACCCGAGCCCGGCATCCGTGGCGCGGCCTCCCCGACGAGAATGTCGTTGACAGCCGGACGGTCCCGGTCCTAGGAACCTCCTTGGCGTTCCTGGGAGTTTCCGGTCGGCCACGGTTCCGGTTCCCCGCCGAGTGACGCTCCAGCGGCGCGGGACAGGAGAGGCGATGATTGTCCCGTGCATCGGCCTTGGCATTCCGTCCGTGTCCGCGGTCTGCGGCCGCCCGAGGCCCGCGCTCCCCCGCGGCCCGCCGCCCCCCCCCGAGCGTTCGTCCGCCTTCTCGGTCATTTCGCCCCACGCCAGCTCGACGAAGGAGCCTCCCATGATCATTCGCCATGGACGTTCGATCGCAAGCGCGGCGGCCGTTCTCACGCTCTCCGTGACCTCGGTCGCGGCCGCGCAGTTGGTTCCCATCTTCGACCACCTGAAATGCTACGCCATCAAGGACTATGCGCCGAAGGCCGTCTACAAGGTCGATCTGCTTCCGGAGCAGCGCCCGCCCTTCAACCTCGAAACCGGGTGCAAGGTCGTCGTGCCCGCCAAGCTGTTCTGCATCGACGTCGCCAAGCAGAACGCGCAACCGCCGCCCCCGGGCGCGGCCCCCGGACCGAAAGCCTCCGACTACCTCTGCTACAAGCTCGCATGCCCGAAGCAGACGCTGCCCACCCTGCTCGTCAACGACCAGTTCGGGTCCCGCGACGTCACGGTGAAGCCGCCGAAGTTCCTGTGCGCCCCGGCGACCAAGGAGATCCAGCACCAGACGCCGACGCCGACGGCGACGGCGACACCGATCGCGCCGACCGAGACACCGACCGCGACCCGCACTCCCGGATGCGCCTTCGATACCGCGGCCGGCGGCGGTCAGTGCGCCGGACCCTGCCCGCCCTCGGGGAGCGGGAACCCGCAGCAGTGCGTCTTCGTGATCAACGCCGACGGCACCGCCGACTGCGATTGCCGCGAGCCGGATCCCGCCTGTCAGTCCGCGGGCGCCCACGTGTGCGCGGGCCCCTGCCCCGACCCGCGCGATCAGTGCCGGGTCGCGCCCGACGACAGCTGCGTCTGCAGTCACCCGTGCAGCCTCGACCCGACGGCGGTCCCGCAGTGCAGCGGCGACTGCCCGGATCCGACCGAGGTGTGCGTCGTGAACACGACCGGCGGCTGCGACTGCCGGCCGCCGAACAATCCGCCCTGCGGCGGTACGATCGCCCCGACCTGCGACGGCGCGTGTCCGAATCCGGGAGAAGCGTGCGTGCCGAACGGGCCAACGTCCTGCTTCTGCGAGACGGGAACACCGCCGCCCTGCGGCCAGCTGGCGGGCAACCCGCAATGCCTCGGCGCCTGCCCCGCGGGTCTGGCATGCGTCGCCGTCGGCCCCGTGCCCGGCGGCGGCTGCACGTGCCAGTGACGACTCGATGAACGCCGCGCGCGGGCAGGGGCGGATCCGGAGCTCCTGCCCGCGCCGGGCGCCCCGGCGAGCGTCGTGTCGCCGCGGCGGAAATCCCGGCTGCCCCTTCTCAGCCCGCGGCGAACGTCGCCACCACCGGCCCGTGGTCGCTGGTGCCGACCTCGCGCTGCACGACGCAGCGCTCGGCGCGCTCGGCGATCGGCGTCGAGGCGACGATGTAGTCGATGCGCCAGCCGATGTTGCGGGCCTTCATGTTCCGCCACGGCGGCCACCAGGTGAAGAGCTCGGCGTTCTCGGGATCCAGCGCCCGGCCGACGTCGACCACCCCGCACCCGCACAAGCGCTCGATGAGCGCCCGCTCCTCCGGCTTCTGGCCGATGACGCCGGGCTTGCGCTCCTTCGGATGGACGTCGCGATCGGTGCGCGCCACGTTCAGGTCGCCGCAGAGGACGAGATGCCGTCCGCTCGCGTGGACGCCCGCCACGTAGCCCTCGAGGGCGGTGAGGAAGCGGATCTTGGCGGCGTAGTCCTTGCCGCCGTTCGGCACGTAGACCGAGGCGAACACCGTGTCGCCGGCGACGGCCTGCACGATGCGCGTCTCGTAGTCGAAGTCGGGATGGCTGAAGGCCGGCTCCGCGGGGAAGCGGCGCTTCGCGAGGTGCAGGCCCACCCCCGAGTAGCCGCCGGCGCCGTGCCAGTAGCACCAGTAGCCTCCGAGGTTGCCAAGCGCCTCCGGCACCTGCTCGGGCTTGGCCTTGATCTCCTGCAGGCAGACGACGTCGGGCACCTCGCGCGCCAGCCAATCGAGCGCCTGCGCCTCGCGGGCGCGGATGCCGTTCACGTTCCAGGTCGCGATCTTCATGGCGTGCCCCTCACCGTGCCGTCACAGCCGCAAGCGCCTTCGCGCTGATGCGCTGGCGGACGGTCCAGTATTCACGCCAGGGATCGCGCTTCAAGCGGCGGAGGCGGGCCGCGACAGTGCGCACCGTGAAGTGATCCGAGCGGCGCGTCGGCGAGAGCTCGTCCCAGGCGAGCGGGACCGCCACCGGTGCTCCCTCGCGAGCGCGCGTCGAAAACGCCGCGATCGCGGTCGCGCCACGGTGGTTGCGGTAGTAGTCGAGCAGGATCTTCTTCTCGCGCCCGCGCCTCGTCATCGTCGTCGTGTACGTCGTCGGATCCTGGCGCGCGATCAGCGCCGAGACGCCGCGCGCGAAGGCGAGACACGTGTCCCAGTCGCGCTCGGGCCGGACGGGCGCGACGACGTGAAGACCCTTCCCGCCGGTCGTCTTCACGAAGCTCCGGAGACCGAGCGTCTCGAAGACCACCCGGACGAGCTCGGCCGTCTCGAGCACCCGCGGCCACGCGACCTCCGGTCCGGGGTCGAGATCGATGATGACCCGGTCCGGCCGCTCGAGGTCGTCGGCGCGGGCGTTCCAGGTGTGGATCTCGAGGATGCTCATCTGCACGAGCGCCATGAGGCCCGCCAGGTCGTCGACCACGGCGTAGCGCCGCGTCGCGCCCTTCTCGCGGATCGGGATGCGGCGCAGCACGGCGGGCTCGGCCGCGGTCGCGTGCTTCACGTAGAAGCAGCTCCCGAGGCCGGTCGGGCACCGCACCAGGCTGAGCGGCCGTCCGGCGACGTGCGGGAGGATCCATTCGGCGATCGACTCGTAGAAGCGCGCGAGATCGAGCTTGGTGAACCGGGGATCCGGATAGAGCACGCGCCCGGGATGGGTGAGCCGGACGCCCTCCACGACCACCGTCCCCTTGGACGGCGCCGCGACCTTCGACGCCGTGACCCGCACCGTGCCGCGCTTCCGGCGCGGCGGCCGCTTCGCCGTCACGTCGGCACCATCCGCCGCCGGTCGTTCGCGCACCACCTCGCGCGCGGGCTTGTCGGCGCGAAGCCCCTGGAACGAGGCCTGGCGGAGGCGGCCGTCGTCGGTCCACTCCGCGAAGGCCACCTCGGCGACGAGCGTCGGCTCGACCCAGTGCGGGCGCCAGCGCCGGGCCTCGGGCGGGCACTCGGCGAAGGGCGCGGTCGAACGTTCGAGCCGATCGAGCCGCGCCCGCAGATCCGCGCCGCCCTGCTGCGAGAATCCCGTCCCGACCTTCCCCGCGAAGCGCAGCGCGCCCGCGCCGTCGTACACCCCGAGGAGGAGCGCGCCGATCCCGCCCCGCTGTCCCCCGGGATCGGTGAAGCCGCCGATCACGAGCTCCTGCCGTTGGAGGCACTTGCTCTTCGTCCATCCGCCCTTGCGTCCCGGCTCGTAGGGACGGCTGCGCCGCTTGGAGACGATCCCTTCGAGGCCGCGCTCACAGGCGGCCGTGAAGAAGCGCGGCCCGCCGCCGATGACGTGGGCCGAGTAGCGGATCGGCGAGTCGGCGGGGAGTCCGCCGAGCAGGCGCTCGAGCCGAGCCTTGCGCTCGTCGAGCGGCAGGCGCGCCGTGTCCTCGCCGTCGAGGTGGAGGAGGTCGAAGACGTAGTAGACGAGCGTCGCCTTCCCGCCCGAAAACCACTTCTGGAGCGCCTGGAAGCTCGTGCGCCCGTCGGCGAGGACGGCCGCCACCTCGCCGTCGAGGAGCGCGCGGCGGACCGGGAGCGCGCCGACCGCGGCCCGGACCTCCGGGAAGCTCGTCGTCCAGTCGTTGCCGGCGCGCGTGAAGAGCGTGACCGCGCCTTCCGCCACCCGCGCGCCGATGCGGTAGCCGTCGAACTTGATCTCGTGGAGCCAGTCGTCCGAGGCCGCGGGCGCCCGCACGAGCGTCGCGAGCTGGGGCTCGAAGCGCGCCGGCAGCGCGGCCGAAGGGCGGCGGGTCGCCATCGCGCCGGAGGGTACCGGCGACCGCGGCGGGATGCCATCGCGCCGGCGTCGGATGGGCATGCCGCCGCCGCCGTGCTAGCGCAGGCCGCATGTCGATCACGCTCTCCTGCGCCTTCGCCACCTCCGAACGGAGCCACGAGCACGCCCGGATCGCCGAGGACCTCGGCTACGCCCACGCCTGGTTCTACGACTCGCCCGCCCTCTATCCCGACGTCTGGGTGCAGCTCTGCCGCGCCGCCGAGCGCACCACGCGGATCGGGCTCGGACCGGGCGTCCTCGTGCCGAGCCTCCGCCATCCGATGGTGAACGCGGCGGCGATCGCGACGCTGGTCGGCATCGCAGGCGAAGCGCGCGTCGCGATCGCGATCGGCTCCGGCTTCAGCGGGCGCTTCACGCTCGGCCAGCGGCCCATGAAATGGACCGACGTCGTCGCCTACCTCCGGACGCTGCGCGCGCTCCTCGCGGGCGAGGAGGTCGAATGGGACGGCGGCCTCCTCCAGATGCTGCACCCCGCGGGATTCGGCGCGCCCCGGCCGATCCGCGTCCCGATCGTGGTCGCGGCCGCGGGCCCCAAGGGCATCGCCGCCGCGGAGCGCCACGGCGACGGCGTGTTCGGCGCCTCCATGCCCATTCCCGGATTCGCGCGCAGCATCGTGCTCACGTTCGGGACGGTGCTCGAGCGCGGCGAGGCTCCCGACGCCCCACGCGTCCTCGCCGCCGCCGGTCATGCCGCGCCCGTCCTCTTCCACTTCGCGATGGAGCACCACCGCCTCGCCCTCCTTCCGAACGGCGAGGCCTGGGCCGCCGCCTACGCCGGGGTCCCCGCCCCCGCCCGCCACCTCGCCCTCCACGACCGCCACCTGATCGCGGTGAACGAGCGCGACCGCCCCTTCGTCACCGGCGAGCTGCTGGCCCAGCACGGCTTCGCACTGGACGCCGCCGGCTGGCGCGAACGCCTCGCCATGCTCGCATCGATGGGCGCGACCGAGATCGCCTACCAACCCGCGGGGCCGGACATCCCCGGCGAGCTCGAGCGCTTCGCCGCGGCCGCACGCGGCTCAGAGGCCATCCCACGAGCGCGATAGACTCTTCGGCGAGCGCGTCGCCCGCTACCGCCCCGTGAACTTCGGGGGACGCTTCTCGGCGAAGGCCTTCGGACCTTCGGCGGCATCGGCGGACGCGAAGACGCGGGCGCCGAGCGCCTTCTCGAGCACGAAGCCCGACTCGAGGCCGAGCGCGCGCACCGCGATCTCCTTCGCGGTCTTCACGGCGAGCGGACCGTTCTTGCAGATGGTCTCGGCCCACGTGATCGCGGTCGGCAGCACCTCGGCGGCCGGCACCACCGCGTTCACCAGGCCGATATCGTAGGCGCGCTTGGCGTCGATCGGCCGTCCCATGAGAAGCAGCTCCATCGCCACGGCCCACGGAATCTGCCGCGGCAAGCGGATGTGCGAGCCGCCCGTCGGGATGATGCCCCAGCGCACCTCGCCGAGGCCGAAGGTCGCGTGCTCGGCGGCGATGCGGAGGTCGGTGCCCTGGAGGAACTCGAGGCCGCCGGCGATACAGAAGCCGTTCACCGCGGCGATGATCGGCTTGAAGACGTCCGAGAACGGACGCTTGGTGTGGTCTCCGTAGCCGAGGTCGTCGCCGTCGGCCATCGCCGGAATCGCTTCCTTCAAGTCCATGCCGGCGCAGAACGACTTGTCGCCTGCCGCGGCGAGGATCGCGACCCAGAGATCGGGATCGGCGTTGAAGTCGGCGAAGGCGGCGTCCATGCCGCGCAGCATGTCCGCCGTGAACGCGTTCATGGCCTCGGGACGGTTGATGGTGACGATCGCGATGCGGTCGCGCGGGCCGTGTGCCGGCGCGCGGGCTCACCTCCTATCAGCTCGAGGCCCGGATCAAGGCCCGGCTCGGCGCGAGCTACGTCCGCGATCCCGAGGTGACGATCGAGGTTGCCCAGAACCGGCCGTTCTTCATCCTTGGCGAGGTCCGTACGGCCGGCCAGTACCCCTACGTCAGCGGCATGACCGCCAAGACCGCGGTAGCC
>WBZR01001369.1_pt1 | contig 30906 bp, 31 predicted proteins | sample 5204231 | NCBI WGS metagenome assembly WBZR01 (sample SAMN12412403, study PRJNA552823) | activated sludge metagenome | isolation source: activated sludge from anammox sidestream of wastewater treatment plant... | place: USA: Virginia | collected 2017-08 | reverse complement strand
ACCTCCATCATTCTCGTCACTCGCGGTCATAAGCAGGATGAGATCTCTCTGCGCCGGTGCCTCGGCCGCGGTGCCGGGTACCTCGGGATGATCGGATCAAAACGCAGGACAGCGACCGTTCTCCAGCACCTTCGTGATGAGGGCTTCGATCCCGCTGAACTCGCTCGCGTCCGTACTCCCATTGGCCTCGACATTGGCGCCGAAACCCCGGAGGAGATCGCCGTCAGCATCGTCGCCGAAGTGATCATGCTTCGCCGCGGCGCCAGCGGTCAGGTCATGTACAGGCGAACAACCTCTCCCCGCGCCGACGCATAAGCCGAAGGGCAGTAAAATGCGTCCAATGGATGGTTTCACCGTCTCCGAGATCCCTGCCCTTCGCTCTCCCGTTGTCGTCCTCGCATTCGGTGGCTGGAGCGATACCGGAACCGTCACCATCGACGCCGCACAGCACCTGATCGATACCTACGACGCACACCGATTCGTTTCCATCGACCCTGAGGAGTACTTCGTTTTTACGGAGACGCGCCCCAGCGTCCGCCTCGATGAACACGGTGTCCGCGAACTCGTCTGGCCCGAGAATGAAGCCTACTGGGCCGAACTCCCCGATTCCGACCACGACCTCATCATCGTTCGTGGAATCGAGCCAAACCTCCGCTGGCGAACCTTCTCCGAACGGCTTGCGGATGCCCTCATGGTTGCGAACCCGTCCCTCGTATGCACCCTCGTTGCTCGTCCGGCAGCAACTCCACATACCCGGCCTATCCCGGTGACGGGTTCATCCGCCGACCCCGCGCTCGCAGCCAGGTTTGGCCTGGGCCGCTCCCTCTACCAGGGGCCAACCGGCGTCCTCGGGGTCATTCACGATGTGTTGCGCCGCCGTGGCGCTGGCCTCATCAGCCTCGCGGCCGGTGTCCCACACTACCTCAATGTCGAAGAGAATCCCGCCGCCACCATGGCCCTCCTTCGTGCCCTCCACCCGGTCATTGGTGTGGTCCCCGACCTTGGCGAACTCGAAGACGAACAATCGCGCTTTGCCGAGCGCGTTGAAGAAGCTTCCCGCGGAGATGAGCAGATCGGCGCCTATGTCCGCACCCTCGAAGAGCACTACGGCGAACCCTCCGAGGAATCTGCCGATTCCGAAACAGAATTGCCATCTGCCGATGATATCCTCCGCGACGTCGAAGACTTCCTCCGTGGAGGCACCGACTCCTGATCCCGGGAGGAGACACCATGGTTCTCAAGGCAATCGCCTGGAAACTCGCGTCACCTTACGACGCCTACGTTTCGCACGTCGCCCGCCTCAACCAGGCTATGGAGCGGATCCGTTACTTCACCGGGCTGGCCCTCGGCTACGAGGCAGGGCTTCATGGCTCCGTCCGTCTCGTGCCCGCCCCCGTCGACCCCCTCTCCCGAGCCCAACGCTTCCGCGAGCAACTTGGCCAGGCCGCAAGCGCCATGGGCGATGAAGAGTTCGAAGCGTTCCTTACCGACCTTGGTGGTGGCTCGGTCGCTGATGTCGAAACCGACCGCGCCCGCACCGTCACGCGCCTCGCCAACACCACTCGCGGCCTTGAAGAGTACTTCGCTATCGCTGCCCGCGAACTCGCCATCCTGGAGGGCCGCGGCTACAACCCGCGCCGCCCGGATATCGCCCGGCAACTCCGCGAAAACCACCTCCCCGGGGCCACCGTTACCGACTATCGTCGCGACCTGCACGAACTCGGCCTCAAGGTCGGGGTGCGAAACTAGTGTAGTGTCTCTTAAGTAGAATTAGCTCTAAGCTCTCTCCATGGAGAGAGTGCGCGTCAGTCTAAGCGAAACCGAGCGGGCCGAACTGGAGCGTTTGGCCCGTGGAGGTAAGACGCCTCAGAAAGTGGTCCTGCGGGCAAGGATTGTGCTCTTGAGTGCCAGCGGTGTACCAACAAGCGAGATCGTCGAGCAGCTCGGTACCACCTACCCAACGATTACACGCTGGCGCCAGCGCTATGAGGACAAAGGGCTCGCTGGACTCCTCAAGGACGCGAGCCGCCCGGGCCGTAAGCCTCGGATCAGCGAGGCGCAGGTCGAAGACGTCATCGAGCGGACGCTGCACAGCACGCCCACCAACCGGACTCACTGGAGTACGCGCACGATGGCGGTGGCCACCGGCCTGAGCAAGGCAACGATCCAACGTATCTGGCGAGACCACGGTCTGAAGCCACACCGTATGGAGACGTTCAAGCTCTCACGCGACCCGCAGTTCCGTGAGAAGCTGCAGGACGTCGTCGGGCTCTACCTCGACCCTCCCGAGAAGGCGATCGTCTTCAGCGTCGATGAGAAGAGCCAGATCCAGGCGTTGGACCGCAGCCAGCCGGGACTGCCCATGAAGAAGGGCCGTGCGGGGACGATGACCCACGACTACAAGCGCAACGGCACGACGACCCTCTTCGCTGCGCTCAACATCACCACCGGCGAGGTCGTGGGCGAGTGCTATGAGCGCCACCGCCACGACGAGTTCCTCGCCTTCCTCAAAAAGCTCGAACGGCAGACGCCGAAGGGCCTCGAACTGCACCTGATCGCCGACAACTACGCCACCCACAAGCACTCGGCGGTTCATGCATGGCTGGCAAAACACTCCCGCGTGCACTTGCACTTCACACCGACGTCTGCCTCATGGCTCAACCTCGTCGAGCGCTTCTTCGGGGAGATAACGCAGAACCGCATCCGCCGGGGCGCCTTCAAGAGCGTCGCCGAGCTGGAGGCCGTCATCCGCGACTACCTTCACCATCGCAACCGCGAACCCCGTCCCTTCACCTGGACCGCGTCGGTCGCCAGCATCCTGGAGAAGACTGCCCGCGCTAAAGCAACGTTGGAGACACTACACTAGATCCGATGCCCGGCCCATCCGAGAGAAGCCGCCTTGTTTACTCCACTGATGGTGGCCGCGTGAAGCCTCCACTCACACCCCACAACCGTAAACTCGAAGCTGCACCGGTGGTGTCGTCACGGCCCGGCTCCCCACCCGATGACGGCGTCGTTCGTGTCCAGCGCGATAGGAAGGGCCGCGGCGGGAAGACGGCCACCACTATCACCGGCATCCCCGGCACTGACGCCGAACTCGATGCCCTCCTCAAGACACTCAAGACATGGTGCGGCGCAGGCGGCTCCCGTGATGGCCGAACGCTCATCATCCAGGGCGACCAGCGCGAACGCGTTGTCGAAAAGCTGACTGCCCTCGGTCATAAACCCAGGCTCGCCGGCGGCTGATTCCGTCCTGGGAAAGGGCGCCGCGTTGGAGTACCGCGATCGCCCTACCCCGTCTCGCCGATCTCCCACCGTTCCAGTGCCCGAACCGCCAGCCATGTTGCGATGGCCGCCACCATCACCATCAGCATCAGAGCCTCCGCTCCCCCGAGCTTCGCATCGAACGTTGTCGTCGTCGTGTCTGAAATCGCCTTCGCGATACCGAGCGTGTACTGCCGGACACTCAACACCCGTGTCCCGCTGAACAACGCCGTAATGAGCCCTTCCCAGATGAATACATAGAGGAGCCCCGTGATGAGCGCCCGCCCCGTGATGACGCTCAACAATACGAACACTGCGCAATACACCAGCGACCCCAGGAGCAGTGCGATACTGAATGCAATTAGGATTTCCTGGTCCGACACATATCGAATTGCGATGGCCCCCGAGACCGCCGCTGCGACGACGGTGAGCACAGCCGTCGCCAGCCACGCCACAAGCAGCTTCGACAGGACGACCCGCCACCGTGCGACCGGCTTCGAGAGCAGGTACACCGCTGTTCCATCCTCAAACTCCGACCCGAGTGCTGCCGTCCCGAAAATGAGAGCGCAGAGTGGCAGGAACGTCCCCACGAGGAGCCGTGACTCCAGCACGCTTGCGGTCCATTGCGCATGGTCTTCGTTCTGGCCGTTGAGCCGGTACAGTATTGCGATCCCCACCGGGAGCAGTACCGCAGCCAGCATCAGCAATGTCCGCCTCTGCCCCAGCAACTGCCGCGCCGTCAGGCGCACGATCGCCGCGTTCATCGTTTCACCAGGTACGAGAACACACTCTCGAGCGACTCGTCGGTCGGCATCAGCTCCATGAGGGTCACATCTGCCCGTCGTGCCACGCCAGCAACGACCTTGGTGAACGCTGCAAAGTCCGCCGCGCTCACTGTCAGCCGGCTATCATTCAGCTGCACTCCGAATACGGCCTCGTGCGCAACCAGGGCCGATGCCAGCCTCCGGTCGTCGCTCGAGCGGATGGTGAACGTGTGCGGCCGGTCCGTCATCAACTTCCGAATCGCCCGGAAATCACCCGAGGCGGCCAGGCGGCCCGACACGATCACCAGCACGTTCTCGGCGAGCCGTTCCACCTCCTCCAGGATGTGTGACGAAAAGACGATCACCCGTCCCGCCGCCGCCATCGCCCGTAGCATCTCCATCATCTGCAGCCGCTGCCGCGGATCGGCCCCGTTGAACGGCTCGTCCAGAAGCAGCACCTCCGGTTCGTGCACGATTGCCGCCGCCACCTTGATCCGCTGCTTCATCCCTTTCGAATAACCGCCCGTATGGCGCTCCTGTACCGCCTCCATATCGACCATCCGGATCGCCTTGCGTGCCGCACCATCCGGATCGGGCAACTTGTGTAGCTGCGCGCTGAGCCGAACGAACTCGTATCCCGACAAGAACCCGTAGATCGCCTCTCGCTCTGGCACCAGTCCAACCAGCGTATAGAGGCCGGAGTTCCGCCAGGTCTCCTGCCCGAGCACGCGTACACTCCCCGACGAGGGCTGCAAGAAACCCGAGAGCATATGAAGCAGTGTCGACTTCCCCGCTCCATTTGGGCCCAGCAGGCCCGTGATTCCTGGCCCAAGCGTGAACGAAACATCGTTCACCGCGACCACGTTTCCATACCACCGCGAGACGTTTGTCACCTCGATACCTGCCGGCGGCACCCCCGGCATGCTCACCACTGGCTCCGTCTTGGTCATGCCGGGACCCTCTGGTACTTACGGACCACCAGCCACGTCGCACCTGCTATTGCTGCCAGGGCAACCACGAAGTAGACATACCCGCCCCATCCCGCCGTCGCCATCGAACTCCCGGGCTCAGGATCCTGCCCAAAGACCCAGTAGATAGCCCCGCTCGTTACCTGAACGGGCGAAAGCAGCGTCGCGACCTTTGCCACGGTCTCGCTCCCCACATTGATCACGATGTCCGCCACGATGTCGGCCACAACGAATACCGCCAGGACGGCGATCGTCGCGTAGGCACGCCGTGCCGTCTGTGCCGACACCAGCAGCGAAATCGATCCAAACAACAGCGCGGCCAGTACACCCGCAGCCACGATGCGTGGCAGGTCGGACCAGTTGTCTCGCCAGAACTTCACTGCATCGTCCCCGGCAAAGCTATTTCCCACGAACAGCACGAGCTCCGGAGCGAGCGTCAACACAAGCATCGCACTCGATAAGGCGAGCATCTTCGCCAGCACATAGTCCTGCCGCGAAAGCGCACGGGAGAAGTAGAGCGGCAGAGTCCGTGTCCGCTGGTCGCGTCCCATCATTTCGGGAGCAACTGCCGCACAAAACAGCGCCAGCGTGATTTCGATGAACATAAAGTAGTTTTCGGGCCGGATTATCTCGACGTTGCTTGACGATGCGATGGCGGCGATCCCGAGCTGAATCAGCGCCGGGATCGCCGCGATTATCGCGATCGACACCGGGATGATCTTGCTCGTTGCCCGCCGTCCGAGCCCAAATGCGCCCCTCAGGCTGAACAGGTACAGCGATTGGATAGCGTGCCTCCGCCCCAGCCGCGCACCGTCGTAGCGCCGATAGCCGAGATCGTAGATGCTCCCTGCCTGCTCAGATGGTGGCATTGCTGCCCTCCCGCTCCGGCCCCTGGAAGAGATCTTCGAGGTTCTGCCGCCGCTGTTCCATCCGCACTAACCCCAGGCCCAGGTCGTCGACGGCATCCCGAATCATGTCGTATGGCTGTGAATTCGATTCCGTGCCAACCAGGACGAGCCGCCCTTCACTGCGCGCCATGAGCCCCGCTGCTACGAGCCGCGTCGTGAGCGGATCCGGGTCACCTTCCACTTCCACTGCAAGCACCTGCGTCTGCCGGGTGAACTCTCCGATCGGTGCCGACTGAAGCAACCTCCCTGCATCGATGACCACCAGGTGGTCACATACGCGCTCGATCTCCCCCAGTAAGTGCGACGCCATGACGATCGCGATCCCGAACTCCCGCCCCGTCCGCCGCACGAGGTCGAGCATCTCTTCACGGCCCTCAGGGTCCAGGCCGTTTGTCGGCTCATCCAACAGCATCACCCGTGGATCGTGCACCAGCGCCTGCGCGAGCTTCACTCGCTGCTTCATCCCCGTCGAATACCCTCGGATCTCCCGGTACCGCTCCTCGAACAACCCTACATGCCGCAGCGTCTCAGCCGTTCGTTCCCGTGCGGAAGACCGTGGCAGGCCGCTGATCTGCGCCATGTGCACCACGAACTCCGTGGCACTCACGTCGGTTGGCAGGCAGTCGTGCTCGGGCATATATCCGACGAACTGCCGCAGTTCTGGCCCTTCGTTCGCTACATCGAACCCGAGAAGCCGTGCCGACCCACTCGTTGCATCGAGGAGTCCGAGCAGTATCTTCAGGAGCGTGCTCTTCCCCGCTCCGTTTGCACCCACCAGCCCGATAATGCCGGGCTCCAGGTTTAGCGTAAGCTCATCGAGCGCAGTGACACCCGGATAGCGTTTCGTGAGCGCCCGTGTCTCCAGCAACGGCATGCCGACTAGGGTACCCCAGCCGCGTTGCATGGGTTTGGCCGTTCCGCGGCAAGGGTCACCCAACGGCCACGTCCAGGGCCTCGATCCACGCGAGTGTCACCGCATTGAACTCTGCCGGCCGCTCCTGGTGGAGGAAGTGCCCGCTTCCTTCCCAGGCGATGGCTTTCGACCCGGCCCTCGTGAAGATCGACCGCTCCCATGCTGCCATTCCGGTCGGGTCCGCCCCGCCCCGAAACGATAGTGCCGGTACGCCCACCTTCGTGGCCAGTTCCTCCGTCCGGTCACGCCACGACCACTGTCCGCTGCCCCCCACGAGCCCTGCAAATGTTTTCCCGATCACTTCGGGTGACATCCCCAGCAGGCGACGTTGATGTAGCACCGCAAGATGCGGAGGGCACGCTGGCGGGTAAAACGTCGCAAAGACACCCGCTGCAGCCTCAACCCCCTGTGCCCCCTGGATCGCGGCTGCCAGGCCCGTCAGCATGTCACATTGCTCATCCTTCCACCCACTCGCCGCATCCACGGGGACGATCGCGCGCACTAGATCCGGGTGTCGCGCCGCCAGAACCATGACGATCTGCCCGCCGAGCGAGTGCCCCATCGCTACGACCGGGCCTGTCCCCATCTCCTGTAACAGCCCCGCTACATCCTCTGCGAACTGCTCTGGCGAATACCCGCCCTCCGTTACCTCGCTCCGTCCATGCCCACGAAGGTCGACAGTGATTACCCGGTGCTGCTCCCGAAACGCCGGGATCTGCCAGCTCCAGTCACTTCCGTCACATGTCCACCCATGTACCAGCACCATGGGCGGACCCGAACCCTCGTCCGTGTAAAACAAACGGACATCGCCTACCTGTGCGTACGGCATCGCCAAACCCTCGTCGGTGTGTGGCCGCGAACTTTACCGAATGCTCGAAGGTCGGGCAATGCGAGCCACAGTTGGCACTCAATCCCGCCGCCGCAACTCCGCGATCTCCTCGTCGGTTGGTAGCTTCACCCCGCTCTTGATGAGCGCCTCCTTGCCGGCCTCGAGGTGGTCGGCCCACCACGGTCCAAAGACCGACCGCTTCAGTTTCCCCGCCTTCTTCAGCGCCACGATCCTGTCGAGCTCCACGTTGGCCGCTGCCTCCAGCTCCTCGCGCGTTCCGTTGTTCATGTACGTCCAGTCCGCACCGGGCGCCCGCTGCTCGAACGGCCGCATCGACCGTAGCCGCTGGTTCGCCTCTTCCTCGCTCATCCCCCGTGTCTCTAGCAATCGCTTCACAGCGACTGCATCGTCGACACCAACGAGCCACATCTGGTCACACCAGCGAGCGTACCCCGCCTCCATCAGGTTCACTGCTTCCATCACCGCGATGTCGTCAGGCCCGAGCGTCTCCCGCCACTTGTCGATCTCCGCGTGCACTGCATCCGTGATGCTCCCGATCGCCTTCGTTAGCCGGGCCATCTCCAGGGGCTTGCCGAACACCTTCGCCCCAAGGATCTTCCGGTCGATGAACCCATCTTCGCCGACGATATCCCGCCCGAATGCCTCCACCACGCGGTCGAACCCGGGAGTCCCCGGGTCATACAGCCGGTGCACCAGTTTGTCTGCATCGCAATGCACCGCACCACGCGCCTCGAGCATGTCCCCGACGGTCGATTTACCCGCTGCAATCGTCCCGGCCAACCCGATGACTAGAACCATGGTCGTTCCTCCCGCTGAGTACTTGGTACTGAGTGCTGAGTCTCTTCGTTCTTCGTGAGGCTTGCGCCGCTGAGTGATAGAACGGCAGAGACCAGCAACCAGGCGACTGACTTCTTGGGCTTCGCTCTTCCATTCACCGAATGCTCGAGGACCGAGGTTGCCCGCATCCGATGCAGCGTGGAGGTACCATCGAGGCTCCGCTGCCGATCTGTTCGCGATCGACAAGCACTGCTCGAACTCCCCATCCCCGTATCGATCGAACCGTTCGGTGATTTTGGTGATATTGGCCAGCACGGAAACCGAGACCCGCTGGATCTGGCTCGAAAGTCCAGGATCCCCGGCGAGCGCCGGCCCCGTGTGGCCGAATATACCGCGCTATTGAGTGCTCGCGCTTTCTGCCATGCAGCCGGGTCTTTCGACCGGCTCGGCAAATCGGTCACCGCTCGGTAGCAGGCTACCGATGAGCGGGCACTCGTGACTGGTCTAGGGCCGTTCGTTCGACATGATGATCGTCCCGCTCGCGGCGAACATGCCGCCGACCCCGTGCGAGACTGAGACCTTTGCCCCTGGCACCTGTGCCGGTGCGATGCCACGCATCTGCCGGACACTCTCCTGGAGCGCATACATGCCGTACATGCCCGAGTGCATGTAACTCAGGCCGCCACCGTTCGTGTTCAACGGCAGCTTCCCGCCGGGCCGCGTATTTCCATCCCAGATGAACGCCGCGGCCTCACCCGGCTTGACGAACCCCAGATCTTCGAGGCCGTACAGCGGGAGGTGCGCGAACGCGTCATAAATCATCAGGTGGTCGACATCATCGTGGCTGATCCCCGCCTCGTCGAATGCCTTCTTCCCCGAAATTCGGAACGCTGTCGACGACGTGAAGTCGTACATCTGGCTGACCATCGGTGTCTCCACCGATTCACCAGTCCCGAGCACATAGACCGGCTTCTGTGGGAAGTCCTTCGCCCGGTCCGCCGACGTGATGATCAGTGCACCACCGCCGTCCGTTACCAGGCAGCACTCCAGCAGGTGGAACGGATAGGCAATCATCCGGGAGTTCAGGACATCCTCGACCGTGATCGGGTCTTTGAACGAGGCGCGGGGGTTCTTCCCGGCCCACTCGCGCTGTACCACGGCAACCATCGCAAGCTGCTCTTCCGTAACCCCGTACTCCTTCATGTAGCGGAGCACCGGCACCGTGAACGTGCTTGGTGGGCCCGAAGGTCCGAATGGTGTCTCGAACTGGCCCTGCAGGCTGGCGCGTGCCGTGCTCCATCCCCCAGCACCCACGCGCGATCGCCCGCTCTCGCCGTGTGTCACCAGGATAGTGCTTGCCTGCCCCGCGAGGATCGCCGCGCATGCATGACGAACGTGCAGCATGAACGAGCAGCCGCCAACACTCGTGCCGTCCACCCACGTCGGCCTAATTCCCAGGTAATGTGCGACTGCCACCGGCGATTCGCCCGCTGTCGCCACTCCGTCGATGTCCTTCGGCGTCAGGCCAGCATCCTTCAGCGCGTTGAGCGCCGCATCTGCATGCAGCCCGAGCTGTGAGAGGTTGGGGATGAGCCCCATCTCCGTCGTTTCGGCTGCTCCGACGATCGCAATGCTGCCGGGCTTCACGCTGCACCTCCCGCGGCCGGCTTCCAGTACGGCAGCGTGATCTCATCCGTGATCTTCTCGAACGTCACTTCCAGCGGCATGTCGAGTTTCAGCGCCTCTGGTGTCTGGTCGATGCCGTGGATGTTAGTCATCATCTTCACACCCTCATCGGTCAGTACCACCGCGATCGAATACGGTGTTTCCGCCTCAAATCCCGGCGCCGGACGGTGATTGATGACGTAGCTGAGGAGCTTGCCCTTGCCGCTCGCCTTGAACCACGCCACGTTTCTCGAGGCGCATTCCGGGCAAAACGGTCGCGGAGGAAAATAGACGGCCGAGCAATCGTTGCAGCGCTGGAGGCGCAACTCCTCGGCCTTGGTGCCGTCCCAGAACTCTTGCGTTTCTGGAGTCGGCTGAGGAAGGGCTTTGCGGGATTCCGCCAAGTGTTCGTTCCTGCCTTCTTCGTAGAGTCCGGTTGCCCCGTGGCTTCCGGCTCAGGATTGCCTGTCCATATCTACCGTGAACGTAAGGGTCGGGCAAGTTGATACCCTCCTTCGGGCCGTAAGCACCGGTCCCCCGCCAGGGAAACGGTTGGCCATAGATCCCGGCCGTAAGGGATAGTTCACCGCCACAGACCGCTGTTCGTCGGCTTTCATCGGGGAGGCCTGGCTCATCTCCCAGGCTGCTCTCCATGCTGCCCGTTCAGCATTGCCTCATGCTGGCTGTGAAATGGCAGGCGACCGCGGTATCCGTGCACGCTCCCGTACTCGTCGCCGTGCAGCCCGCCCCGTAAATACTGAGCGTAATGAAGCAGTCGCGCATCTCCCCGCACCACAACGTGCTGCTCGTGGGCCAATTGATCGACCTGGAAGCTCGACCCGGTGGTCAACCCTCCCTCGGGGTCGCCGACCCATCCTGGGTTTGGCCTGCTCCATACAGCACACGGCGCAAGTTCACCACCAGGTTCTCTCCGTCCAGCCGCAAGTGTCTCGAATTGAACCCTTCCGCACGCACCGCTGCGTGCATCTCGCTCGGCCGTAGCTCCGCTGGCAACGAAACCCCCGCGTTGCCCATCCCATCCGTCCGTGCCCGCGCCACCAGTCCGTCGCGATGGTCCATGACCACGATCTCCGCCCCCGCCACGGGCAGCTTCTCCCCACGCCCGTCCGGATCGTTGTCGAGTACGGTCACCTGGGCGGTTCGTCCGTCAGGGGCTACCTCGATGGCCACGTCTATGTCCCGCAGATACACAAACGGCTCCGTCGTCACGGCCTCCATCCCGTCCCGCTGTGGAATCCGTGCCGGGTTCGCCAACAGGGAAATGTCCTGTACTGCCATCCCGTGGTCCGTCGTTACGACGAATAAGGTCTCTTCGAGGAGCCCCGCCTCCTCGATCTCCCGCAACAGGTGCCCGATCCGCACATCCGTCTCATCCAGTGCCTGTCGGGCCCCCTCATGATGTGGACCGTAATCGTGTGCCGCCGCGTCAGGCTGGCTGAACTCGAAATACATCAACTTCGGAGCCGCGTGTGTCTTGTCTCGGTAGAGCTGCCGCCCCTGGGCCAACGCCCGGTTATCAATCTGCCCCATGAGCTTGTGGCCCTGCTCCTCCAGTTCGTTGAACCACCGCGGACTGATCTCGTGCTCCGTCTCCTTCGTCAGCACGATCAGCTCACCCCGGTCACCCACCAACTGGCGCTCCAACGATGCATGGTCGGCTCCACGCGTGCACGGCTCATTGACCGACGCCGTCAGTGCGCCAGTAAAAGCCCCGTCCCATTCGCCGTATACCCGGTGAAACGCCTCGTAGATCGTCTCCACCCCGGTGCTCAGGAATCTCCCCGTGTCGAACTGCTGCCCCTGCGGCGATACGGTCTCGCGGGTCACCCGCAGGTAGTACGTCGGATTCACGATGTCGTGGTGCCCGCTCCAGCAACTCGTCCCGATGGCGTTGTGGCTTGGCCACGTGATGCTCGGGAAATTGGTGATGCTTCCCCATCGCAACATCACACCACGACCGATCAGCCGCCGCAGGTTTGGGATCGCCTCCGGTTCCGTCGCCAGCCGGTGGCGGAGCTCCGTGTGCGATTGCCCGTCGAGTAACAGGATGCACACCCGCTCTGGGCGCTTCCCCGAACCATCGAGCACCTCCTCGAGCACTCGCCCATCCTGCCGCTTGAAGTACACGTCCGGGCCAACGCCCCGTGCGCTGCTCGTCCGCCCGCTCGAGTCCTTCCCATCGATGAGTGGGAACCCCATCAGCCGCGCAATCGTTGGCGCGATGTCCACCTGCCGTGCGAACGCCTCTACCTCGCCCGTCCGCACTCCAGGCCCGCAGAATACCAGTGGCGACCGTGATTGAATGACGTCGAGTGCGCCGTGTTGGCCTGGTTGCCGTCCGTACGTGTAGCTCTTTGGATTCACCACCAGGTCCGGGGCGTTTGGGCTGTCGAACAATTGCGAGATCCGTTCATACGCATACGGATAGGTCAGACTGTCTGGCCCCACGAATGCCCGCTGCGGATTCGACGGGTCCGCGCCTGCTGCCAACTCCTCCTCCAACGTCGAAAGCGCGGTCGGGTCCTGCCGTTCGATTGGGTTCTCACCCAGCACCTCCACCACTTGGTACGAATAGCCACCGTTGTTGCCATAGGACCGCACCCATCGGACCATCCCGCGGACGCTCCACGCCTCGTAGCTCCACCCGCCATCTCTCCCCTGCCGGGCCGTCGCCACGAAGTCGGTCCACGCGCGCCCGTCGTCGCTCGTGAGCAGCTTCCAGATGGCGAGGTTCCCCGACTCCTCCTGGTGATGGTCGAGCCCCTGCCCACCGGGACGCTCTGGTCCAACACACTCCATCTGGACACTGCTTCCAGTTGCCGTCATCGTTCTACCTCGGTTCGAATGCGTGCGCGCATCCTAGCACCGGCGGCCACTACTTCGGTCGGCGCCTGCGCCGCAGCAAGGGCGCATCGGAGATAACCTCCCGGGTACTCGCGATGAGTCGTTCGGCGCGTTCCACCGAGGCCATGAGGCTCGCCGGCGTGTCTCCCGGCCGTGACAGCACGGCCCGGGATTCGGTTACGAACCGCTTCGGAGTCAGCTCGAATTCGCCCACGAAATCCAGCGCGCCTTCCCCGCTCACGAAGTACTGCTCATTCACCGCGAACAGCACCTGTACGAGGGCCGCCACCACTCGAAAGAGGCAGCCGGCAACCTCAAACACATCCCCGCGCGCCGCGGCCTTTCCCGCGATGTCGAGCATGGACCGCGCCTCGCGCATATACCGCTCGACAATGGCGCGCCTCATTTGCGCCGGGTACTGGGCCACCAACAGCTTGAGTGCTGCTATGGTGTTACCCGGGTCGAACAGGGGAGTGCACAGCGCGATCTCGGCCAGGTAGATGTGGTTGTGAAACCCGTGTGGATGACCGGGATCGTAGTCGCACGTCACGTGCCCCGCACGGCAGTCCTGGATCACTCCCGCCACCCGCTCGATCTCGCGATAGAGGAGGCTCACCTTCGAGTCGCCGATCCACAACTGCCCGCCGCCGTTCGCCCACGGCCCCCACTCGCCATACCCGCTTATCAGCCCATCCTCATTCCGCTCATTGAGCTCGTTTACGAGTGCCCGAAGTGCAGACACCGGGGGCGGGCTGGCCGCGTGATAATAGATTCCAAGCCCTCTATCCGACCACCCGCCGGCTTCGCCACCCGCTTCGGGTCGCCCGTGGACCACCGCGATAACGCCGTCGATTTCGCCAATTCGCAGCGCCACTCGCCGGGCCATGGCCGCCCGGTCTGCCGGCCGTGCCTCCTCGGGGCTCATGCCCCTCCCTGGAGTTGCCACCCCACGAATGGCTCTTCAGGCTCGACCTCCATGGCGCCAAGGAACTTCGCCGTCATCTCGTAATACCCGGCGAGCAGGTTGATACCCACGATTGCGGAGTTTGGCCAATACTTCGCCAGTTCCTCATGGATCTCCTGCGATGGGTGCTCGGTGGCTGCCACGGCATCGACATATGCCAGCATTGCCCGCTCCGCAGGCGAGAAGAGCTCGCTCCCCCGCCAGTGATGCAACGCCACGATCTGCTCATCGCTCAAACCGGCCGCCCGCCCGATACGAACGTGCTGGTGCCACTCATAAATACTGTGGTGCAGGATGGCGGTTCGCAAGATCGCAAGTTCACGCGTCTTCACGTCCAGGCCGCATGCCGCCCAGAGCCCGTTCCCGAGCCGCAGATAGCTCCGCAATACCTTCGGGTTGTTCCCCATCACACGGAAAATGTTGGGCACTGCCTCTGGCGTCGGCGCAAGCCGATCCCAGACATAATGTAGTTCTTCAGGAATGTCCGTCTTCGAAACGTTGGGCAACCGGCTCATTCGTGGCTCCTGCGTGAGGTTGGGCGCGAGTGTAGCGCTCAGAAGCTGCTAATGTGCTTGCGCCTGCCCTCCCTGGCTCTCCCGCGCCCTTATCCCTTGTCGCCGCCACCCGGTCACTGCGATCGTTGCTCCCGCTGCCATCGTCAACATCAGGTTGGCCCCGGTCCCCTCACCGTAACCACTCAATACGCGCAGCCCGAACTCGATTACTCCCCACAGCGCTGCGGGCCAGGCTACGAGTGCGAACAACCAGTACACCCGGTCCCTCACGCTGCTGCCTCGTTCCGACCGTACTCACGGTCGATCATCCGAACGAACTCGGCTGCCAGGTCTGGGTCGAACTGCGTCCCTCTCCCCCGTACGATCTGCTCCACCGCTTGCTCCACCGTCAGGCCCTTCCGGTATGGCCTGTCCGTTGTCATCGCGCTGTAGGCATCCGCGAGTGTGAAGAGCCGCGTCGGCAGGGCCGTCTCGGCGCCACGGAGCCGTCCCGGGTACCCTTCACCGTCGAACCGCTCATGATGATGCCGTACGAGGTCGACCACTGTGTCGAAGTCAGTCACCGCGGCGGTGATTGCCGCGCCCATCACCGGGTGCTCCTCCATCGTCCTTCGCTCTTCCAGCGTCAGCGGCCCCGGCTTCCGCAGGATTTCATCCGGAACAACGATCTTCCCGAGGTCGTGGATCGGCCCTCCGATTGCAATCGCGCTCAGGTACTCATCCTCGAGACCGATCCTCCGTGCCACCTTCAGCGCGAGCCGCGTCGCGTGGTCGCTGTGGAATCGCGTGTAACTATCGCGCCGGTCGATCGCCTTCACCAGGTTCCGCAACGCCTTCAGGTTCGTCACCTTGAGGAATGCACCCGTCGTCTTACCTTCGCCCGTTTCAGCGGCTGCAATCCCCGCCGACGCGGACATCGATTTGTCGAGGTACATCTGGTCCTCGGCTTCTGCGATCAGGTCCCGCGGGCTCTCGAATCCACGGAACTGCGCCAGCCCGTAGCTCACCCTCGTCGGTAACGTCACACGTGACCCGTTCACCACTTCGATATGTGATACGGACGTCCGTACACGCTCGAGCACCGCCCGTGCTTCCGCTTCGGAGGCCCCCGGGAAAACCACGACGAACTCGTCGCCCCCAAAACGTGCGAACGTTGCCGGCTCCACGATGTGCTGAGTCAACGCCTGGACCACTCGCTTCAACACGTGGTCGCCCTGCTCGTGCCCCACGAAGTCGTTGAGCAACTTGAAGTTGTCGATATCCAGGTACCCGGCCACGAGAGGACTACCCTCGAGCCGTGATCGCTCCACGGCGTCAATGATGAACTCATCGATGAACCGCCGGTTCGGACACCCCGTTAGAGCGTCGGTATAAGCGAGCTTCCGGTACGCCGCCGCCTGCTCCGCCGCCAGGCGGCTCGCCCGCGTATCCACTGCCTTGTTAAGTAGATGCCACAGGATGTCAGCGTCGAACGGCTTGCCGAGGAAGTCATCCGCACCCGCCTTCATGGAACGTACCGCTACATCCACATCCACGAACCCGGTAATGGCAACGATGCCCGCACTCGGTGCCAGCCGCCGCCCTCGCTCAATCACGTCGAGTCCCGACATATCCGGGAGGCTGATATCACAGGCGATTGCATCGAAGCTTTGTGCCGCTAGCTCGCCCAGCGCTCCCTGGCCACTTCGCACCACCGTAACCAGCCCCGTGTACTGGCTTAGCACCAGTTGGATGAGCCGCCCCAGTGCCGGGTCATCCTCGATGACAAGGACGCGAAGCGGACCCCGCCCAGATCGAACCCCGGTTGTTTCCACTCCGTGGTTATCGGCGCGAATCTGGACTGGTGGAGTGTCTCTCGTGAAATTGGCCGCATCGCACCCGGCCAGCTGCTACTTCGTCTCTGTCACCCAGATATGGCCGGCTACCTGGCTCCCCATCACCACCGACCGCCCGTTTAGGGTCGCTGTCACCGTGCCACGGTAGGGAGCCACTGATTCGAGCATGATCAGAACACCCGGCCGGATCCCTTCCTCATCGAAGAACTGGAGCAACTGCTCGTCTTCCTCGAACACCCGGTCAACCTTCACGGTCTCACCTTGTTTTATTGTCGCCAGCGTCGCCATCGGTAGGGTCCGGGGCTCGCTCCCGTCAGCCGACGGAATCGGATACCCGAACGGGCTCCTGGTCGGATTCCCCAGCGCTTGCACGAGGTACGTCTCCGTCACGTCCGAGATCCCATGCTCGAGGAGGTGCGCCTCTTCATATGCCCGCCACCATGGCACCTTCAACACATCCGTGATCAGGCACTCTGCCAGCCGGTGCCGCCGAATCATCTGCTTTGCACGCATCAGCCCCTCATTCGTGAGGCGGATCACTTTCTTGCTGTCGATCTCCACCAGCCCGTCGCGCACCAGCCGCTTGAGCATCCCCGCGACGGATGGCGGCGTGATCTCCAGCCGGTCGGCCAGCCGCACCGCTATCACGTCCTGGCCCTCATCGTTGTGGAGTCGGTAGATCGTCGTCAGGTAATCGTCACTGGCGACATTTGAAACCTGCTTCGGCATAGCAGAGGTATCGTGCCACGGCTTTGCCTCGCAGGCTACAATTCCCCGTCCTCGCTGAGGCCGCCATGGTCAGGCAGCCTTCCGTTGCTCAATCCATAGCGGGATTACATCGGCTGGCTGCTCCATGCGCCGCGATTCTGCCCGTAGCCACGAAACCACACACGGTGGCATCTGCCCATTCACTTCGATGCAACTGCGGCAATGGGCTGCCCGCACCTCTGCTGTAAATGGGCAGGCAAGCTTGAGTCGATCTCTCCGGTTCATGACGGTCACCCCCATCTTCCTCAGATCTTCGGCACGACAATCCCGTTTCTGAGGGGTGGATGAATGTCCTCACCCGCCACCATCTCGCCCCCGAATCCCGTGAGTTCGCCTCACCTCATACCTTTAGACAGGTTAACTTACCAACCGGTAATAAAGGCGCTTCACAGCCGCCATATGTGGCAGTAGACTATGGCGGCTATCGATATCAGGAGGACTTTTCCGCATGGCCGCAAATCCGGTGACCGAATCGAGACTCGATCTTTCCTGGCTCAATCTCTACGACGAGCCAACCTCCGCAACACCCGGCAAGAAGGGCCTTACCCTCAAGGAAATCAACCTCGGCCGCTATGCTGATGACAGGCGTGGCGCCGGCGATATGACCTATCGCATGCGCGGCGCAACTCCCCGCCCTGGCGCCCAGCGCTTCGGTGCCAACTATCAGTCCAAAGCCGACGTCTGGTCCGAGAACTGCATCATGCTTTATGAGGAGGCCACCCAGCGCCAGTGGGCGTCCGCCCGCGATATCCCCTGGGACACCCTCCAGGAACTCCCCGATGAGATGGAGCGCGCCATGTGCCAGCTCTGCACCATGCTCACCGAAGTCGAGTTCATCGCCGGCGACGTTCCCGGCCAGTGGATGCCCTTCGTTTCAGCCCAGGACTTCGAAGCTGGCCTCTTCCTCATGTCCCAGATCATGGATGAGGCCCGCCACACCGATGTCTTTCGCAAGCGCGCCCTCGCCAACGGCGGGGGCCTCCTCGCTCAGGGTTCGGGCCTCGGCCTGCGCACCCTCATCGAAGCCCGCGACTTCACCGAGATGTCCGTCCTCATGCACGTCCAGGCCGAAGGCTTCGTCCAGTCCATGTTCCGCATGGGCGAACTCATCGGCCAGACCGATGCCGACAAGCGAATCTTCCGCATGAGCGCCCAGGACGAATCCCGCCACCTCGCATTCGGCGTTATGCACCTGAAGTACGTGCTCGATACCGAGCCCGAACGCCGCGAGGAAATCCATCACTACCTCGATAAGGCCGAAGGCGATGCAGCCGGCGGCGGCTCCGGCGACGTGACCTTCCCACCCGTCTTCGAGTCCCTCTGCATTCTCCTCGGCGGCGGCCCCGATAAGTTCGACGAAGGCCTCCAGAAGTTCCTCCTTCTCCGCAAGCGCCAGATCAATGAGTACCTGCACCGCCTCGAGGTCGCTGGCCTCGGCGACCGCCGGCAGCGCATCGGGCCTCTGATGGCCCAGTTCGTCGACCCCGCCTGAGAGCGGTTCACCTGGAATGCTCGCTCCCGGCCCCCAGGCCGGGAGCCTTTCAACCCCCCTCACCCCACTACACCGAGGTATCACTATGTCTACCGGCGAAGCACTCTCGCGTGCCCAGGCTGCGCAGGGCCCCGTTGAAATCCCCCAGGAAGCCCGTGACAAGGCTCGTGAACTTGGCTGGGAGGATGGCCTGATCGAACTTGCCATCAGTAAAGGCCATAGCCTCCAGGAAGTCTGGCAAGCCCTCCGCGCCAAAGTCGATGGCGAGACCGCCAAGGGCTTCCTCGCGGGAGAAGGCGCGTCCTTCCTCCGCCCCGATTTCGCCTGGATGAAAGTCCCCTCTGAGTGGGGCATCAAGGCCCGTGCCAGCAACCCCGAAATGGGCCTCACCATCGGCGACCTCAATATCGGCACATACGGCGACATCCCCGACGTCTGGTACAACCGCAGCGAAATCGCCCGTGGCTCCTACCCCAGCCCGATGAACGAAGACATGGGTTACACCATCTTCGATAAGGCCGTCGTCTGGGCCGATTGCTGCATCCCCCTGTACGAGGACGCCATTCGCGACCGCTGGATATCCTCCACCGATCTCCGCTGGCCGAGCCTCGAACCACTTCCCGACGATATCGAAAAGGCCGTCTGCCAGTTCATGACCGAGCAGTCCGATCGCGCCTATTTCACCGGTGCCCTCTGGAGCGGCTGGCTCCCCGAGATCAGCTACGGCTATCTCGAGCTCAAGCTTTTCCTCTCGACTATCATCTACGACCTTGCCCGCCACGCTGAGGCCTTCCGGAAGCGCGCCCTCTCGAACGGCGGCGGCCTTGGGCTCCAGGCCCCGACGGACTTCTCTCGCTGCGCCAAAGAAGCCCGTAGCTTCGTCGAACTTGCCGCCACCCTCTTCGTTCAGGACAGCATGCTCCTCACCCTCTTCGAACAGGGTGAGCAACTCGCTCAGAACCAGGTCGAACGGGACCTTTACGCACTCGTCGCCAGGGACCGAAAGCGCATGATGGAATACCACATCGAGCGCCTGAAGCACTTTATCTTCAAGACCCCGGACCGCCGGGACGAGCAGAACCTCTACTTCGGCAAGGCTGAAGGCCGCATGTATCGCGACTGGAGCGATCCCGTCGTCTCCGAGCCCCTGGCTGTTCTCCTTGGTGGTGGCAAGGCCAACATCGAAGAGGGTAAGCAGAAGCTCCAGGCCCTTCGCAAGCTCCAGGTCCAGAACTACCTCCGCGACCTCGAAGCCGCTACCTTCCAGCGCAAGGGGCTCAACATGCGTATGCGGGAAATCCTCGAGAGCTAACCATCCCCCGGTCATCGATAGCACAGAAGGGGCTCCCGGATTCCGGGAGCCCTTTCTGTACTATCCGCTCCAATCGCGAACCTCAACTGCGAGCCAGCATGGTCCGCAGCTTCCGGACCACCCGAACTGGCCGCGCCGGCCGGGTTGCCCTTTGCTCAGCCTCAATCTCTCGCAGCACCCGCTCATGCTCTGCTGCGAACTTCAGCCATTCTGGCTCCTGCCTGCCCGGGAGGATGATTCGCTTGTTGGCTACCATCACAGCCTCGTCCGGGTTCAGGGGAAGAAACTGGTTCATACTTGGGCTCCTTGCCTGCTTGGGGGTGAAACCGGCTGGGCCTCGCCCCTGGACGCACGCCGCCAGAACTCCTGGCTGCTCCGCTTGCCTCGAAGCTTCAGCGTCTGCCATTCGTGATGCTGATGCCCGGGCGCATCATGCGTACTTCCCGCACGTGCTCCCCGTGTCAGCTCCGCGAACTCTGGTGAGAAAAATCGAACGTAATCCAATGTTGTGTCCTTTGTGTGTATTACTGGTACCTGCCCGGAAGAAGCACATGCTCCACTACACACCATGATCCGGTGCCCGGTGAACAGGTGATGTTCGAATACATGAGCTACACGAAGGCGAACGAAATACCGAGGTACCCCGCATCGCGGGGAACCATTACTGGTCCATTGGTCCCTTCGGGTAACAAAAAAGCCGTACCGCCTGGCGGTACGGCCAAATCGCCGTTCTGCCTCGACAGAACCTAAACGTTTGGCGCCTTACCGCGTGCGGTTGCGAGGTGTCCGTCTGAAATGACCATGGTCCTCTCCCTTCTCGCTTACGTGACCGCGTCCTGATTGATACTAACGACTGTACCTGCGTCAAGGTTAACGCACAATGCAAGATTCCGCAGGATCCAATTTCACCACTTGTTACCAGGCAATTGCCGGGCCAACCCCGATGCCCTGCCGTTCCTCGTCCGCTACCCTCAAACCATGCCGCCCGTGCGTCGCAGCCCCCTGCTGCTCGTAACAGTCACGCTTCTCGTGATCCTCGCTGCCTCCGCATCGTGGCGGCTTGATTCCGCGCCACGGGCACGCGCCGAATCCGCGAGCCCCCAGGATCTCCCTGGTCAGCTCCGCTATATCGGGCGCGATACAGCTACCGGCCAGCCCACATCTGTCAACGATCGCTTCATCGCTGATGTCGAGCGTGCCGTCGAACGCTACGGCAAGGATGAGCAGCAGCCAGTGCCACCTCCCGCGCCTGGCCCCGTCGATGTTGCTCGCCTGGCCATCCCCCGATTGGGTGTCGACGCCCTCGTCGCACGCCTCGGTCTCGATTCCTACGGCCGTCTCGACGTCCCCCAGGACACCAGCACCGTCGGCTGGAATCCTGCCTATAACGACCTTCCGGGTACCGGCGGTGCTACCTTCTTCGCAGCCCACTTCGAGTATGCCGGCCGTCCCGGCGTTTTCAACGAGATCGCAACGCTCCAACCAGGTGACGAGATTGCCGTCACTCTCTCCGATGGCTCCGTGCTCCGATACGTCGTCACATCTGCCATCGACTACACCATAGCCCAGGTCGATATGGGTGCCGTGCTATTCGGCCGCGAAGGTGCCGAAAGCATCACCCTCATGACGTGCAGCGGCCCTCCCAATTCCGAGGGCTACCCGATGCGTACTGTCGTCCTCGCCACCCGATCCCGCTGACGGTCACCCGCCGGGCCACGGCGCAGGGCGCTGTTGCCTTTTCAAAGCCAGACCCAATCCCGGCCAGTGCAAGGCAGGCATGCCTGGTTTCGAGGGCGGTACCACAGGTGCCAGTTCGGATATGGCCACGCCCCGAACGTGCCCATGTCGTACCCTCTTGGTCGAGCCCACGGAGGTGACAGCATGCGCGACGTCGCGGAACTGAATGGCGATGGCATCTCGGCAGAACTGCGAGAGTCGATTCACGCCCTCAACGAGGGACTCGGGAGCCCCGTCGCCTGGCGACCCGTCGATTGGGCAGTCGAGCGCCGCGAGTCCACGCCCGCTGCACTCGATGAAGGCATCGAACTCACCCGTGAACTCGGCGTTGCTATGAAGTACCCGACGGTCACAAGGACCCTCAGCCCCAACCAGGTTCTCCGCGACCGCCTTGGCCTTGCAGTGATCCATCGCCCCTGCCGCACCTACCCGGGTGTCAGCAAGAACTACACGGGGGATATCGACCTCCACGTCGTCCGTGTCGCCACCGGTGGCACGTACGAAGACGCCGGCATGCGGATCGGCTACCACTCCGCTGTGAGTGTCCGTGTCATGGAGCGTACTCCTGTCGAACACGCCGCCCACTTCGCCTTCCGTCTCGCCGAACGCGGTCGCCATCACCTCGTTTCCACCAGCAAGTACACGATTCAGCGTGCTGCTGATGGACTCTTCGAAGAAATCGTCGATGAGGTGGCGAAGGAATACCGCAATACCACCCACGAGAGAGAGCTTTTCGATGCTTTCCTCGCGAAATGCATCATGCGTCCCGAGCGTTACGACGTCATCGTGACACCAAACGAATATGGTGACTTCCTCAGCGACGCGATTTATGGCCTCATCGGCTCCATCGGTCTCGGGGCCAGCGCGTCATATGCATTCACCCCAAGCCACCAGCCGAGCATCGGTATCTTCGATCCTGCTGGCGGCACTGCTCCCGATATCGCTGGTAAGGGCATTGCTAACCCGTCCGGCGCTATCGAAGCGTTTGGCTACCTCCTCCAGTACTGCGGTCATTTCGATATGGGCCGCCGCGTGATTGACGCTGTCCACGACTGCATCGCCAGCGGCCAGAAGACCGGTGATCTCGGTGGTACCCTCAACACGATGGACTTCACCCAGTCCGTTCTTGCCCGCTCCGTCCCTCGTGTCTGATCGTTGCCACGCCGGCGGCTGTTATCTCCAACAAACACGGATGTGAACTTCGTTCGATTCTCTCCGTGCGATATTTCACAATCCGCGCCCGATGTGGTACGATCCCCCCGGTTTTCCCGATTCTCAGATTCAGGTGTGTACTTCGCGCCGGGGGCTCGCGGCTTTCCGGTGCTGCGCAGGAGGCCCTTCGACCGCGTGAACATCATAGTCTGCGTCAAGCAAATCCCGGACCCTGAAACGCCGGCCGCGTCCTTCAAGGTGGACGAGGCGGCGAAAAAGGTCATCCCCGCCCAGGGTATCGCACCCGTCGTCAATCCCTTCGACCCGCAGGCCACCGAAGCCGCCCTTCGCCTGAAGGAATCCTCCGGTGGAGATGGCAAAATCACTGTTATCAGCCTCGGCCCCGATAGTGCTCGCGATGCGATTAAGCACGCCCTCGCGATGGGTGCCGACGAAGGCGTACTCCTTTCCGACCCCGCCTTCGAGGGTATCGATAACTTCCAGACTGCTACCGCTCTCGCAAAGGCCATTCAGAAAGTCGGCGCCGCCGACCTCGTTCTCATGGGCCGCTCCTCCGCCGACTGGGATATGGGCGTCGTTCCCGTGGGTGTTGGCGAGATTCTCGGTATGCCTGTCGTCACCATTGCCAAGGCAGTTGAACCAAGTGGTAGCGGTCTCAAGGTCGAGCGCGTTCTCGATGACGGCTTCCAGACCGTTGAAGTGAACCTCCCCGCTGTTGTCTCCGTCTCCAATGAGTTCGGCGAGCCCCGTTACCCGCAACTCCGCCAGATCATGCTCGCCGCCAAGAAGACCGTGCAGGTCTGGAATGCAGCCGACCTCGGCCTTGGTGCCGACGAGACCGGTGAAGCCAACCGCTGGCTCCCCCTCGAGGCCCTCTACGTACCCAAGGTCGAAAGCAACGTCGAAATCATCGAGGGCGACTCGCCCGAAGAGAAGGCCCGAAACCTCGCGCAGAAGCTTCGCGCGGCCAAGCTGGTCTAAAGGGGGATCCGAATGGCAGGCATTCTCGTCATCGCAGAAGCCAACGAGGGCGGCGTCGCCCCGATTTCCTACGAACTGCTCGGTGCTGCCCGGCAGCTCGCCAGCCAGGGTGGCGGCAGCATCTCGGCCTTCATCGCCGGGACCGAAGCCCAGGCCAGCGACCTCATCGCTCACGGTGCGGACCAGGCGTTCGCCGGCACGAATGCGGCGCTTACCGCCGGCACCGCCGAGACCTACATCCCGGCAGTCAAGGCCGTTCTCGAACAATCCGGTGCGGATATCGTCATCCTCGGTCAGACAAGCCTCGGCCGCGATCTCGGCCCCGCACTTGCCTTCAACCTGAAGACCGCCGTTGCCATGGACTGTGTTGAACTCAAGATCGATGGCGGCCGCCTCCGCGCCACCCGCTCGGCCTACGGCGGCAACGCCCGCGCCGAAGTCACCTGGAAGAACAATCCCCAGGTCGTGACGGTCAAGGCGAAGTCGTTCGATCCTCTCGATGCCGACTCGGGCCGCTCCGGCAATGTAACCAGCATCGATGCTGCAGGCGAGGCTCGCATCAAGGTACTCGGCGTTTCCAAGGCCGAGAGCACCGGCGTCCGAATTGAGGACGCTCCGGTCGTTGTCTCCGGTGGCCGTGGCCTCGGCGATGCCAGTGGCTTTGCCATGCTCGAGGAACTCGCCAACCTCCTCAAGGGAGCCACGGGTGCCAGCCGCGCTGCCTGCGACCTCGGTTGGTATCCGCCCTCCCAGCAGGTCGGCCTTACCGGCAAGACCGTCTCCCCGAACCTCTATATCGCTGTTGCCATCTCCGGCGCCAGCCAGCACATGGCGGGTATGGCGGGTTCCAAGAATATCGTCGCCATCAACAAGGATGCCGACGCCAACATGGTCAAGGTCTCCAAGTTCGCCATCGTCGATGACTATAAGAAGGTCATCCCGGCCCTGATCGAGGAGATCAAGAAGCTCGGCTAGTTACCGGCGCTCGTAGTACCTCAAGAGGGAGCAGCCGAGAGGCTGCTCCCTCTTCTTCGAACCTCATCCAGCCCGTAGTCTGCGCTCGCAGGGCCGTCAGGCGTTCCCTCGCGGGGATCCCCCTTCCGTCCACAACGCGCAGCACATTGCTATGCCACTCGAGTGAAACACGCCCGTGCGAATGCGGAGAATAGCCGCCGGGCCTCCTCTTGCGTCGCTACCAGTTCCTCCGGATGCCACTGCACCCCCACGACAAATCGCTCTCCTGGCTCCTCGATCGCCTCGATCGTCCCGTCCTCTGCCCACCCGGTGACCGTGAGCCGATCTCCGGCCTTGTCCACGGCCTGGTGATGCATCGAATTGGTCCCCAGCGAGGTGACACCGAGGATCCGGGCCAGACGTGTCTCAGCATTGACCCGAACCACGTGTGTCAGCCGATCACGCGGAGTCCCGTCGTCAGTCTGTGAGTGGTTCGGAACATGTTGATGCAGCGTGCCGCCCCGGCCCACGTTCAAGAGCTGCATCCCCCGGCAGATCGCCAGCACAGGTAGTGCCGAGCGGTCGGCGGATGCCAGCACATCGATCTCTGTCGAATCCCGGGCCTCGACTACCGAATCCATCATCGTCCCGCTCGGCCGCTGCCCATACCGCCGAGGATCGATGTCGCCACCGCCGGTCAGGCAGATCCCATTGCTGACGTCCACGATTCCGTGGATCGTCTCCGGTCTCATCCCCGGGGTGATGAGTAGGGGTATGAGCCCTGCCTCTTCGAGAGCCTTGATGTAGGCGGCACTGAGTGTTGCCCGCTCGTGGCGCCCTTTGGACGCTGGAGAAAGCGACGTGACGACTCCAACGAAGGTGCTCATCGTGTCTGGAGCACTCGCATGGCCGAAAGACGCTCATGCTCGAACCAGGAGAAATCGCTCACATTCACCCTCTTTGGTGTCGTACGCCGCTGTAGGCCTTACCCACGAGACGGCTGCAATTCACTCAGCACGATGTTCTGTTTCACGGCCGGGCTGATAGAGTCCGTTGTGGCTGGCTCCGGCGGACCACCACCTTACTTTATCAGCTTCGACGGCGATGGACGCACGGTGAGAGGAAGCACCTGCCTGGCAATCACCTCCGCCACGCGCTCCGTCCACGGTAACCGGCCTGATGTCTGCGTCGTGTGGTTCACGGTCCGCTCGTGCCTATGGCACCAGCATCACCTTGCAGTCCCGCGGATCCGCCAGTGACTCGAAGGCCGCAGGCAACTCATTGAGCGTTACCGTCCGGGTCACCAGCGGCGCCGTATCGATTGTCCCGTCACCGAGTGCAGTCAGTGCCTCGGCGTACTCATCGGGCGTATATCCCAGTACGAACTGCAGTGCCAGCTGCTTGTTGATCCCCACCATCGGATAGATCGTGTCTGGCTTCATGCACACGCCGACGACAACTACCCGGCCGCCGCGTATCACGAGCTCCATCGCCTGCTGCAGTGTTCCCTCCACGCCGACGCATTCAAACACCACCTGGGGTGCATGGGCCCCGCCCGTCATCATCTGCTCACCAACCGGACCATCTTTTGGGTTCAGCACGAGGTCCGCGCCAAGCTGCCTCGCAAGGTCACGCCGAGGCTCCGCGAGATCCGTCACTGTCACATGGTGCACCCCTTCCTTCTTCAGCCAGAGCAGCGTCATTAGCCCGATCGGCCCCGCGCCCATCACCACGGCAGTCTCAGCCGCCTCCAACTTCGCCTGGCGAACGGCATGCAACCCCACAGCGCAGGGCTCGGTCGTCGCTGCAATCACGTTTGGCAACCCGTCGGGTACACGAAGCAACAGCGGTGCACTCAGTCGCACGTACTCGCCGTACGCCCCCGGCGTTTCCGGGCTATATCCGATGCTCAACATGCCATTCGGTGCCGTCGGGGCGATGAGCACCGGGAAGCTCGTTACACGTGCCCCAACAGACCACGCTTCGGCGCCAGGGCCACTCTCCACCACTTCCGCCACGAACTCGTGGCCCATCACCATCCCCTTGTTCAGGTCGATCGTGTCCCACGCGGTCTGCCCACTCCGCCGCGTGTTCTCCACCATGTCGTCCATGAACCTCGCTGCGTGCAGATCGCTCCCGCAGATTCCACAGGCCAGTACCTTGGCGACCACTTCGCCGGGCCCTGGCGTTGGCCGTGCCATCTCTTCGATGGCGAGGCGCTTGCCCCGCAATACCATTGCACGCATGCCCATTCCTCCTCCGAATACTCCCGGCGACTATACGCGAGGCGCCTTTTCGGTACCTATCCCTCCACCTTGCCCCGAGCCGGCTCTCACATGCGAAACTCTCTTGAGTACCGTTTCGGAACCCGAGGATCGTGAACCAGCCTCCACCCCGTTTGCTGCTCGGCACCAACAACCCCGGCAAAGTCCGTGAATTTCGCCGCCTGCTCGACGGCTCCGGATTCGATCTCGTCACCCCCGCTGACCTGGACATCTCGCTTGAGGTCGACGAGACGGGCACAACCTACAGCGAAAATGCCAGCCTCAAAGCTGTTGCCTTTGCTCGAACGGCTAATTGCATCGCCCTCGCCGATGACTCCGGTATCGAAGTCGATGCCCTCAACGGCAAGCCCGGTGTGTACTCCGCCCGTTATGGAGGCCCCGGCCTCGATGACGCGGCCCGCACGGCTCTCCTCGTCCAGGAACTCACCGGCATTGCAGATGAACACCGCACCGCGCGCTATCGGGCAGTCGTCGCCGTGGCGTTACCTACCGGTGAAGTCCGCCTGTTCGAAGGTGTGCAGGAAGGCCGAATTGGCTATGAGCCTCGTGGCCAGCGAGGCTTCGGCTACGACCCTGTTTTCATGGTCAACGGTCGCATGCAGGCCGAACTGACCGATGCACAGAAGGATCTCATCAGCCACCGTGGACAGGCAGTTCGTGCTGCCCGTGAATACCTCCGCTCGCTGCTACCTTCGTGATCCGGCCACTTCATTCGCTGCTCGCTGTGCTTACCCTTGTGGGCCTTGTGTCCGCTTCCCTGGCTGGCTGCGGTGGAACGCCATCGCTCGCCGAAGCCAATGCCTGCCCAACCCCGTCACCGCTTCCTACCTCCGCTGCCACTCCACGAGTCACGCAGGGGCGCGCCTACTTCATGACCCTCCAGAACTCGCTCGAACAGCTGCATGACCGGCTTCAGCGCTTCAAGCTCGACCACCCCAACAACCGCTTCTCACGTGACGACACGTTCCGGCCAGACGTCGCCTCCTTTATCGATCAGTCGGCCTGCACCGCCCTCGGTATCAAGGCCCTTGTACCTCCCGGATCCCAGTTCCAGCAGTCCAAAGCCCGGTTAGATGCTGCACTCGATGACTACATAACCCTCCTCGCCGCGGGCCGCGCTGCCATCAAGAGCCGCAACGTGACCGACTACCGGACCTTCTACGACGGCCTCGATCCCAAGCTCCAGGCGATCCGCGACGCCGCGAGCCAACGCTGATAGCCGGGCTTCCGTAGCGGCGTTCTTCGCCTCCAACGAAATGCCCGCCTGGAATCAGGCCGCGATCGTTACTTGATCGCTCCGGCTGCCCGCAGGTGCTCGATATCCTCCGCCGCCATCCCCAGCCATTCCATGAGCACACTGTCGGTGTCACCCCCGTGCTCCGGCATCGTCTTTCCTACCACCACGGGTGTCTTCGAGAGATGCACAGGCGAGTTCGGCAGCTTGAGTGACCCCGGCAACCCATACGGCATCGGGATGTCGACAAGCATGTTTCGGGCTGCCACGTGCTCATCCTCGAAGAGGTCCGCAATGCTGTTTACTTTCCCTACGGCGCACACATTCCCTGGCTCGATGATGTCGAACCACTCGTCGGTTGTCCGTGCTGCCAGCGCTTCAATGAGCCCCGCCTCCAGCGCTTCGATATTCGACAGGCGTGCCCGGTTTGTCGCGAATCGTTCATCGAAGGCCATGTCATCCCGGTCGATGAGCGCACAGAATAACTCCCACTCCTTCACGTTTGCGATGACGATCCAGCCATCTTTCGTCGGAAACGGCCCAAACGGTGCAAGGAGCGCATGGCGGCTCCCCTGCCGCGTTGGGCTCTCGCCGAACGCTGACCGCCGGACGATGGCGTTCTCACAAAGCGCCATCTGAGCCTCCATCAACGCCACATCGAGGAATTGGCCCTCCCCGGTGATGTCCCGCGCTCGCAGCGCCGCCAGCAACCCGATCGACAGGTAGAGCCCGCCCACCATATCGCCGATGCTCACCCCAATGCGCATCGGTGGGCCTCCGAGCGCACCGTTCATCCCCATCGTCCCGCCCATTGCCTGTGCCACCGCATCCACCGCGGCCATCTTGCTATACGGCCCCGTCTGGCCGAAGCCGCTCAGTGCCCCATAGATGAGCCGCGGATTCTCCGCCGAGAGCACCTCGAATCCCAACCCAAGGCGATCCATCGTTCCCGGCCGGAAGTTCTCGGTGACCACGTCTGCGTTCCGTACGAGCCGCTTCACGAGTTCCTTGCCCTCCTGCCGCTTCAGATCGATGCAGATCCCCTTCTTCCCTCGGTTCGGGCTGAAGAAGAATGTCGAAATCCCCTCGTGATAGGGCCCGAATCCCCGCTCCTTCTCGTGCGTCTCCGGGTACTCAACCTTCACGACCTCTGCCCCCAGGTCTGCCAGTTGCATCGTTCCAAACGGCCCTGCCAGCGCCCAGGTGAAGTCCAGCACCCGAATCCCCTCGAGTGGTCCGTTCATTCAGTCAATCGCCTCTTCGACTCTTGTGCGAAGCCCACCAGGGACCGCGTCATGAAGTTCGGATAACGCGATCACAAGTCGCGCGGTGCCGACGGTGTCCTTCGCACGTTTGCTTCCCCGACCCGTGCTGTCGATTGTCGCCGGGGTTTTCATCCGCATCGGATCTTCGGGTAGAGCGACGGGCAGCTTCAGAATCATGATCTGACGAACCTCATTCCGCTCAACGAAGTCGCCCACGATCCTATCCGACCGAACCTCGACCTGGAGCTTTGACTCCGGATTATGCACGTTCAGGCTATGTGCCAACTCCCGAACCGGGTACTTCCGGTGAAGTAATTCCCCTGCAGCGCCGGCCTGTTCGGTCGCAACGATGATGTCCCGCTCCTGCGTTATGACCGACTCTGCGTAGGTGTCCCCACCCACCCCGCCAATTACGCTGTCACAGATGTTCGCCCCGTGGAGCGGCGCAATCAGCCGTTCGAGAAAATCCGACCGGTCCTCCACGACGGCCTTCCAGAACGTTAGCGAACTCATGTCCCAAGCCTACCAGTACTCCGCACCCGGCACCCGGACCCTACTTCCCCTTGAACCGTGGCGCCCGCTTTTCTGCGAACGCCCGCGGGCCCTCCGATGCGTCCTCCGTTTTCATGATCTGCGAGTACAACCGCGCCTCGAGCCGCATCCCTTCCTTGAACGGCATCTCGAACGCCCCTTCGTAGGCCGCCTGCTTCATCGCCCGGATGGCCAGCGGACCGTTCTCGCACAATTTGTTCGCCCATCCGAGTGCGAAATCCATCAACTCCGCCTGCGGTACCACACGGTTCACGAGGCCGAAACGGTACGCATCCTCCGCAGGAATCCGTTCGGCGAAGAGGATCATCTCCATCGCAATTCCAAACGGCACATAGCGCGGGAGACGTTGGGTCTGTCCGCCCCCTGCCACGATCCCGCGCTTCGCCGCCATCGTCCCGAATGTCGCGTTCGGGCTTGCGATCCTCAGGTCACATCCAAGAGCCAGCGCTAGCCCCGCCGCAAGGCAGTGGCCGTTGACTGCCGCGATGACCGGCTTCCAGATCCCGTCTGGAGTGAGCCGCCCGGCTGCTTCCCCTGCATGCCGCCGCTGGCTCCAGTCGTTCGAGCTATCTTCGACGCTCTTCACCAGGTCGCGCCCCGCACAGAACGCCTTCTCGCCGGCCCCCGTCACAATGGCTACATGGAGCGAATCGTCCCCCTCGAATTCGTCCCACGCCTTTCCGAGTTGGGCGAACATCTCCGGGTCGATGCTGTTCATCGCCTGGGGGCGGTTGAGCGTGATGATGAAGACGGGTCCCTGGCGCGAAAGGTCTACTGGCATATCCCGTAGCCTAATCCATCTCGCCACATCGCGAACCGTCGACAATCTGCACTCCCGGAATCCGCAGCCGTATGACCTCTCCTT
>WBZR01001368.1_pt1 | contig 30921 bp, 23 predicted proteins | sample 5204231 | NCBI WGS metagenome assembly WBZR01 (sample SAMN12412403, study PRJNA552823) | activated sludge metagenome | isolation source: activated sludge from anammox sidestream of wastewater treatment plant... | place: USA: Virginia | collected 2017-08 | reverse complement strand
ATGACGACATTCCTGTTGTGGTTCTATGTAGCCGGTGCGCTGGGTGTGCCCCGTCGCTATGCTGTTGAACCCGGCGCAGGCCCGCTGACGGCTCAGATTGGTACGATTGGTGCCACCATAATGATCATTGGCTTTATTCTTGCGTTTTTCGAAGGTGTGTCATTACGAAGAAATCGCCAGGCCGATTTACCCGTCTGGCCCGAACCCGTAACAGGCCGATCCCAATGAATAATCAAAACCAATCTTGTGAAAACTGCTGCAACTGCGGCAGGTGGATATGGACAATCCTGGGTATTCTGGGTTTGCTCATCACCATCTACGGTATTACGGTGATTGCCTTCTCGCCGAGGATTACCACCATCCCTGAGCATCATATGCTCCACGCGGGCATGGTCATCGGTACCAGCCTTTTAGCCCTGGCATTGGCTAAATGGCTTTTATCCGCGAGCAATCGTGAGAGCGCCTTGTGGGCAATACCAGCCACCCTCGCCCCGGCGCTGAGCTTGCTGTTGATGTGGCCTACTCTTTACATCTATATGATGAATCGGCCGGTAATCCACATGCTGGATCATATCGGCATCGCGTTGTTAAGCCTGATTGCAGTTTTTTCTGCCGAAGCCTACGTGCGCGGGCAAGGGTGGGTAATAGCGGTGTTGGTCATTGGTATGAACGTCGGCGCTGCCGGCGGCTTTGGCTCTTCACCAAAATCCGTACCGATGGATATGTCCGGCATGGAGATGTCGCATCAGGCTGACAGCCAGACCGATGATACTCATGAGATGGCTGAGGAAGATGGGATCGATCCGGCTCTGCTGGCGTTGCCGATGAGTGAGCAGGGCGAAAAACTTGCCTCCAGCCTTGGTTGTACTGCCTGTCATTCCATCGACGGTACCAAGTCAATTGGCCCAACGTGGAAAAATCTGGCGGGATATCCCCAGAAAATGGCCGATGGTTCAACCAGAACGGCTGACTACGCCTACATTAAAAATGTGATCCTAAAGCCTTCGAGCATTCATCTTGAGGGTTATCCTACCGGCGTCATGCCTTCGGTCTACGGCGATCAGCTTAAAAGCACCCCTCAGGATAAAGACCATGAATTAAACGCCATCATCTGGTACATCAACACCCTCAGCGATAAGAGCAGCGCTTCGACCCAGCCGCCCGTGCCGGAGGTTCAGTAACCTGAGATTTGTACCTGCAGGGATATTTATACGGACCGTGCAAAGAACTCTACATCAACTGATCGAACGGTGGCCTTCTCCACCAATGGTCGGCGCAAGGAGCGATGATATCGTTACTTGAATTCACCTTTGCCTCGATTGATGAATTTTTCCTGCGCCTTCATCCGTGGATAAGCCCAAAGAGGACAGAATGAATAAAACAGTATTTATTGCCGGAGCAAGCGGGGCGATTGGTCGCCGACTTTGCCGATTGCTCGTTGATGATAATTACTCGGTGATTGGCACGACCCGCTGGCCGGCCAAGGTTCCCATGCTGCGGGATTTGGGCGTCGAGCCAGTGGTCGTGGACGTATTTGATGCAGCGCGACTGCTCGACGCCATTTGCGACGCGAAACCGCAGATTGTTGTTCATCAACTCACCGACCTTCCGCCTGCGCTGGACCCCGCGAAGATGGCTGACGCATTGGTCCGTAATGCCCGCCTGCGGGAGGTCGGCACGCGCAACCTGGTTGCCGCAGCCGTCGCTGCGGGCGTGAAGCGGATGTTGGCGCAAAGCCTCGCCTTCGTCTATGCGCCTGGTCCGATGCCCTATCGTGAAGACGCGCCGTTGATGCTGGACGATCCCGCCTACGGTGAGACTGCGCGGGCCGTTTTCAGTCTTGAGAAGCAAGTGTTAGCCGCCCCCTTGGAGGGAATCATTTTGCGATACGGCAGGCTTTATGGTCCAGGAACGGGCTTTGATCAGCCGCCCAGCGGCGGTCCGCTGCACGTTGATGACGCTGCGGACGCGGCGCGACGAGCGTTGACTCGTGGAAAGACCGGAATCTACAACATCGCGGAGGATGATGGCACGGTATCCATCGACAAGGCCGCTGAAATGCTCGGCTGGGCGCCTGGGTTCCGTTTGGATGAACCGAAGCGCTAACACACATGCAGCCGGGGGTACTATGCGCCGCAGCTGATGCAAGCCGTTAGCCGCACAACATAAGGAGGTCGCATAGCCGAAAGCGTGAACCTTGGCAAGTCGGCACTCGCGCTGTATCAGACAATCTACGAGCCAGCGGCAGCCAATCTTTCCAAAGAAGAAACGCCTGCCATTAAGTGGCTTGCCGTTGTCATCAACGCATGGAACGGTATTGCCATAGCCAGCCATTGCCCTGGTAAGGCGTAGGTGATCTTCCCCGGGCACTGCTCGGTGCCACGGCCGAAGAGCGCCCACCGTTCGTGGGGAAGGTCAACAACGACACGATGCTTTGTATAACCTTCAGGAGCGTGCCCGATCCCTCTACCGACCGCGTCGTATTTCGCGCCGCGCTGTTGCAAATATCGGACTTTCTCAAGGAATTGCACTATTCCGGGTCCTTCACGGAACATCACTGGCCTGCGAATGCTTGGCGCAACTTAGTTTGCGAGATAAATTAAGTCGCCATGAGCCGATCTCACCTCCTGTTCACTATTCTGGTTGTCGCATCATCTGCGTTGGGCTGCGCCGCCAGTCGGAGCAACGGCGCTGATCAGCGAGCGGGGGAAGTCGATCCCCAAAGCAGCGCTGAACCTGCCCGGTGCAGCGTAACTGCGCCTGCGGGCGGGCCGGCAAATACGGAACCGGCTTCAGCAGCTTGTACATCCCCATCTCATGACGTACATATGTCCGCCATGCAATATCTCGTACGCCGATCCACCGAAGCTCCTGATCTTTCCCCCATGGCTGATCTATCGAGCTGGGGTGCTGCTGACGTGCTTCATGTGGATCAGTATCGCCCGGAAAGCTCATCTCATCATCCAAAGACAGATGTACGACTGCTGCATGATGATCGGTATCTCTTCGTCCGATTCGACGTTCAAGACCAGTTTGTCCGCTGCGTTCACGATCAGTATCAGGATCTGGTCAGCAAGGACACCAGTGTCGAAATGTTTCTCAAACCCAAGGCGACGGCAGGCTATTTTAATTTTGAAATCAACTGTGGCGGCACCATGCTGCTTTATTACATCGAAGACCCCACGCCCGCACCCGATGCCTTTTTTAAGAAATTCACGCCTGTTCCCCCAGAGTTAGGCAGGCGGGTTCTCATCCAAAGCTCGCTGCCCAAACGCATTGATCCCGAAATCGCTGCGCCGACCCCCTGGCAATTGACCGTTGCCGTGCCGTTGTCGCTTCTTGAAGCGTATGTCGGCCCGTTGGATCCGCTATCCGATCAGACCTGGCGGGGCAATTTTTTCAAGGCTGGCGGTGAATCCTCTCATCCCCATTGGGCCAGTTGGTCGCCCATTCAAGGCCAACTCCGCTTTCATCAACCTCAATTCTTTGGCTCGATCAAGTTCGAATAATTTACTTGACGCCACTTAATTCACGATGTAAATTAAGTCGCATGAGCCGATTTTATCTTCTGTTCGCCATCCTGTTTTTAGCATCCTCTTCCTTGGGTGAGTCAGTTTTGGCCTGCCAGGAGCCGACAAATTTTGACATGTGTCCCTTTTTCTTGGTTCTCGGCCCAGTTCTTTCAACGGTCGATCCAGCGTTCGTCCATCAGCCCCCGGCAGACGCTCAGCAGCCCAAGGGGAGTACGATGCCTGGGATCCTTTCTAAAAAATAAAAAGATTTTTCTTGACAGACTTTATTTATGTAGTAAATTATATCGCGTTACAGCAAATCGACCCTCGTATCGCAGATTGTTATGAACAAGACTCAGATCGGAAATAGCGACCTGATATCAACGGTGAACAACCGGTTGGTTCTGCAGGCGGTGCGGGTGATGCAGCCGACGTTTCGGGCGGCGGTGGCGCGGCGGACCGGGTTGAAGCCGGCGACAGTGACCGGGATTGTCAATGATTTGTTGGCGCAGCAGATTTTGAGCGAAGCCCCCGCAGCCATACCGAGTGGCAACGGTGAACTGGGGGCGCGGTGGGGTCGGCCGCCGTTGATGTTGCAGGTGAATGCCGATGCCAAGCGGATCGTGGCGATTGACCTGGAGCCGGATCGGATTCGAGTGGCGGTGACCGATCTGCTGGCGAATGTGTTGAATTATCAGGAACAGGCGATTGACCGGTTTTCCGAGCCGGATGTGATCATCAAGACGATGCTGAAGCTGGCCGGCCGGGCGATGGAGGATGTGGATCGGGCGCAGTTGCAGGGTGTCGGAGTGAGCCTGCCCGGATTGGTCGATCAGAAGGCCGGAGTCCTGATCAGCTCAACCAACCTGCCGCGGTGGCGGGATGTGCCGATCCGCGACATTTTGCACAAGGCTCTGGGCGTGTCCGTGCAGGTGGAGCGGTCGATTCACCTGGCGGCGATTTATGAGAAATGGTCGGATCCAAATCATGCCCACCGGACGACGTTGATGTTGACGCTGCGGACAGGCGTGGGAATCAGCATCATGCACCACGGGCATCTGCTGACGGGCCGGCGGGGTTTTGCAGGAGAGATCGGGCATACGGTGGTGGACCTCAATGGCAAGCCATGCGAATGCGGCGGCAAAGGGTGTCTGGAGACGTTCGTCAGCGCCCCGGCGATCGTGGCGCGGGCGACGGAGATGATCCATCAGGGCAAGTGTCAGGCTCTGGTGGCGGCGATGCGCGGCAAGAGCGATTTACGGCCGGAACTGATCTATAAACTCGCCAAACGCGGCGACCGGGATTGCGCCCAGATCGTTAAGGAAATCGGCAAATATCTGGGAATTGCGATCGGCAACATGATCAACCTGTTCGCGCCGGATGAGGTGGTGATCTGCGGTTCGATCGACATGGTTGAGGCGCTGTTTCTGCAGGCGGTGCGTGAACAAGTGGAAAAGAGCGCCCTGCCGCGCAGCCGCGAGGGGCTGACGATCCGGCTGGCGCGGGAAAAGGACCGGCTGCCGCTGCTGGGTGCCGCGGTGCTGGTGGCTGAGGAGATGTTTGAGTTGCCGAGTTTGCAGCATGCGCGAGAAGTGACAGAGGATAAAGCGACGGTCTCAGCCAGTCAGGCGTGATCGATCGTGATGAGTGTTCCAGTGAGATGGAGTTAACTAAGTCCGGGTTTGCCGATGGTCGGCGATCCACAATTCTATCGAGGAAAGGAATGGATATGAGCAGGAACAACAAAGGCTTTACCTTGGTGGAACTTCTTGTCGTCATAGGCATTATAGCACTGTTGATTGCGATGCTTCTGCCGGCGCTGAACAAGGCGCGCAATGCCGCCGTGCGAGTAAGTTGCCAATCGAATTTGCGTCAGCTTGGGCAGTATTGGCACATTTATGCCAACGATCATCACGGTTTTTTCCCCAACACCGGACTCAGTTATGGGAATCTTTTTTTCCTGCTTTGGAGTCAGCGGGAGGTATTTGCTGAAAAGTATCAACTGGAAAACAACGGTCGGATTTTTTTCTGCCCCAAGGCCTACTACGACTATGATAGTTACTGGACGTACAAACACTCTGCACCGCCCGAAGATGTAATGATTGCGGGGTATTTCTTCTGGCCCGCCGAGGGGGAAGGAGCACCTGGCAGCGTTAATAGCAGCGTCACAAATCAATGGAATAGTTGGATGGGGTACAATCTTCCGCCGTTGCGCAAAACTAGTGACCGCAGAGCTGCGGAGATTCCAATTGCGTTTGATTTTACGCTGCAAGATGGCCCCAATACCTGGACGGCATCCAGTCACTTTGAAGGTGGCGGCAAGCCTGCTGGGGGAAATGTCTTGTATGGTGATGGGCACGCAGTCTGGAAGCCGCTGAGCACGATGATCAAAGTGGTGGATGCCTATCCCACTTATGTTCCGTGGTTTTAGACCAGTCACGACAAAAGTTCTGGCCTTCTGAGCGTTCAGTCGGCCATTTCATGTTTCCTTGTGAGGAGGTTTTCCAATGCGTAGTGGTGGTAAACATATGTTGCTCGCTGTTGCGGGCGCGATCGGTATTGTTTCGTGGTCGATTCCGGCTCAGGCCGCCATCCTGCTGGATTATACGGCGTCGACGGCCGGTGCAGGCATTGAGCCGGATGATGTGGGATGGGGTGTAAGCACCAACGACTCACCGGCAATGACCAATAATGGCACCTATCTGCTGCAGGACAAAACCGGAGTGGCTGGTCAGCAATATGGTGAATATATTTCACCCGCATTGCCGGCGGGTACATTCACCCGTGGTGGTGCGGCATATGGTATCGAATTCCGCGTTCGTCCAATTACGGATGTGGCGTTTATAGGCAGTGATTTTCCGCAGATGTATCTGACTTGGAGTGATGATGTATACAACTACAACATTACCATCGATAAGTATCATGAAAGTAACTCAAGTGGAACTGGTGACATCGTTTATGGGCGAAATAGTTTCAGTCCCGCTATAACCGGTATTGATTGGAACGTGCCGCATACGATCTTCATCGGCTATCGCGCTGGAGATCGGTTTGATTTCTATCTCGATGGAGTGCTGAAATCAACGGTTGTGGAAGGAAGCATCGCCCGTGGCATTTCCGGGTGGAATTTCGCCACCGACAAAATCGATTTTGGTGATGGCACGACGGCGAATAATGATGTTGCCGGCGAGTGGTATTGGGTGCGCGTGTACGATACCAATACACCAGAGGTTCCCGAGCCGGCCAGCCTCGGCATGCTGCTTTGCGGAGCGGGCTTGATGTTTGGCCGCCGGCGCACACGCTAGTGTAGCCATCGTTCAACACATCCCGATGCGTTCTTAGCATCGGGACGTGTTGATTCCATTCTAAAATCAGAATTCCGCATCAAGGAGGCGCACATGTTGCGCGCTTGGCGAACAGTCGCTATCATTTTGCCGGCTATTATAGCTGTTGTAGTAAATGCAGCGTTTGCCGAACCCCGGCAGATGCCGTCGGTGGAAGTATTCTCCGCCGGCGTCGAGTATCCGAATTACCGCATCCCCTCGTTCACTGCAATGCCCGACGGAACGTTAATCGCCATTGCCGAGGGGCGCACAGGTGACGATCCTGGTTTTGGCGGGGACATCGATCTCGTTACCAAGCGCAGCTTTGATGGCGGGGCAACGTGGGGTTCTATTCAAATCATCGAAAGTTTCGATGGTGGGACTGTTTCCAATCCCACCACCGTCCTTGATCAATCCAACAACCGACTATGGGTGCTATACAACCGATGGGAGGGGGCTCTTGGTACGACTGACTCGCTGCCGGGAACAACCAACAACACCGCGTGGGCTCGATACACCGATGACAGCGGGCAAACATGGTCAGATCCCGTCGACATCACACTGGCCACGAAGGATTTCGATAACTGGAACGCGGTCGGGTTTGGTCCTGGCAGCGGCATTCAAGCGAGCAACGGGCGCCTGATTATCCCTGCCGCCCGATGGCAAAACGGGTGGCACACCTACGCGGTCTACAGCGACGATCATGGGATCAACTGGCAGCGTGGACAGCTCACACCTGGTGGAAATATTTCCAACGAAAATCAATTGGTAGAGTTGGCCAATGGGCATATTCTGATGGATGCCCGCCCAAATACTGGCATTGATGGCCAGCCTCGTATTATCACCAGCAGTACCGATGGCGGACAAACCTGGTTGTCGCCAGTTACGGGACAGGCTTGGCCTAACGTTGAAATAGCAGTCGAGCGCTTGACGCTGCAATCGAAGGGCGATGATCTCAACCGGATCATCTCGACCGGCCCTCGTGGACCGTCTCGCACCGATCTTGTCGTTCGCACCAGCTACGATGAGGGCGCAACATACACACATGAACGGCTGCTTCACGATGGCTATTCAGGCTATTCTGACCTTCATGTTTTGAACGATGGAACGGTTGGCGTGCTGTACGAAACCAACCAGGCCCGCACGATCATGTTCACTCGTTTCAACCGTGAGTTCATCGAGCCGCCAGCGGGGCTGTTGGCATATGAAGGGTTTCGTTATGCATCTTCCGAAGCATTGGCCAATAAAGACGGCGGCTACGGCTTTTCCGGCGGGTGGGCGGCGTCAGCCGGCGGTGGAGGATCATCCGATGCTTATATCGAACAGAGCGATCTACATTACGCGAATTTTCCATTCACTATCGAAGGTCAGCGCCGCGTCTGGTTTCGGCGAGGCGGATCGATGTTCCGAACGCTTGCAACTCCAATCGACCTTGATCAGGATCAAACCTATTACCTGTCCATGCTCCTTCGCCAAGACGCCGACAGTTTTGACAACAAAAACAACACCGAGGCGCTGAGCGTCTCCCTCTTGACTGGCACACAGGAGATTTTTGGCTTCGGAGTCAACGGTGAAGAAAGTTTCTATATCAACTTTGGCGATGAATCTAACTTCACCGCCGCCAAATCCCTAGCCAAAGATATCGTGTATTACCTGGTGGCCAAGATCGTTGCGAGCGGCAGTTCGTCAGGAAATTCCGATCAGATCTTTCTGGAATACTTCGCCAGCGGCAGCCTTATACCCGAAACAGATGCGGCTATGTCATGGGCATTGACCGGGTCTCTTGGTGCAAACAGTTTGGCATCGCTCGATGGCTTACTCATCCAAGGAGGAAAAAATGCAGACTGGTTGGTAGACGAAATACGCATCGGGACGAGTTTTGCTGACGTGGTCAGTAACGTACCCGAACCCGCATCGATAATAGTGATGGTGATTGGCATCCTCGCTCTCGGCAGGCGTCGTGGTTCTTATACTTATAGGAGATAATCTATGCATGTAATGAATTGGGTAATTGCATTCACGTTTGCTTGTGTTCTCGGTATATGTGTCGGCGATGCGCGGGCCGAGCGAGGACGCTCGTTTTCCAACCTCTCGGAGGCCAATCAAAAGGCGATGCGGGACATGACCCAGCCCCCTCCGCCGCAGGATCGGACCGGCCCGTATTCAACGCCGATGTATTACCTGATGCGCAAAGGGTATACCTATCATGGCAACTGGGATCGTGATCCGAACAATCGGCCGCATCCGCCCATGAAGGGCAAGCCCCTGTCGCCGGATTTTGGAACATGGTCATTGGATCGCGCCCGGCCTGATTTCCAGGAAGCGATGATCAAGGATTGGGTGGAATTGGGGTTGAGTAATGCCCATCTGAATATTTACCCGATCGATGGCAAACTGGAGCTGGATGCGGACTACATCGAAGCCATCGACAATTATGTAAAACTCAGCGCGAAGCACGGCCTGCGCGTGGGTGTTCGTCTGGACGCTCTGGGCTGGTGGTCGATGCATCCGGCCAACCCGCAGAACCGGATTGCCGAATATCTGGTCTGGGTGAAACAAGTGGCGTCGATCCTGAAGGGGCGGACGTTGTACTACGTTGTCGGCGACGAATTGTCGATTGGGAAGGATCCGTTGATCGAATCGGGGCAGGAATGGACGGTCGAACAGTACCTGCAGTATTTTCAGCAGGTGTCAGCGGCGATCAAGGAGGTGGATCCGCAGGTGAAGGTGTCGATGTTCGCCATTTCATACGGACATTATTCGCTGGTTCCGCAGTTCATGGCGGCTGGTTATGCCAAAATGGGTGACGCAATCACGGTGAATTCCAACAACATGGAAGGAACCCGGAAATTGTTCGCGGAGGTGCGAAAATCCGTTCCGAACATGATGTTCTTATCCAATGGCGTGGGCTATCTGGCCTGTGCCATGGCGCAGCCGCAGTATCCCACCGGTACACCCTATACGCAGATTCCCACTGAGGTAGAACACGGTGATGCCATCGCCAAGATGATGTTTTCATGGTGGGATCTGGGGGCATCCACCGCGCCGTATTATGTCAACCTTCGCAACTGGGTGAAGGATGGAACGGTCTATCCGAATTGGTATGGGTTTTTCGGGTTTGAGGATTACGTCATCGAGAATGATCAGTTCAGCGTGAAGCGTTATCCCGGATGGTATGCGCTGCAGACGATCACACATACGTTTTACAACCGGGATCAGTTCAGGACACCCGGGTTTGCGGTGAAATCGTCGGCTGACTTGACGATGTTCAAGGCGTATGAGCACAAGCTGACAGGCGCGAGCGAATTAGTGCTGATGTTGTGGAACGACTCGGGGAATCAGAAGACGACGATCGACCTGGGAAGCACGTCGTACGGGTTTGCGGTTCGGGTGGACAATTTTAATTATGAGAAATGGTCGGATGTGCCGTATCGGGTGAAAGATGGTCATACGCTGATCGACCTGGAAGTTGCCAGCCAGCCGGTGATCGTTCGATTGATGAGGATGGAATAATGGTGCCTAACAGGTTGGATCATCGGCCGATCCCCGAGCGGATTTATGAGCCGAACATCATCCACAACCCTTCCACATGGATGGGGATCTGGACGCCGCAGGGATGGCGTGTGCATCCAAAACGATGGGGGAGGGCGCGGCGGCTGGTGCGGCGATTAAGTGGTGACGGTAAGACGACTTTTTTCCCCGAAGTATTGCGTGACCCGCGAACGGGCAGGGTGGAATGGTCGGATGATCTGCACCTGAAGGATGATTCGTTCACGGATGAGGGGATTTATCCCTGTGATCCGCGGGTGGAATATCCAGCCGGTCAGCCGCGGTGGCAGGTGTCGCACACGCTGATGGTCGGCCCGGTGGCGGATCATAATCTTTATACGCATGAATATACGTGGGATATGACCCACGGGCATTTGCAGACGCATTTTCGCCGGCATGTGGTTTTAGAACAAGCCCGGACGGATGCCAGGGATGGAATGACGGTGACGGTGGCGAACAGGCCCATCAGCACCACCATCGAAGGGAACGTGCAGTATCCGCTGCCCAATAGTGCTGTGCGCGGGGTGTGGGCGAACCGGGAAAAAAGCGGAGATAACTTTTACACCCGCCGATTGACGCAATTGTTCGCGATGCACAACGCGGTCTATGGCGTTGCACCGCATACGCCGGTGGTGCAGTGTCATGGCATGTGGGCAACGGAACCGACTGACCCGTTGAAAGAATTGTTCGACGCTGACAGCGGTGAATGTATTGATGAACCGCGGCTGGTTGAACAGTTGCGCATCCCGCTGGATGCGCCCAAGGTTGGCATGTTGCAGTTTGCGTATCGCACGGGCAAAAGCCGGGTTTATGAAGGTCCGGTGACGCTGCTGGCGGTCAATGAAGGGATCGTGAATGAGTCCCATCTGCGCGACCTGCAGCAGCGCATCGGTGAGCGTTATGTGCATGGGCGGGTGGGGTATGCGTTTGCCAGCATAGGCGGCAGGTCGGCCAATTTATTCGATGGTTATCACACGAAATTTGATCTCAATGGCGATGGGGTGATTGACGAGCGCGATGAGCAGTTGCTGAGCGCGCATTTAGGCCGCCCGGTGCGGTACAACCTGTATGGTGATGCCTATTTTGGCGGCGACTGGTTGACCACAAGCGTTTGTTTGACTCCTGAACATACTTCGGGAACGCCGATCATCGCCAATTACGAATATGGTGGTGGGTATGATGCGCAGGCGGGGGTGGTGCGGTTGTTGCGTACGCCGGGGCCGAACAAGCCGGTCTGGGTGGAATATCACTACGATGCGCCAGCCGAGGCGGGGGAAAACAATATCGTGGTGCATTTTTATCACGAACAGGGGTCGTAACCTATCATGAACATCGCACCGGTTGATTGGGTGATTCTCGTCGTCGGATTTTTGTGTTTTCTGGCGATGGCGTTTTATTTGAACTCCAAATGCCGCAGCGTGGCGGATTATCTGGTGTCGGGGCGGAAGGTGCGCATGTGGCTGGGGATGGGGTCGGGAATTGCCGGCGAAATCGGGCTGCTGGCGATTGTGTCCACGTCCGAGCAGGGGTATGGGCATGGATTTTCGTTCGTGCTGATCGGATTGCTGTCGATGCTGATCACCGTGCCGCTGTTTGGGGTGTTCGGGTTTGGGATCGAGCGGTTTCGTGCATCCAAAGCGATGTCAGTGCCGCAATACATCGAGATGCGGTTCAGCAAGGAATTGCGCATCCTGACGGGTATGTTTAATTGCCTGGCCGGCGTGATTCAGATGTGTTTGTTTCCGATCGTGGGGGCGTCATTCATTCGGGTGCTGATCGGCGCGCCCCAGACGGTAATGATGAGCGGGTCGGCAGTTCCCACGGACTGGCTGATTATGGCGATATTGCTGATTTGCCCGATCATTTTCACGTATCTGGGTGGATATGCGACGTTGATCGTGACCAATTTTTTTCAATCGATCCTGATCATGGGGGTGTTGTGCTGGCTGTTGTTCTTGCTCATTGGCCAGATCGGTTTGCAAAACTATTGGTCGGGGTTGGAACAGGCGCATGGCCTGTCGGGATTCAACCCGTTTGCCAGCGAGGGGGAATCGTACGGGGTGACGTGGTTCATCTGGCTGAACGTGATGACGATCCTGCTGCAATTTTCCTATGGGCCGTACTTGCAGAAATATGCCGCGATGGACAAGCCCAAGACGGTATCGCGGGCGTTTTTGCTGGGGACAATCTTCGGCAGTGGAAGGGCGTTTATCATCCTTGGGCTGGGCGTGGCGGCGCTGGCGGTGATGGGCAAAGGCGTGCCAGCGGGGTTGGATGTGTCGGCCACCGCATGGCAGACGATGGCAACGCCATATTATCTGGCGAGCGTCGTTCCGCCGGTGTTGATGGGGTTTTTGTTGCTGGGGTTGCTGTTTGCGGACGTGGCGGTGACGGATACATACATCCTGAGCTGGTCGACCTCCATCGTGAACGATTGCATTTATCCGTTTCGCAAGACTCCTTTTACGCCAAAACAGCAGATCGCGGCTGTACGGATGACCATCGCGACGTTGTGCGTGGTGTTTTTCCTGTTCGGAACGATCTATACGCCGACCATGGCGATTTGGGATTTCATGTGGTTGACAGCCAATATCATTGGTGGAACGGGCGTGGCGGTGTTGCTCGGGATGTATTGGAAACGCGCCACCACGGCCGGGGCGTATGCGGCGGTATTCACGTGCCTGGTTATTCCGATCGCTGACCTGGTGACACGGCGAATCTACATCGCATGGTATCCCGAAGGCGTCTTTCCCCTGAAACCCCAGACGACCGGATTGTATTCGTATGTACTGGCGGCGGTGTTGATGATCGTGATTTCACTGCTTTCCCGTAAAAAGACCAAATACTGGGATTTGGGAAAAACCGTTCGCGATATGAATCTCGCTGAGACAAAGTAATTGAAGGAGATGATGCACATGATCCATTTTTCACCGGAAATCGGATGGTGGTCCAAGGCAATCTTCTGGTACGTCTTCATCAATCTATGGATGTGCATCGGGTTTGCGGTTGTTGTTTTCATCGGGGGGATATCCGATTTGAAATATCTGCTCAAGGCGATGGATGAAGCGCCCACTGATGCGATGGATGATGGCCGGGTGGTCGAATCGTCTGATGAGGTCAAGGGTTAGGCTGAGCTTAACTTTTCAGTAATGAGCGTTCGATGCCGGCCGCGACGCAGTAGACCGGCCCGCCCAATCCACCTGTCGTGATCGTGCCGGCTTGGCTGATCAGGTTATAGCCATCCCAGCGATTGAAATGATACTCCTCAACCAGCCAGTCCAGGAGATGCGCATAGGCTTGGCGGATGGCGTCACGCAGATCGCCGGAAATTCCGATGGCGTGGATTTTGCAGTCGTCAGTCAGTCGTGGGGTGGGGATGGGTCTTGCGCGGTTGAGATTGATCGTGCAATCGATCTTGCCGGATGTTTCGATTCCGCCGCCGATGATTTCGCCGTGACCCTGTGCGGCGTGGATGTCGCCCATCATCAATAAGGCACCATCGTGAAATACAGGCAGTTCGATGGCCGTTCCCGGCCGGATGAGCGGGATGTCCATGTTGCCGCCGTGAATCCCGCAAAAAAGAGTTGAGATCGACTGCCCCCAGGGAGGACAGACACCGATGCAACCGACAAACGGGGCCAGCGGAACGGAAATGGGGCGATTGCCAAGTGGATTGACGATTGTGGCGACGCCCTGAGCGGGGTCGATTTTCCATTCATACAGATGGGCGGGGATGCGACTGCCGTGTTCCATGTCAGGGCGGGGGATCAACTGATCAGCCGACAACAGACCGTGGCCGTAGGCTAGTCCAGTCTGCCCCTTGGTTCGATCCAGTTCGATGGCGTCGATGCGAACCGCAATCGAATCGGCGGAAGTTGCTCCTTGAATTTCGATGGGGCCAGCCATCGGATTGCCTTCAAATAATTCGTGGCCACCGGCGTGCTGCCGTTGTTCGGGAGAAAGGATGGAACCATCGGATTGTTCATTGTCTGAATCCGGGCAGACGACTCGCAGGCGCGCTCCGGGGTGAATGCGGAGCGTTGGCGCATGCGGCCCAAACGTGTACTGAAATCGCGAGGATTGGAACAGAGTACGATCCATTGTGAAACCCGCGCCAAACCATCGCAATCGTACCGTCGAATCAATAGCCCGGTTTTAATACGTCTTGGCAGCGGCGGCGGAATCGCTGAGGGTCTGGCCCTCGTGCAGATAACCGGCCATTCGGTGTTCGCGTTCGTGGATCGCGCCGGCTTCCGTGGCGACTTGCTCGATCATCTCGGCAGGCACGACGGCCACTCCGCTGACATCGGCCACGATCCAATCACCGGGGCGAATGGGAAGCCGCCCGCAGCAGATGGTGGTCTGCCATTCGCCAATCTCGGCGAATGTGCCAGCCCGCGGGCAGATATGGCGGGAAAAGACGGGGAATTTCAGGGCGATAATATCATCGACATCCCGCACCGCGCCATCGATGATGACGCCGCGCAGGCCGCGGTTTTGTGCGCGCGTGCTCATGAGGCCGCCCATCAGAATCGCATCGGAAAATCCACCCCCATCGACGACCAGCACATCGCCGGGTCGGGCCAGTTCGAGCGACTTTTCCAAGGCCCAGGTCGCACCGGGATAACAACGCACCGTAAAAGCCGGCCCGGCCAGCCGCATGGACCGATCCAGCGGCCGAATACCTGCGTCCATCGCCTGAAACGCCTTGCCACATTTACGTAGTGCATCCGAAACGTTGGCGCTACCCAATTCACACCACAAATCGCCATTATTTTTCATTGTGCCCATGTCTGTTTTCATACCCTGAATGATACTCGCCACGACCGATGGATGATACTTAATTCACGAGTTAAATAAAAATATAAAATCAGCTTGTGTTCGTATTTTTTTCTTGGCATAATCCCGCCCTCAAGCAAATCAAGGAGTAGCCAGGTGACGAAATTAGCAACGGATTGGCAGGAATTGCTGACCCTCTCCACCCGGCGGCAGCGTCTGGCGGGAGATGAAAAGGAGTTGATTGGCGCGGTCTCCCGTGGTGCGGATTTTCGTGTTGGGACCACATTCCGTCACAATCAGCATATCGACACCCGATCGACCAGCGATGAACTGATCCGGGAAACAATGCAGTTTCAGGTGACGTACCTGGTGGAAGATCGCTGGGCGGCGGGGGTCTGTACGATGCGACAACCCGTTTCTTTACCGAATGAATTTGGTCCGCGCCCCTCGATGTCTTTTTTCCTTTACAACCAGGATGCGCAACAGGCGATTGCCCGGCCATACCTCGACGGTTCACCAGCGACAGGCTGCCCCGGCGTCTCTCCCCTGGATGATTTTTCCGACATGCCCCGCTATCACCAGTTCGACAACTGGGATGCCCAGACCAACGCACCCAGCCATAATTTTGTCTACGATTTTGACGTTTACCATTTTCATACCCGTGACAACTGGACCGAAGCACTGGCCCATTCAGCCGAGGGAGATGTTCTCCGTGGTTCGGTGGATGAATTGTCCCGCGCGATCGAGCGTGGGCAGGATGTGAAAGTGGCGGTGGGGGGCTTGTGCGACGACCTGGTCGATGGCGCAACACCTGCCATGCCCCACGAAGTCTTCGTCCAGACCACGGCCTGCTATTACTACATCGACCAGAAACTTTTTATCGCAGCCACTCATCCCCTGGTGCGCATCGCTCCGGCCATCCCGATGACTTACCGTAGCGGCGGATGGGATTTCGGCTGGCTGATCGTCCGATCCGACGGCTACGTCAGCCGCCTGCTGTACAATCCATATACGCTCACCCCCCAGCGCAGTCAGGTCAAGTGTCCTCTGCGCTGGTTTGTGCGATGAGCGCACAGCCCCGGCTGCGCTCGAGGGAAATCGCGCAGCATTACGAGCTTGGGCTATAGCTGAAACTGTGGAGATAACTTTTGGGCAAAGGTCACTGATGCCTTCAGAGTCGCGAAAAAAGGAATAGGTACACCATGATCCAGGATTTACGTACGGGCGTTTTGTTTGGCAATCCAATGCCGCATGTTCACAGCATCCATGCCTACTTCCCATCGGTTGTCCAGACGGCGGATGGTCGGTTGCTGGCAGCGTATGTGCTGGGAGAGGCGTTTGAGGCGGCAAATCTGCGGGTGCATCTGGCAGAATCGATGGACGGCGGCGAACACTGGACGCCTTTGCCGTCACCAGCGCCGTTGGATGATCGTACAGACACATCCGAAGCTGGCCGTCTGTCGCAGGCGCCTGACGGAACGCTTGTTCTGCTATTGGCGCGGCATGATCGCGCCGCGCACCCGGGCAGCGGGCTGGCCAATCCAGACAATCTCGGCTTTGTCCCAATGCGTTTCTTGACGGTTCGATCCAGCGATGGCGGCAAATCATGGACCCAGCCGCGACCGATCGATCCCCCCATTGTCGGGCCGGAGTTCGAGTTGTGCGCGCCGATCACGCCGTTGTCGGATGGGCGATGGCTCTTACCCACGTCCACCTGGCGCAACTGGCAGGGTGAATTACCCAATGGTGACCGCATGGGGGCGTTCGTATCGGATGATCAGGGGCGCACCTGGAATCGATGGATGAACGTCATGTCTCAGCCAACAGGGCGGATGCGGTATTGGGAAGCGAAAATCCTCGAACGAAGTGCTGGGGAGCTGCTGGCAATCGCCTGGGTGTATGATGAAGTTGCGGGAAAGGATCTGCCCAACCACTACGCCCTCAGTCATGATGGTGGGGCGACATGGACTGCGCCGGCGACGACCGGCTTGAATGGACAGACAATGGCTTCGCTGATCCTGGACGATGGACGGGTCTTATCAGCCTACCGCCGGCTGGATCGTCCTGGTCTCTGGTTGAACCTGTCGCGGCTGGAAGGCGATCGATGGATCAACGAGGCGGAGTATGCGCTCTGGGGACATCAACCGCCGGCCGATGCCGATGCGTCCATGATCCAGCGCTTTGCGACGCTGAAATTCGGCGCTCCGCATCTGAGCCGGTTGGCGGACGGGACGATTTTCCTGGCGTTCTGGTGCTACGAGGAATGCGTCGGAATCATCCGATGGTTCGCATTCAAAATGAATTGAGAATCACAAAACAACAGGCAGTAACCTTGCGCGCCAGCGATGGGTGCGTGTCACTGACCTTCCCCACGAACGGTGGGCGCGTCCGGACAGCCGCATTGGAAGTATCGCCCCAAATATGGCAGACCCCATGCGGCGACAAAGAGGAGAGCCGGGCGGCGATTTAATTCCTATTACCTGGTTTCAAAGGGCACTGCCGGCAAATTGGCGCTGTTGTAGAGGTTGCACCCGGGATTATCGCTCCAGCCGTAGCGCACTTTCGTTGGAGATGTGACGCTTGGAGATCTAAGTATCACGCTCGCGCCATCGATCGTCGCCTCCGCCCAGGCGAACTTTCCATCCGCCGCCGCGATTGCAAAACCCTCAAGGGCCGCCCCTTGAAAATGCAACCCCTCAGCGTGCGAGAAAGTCACGCGAATGCTATCACCGTCGGCTACGCAGCTCTGATATACCGGCCCGGAGTACTCAATCGCCTGTCCGTAATCCTTGGCCAGCGCGATCAGCGCCAGGCGCCGGCCCACTTCCTGTTTATTCCTGGGATGGATGTCGTTGGCGTCGCCGATGTCGATGGCGACCGCCAGACCGGAATGCGGGATCGCAGCTGCGGCATCAGCCTGCTCGGCGCGAAGCCTGGCCCATTTGCTGTCGGTCGGCTGCGTGTCAGGCGCCATGAAGTTGGCCAGTTGCACAATATAGAACGGAAATTGGGTTGCCCAGTCCTTGCGCCAGCCGGCAACCATCCGCTGGAGCAGATCGCTGTAATGTCCCCTTCCCACATTGTTCTCCCCCTGGTACCAGATCGCGCCGCGGATTGCGTACGGAATAAGCGGGGCGATCATGCCGTTGTAGAGCACGGCCGGCTGGTTTGGATTGCCCGCCATCGGAGGAACCGGCCGCGGCGGGAGCGCGGCGAAGTCGATCGAATACTGAAGTTCGACCTGGTAATGCCAGGAACCGGCCAGCGGGATGGGGTTTTGGCCATCGCAGGTGAGGCGCATATCCACCGCAGGGCCGACCAGGCCGCCAAGACCGCCTTGATCATCGACGCAAACAGCGATGGTATTCTTCCCCGGCTTCAGCACGCCGCTTTCCAGAGGATACTTGCGCGGCAAGCTCCAATGATACGTTTGGCCGACGGGGACGCCGTTGACAAACGTGAAATCGACATCATCGATCCGCCCCAGTTCCAGAACGGCTGGTTTCCCCTTCCATTGGGCCGGCAACTCGAAATCTTTCCGGAACCAGACGACGCCGTTGTGCTTCAGACCGGCGGACTGCCAGGTTTGCGGCAACTCCATGGTCTTCCACGATGTCACATCTTTTGCCGGATCGGCCAGCCTTTTTTTAACGCCGTCATCCACGCTGTACGGTGGAAGATTGTCGCGCATCCATTCGATGGTTTCGGCGTCGAATTTTGCATGGGCGGCATCGGCGTCCTGGAATGCGAGCTTGCGCAGCTCGATGGCCTGGCGATAGCGATCATCCGAAAGCAGCGCCTGGTCGCTGGTCCATGCTTCGGCGTCCGTGCCGCCAAAAGAAGAGTTGATGAGTCCGATCGGCTGGTGAATCTTGAGGTAAATATCCCGGCCGAAGAAGTAGGCGACCGCGCTGAAATCCATGACGGTTTCAGGTGTGCAAACCACCCATTTACCGTTGACATCCCCAACGGGCACATTCGCAATCTCGTGTGAGACGGTGAAATGGCGAATCTCGGGATAGTCCGCGCTGGCGGCTTCAGCGGAGGCGTTCAGGCTGCCGTCGGCGGTCATCTCCATGTTCGACTGCCCGGAGCAAAGCCATACCTCGCCCGTGATGACGTTATGAATTGTCCGTTTCTCGTCCGCCTCGATCACCAGATCACCCGGCGACGACGAAACACCGGTCAGATCCAGGTTGACTCGCCACTTTCCCTGGGCATCGGCGGTTGTTTCAGCGACGACCTTTTCAAACCGGACGACCACCTTGTGCGCCGGCGCCGATCGCCCCCATATCGGCGTGGCCGAGGAACGTTGCAACACCATGTTGTCGCTGAAGATCGCGGGAACGCTGATTTGAGCTTGCACCAACGAAGTTTGCATAAAGGAGAGGAAAATGAAAACGACAAGTACACTCGTTGCCCGGATATGTGTCCGCAACTGCATCAGGGGAAGTTGATTAGCCATCCATCTCATCCAGAAATCATGACGCACGAACCTTGCGGTACATCAACTCACATTACGAATCCTGATTCGCTTATCAATTGCGCTTCAGATTCACGAAAAAGAGCGGCTCATCCGCACTGATCTGCAACGACGGGCCGTCCAGGCCTTCGGTACGGTACGTCTCGAGAGAAAAATCATACCGCTCGGCGGTCATGCCCGCCAGCCACGGGGCGCTGAGTGTCCACCCGACGCGCGTGACCAGCACCGGCATCGTGCCGGGCTCGATCGATACGGCGGCAGCCAGCGGGCCGTGCGGCCTTTTCTTCATCGCAGCATCGAATTTATCCGCATCCAGCTTGAAGCCGGTGTTCCAGCTCGTGCTGACCGCCATCGCAACGATGTCGTCGCTTTCGGCCAGCGGTTTGTCATCCTGGCTGCAGATGGCGAAGCAGACGAAACGCTCGTTCTCCCGGACGTAAGGCGTGCCCTCGGGAATGTCCAGAGTAATATCCTGCAATTTTTCACCCGATTTGAATTGGAAATTTTCAGGTGCGAAACCGGCCAGCAGGCGAACACGAGGCGAGTCGATGATCAATCGCCCCTGCTTCCATTGATAGGTGATCTCGGGCGTCGGACGGACCACATCGGCATATTTTTCGCCGTTGCGGCCGATGAAATAGCTCTTGGGCGATTTGGGATCAAATCGCAGCCGCAGACCGAACTGCATGGACGTGGGGGCCAGGTACTTGATCACCGGCTCCCAGTTGGAGGCATCGGGGTTGTAGAGGATATCGCGGCCGACCACGAGCACCGTCGGTTTGGCCGGCGGCTGAAGATCGCCATGTAAAAAGATGGTCGATGCCAGCTTCATCGAGGCCAGCATCACCTCGTCGCCGCCGAAAATCACCGAATTCCAGTAATGATTCGTATTGGGCATCTGCAGCGGCACGGCATCTTTACCGTAGCTGTGCGCGGCGTAGAAATGCCAATCGACCACATCCAGATCCTGGACGGCGGCAAAGGCGGCGATGCGCAGGGGATAACCCGCCCGGTACTTGCCCGGCTGGAAGGGCATCGTTTCATAAATGACGCCCGGCACGCCTTCAATCTTGTTCTGATTCATCCAGTTTCCCAGCGTCGGCGGCTCGGCCAGCGGGGCATACCAGGGAAACGTCGGCTTGGAGCGGTCGGTATCGATCATGGTGGGATACGACGCGAAGGCAAAGGCCGATCCGAAGGAGTCCGTATAGGCCGCCTGGGGGCTATAGCTGGCCCCGGTGTCAAAGAGCACCGGAACCACGGCCGCGCCCTTGTCCGGCGCAGAAGCGTGCGAACGCAAACGCTCCATCGCCTTGGTCTTGAAGTTGATCTCCAGATCGGTCAGAAAGTGAACGACATCGGCGGCCCGCGCCCGATTGGTCGCGGACTCCATTTCCTTGCTCTTGTTCGGATCGACGTTGATTCCCAGCACCGCCGCCATCTGCGGCAGCGCCGCCCGGCCGCGCAAAGGCTGCAACAACACGGTCGATTCTTCCAGCGATTCCCCCGGCAACAACGAACCCCAGGCGCGTTGAAGGCCGGCGGTGTCCTTATAGTGCTCGACCAGCCACTGGTTCCATTTCAGCAGCAGCGGTTTGACCAGCACCGGCGACAACTCGGCCAGTGCCCCGCCGGCCAGCATGGTCGGCATCCACCACTGCTCGTTCAAAAGCTCGATCAGCGCAATGCTCGGATCGTCCGCGTAGCGCAGGCCGTTGTACTGGTTCACGTGCTCCATCAACGTGTCGATGTGATTCAGAAAGACCGCCTGCGTGCGGGCATCCCACATGAGTTGCACGGAGGTCGGCACAAGCTCCTTGCCAGCCATGGCGGCCAGCCAGTCGTCGCGGTTGACCAGCGGATCATCGATCACATCCACGTCGGCGGATGTGATCCGCAGGTTGTTCATCACATCGACCCAGTTGTATCCGCCGCTTTTAGCGATGGCCGCGAAGGTGTAGTCCTGCAAATCCATGCGCGATCCATCTCCGCGCGTGTAATTCATCGGAACGCGGGAGGAAACACTGATGCTGCGATAAAGGTTAAAACCGAGTTTACGATACTGTTCGACTTCACGGTCAATCGCCGCGGGGGTATCGCCCAGCGGGCTGGATTGCGACCCCCATAGTTTCAGGCGCCTGCCGTTGACGGAAAAATGACCATCAACGATTTTAACGAAGTCCGAATCGGCGGGTATTGCGGCGGCCGGCGGTTGACCAAACACTGATGATGCGGTCAACACGACGGCCGCGGCAACGATAATAAGCAATTGATTCATGAGATAGCCAGCAGAGATTCATTGGGCAGCGATTCGCGCTGCCCGCATTGGGTGCCACGAGTCAACGACGCGCACGCTTACTACAATCCGTCAAGGCCATACCACCAGATATAACACTGTTGGGACGCCGCTTTCTTCCGATCCGCCGACTCCACATGACCATCGAAAAAGCCGAAATTGGCTGAAATTCCCGGGTGCCGATAGTCCGGGCTGTTTTGATCCAGAAATAAGTTACCATAAGGTGTGCCGTCGGCATTACCGGAGAAAATAGTGCTGTAACTGGCGGTGATCAAGTTGCCGTACTGGCAATCGGTGAACAGCACGGTCTCCTGCGGATGGCGGATCTGCGTCCACTTTTGGGTCGCGCCCAAAGCGGTCTGCGGCCACCCGAAGGTATGGCGATAATTAATGCCATATTGGGTGCGATAGACCGTTGCCACCGGATCAGGCGCCGCCGGGCACTGCAACACTTGGCTGTACCCTCCATAAGCAGAATCGGCAAACAGGTATTTGCCGTCGATCATAATCTGCGGCCATTGTTCGTTCCAGACCGAGTTTCCCGTGCCTAGAAAGGACCCCAGACATCGTATCCCCTCCGGGCTGTTGAGCGTCTGCCGGGGGGCTGATGGACGAAGCATCCATGCGCATGCTTCATCGGAAGACTGAGAAGGATTGTTACAGTTGAGTAGAACGTCTGGATGGATCGGTAGTGGTCAGCACATAGAAGGTGTATCCGTAGTGCTGGCTGTGGTGTCGGAATAGATCAATCTCGGACTGCATCTCATCAATGACCGTCTGCATCGTCGCGTCGAGGTTGGACATGGCGGCGATGCGTTCGAGCATGGGATTGTAGTAGTTGTCCCACCATGCCTCTGCGGGCAGGCGGCGTGTGCTGACGACGTCGAAACCCGCTGCCTTTGCACAAGCGGTGTTCCCGGCTTCATCAGCGATGGCTGGGTAGGCTCTCTCCCAGTAGCGACGCGGTTGGTCCGGCACCTTGTCGGTGAACCAAGTCAGTTCGCTGATGACCGCGACGCCGTTTGGGGCCAGCAGCGGCCGCCATTTCTTGAGAGCGCCGGCAAACATCAGGTTGTACGCCGCGCCCTCGGACCATAGCAGATCGATGCTGCTGGGTTCCATGGGCAGGTCGGAGAAGTCGCAGGCCAGCGGATGGATGCGGCCACTCAGCCCACGAGCACGGGCCTGCTCCATCATGGCATCAAGCAACGGCTTGGCAAGATCGACAGCTGTCACCGGCACGCCGAAGTACTCGGCCATCAGCAAAGCCCCCGCGCCCGATCCACATCCCAGGTCCACGATGCGCGGCTTGGCAGGCAGTGACGGCAGCTCGGCCAGAATCTGGCGCGAGAATTCCAAGTCGCCAGGCCCTTCCCGGCCGACGCCACGATGCAGATCGATCAGTGCTTTGATGTAGCCGTCCATGTGTCCGCGTCCGTGCTCGGCAGATTCTATGCGTACCGTTGCCCGGATCAATATTTCACGGAGATAGCTGCGTTGCCAACGTCTCGCAGCATTGACCTTCCCCCCGAACGGTGGCGCGTCCGGAAGTCATCGGTGCCATGCAACGGGATGCCGAGCAAGCGCAGTTACGAACGGATGGAAAAGATCCGACGCAGATCAGGATAAAGCAGGTTGATATTTCCATCGGCGTCGCCGCGCATGAAGGTGGCTGCCTCGTACAGCATCAATCCATCAGTGCCGGCTGCGTAATTGTGCCGCATCATCTGTTCCATGGTGACAGCCCATGTGGATGAGGCATCAAACAACACGCCCAGATAGGGGCAATGCCAGGTTGTCACATTATGACGGGTGGCATGATCCATCACTTGCCGGTAAAATCCCGATTCGAGTTCCAAGTCTTTCAATGTGATTTCATCCAGCAAGCCTTCTTCGATCCATTGACGCCAGTTCCAGCGGATATTGACCATCGGCCGCTGGTCGGGCCGACAATCCATCGGCCGGCTGACGTGGTGCTGCATCTTTTTGCCGCGACCGCGAACCAGTGACGCGGTGTCTCGCAAGAATGCGGTGTACGCATCCCCCAGCAATTCGTTGTGCAACAGATGGCAGTTGTCATCGCGACGCAGAGGACGGCCATAACGTTTGAGAAACTCACTTTGAACCTGCGGCCCGAATCCGTAATTACCCCAGTCTAGAATGTTGTTGTGATTCATGATGCGAATGTCGATTCCATCGACGCCGGCATCCAGCGACATGTTGATCCAGTTGCGCCAGAAGACTTGCGTCTGGGAGTGCATCGGGTTGGGCGCGCCATAGACATAGGGGATATGACCCCGCGAAAAGGCAATACCCAGGTCATTGCCATCCAGCAGTTGATACATTTCCTGAAAATCACGGCCGCGCCCGCTGCCGGTCTCCTGACGACAGGTGGTTTTCCCAATGAAGACAAAACCGCCTTGTCCTTCCCATGCCGCATCAGACACGCGAGGGCTTTCAGGTAGATTTCGCGTCGTGGCGATTGGCTGACCTTTGGCATCATACACCTCGGCCAGTCGGTAAAGCCGGTTGCCAAAGGAAAAATTTCGTTGCCCATCGATATGCACGACGAAATAAGGTTCATTGATGCTCAGGCCGTCGAGGGTGATCGTCTGCACGGAGGTTGGAGCTTCGTGTCCACCCTCCCAATGTCGGGCAAATGTCTTGATGGTGGTTGAAAAAGAAATCTTGAATTGCCCAGCAAGCCGGCGATAAGTTTTATTGTCATCACTGATCCAGATTGAAATCTGTTCCGGTTTGATGTGATGATCAGAATTATCGCTCTTGTACAACACAATTCGCGCCACGGTTGCCTGCGCATTTTCACCTGCGCCATCCCATCGTTGCAGCATGGCCTCCGGGTGCGTCTTGCAAAAATGTTCCAGCACGAACGGGCTGGTCTTGCCAAAGGTTTCCATGGCGACGGAGAGATCAAACAGTTTGTGAACGCCATAAACCTCCATGCCACGCCGGTGGGCGGCATCGATCATTTTTTCCAAAAAAGGATAGGTGGCCTGGATGCTGGGCGAGCCTGATGGTTCGCCGGCCGGGCTGTTGTTAAGGCGGTGGTTCCAGCGATTGATTCGTTGATTCAGCTCCGGGTCGGCGTTGGGGCCGATGGCCTCGGGGCGCATGACCAACGTATTGAGCCAGTAGATGCGTTCCACGCCCAGTTCGTGCAGTTGGCCCACCAGCCGATCAAACATCGCAGGATCAAGGAACTTCGCGTAGCACAGATCATCATAAAAATCATCGACGGCCGACAAACGCAGTGGCTGACGATCTCGTGGTGCCGGGGCAGGATTCACGTCCATCGCCTCGATGCGAACCTCGCTGATGGCGGCCGTGCCAAACGATTCGATCATCAGTTGGTGATGTGGCCTGCCTGCTTCACGGGGGCCGGTGAACAACTGCCGACCGTCAAAACTGAACGTGACGCCATTTTCGGTTCCTTCGATATCGATTTGATGATATTTCTGGTCGTCCGGCCACGGGAGAGGGGCAAATTCATGACCGCGCGACCCGCTGGCAATATCCGACAACACCGGCCGCATGCCAAAAAAAGGCGCCCATTCACAACCCGACTCATCAAGCGAAACAATCAGGCCATCGTATTCCTGCAGCGCCACCCGGATACGAATCCTGACGCGCGCAGCGCCGCCGGGAGCTATCACACATTTAATGGCTGCCAGCCGTTTGAAAGACTCGATATCCACCGAATTGCCGATCATCGTCTTGGCGTTATCACCCGGCTTTTCAGGGAAATAATGGCACAAATTCCCATCCTGGACCCGCCAGGTGCCAAAAGCGGCTGTCCATTCCCGGCCAATGTTTTCCTCTTTGAACGGTTTGAACTCTGTAACGATACTTCGAGCTGGCACGACCATACACTGTACCATCATCTTTCCATCAAAATATTTTTGTTAATCGCTCAACGTGTCAGGACGATCATACGAAACGACCGGGCATCGACGGGAATCTCCATCCGCCCATCCTGCTGCGTGAAGGCGCGATCAAAATACTCGTCGTTCATGCTGGCACTGGCGTTGGCAAATCCCAGCGCCTGCAGGTTGACTGTCGCATTGAGAGTGACCGCTTCATCCGTGTTGTTAAACGGAACAATCATCAGCTTGTCACCACGGCGGAAGATCGACACCACCACGTTCGGGTTGGTCGGACTGCTGACTGTGATATACTGCGCGTTGCCCCAGTAAGGGAAAAACTCAACCTTGTCATCCCAGCCGAACGAATCTTCAACCTTCCACAGCCGGTCTGGTTTGATCCCTTCAGTGGGCCAGATCAGGCTGTCATTCACCACGGTCATGCCGATCAGGTGTTGCAGCGGTTTTTGTCCTTCCGGCGTGCTGTAAAATTTCACCCGGTCGGGGCTGGCGACATGCATGGCACGTTCAAACTGCGGTAGATCCATCACCCGCGGTCCCCATGGCGCGCCCATGAATTCAGCGCGGAATTTATCCAGAGGCAGTGCCTTGTAATAATTTTCGTTGGTCATCAGCGCACCGGTCATGTTTTCACCCGTGAGCATGATGTCACAGAAGGCGTTGGTTGCCATGTCCACTTCGCCGGACATATGGTGCGTGATCAACGGATTAGTTGTGGCGTACTTGTGGATGATGACATACGCCCGTTTTGCGCTGTCGCGCGTACCTAAAATGTTGTAGGTGCGCTGCTTCTGGCCCGTGTTGTCCACCCAGCCGCAACCGTGCAGCGGATTGCCGCACATTCGCGACGTTCCATAGTCGAAGTAGATGCCGTCGGTCTTGACCTGGCTGAGTACACGCTCCATTGCCAGGGCAAAGAAGTCACGGTAAGACTGGCTGTTGTTGCATATCTGGAGATTGGCCCAGATGTCCCATTGCGGATCGAACGGATTGGTTTTATCACGCACCAGATGGGCGGGCTTGATCAGCCAGTCATCCCCGTAGAACTTGAATTCGGGCGAAAACGGCGTGGTGATCCCCAGGGTCATGTAAGGAGTGACGCGAACCCCGTTGCGATGAAACGCTTTAAGCAACTCCAGTTTTGCGGGCACCAGCATGGCCGGATCGGGGTAATTCACCCACTTGGTCCACTCCGTGAACCAGATGTACCAGTTATACGCGGCTGGCGATCCGGAGGGGGCGATGCGCCAGCTTCTAAAATCCTTGCGCACAGGCTTCACCGGCGTCGCCACAAAACCGAAGGCGATTTCGCGGCTGCCTTGCAGATGAATGGGCGAATCGATCACGTTAAGTCGGGCGACGACACGGCCGGAACCGGCATCGTTGATCACTTGCAGGCTGCGCGACCAGTCAGCGCAATTCCAACCGGGAAGCGATTCGGCCACCCACTGCAATCCGCCTGTTTCATCGCCGAGCCAGAAGATCGGCTTCTCGCGCAGATCCTTCGTAAAACTTTCGGCCGGCAGCGCACCGGTACGTTCCATGCGGTAATCGCCGAGGTTACGCAGCGTCACATACTGCCGATTAAGCGGGATGTCGATCTGCAATCGATCCACCGTGATGGGCTGTTCTGCCTGCAGGGTGAACTTAACCCAGGTGAAACCATCGAAATCAACCTGGGTGTCGGTGATGACCTGCAACGCTCCCAGCTTGCCGCTGGAAAGTCGCCGGGCACTGGTGGCTGATTGATTTTCCCATTTGCCCTTAACATCGGTCGGTAACTGGTTGACTCCGTTGACACTTGCCAGGATTGCCATCGGCGCTGCCAGGACTTTGCGACCGCGTGAAATAATCTGGCTCGGCAATAGTCCGCCGGTGAAATCATAAGTTCGATCCCATACCTCAACAGCATCCTGCTTCACGACCACATCAGTCCAGGGTTCAGGAACGACATCAGTAACACCAGCCTGATTGTCATCCCAAGGCGAGGCGCCATCTGCGTAACGGTGGTAAGTATCTTTCAAAACAACCGGATTTGAACCTTGAGGCAGGTCAAATGTGACTTCGGTCTCGTAGTCACCCGTTGCCAGCGTGGAAATATCGGCTGATATTTCAGAATCAGATTCGGAAGTCGCGAATGAATGCTCCGCAGCAGATTGACCATCACGCAACAATTTCAAAACACCCTTGACCTGACCACCAAGCAAATAGCGCACCGGCACATGAATACCGATTTTGATCTGACGAGTTGTCAAATCAGTGTACAAATAATTCTGATGAAAAATGTCTTTGTCGCCCGCGAATGAGTACGTCCCGGCATACAACACACCCTGCTCGGGCGACGAGGCGATAAATGCCAGTTCACCATTTTCAGGCAGGTCAGATTTCTGCACGTCGATATGGACAGGCGTCTTATCTGAAAACTGCTGTTGGAACAGCGTAGTCGTCTGATCCGCGTGCTTCAGATTCATCTGGGCATCGATCGTCTGACTCGATCCATTATCCGCGGCAACATCAACCTTGAAATCCAGCACGTGGTCGGACAAGTTGCCGATGGAGTTCATGACCAGACTCGGCCCTTTGTCCACAAACCGCATGTAGGCAAATGCCCGAGGCGACAGGTAGCTGTGTCGGGTGGGGGACATGCTGGTGAACAGCCGGGAGCTTCCGCTGAAGGTGCGGCAGAGGTTCAACCGCCAGATTTCCCCGGTCTTTGGCGCAGTCACAGCCAGATCCGAAAATGGAATCATCGCCTCCATGGTCCAGACATCACCCTCAACCTTGTTCACAACTCGCGCATTTTTGATGTTCCACGCGGCATCGGAGTCTTTCTGGTCGAAGATCGTTCCGGATGAATTGATGATAATCTGATAAACCGGCGTAATATTTGCATCGGGGACAATGAAGATTTCCACCGAGTCGTCCATGGCAACGGTCACATCATCACGACGGACAGCCTTCGTGTTCAGTTTTCCAATCACCGGAGACTGGATCGAAATATACAGCGCTTTCTTATCGTAACTGACATGGTACTGGCTTTGTTGAAAAGCGAACCGGCCCTTGACGACATCCACAAATCCCCTGCCGCTGAAGGCGTACTCTCCCGGTATAACATTTCCATCCGCCAAGGGAGGCTTGGCCGAAGTCGGCACGGCAAAGATCAGATTCCCCTGCGCCGCCAGTTGCCGCAGCCCGGCATCATCCAGCGTCTGCACAACCTCAGGCGCCGCCGCCGCTGCCGCAACAGAAGCCGCGTCGGGAACAAACGCGCCGGCTGTCGTCCAGCGGATATAATCGACCTCGTAAGCAGCATCCGTTTCCGCACTATGATCACCGAATTGAATCCCGCGATCGGGGTTTTTTCCATCAGCCGGCTTCAGTGGCCCGGATGTAATCGGCGTGGGGTTATTATCCACATACAGCTTGTAACTATTCAGATCCAACGTCAGCCGATAGATATGGAAACGATCCGCCGCATCCATTTTGATGTCCGTTCCCTGACAATGAATGGCGGCTTCACTGATCGACATGCCCACAAAATCATTGAGCTTGTCGCCGGTAAGCGAGCGGATACCCAGTACCGATGCCGAGCCAATATCGCCTGCTTCGGTCTGTTTCATGCGCACGCGCCATTCAACGCTGATGCCGCGTGTGACATCCAGTTTCAGTTCTTTCAACCAGTAGGGGAATTGGTTGCTGCCGAGGGTGTCGATGGTCAGGATACCCTTGTCAGCGCGGGCATAGTTGTCAGCGCCGGCGAATTTGGCAATCCAGCCATCCTGAGTTGGCAGGGTATCACATTCGTATCGGCCTTCCCATGTGTCTGATGCGGAAGTGGTCGCCCAGGCACCGGCGGCGAACATGAGTGAAAATGTCAATACACAAAAACAGCGCAGCAAAATACGGTTCATCATTCACCCTGGGTACAAGTGTGATCGGGAATGGAAATATTGATGATGGGCACAAGCTTAATTGCGGTTGCACAACCAGTAATTAAAGCCCGTAAAGCCATCACCACTGAAGGTTTCGAAATAATTGAGCGCTTCGACATGACCATCGGCGAACGCCCAGTTGTTCTTCTTGTTATGATACCCCTTGACCGCCAGGTCATTGAAGTAGGGATATCCGACACCGCTGCCATTGAGGAACCAACCGAGTCCAGCGCCATGATAACCAACCATATTCCACATACTCCACGTCGTTTCCATCAGCATGATCGTCTCGGACGAGCGGCGGATGCTGCCGAGCTTGCGCGGCCCGCTGACGCCATCTCCATCAGAATCACCGTTGATTTCGTCCATCAAGGCGGCGTTCGCATCGTAGCTGTTTTTGGCGCTGAAAATTACTGGCAGCCCGGAATAACTTGATGGCTGCCAGTCGCTGATGTCCGAGGGGCAGAAGAAAATGGTGCGCACCATATGCCGCTCATAATCTGCTCCCGTGTATGGCGTAACACCGACATATTGACTGATGTACAACCCCCACGTGCGGAATCTTCCCTGGCCGTACACGCTCTGATCCCAACTGTCCTGTCGGGGGGGAAGCGAACCACGATTATCGTTGGAATACATGACAAGCCCCAGTGCCAAATTGCGCATGTTGCTGGCGCAGGCCACCTGCTTGGATGATTCACGCGCCTTGTTCAGCGCCGGAAGTAGAATACTGATCAGCAGCGCAATAATCCCAATGACAACCAGCAACTCCACCAAAGTGAAGGCGAAATTGCGGCGATAGCCTGGCGCCAATCCCAAACAATTCCCGGTGCCATTCAAACTTTTGATGGGTTGCATTGCGGGCTCCTTTTCATGGGTTCAAGGAAGAATTTCTCTTATGACGTTGATCCAAGCAGCATCAGAATCGCGATTCAACTGTTCTGGATGCTAACACATGCGGGTTTGGGAACGACTCGCGGTAGACCATCATCGCGGGAACTTCCATGCGAACGCCGCGGAGGTCTTCTCCGCGCACCAGACGTTTGGCCAGCGACAGGGTATTGCGCACGATCCCCTGTACATCGCGATGTAAACCGGTCAGACTGGGAATAAACCGTTGACCCAGCGCCGAGCTTTCCATCGAAATG